>Ga0137381_10001756_pt1 | contig 14787 bp, 16 predicted proteins | sample SagtaG_16_FD_104808 | JGI IMG/M metagenome (GOLD analysis project Ga0137381, IMG submission 104808) | Vadose zone soil microbial communities from Sagehorn Ranch, Mendocino, California, USA - Sage2_L_115_16 metaG | ecosystem: Environmental > Terrestrial > Soil > Vadose zone | place: USA... | reverse complement strand
TGGAACGTCATCGCAGGGCGCCTAGTGTAGGCATGCGCTCGCTCAGGCCTGCTCGATGGGCAACCCCTGCTCCTTCCATGCCTTGAACCCACCGTCGAGGTGCGCAACCCTGCTGTAGCCGCGCATCGTAAGTGTGTCCGTCGCGAGCGCGGACCGCCCCCCTGATGCGCATTGAAGGATGATCCGCCGCTCGAACTGGAACTCAGGGCGATGGTACGGGGTGGTGGGGTCGGCGTAGAACTCGATCATTCCGCGGGGCGCATGCACGGCGCCCTTGATGACGCCGTTCTGGGCGCGTTCATCCGCCTCGCGGATGTCGACGAGGAGCGCCTTAGCGCCCTCGATCTCGCTGGCGACCCGCGCTGGTTGCAAATTCTCGATCCGAGCCTTCGCCTCCGCGACCATCGCCGCCGCCGTCTTCGTCTGTGTGGTGCTCATCGCTACCGCCTCCTGAATCGATTCGGAATCCGTGACCCGAACCTATTCCAGCGGGAGCGCAGTCAACATTCGGCAAAGTACCGTATTTTGCCGAACGAATCACCCAGACACCGACGTCGTCCGCAGCGAATTCTGAGTTCAAAAATTGGACGGAGGCCCGCGATTTTGAACCTGGGGCCTCACGGTCCCGAACCCTGAGAAACTGGCGTCCAGAAACTACTGAAACCATCGGTTCAGTTCGAAAGTTCTAACTCAGCCAGCTAGCCAGACGGGACGGCAACTGCATCCTCCGCCGGTTTGGAGTCGAGAACTACCGTCCCGGCGGCACCGTCCACGGTGATTCGCTGCCCGGTTGTTATTTGCTCCGTGGCGCCGGCCACCCCGACGACGGCAGGAATGCCGTATTCGCGGGCCACCACCGCGCCGTGCGACATCATGCCGCCCATCTCCATGACGAGGGCACCGGCCGTCAGGAACAGTGGAGTCCAGCCGGGATCTGTGGAAGGCGCGACCAGGATCTCGCCAGGCTCGAGCCTCGCCCCGGCCGGCGAGAGGATCACCCGGGCGATCCCCGACACGATGCCTGGCGAGGCGGGTGAGCCTCGCAGCCCCTCGCCGGCCGACACCAGCGCCGCCTCGGCGTCGGTTCCATCCGAAAGCAGCACGCGCGGGATGTACCGGCGCGCACGCTCGCGCTCAAACGCGTCTCGTCGCGCGGCTACCAGCTCGCGCATGTCCTCGCCGCCTACGGCGCGTCGCGCCTCCGGCAGATAAAGGAAGAAGATGTCGTCTTGGCGGCCGAGCAAGCCACGTGCAACCAGCTCGCGACCGACCGTCATCAGGAGCTCTCGAGAGGGCGTGAAGAGCAGGCGGACGATTTGGAACTTCGGTGCCTCTCGCCTTCCGATGAGAGAGCGGACCCGACCGAGCGCAAATCGCAGGAGCGCCCGCCGGGGGCCATGCACCCTCGTGAGCAGCGAAGCGATCATCGCGTCCGCCTCGCGCGCGCCGCGCTCGAACTGGGCATCAGGCGACAGCGCGTCGTCGCCAAGCCGCGCGTAGTTGGCGAGCGCACCGAGGATGTGCTCGGGATTTTCGGACCAACGCTCGACTCCGATGTCGATCTCGCCGATCGACCGAAAGCCGTAGCGGGCGAGAAATGACTTCAAGCCATCCTGAAGACACGGTGGCAGCATGCCGTCTCGATATGCAGCGGCGAGTGCGGCGGGCTCGCGACCGAGCAGTCCGTTTAGCGAATCCGGGTCACTGCGAACTTCGGTGCAGAGCGCCCACAGCGCGAGATCCATCTCGGTCGTAGGGTTGTGCGCCGCGCCGCGGGTGACGGTTTGGAGCTCGTCCAGGCGGGCCTTACCGCCCAGCAGGCGCGCCGACAGGGCGAACGAGAGCATCGCCGGCAGGATCGTGCCGAGCATTCGCGGAAACATGCGCGGTGACGCTGTCAGGATCAGGCGCTCAAACGCGTCGAGGCGCTGTTCCGCGCTCGCATCGACAGGAAGATCGATCCGCGTCAAATCTTCGACCTCGCGGACGTAACGCTCGGGGGTTACGTATGGCGACCGCATCACACTCAGCGCCGCGTGCGGGATACCGGCGCGGATGAGCGCGCCGCCAATTGCGCGCACCGAACGGAAACGTGACCGCCTCGCCAGCGCAAGACGGTGGTCGGCGGAAAGCTCGACGACAACGGTCGAGGTTCGCGCCTCGCCCATTGACGTGACGGTCACAAATATTCGACGCCCGACAGGATCCCGCACGATCGCTGTCACGTCGAAATAAAGCCTCATTCCAAGATCTTTGAAAATCCCCGCACCGGACACCGCATCTTTGACGGGGAACCCGAACATGCCCGATAGGGCGCCGCTCAGGAGCCGGAAGAACTGGATGCCCATTGGCGTGAAGGGCTCGAAGTAACCCTGGAAAACGCTCCCTGAGAAGTAGACGCGAAGGTCCTGCTCGGGATCGGGCGCATCCTTGGGCAACGGATACAGCGTCGTGATGGGGCGCGACTGCACGAGCAGGACGTTGTGCTCACCGTCGAGCGCGAACTCGATGTCCTGCGGTGCGTTGAAGTGGCGTTCGACGCGGTCGCCGAGCTCGGCTAGGGCGAGCAGATCCTGATCCGACAGGACCGATGCCTTGCTCGCTTCCGGGCGCTGCACGACCCGGCGGCTCGTGACGTCGACCGCGTAGTGATCGGGGTTGACGGCGCCGGAGACGAGCGTTTCGCCGTGACCCGCGACCGCATCGATGGATGCGCGCCGGCGCCGGCCGGTGACGGGATCGGCGGTGAAGAGCACCCCGGCAGCGGAGGCGTCCACCATCTCCTGTACGACGACGGCAAGGCTGACGTTTCTGTCGTCCACGGAATTGGCCCGCCGGTATGCAACCGCTCGCTCGTTCCAAAGTGACGCCCAGCAGCGGCGAATCGCGTCGAGCAGATCCGCGTCGCCCAAGACATCGAGGTACGTGTCCTGCTGGCCGGCGAACGATGCGCCAGGCAGGTCCTCGGCGGTGGCCGACGACCGCACCGCAACACGTCCAGAGCCGAGACCGGTGTACGCCTTGAGAGCCACGTCAGCGATCCCCTCTGGCACTGGTGCTGCACGCAGCCGCTCCGCAGCCTCCGTCGGTCGTGCCGGATCGACACCCGCCGCTTTGGCGCCGAGGGCGTAGGCACGGGTCGTAAGCACGAATCCGTTGGGAACCCGGAAGCCGGCTCGTATCAAATCGCCGAGGTTGGCGCCTTTGCCGCCAGCCAGCGCGACGCCGCCGCGGTCGATCTCGCCGAGGGAGACCGTCAGTGGCCCCGAGCCGTCCACGACGGCCAGACTACTCGAGTCTCGTTCAGACGTGATAGCGCCGCCCGCTCCTCAGGTTCCGGTTGCGGGAAGTCGCCAGACAGTCTGCGACCTGCATGTGCTCGCGCTGACTAGACGGAGCCTGCGAAAACCGGGATTTTGAGTACGTCTGTTGGTCGGGGGCCCGGAATTTGAACCCGGGGCCTCACGGTCCGGAACCGACGTTCTCACGCATGCGTCAGATGGTCGAGCGCCACTCCGGCCAGCGCCGAGGTGCCGATCGGCAGCGCTGACTCGTCGAGGTCGAATTCGGGTGTGTGGATCGCCTTCGGCTGCGGCCAGTCGGAACTCTTGACGCCTAGCCAGAGCATCGCTTCAGGGATTCTCTCCAGCACGAACGCAAAGTCCTCAGCCCACATCTCCGGCTTCGCCGCCACGACCGAGTCCGGTCCCAGCAGGGATCGCGTGCTCGCGGCAAGGTACTCGGCCATCGAAGCATCATTCACCAACGGCGGACAGCGACCAATCAGATCGACATGCGCTGTGGCGCGGAGCGCCGAGGTCGCTGCCCTTCGTTTAGTCGTGCCGAATGGCCGAATTGAGTCCGCCTGGTTGAATGGTCGCGCTCATTGAAATGCCGGGTGCGAGAGCAACCCTCAGTCCGCGGGCAGATCGTCCTCAACCCGAACAACTAGCTTTAGTTGCAGGGGCTCCTAGCTCGCTGGCTGAAGATGCGACCCGCCAACTTGACGCCGCCGGCGAGGCATCATTTCTCCCGGGCGACTTGACGATGAGGACTCTCCACACCTCGTACCGGGTTTCCAATCTGGCCGCCTCGCTCGGCTTCTACACCGCGCTCGGGTATGAGCAGGTCGGCCGGGTTGATCTGGGGGCCAACGCGAGTCTGACCATGCTCAAGTTCCCAGGCGAGGAGGTAGTCACGCTTGAGCTGGTGCACCGCCCGGAGGATGGGCGGGTCGATATCGGCACCGGGTTCAGTCACATCCCGATTCAGGTCGACGATCTCCATGCCACCCTTGGGCAGTTATCCGAGGCGGGGCTCAGGCCCGGCCCGGTGGAACGGCCGGGTGGAGTGGACGGGCCCCAGATCTCATGGCTGATCGACCCCGACGGCTACCGCATCGAGTTGGTGGAGTGGCCGCCGGGGCACGCCTATGGGATCACCGCCGCCGACTTTCGCTAGACGGCTGGGACTACTCCGAAGGCGATCTCGTTACCGTCGCGGCCGCTCCGGAGCATCTGCGTTACGCCAAGGCGCTGCCGCCCGAACCGATTGGCATTTCGAATGCAATGGCTGACTGGTGCTCGTCGCAGTAGTCCTGCATCTTCGGAAGCATCTCCGCCAGTTCGCGTAGTTCTTCGACCACGAACCCGACGCGGGCGTCCTGTCGTGCGCTGATCCTTAGGGAGATTTCGGCCGTCAGGCCCATCGAGTACACAGGGCCCGCGCCTAAGTTCTGCGGCGCCTCACCAGCCGGTTAATGCGCACCGGAGTTGGGGCCTCGATCCCATATCCAGGGAACCGAACGGGTGATGGTTACGAGCGACATGGTGCATCGCCCTGGGTTTGCTGGAGGCTCGCGAGGTCGGATTTTGAACCTCGGTGACGCACGGTCCCCGGGTCGTGCGTCTGCTGACATATCGGCTGCGTAATAACCATGCTCGAGTTCAAACCCGGTGTAATCGGACGGCCCGCCCGCAAGTGATTGGCCGGGTATAAACTCCCACATTGATGGGGCTCGACCTTCGATTCCCGGCCCACCGGCTCATCGAGGCGCCGCACTGCTTCTGTACCTGTTAGGTCGCTAGCTCTGGGGAGACGCCCCCAAAGAGGCGACCTGTCCTTCAATCGAACCATCCTCCGCCCCTTGGGCGCTTGAAAGGAGCAGCACATGGCAACCACCCTTCTCAGACCCGATCAGACCTTCTATCCGTCACCACGCCTGGCGGCGAAAGCACCCGTCGAAACGCTCGCTTACATGGTCACATTCGACCCGAGCAGGAAGAAGCCTGACGGGCTTGTGACACTCGACGTTGACCCCGGATCGAAAAGTTTTGGCAAGCAGGTTGGCCGCGTTGACGCTCCGAACGTCGGTGACGAATTTCACCACTTCGGCTGGAACGTGTGCAGCTCGGCCCTATGCCCTTATGCTGCCCATCCTCACCTGGAGCGCCGTTACCTGCTCGTCCCGGGATTGCGCTCGTCGCGCATCTACGTATTCGATATCAAACCCGATCCCAAACAACCGAAGCTCGTGCACACGATCGAGGCGCAAGAGATCGCTGAACGTGCCGGCTACAGCCGCCCGCACACCATTCACTGTGGGCCAGACGGTATCTACGTGAGCGCGCTCGGCGCTCCGGACGGCAATGGTCCCGGTGGCATTTTCGTCATCGACCACGACACCTTTGCGGTCAAGGGTCGATGGGAACTCGATCGCGGCCCTCAGGAGCTCGCTTACGACTTCTGGTGGCACCTCGGATACGACACCGCCATCACCAGCGAATGGGGCACTCCCAACATGGTCGAGGGCGGGGTCAACCCCGACCTGCTGCTGGCAGGAAACTACGGACACAAGCTCCACATCTGGGATCTACCGAAGCGACGCCATCGCCAGGAGATCGACCTCGGGGCTGAGCAGCAAATGGTGCTCGAGCTTCGTCCCGCCCACGATCCAAGCAAGGCGTACGGATTCGTCGGTGTGGTGGTGAGCTTGAAGGACCTCAGCTCTTCGATCTGGACGTGGTATCTCGACGGCTCCACTTACAAGGTGGAGAAGGTGATCGAGATCCCGGCCGAACCGGCCAATCCCGACGACCTGCCGCCGCTGCTCAAGGGCTTCAAGGCAGTTCCGCCGTTGGTTAGCGACATCAACCTCTCCCTCGACGATCGCTGGCTCTACGTGTCGGCGTGGGGTACCGGCGAGTTTCTTCAGTTCGATGTCAGCGATCCCTTCAAGCCCAAGAAGACCGGCAGCGTCCACCTCGGTGGCATTGTCCGCAAGGCACCGCATCCCAAGAGCGGACCGCTGAACGGCGGCCCGCAGATGGTGGAGCTCAGCCGCGACGGGAAGCGCGCCTATCTCACCAACTCGCTGTACGCGAGTTGGGACGAGCAGTTCTACCCCGACGGGATCAAAAGCTGGGCGACCTCGATTCATGCCAAGCCCGAGGGTGGCCTGAGCCTGGACGAAGGCTTCTTCTCGACATTCGAGCAGCGCACCCATCAGGTTCATCTCCAGGGCGGCGACGCCTCATCCGACTCTTATTGCTACTCGTGAACACTGCTTTGTGGCCCTGGGCAGCGCTAGTGCTGCTCGGGGCCTATCACGGCATCAATCCCGGGATGGGTTGGCTGTTCGCGGTAGCGCGGGGGATGCAGGAAAAGAATCGAGGGGCGGTGCTCAGCTCGCTCCTGCCGATCGCGGTCGGGCATGAAGCCTCAATCATCATGGTGGTTGTCGCAGTTTCGCTGACCGAGGCCTTCCTGCCACCGTTTTTCGTGCGCCTGCTCGCGGCCCTGGTACTGGTGAGCTTCGGTTTGTACAAACTGCTCCGGCCGCGCGCGCACCCGGGTGGCTTCGGGATGCGGATCGGACCCGCAGGGTTGGTTGGCTGGTCGTTCTTGATGTCGTCGGCGCACGGCGCGGGGCTGATGTTGGCCCCGGTACTGCTGGGCTTGCCGGTGTACGCCGCCTATCACAGCCTGCGTGAGATATCGCTGCAGGCCGTCGCCGCTGCTTCGCTGCACGTCGCGGCCATGCTTCTTGTGATGGGCTTAGTTTCGGTGGTCGTCTACGAAAAAGTTGGTGTCGGCGTACTGCGCCGCGGCTGGTTCAACCTCGACCTCGGGTGGAGCCTAGTTCTGATCGCAAGCGGAGCCGTCACCCTCTTCACGGCTGTGTAATCGAGTGCGAGGGGGACATTCATCGGTCACGCGCAGGTAGGTAGAGCTCCACTCGGCTCGTGCGCCTGATGCGAAGTCAGGCTTGGGGCAGCGGGCCCTGCGCCCACGCCGCCGAGTTTCTAGAAAATCTGTGATACCGCTGTGACGCGGGATCACTTGCCGTCAGGCGGGAAACGACGACTCTGAATTCGAGAACTGGTCGGGGGCTCGGGATTTGAACCCGGGGCATCACGGTCCCGAACCGTGGCGGGGGCGCGTCCTCGACTGTCCCCCCGGCTCCCCCAAGGCCCGGCTGAACTCGATTGCCGCCTACTTGGTGTCCTGGCGTGACCTTCAAGAACCATGGGGCGCCGGGAATCCGTGATCCGGCGGAGACCCTCGCGGCCCCTGTCGACTTATCAGGGATTGGACAGATGAGCGGGGCCAAGGCGTTGTTGTGGGCCGGCTTGGGCTAGCAAGCCCGATGGCTACTGTCTCCGCTCGTACCGCATCGCGACTGCCCCCGAGCCGAACTCCAGCCGGCTCACGAGCTTCAGGTCGACATGCTTCGATAGCCCTGCGAACAACGTCGGCCCGTGGCCCACCAGTCTGGGCTGCACCACGAACTCGTACTCATCGATCAATCCCAGCTCCGCCAACGCCAGCGGGAGCTTCACGCCTCCCACGAGCAGTCCCTTACCCGGCTCCCGCTTCAGCTGCTGAACGGCCTTCCCCAGATCCCCGCGCAGGAGCTCCGCGTTCCAATCGACCCGGTCCAGGGTGCTCGACACGACGTACTTCTTTGCCGCGTCGATCGTCCGGGCGAACGGTTCCATCCAATCAGGCCTCGCTCCTGTCGGCGCCGGCTGCCGCCACGCTTCCTCCATCATTTCGTAAGTCACCCGGCCAAATAGGAGAGCATCGGCCTGGTCGATGTTTTCCGCCGCGTGACGATGTAAGTCTTCGTCCGCGAACCCTTCCCGGTGATCGCAGCACCCGTCCAATGTGACGTTGATGGAGTACCGAAGGGGTCGCATTTCGCAAGAGTACCGCCGATGGGGTACATCCACCCTCGACCGAATCACCAAATCCGCGACACACCCCTAGGTGGTCAGGGCGGACTGTAAGCCGGGTTCGTTTTTCGCCAATTCAAACTGGCCTGTCGAATACAGGACGACATCTAACGACACCACGACACGGTGCCGTTGGGTACTAAATGGGTACTGGTACCCAAAACTTATAGTCCGCCCGATCAATCATCAAGTCGAGGCGGATCCTGGCAAGCTCGCGTTGATGAGACAGAGCCGGCTTCCGCGAAGCAGCGGGCGTGCGTAGTCCTACGGCCGCGCCCCGGCCGGTAGTACTTCGAGGTTGATGGTGCTGACCTGTTGCTGACCATGGGCGCTCCAGGACAGGCGGAATGTCCAGCAGCCTGGCTTTGGTAAATCCACGACGCTGGCATTTGCATCACCCGGACTGGTCAGGACCGGTTGGGACTCGCCAAACGGACGAGTTTCGATTGCTATGTCGGTGTTTCCAGTTGAGTAGTCCCCTTTACCTACCCAGCCAACCTTGTTGTAAGAGCCGTCCACCCGGGGACCGCTTCCCGCTACTAGCACAGTCGAGAAAAGGAAGGCCACCGTGGTGTCCTGTGACCCGAAAGCCCACGGCACGGGCCATGGTGTTCCCTTGGCGTGACTCCAACCAGCTTGTGACCAGACCGGTGGCTCGGCATCGGTCAGCACTGTGCCTGCGCAGCCGCCGGCGAAAGTCTTGACGGGAACCCTCGGGCTCGCCTTTGCCTGAGTTGGTTGAGCCGACCCAGAGCCGACCACCAGAGTGATGAGCAGAGCGGCGGCGATACCTGTCCAGCGAGACCTGGCTCCAGCATCCATAGCCCCAGTACACCGGCCAGCCCGCCATGGTTCGCATCGCGCAAGGACTGCTTGAGATGGAACAGTACGTCGCGACAGGTCGGCTCCGACCTTCTGTCCACCGGCGTTCCCGGCGCATGGCGGCAAGATCAGAAGGAGACCGACTTCATCCAACGAGCTCCTTGCCCGCTCGACCAGCTCGACCAGCGCCCAGTTCAGGAAGGCCAGCTCCCAGGGATTCTCGGCCCGCCCGTTGGGCAGCGACCAGCGCCTTCTGGTAGGCGCGCCTCCCGCGTTTGTAACTGCCCGGCCATGTCATCGTTTTCAACACCGTGCGCAAGGGTGCCGCCATGACCGCGATAGCGCTCACTTTCTTGGTCAGTGCATGCTCCGACACGTTGCTCTCGACTTCCGCGCCACACCCCCTCCGACTCCGTGACCTTCCCGCCTGACCCTGGCCTGCACCGACCGTTACCTGAGCCAACGGTACGAAGGACCGATTGCAAACGGGAAATACGTCCACTACGTCTGCCAGAACGGCAAAGTCACCAGTTGGTGGATTGACGACAACAACCGGCGATGTCACGTTAAATCCCCCGGCTGGATGACTTTGAATTCGGATTTGGTCGGGGCTCGGGATTTGAACCCGGGGCATCACGGTCCCGAAATCTAAGCGGTTTCGTCTACCTAGTGCGCCCTGGATTTCGTGGAGTCGAATTACTGGATACGACATGCTGCTGTCCCATCAGTGCAAAGGGAGGACAGCATGGGGAGGCGCGGTTATCCAGTGGAGTTTCGCCAACGAGTTCTGGATCTGGTGGCGGCGGGGCGCCGCGTTGAGGACGTCGCGCGGGACCTTGGGATCAGTGACCAAACGATTTACAGCTGGCGTCGCCAAGATCGGATCGACCAGGGGCTTGAGGCCGGCCTCACATCTGCCGAGCGCGCTGAGTTGCTCTCGGCGCGCAGGCGCATCCACGAGCTGGAAACCGAGTTGGCTATCCACCGCAGGGCAGCGGAGCTGCTGAAGGGCACCACAAGCCCAAAAGGAGGTTCGCGGCAGTCCAGGTGATGGCCACCGAAGGTCTCCCGGTGCTACTCGCCTGTCGCGTCCTCGAGGTTTCCGAATCTGGCTACTACGCGAGGCGCTCACGAGCGCCCTCGCCGCGGTCGATTCGCCACGCGTGGCTCACCGATGTGATCCGCCAAGTCCACGCGGTTTCGCGAGGCATCTACGGCATCCGTCGCGTTCATGCCGAGCTGACGCTAGGCCGAAGCATCACCGTTGGTCACCAGGCCGTGGAGCTCCTGATGCGTCGGGCCCAAATTCAAGGAATCTCAGGTCGACCAAAGTTTCGTCGCGTGGTTGGTGTGGCGACCGCAGAAGATCGCGTCGCGCGCCAGTTTCACCCCGACCAAGCCGATGAACTCTGGGTCACTGACGTGACCGAGCACCCGACGAGAGAAGGAAAGGTCTACTGCGCTGTAGTCCTCGACGCCTGGTCGCGACGCGTAATCGGGTGGTCGATCGACGGTAGACCGACTACTGCGCTCGTGACCAACGCGCTCGGGATGGCAATCGACCAACGCCGACCCAACCGAAGCACCATTATTCACAGCGACCAGGGCACGCAGTTCACCTCGTGGGCGTTCACCAGGCGAGCCCTCGACTCCGGTCTGCTCCCCTCAATGGGTTCGGTCGGGGATTGTTTCGACAACGCGGTCATGGAGTCGTTCTGGAGCCGGGTGCAGGTCGAGTTGCTGGACCGAAAACGGTGGAGCACTCGCGTCGAGCTGGCGAACGCGATCTTCGACTACCTCGAGATCTTCCACAATCGCCAACGCCGCCACTCGTCGCTAGGTATGCTCACGCCGGTCGAGTTCGAGGCTCGCCGTCAGCCAACGACAGCGGCATGAATCTAAGAACTCGGCTCCACCGAAGTCAGGACAGCCCTTAGCCTCCATCAAACCCAGGATGCTCCTATGTTTGTCAAGCGCTTAGTCACGACGCCGACGAGGACTGCAAAGCCCGATAAACCTCGCGTGCGACGTACCGCTTGAGGCAGCGGACCACTTCGCGTTTTGATTTTCCTTCAGCTTGGCGGCGCGCCAGGTAATCGCGAGTCCGGGTGTCCGTTCGCATCCGAGTCAGGACGATTCGCCAAAGGGCACGATTTGCGGTCCGATCGCCGCCACGACTAAGACGATGTCGGGTGGTCTTGCCCGAGCTGGCCGGAACAGGGGCTACCCCGCAGAGGGAAGCGAACGCAGCTTCTGAGCGAATGCGGTGGACGTTGTCCCACGCGACGAGTAGGCTGCTTGCGACCTCAACGCCGACACCATGGACGGCTACGAGTTCGGGTGCACGTCCTGCGACGAGCGGGTCTAGGTGTCGATCAAGCTCCTCTATCTGGATATCGATGTGAAGCACGTGGCGCCCGAGTTGCCGCATGGCAAAACGTGACGCTTCTGTTGCTGTCGCGATGCTGCCAACCCGGAATTGGGCCGCCCGCTGAATCAGCTGCTTGGCGGCCAGGCCAGCCAGCGACTCTCTCAGAGGCGCTGGCGCCGCCACGATTAGTGCCCGCAGCTGATTGATCGCCTGAGTTCGCTGATTCACGAGCGCCTCGCGCGGTATCCGCAGGGATCGGATCATGGCAATCGAAGCATCACTGCCGCGCGGCTTCGCCGTGACCTCGCCGGCAACAAAGGCTCGAACTGCTGCCTCAGCATCGCTGAGATCAGCCTTGCCGCGGTTGCGCCTGTTCTTTCGTGACGGACGCGATACCTCAGCAACTCGCACCCCTCGACTCTGGAGCACTGTGCAGAGCCCGCGGCCATACGACCCGGTGCCTTCCATCGCCACTGCCGAGATATCTCCCAGGCGCAAAGCCCAGATCACAAAACGTTCGTAACCCGACGGCGAGGTTGGGATGCTGAGATCGCCGAGCCGTCGACCAAGGTGGTCCAAAGCGACAGCGACATGGACGAGATCGTGGGTGTCGACTCCGATGACGATCTGCTGCGGCAAGGTCTCTTCGGTCACGTTTGCTCCTTAGGATTGAGGGCGGAGTCGCGAGCGGCCGGACAGACCTGTGACGGGACTGTCGTGGGTCAAGCTCCTATAAAGTCACGGCCGTTCGCGGCGCCCGGCGATGCCCCCGACCGTGGACAGATCCTGGGAAAGGCAAGCCTTGTGGTGCCAGGCAGTTCATGGGTCACACAGCCGGGAGCGGGACCCACATATCCTCACAGGCAGTTCAACCGAGACCGATTTCGGAGGTTTTGAGTTCATTTCGCGAACTCATGGGATGATTCCAGGCCGCTTTCATCCACCGGAGTTGCCTGAATTACTACACGAACTACTACATGACGGAAGTTAGCTTGAGGTCGTTACCCCTCGGCCCGGAGAGACGACGCCGTCGCGCGGCCTTAAATCAGCGCCATGCCAGAGTGACGATCTGAACTGGTCGCGCGATGCCCCTCAACTCCACCGTGCGAACCTCTCCATGCTGGGCGCCCGCTGCGACTGCAGCCTCGCGGCTCGCGAGTATCTCATCAGCGCCGGCGAGAGCGGCAATTCGCGCCGCCTCATGGACGCCGCTGCCGCGGAACGCGCGACCAGATCGAACGGCGTCGGCGGTATGGACGCCAATGCGGATCCTTGGCGCGAATCCGTGCTCGCGACGGTGTACAGCAAGCATGCGTTGCACTGCAACCGCACACGCGATGGCAGGCGCAGCTGAGTCGAACGCGACGAGGAATCCATCACCCGCATGGTCCACCTCTTCGCCGTGGTGCTCGAGAAACAGCCCGCGCAAAGCCGCGTCGTGCCAGCGAAGGAGATTTGCCCACGTCTCGTCGCCGACCGTCTCGGCGAGCCTCGTTGAGTCGACGATGTCGCTGAATAAGAAGGCACGGCTGGTGCGCACAGGCTGTGTCCCTGGGATAGCTGCGAGCTTCTCGCGCGCGCGAGCCAGATCCGGCGAGGCCCCAAGCCGCTCGAAGGCCGCGGCCGCCGCCTCTAATTCCTGGCGGGCGCCGGACTCGTCCCCCTCTAAGTGGTAGCTGTCGGCGAGCAGCATCCGTGTGCGGGCGACCTCATACGGCGCGTCCACTGACTGCCAAAGCTTGAGGGCCTCGCGGAGCGGGGATGTAGCGGGACTCGCGCCGGCCAGATCGACGGAGGCCCTGGCGCGCAGCGCCATAGCACGGAGCGCCTGGCGCGGGTTGGTAGCTGCAATGGTCTCTAGCTCGCTCGCGGCGGCGCCAGCCGTCATCTCGCCGGCGCCAAGCGTAACTTCGACCAGCGCCTCGAGCAGCCGAGCGTGCTCGATGGTGGTCAAATTGACGTTTTCGAGTGCCCGTTGCAGGCCGCGCGCCGCCGGCTCCGTCTCGCCTCGAGCCAGCAGAAGGAGCGCTTGGCCCGGTTGCGGGTCGCGGCCGAGGGCGTGCGCATGACGGAACGCGGTCTCAGCTCCGACAGGATCGCCAACTCGGAGACGTATCTCGCCCAACTCGAGATAGGCATCGGCAGCATACCCGACGAGGAAGTGTTCGAGTTCCTCACCGGCCGCCCGTGCCTCCCGCTCGGCGTCAACCCAGGCGCCGCGGAGCCGCATAATTTCCGCCCTTCGGACTCGGCAGATGCCGGGAAAGCCGTGTATCGATTGGCGCTCGCACCAGCGCGTAGCTCTCTCTGCCCATTCGCCGGCACCAGCGAAGTCACCTGAATCTCGGTAGGCGGCGATCGCATTGCAAAGTACGACGCCGGTCGCGAACGGACCGAGCTCGCCGCCCACGGCGGCCGCGCTCACCTCGTCAACCAGGGCAAATCCCTCTTCGACGCGACCAGCCTCGATCAAGTCGAGAGACTTCCATGTGTCCGTAAGCGCGATGAGATCGGGATCATTCAACCGACGGCCGATATCAAGTGCCTTCTCGTAGAGGGGTAGGCCCTCCTGGCGGTGCCCAGTAGTGCACAGCCTGCGCGCGTCGAGACGGACCTGATAGCCGTGTTCGGCACACTCAGGAAGGCCCTCCAACAGCCCCGCGGCTTTTGCGCTCCAGCCTGACCCTGTCTCACGGTCGCCGAGGCCGTTGACATAGTTGAAACGAAGCATCTGCGCGCAATTCGCGGCTTTGCGGCGGTCACCTGCTGCCAGGTACCGCGCATAGGCCTGCTCATGAGCATCCAGGCAACCTTCACGATCGCCGATCCACCAACAGGCCTTGCCAAGGCGCTCGAGGTCGGATGCGGCCACATCGTCGCCCGCCTCTATTGCTCGGCGATATAGCGCGACCGCGCCGCGCCAATCGTGCCGGTTATAGGCGGTCCGGGCGTCGCCCAATGGCGAGGGCGCTAGTGCCACAGCAACATTCTGAAGGTTGGAATAGCCAGCCCTCCGAGTCAGGTAGCGCAGCGAACCACCGCTCTCGACTACTCCGGTCGGCGAGCTCTGATGGAATACCCCATTGTTCCAAACGCCCGAGCGCTCTCCTTCCCGCGAGCGCCCGCGAATGTGTCAAGTGGATTGGCCAGCTCGATGTCAGTGAGTCCAGCGCCACCGATCACCGTCTCCCACCCCGCGCACGGCAGGGCGCCTGCGATTCAACCTGTCCAGAGATCGATGTCACGAAGCGCCTCCTCAGGGACGGGGCGCTCAAGGCAGATGTCGGCGACCGTCATCCGGCCTCCGGGCTTTAGCACCCGAAAGATCTGACGATAGACGCCGATCTTGTCCGGGCA
>Ga0137381_10001743_pt1 | contig 14826 bp, 11 predicted proteins | sample SagtaG_16_FD_104808 | JGI IMG/M metagenome (GOLD analysis project Ga0137381, IMG submission 104808) | Vadose zone soil microbial communities from Sagehorn Ranch, Mendocino, California, USA - Sage2_L_115_16 metaG | ecosystem: Environmental > Terrestrial > Soil > Vadose zone | place: USA... | reverse complement strand
TGTGCTCGTGCGCCAGCCGCGAGAGCAGCACAGCGGGGAAGCCACTCGCGTCTGCGAACGGTTCGTCGAAGATGTGGACCACTGCAGGTAACAGCTCCTGCACGTTGGCGCTCGTCAGCACCAGCTCGTGGTGATCAGTCCCCAGTACGCGCGCCACGGTCGCGGCATGGGTGCGCTCGTCGTACGTTGGCTCGTCAAAGCCGATCGCGAACGTCTTAACGGGGGCCGGCGACACCTCCGCGGCGAGTGCAGTGACGAGGCTCGAATCAATCCCGCCAGAGAGGAATGTGCCCCATGGTACATCACATACGGTGCGGCGGTGCACCGAGGTGCGCAGCCGCGCGAGGATCTCGTCCGCTGCTTCCTCCGCACTAGGCCGAGCAGCTGCCACGGCTGGCGGTCGCGGTGGCGCCCAGTAGCGGCGGAGTGTCCCCGCACCATCAGCCCCTATCTCCATCCAATGCGCGGGCGGGAGCTTGCGCACGGCGCGGAAGATCGCGTACGGCCAGGGCACATAGCCATAGGTCAGGTAGCGCGCTAGAGCCGCCCAGTCCAGCTCGCGCGAGATTTGGGGATGGACGAGCAACGCTTTCGGCTCCGACGCAAAGAGGAAGCCCTGTGGCAGGCGCGCGTAGTAGAGTGGTTTCTCACCGAACCGGTCTCGCGCCAGGAACAGGCAGCGCCGCCGCTCGTCCCACAGCGCGAATGCGAACATGCCTTCGAGGCGGTCAAGACAATCGGGTCCCGCCTCGGCGTAGGCATGCAGGATCACCTCGATGTCGGTCCGTGTCGCGAACACGTGCCCGCGCGCACGGAGGTCATCGCGCAGGGCGTTGGCGTTGTAGATCTCGCCATTAGCAACCAGGTGCAGGCGCCCGTCTCGGCTCGTGAGCGGCTGCTGACCTGTCACCAGGTCGATGATGCGCAGGCGCCGCACAGTGAGCCCCACCGGGCCTTTGGTCCATAGACCACACTCGTCTGGACCGCGGTGGGCAAGGGCCCGCCCCATCGCGTCAAGCACTGGTCGTGGGGTCTGCCTATCTCCATTGAAACCCAGACTGCCTGCAATACCACACATATAAACGTGCCCCTCCTTTGCGGCTCACTGCTATGTTCAAGCGGCCAGCCGCAATGTGACCCCCTTGTGGGCTGCCTGGTGGAAGCGGCTAGGGACGAAAAGCTGCACCTACTCTATACGCCTAAGCTCTAGGGCTAGTGATCATAACATAGAGTCGGGCGCGGTCAAATCTGTGCGGTGGCGGCCAAGCACTTCATCAATCTTGAGCCAGCGGACCAATAACAGCATGTTCCAAAGCTCATGAAGACCGCTATAGATATTACGCGCGCTGCGTGCGTTTACGTCCTGAGCGACTCAAACGCTCTTTTGTCTTTCGTGTTTCAGTTGCACGTGCTCACCCTGCTTATCACGCTCACTCCATCCGCTCTAAGGGGATGATTTTTTTGTTCTCTGATTCTATAATTTCTTGCTCTATAAAAATAAAAACAATGAAGAAGGCGAACGCGAACGGGCTCCATTCGGCTCAGCCGTGGAACAACGCTATTCTTGGCTCCTTAAGCCATGTGACGACGACCTATGCTAGGACGGTGGTGGCGCTGGTGCTGGCTATAAGTGCGCTGGCCGTCTTTTACACTTCCCGCCATCTGGAGTTCCTCACTAGCCGCAACCAACTCATTTCTTCCGAGAAACGCTACCTCCAGCTGGATGACGAGTACGCGGAGGCTTTCCACGGCTTGGAGCAGTTGGTCGTAGTGGCTGAGGGACCAGACTTGGGGGAGACCAAAGCCTTTGTCCAGTACCTGGGAGAGGAGCTCATGACGGACAAAGAGCATGTGCAAGCAGTCTTCTACCAGATTGATACCTCCTCACTGCAGGGAAAGAAGCTCCTCCTTCTCCCTCCCGCAGATCTCCGCTCGCTGCGCGAGAAGGTGGAGGAGTATCAGGAGCTGATCAAGGATTTGGCCATCGCCCCGAGCCTCAACACGCTTCTGACGGCCATTAACCGAAAAATCAGCTCAGCGATGGTTTCGCACCTGACAAAGGGGTTTCTGGGGTTGGAAGAGCCGGAAGAAGAAGGAGAGATGAAAACGACGCTGAGCCTCTCTTTCTTTAAATCCCTGCTTGAGCAACTGGAGAAGGCCCTGACCTCTTCGCAGTTCTCTTACCATTCTCCGTGGGCCGATTTTTTTGGCAACGACGAGCTGGCCGGCGACGGGTTTCTAGTCGCCGATAACAAGCGCTTCGTCTTCCTTATGGTTGAGCCTCAAAAGCGAAGCGAAGAGTTTAACGCCCGCCAGGAATCGATTACTGCCGTACGCCATCGTATAGCTGAGCTGAGGAAGATATTCCCCTGGGTGCAGGCCGGGGTGACCGGAGACGAGGCTCTGGGGAACGACGAGATGCTGGCCGCCCAGGCTGACTCCAGCCTCGCCACCATGATGTCTCTAGTCGGTGTGGGGGTACTTTACCTCCTGTTCTTCCGCAGTGTCCGACGCATGCTAATCCTTGTGATGACTGTTATCGTGGGCCTCAGCTGGACCATAGGGCTGCTTACCCTTACCGTGGGCCATCTCTCGATCATTTCTATCTTTGTCGCTTCTATCCTGATCGGTCTCGCAGATGACCGGGTCGTCTACTTTCTCAGCCGCTATGAGGAGGAGCGCGATCTGGGCAGATCCTTTAGCCAAGCCATACACCTCACCTTCACCCACGTCGCTCCTGGGATCGTAACTGCGGCATGCACCAACGCGCTGGCGTTCTACGCCATGATGCTGGCTGACTTTCGCGGCATTCAGGAGCTAGGTTTCATTGCGGGAAACGGCATACTGCTCTCCCTTATCGTCACGCTGACGTTTCTGCCTGCTTTGCTCGCTCTGACTGAGGGAAAAAAGCAGTGGCAGAAATCCATGCGCCGTGACACCTGGCTGGCAGGAGGGTTTGCCCGCTGGGGGGTTGCCGTGCAGCGCTTTCGTTGGCTAGTGCTGCTCCTGGCCGCGGGAGCAAGCTTCCTGTGCCTCTTTGCCCTACCCACCATCACCTTCGACTATAACCTGCTGCATCTGCAGGCCCGTGGTACTGAATCGGTCACCTGGGAGCTGCGGACCATTGAAAACTCTGGGCGCTCTTCCTGGTTCGCTCTGGCGACTACTCCTTCTCTGGTAGAAGCAGCTCAGAAAGCTGCCCAATTCGAGGCTCTTCCCTCTGTAGAGAAAGTGGAAACGATTACTTCTTTGGTGCCCGAGGGGCAGGAGGAGCGCATGCGGCTGGTCCGTGCACTCCAGCCCTTCTTTGCCGGTCTGCCTGCTACTCTCGCCGTTCCAGGCTCGGCGAATATTGAGGAGCTGAGGCGGACCCTTGAGAGGATCAAATTTAAGTTGCAGAAGGACAGCGATGCCTGGGATCCGCAGAAGAAGCCCTCGGAACGAGAGATTGCTAAGGTGCGGGGGCTCCTTACCAGCGTGCTTGCGCGCCTGGACACCATCTCTGGGCAGGAAGCGACGGCTGCCCTGGATCGCCTGCAAAAGTCCCTCTTTCAGGACTTTGCCGAGAAGTGGGCTCTTTTACGCGATAACCTCAATCCTCCCGGTCCCATCACCCTGGCCGACACCCCTCCTCAGCTCCGCGAGCGCTTTGTGAGCGCAGACGGCAAGAAGTTCCTGTTGCAGATTTACCCCCGCCAGGACATTTGGGAGCGGAAGCCTCTGGAAGAGTTTGTCAGCCAGCTACGGCAGGTGGACCCGGATGTCACCGGTTCTCCGGTGATTGGCTATGAATCGATCCGGGCCATCAAAGATGGCTACGTGGAAGGGGGACTGTATGCCACCGCGGCCATTCTCGTGGTCACCTTTGTCACCCTGAGAAGAGTGAGAGACACACTCTTTCCCATGTTTCCGGTGGTGTGTGGCATGCTGTGGACGGCAGGCCTAATGTGGTTGTGTCACCTGGAGTTTAATCTCGCCAACCTGGTGGCCGTGCCCATTACCATAGGCATTGGGGTAGAGAGCGGCATCTATCTGGTCCGCCGCGCCCACGAGGAGGCGAGCGAAGGTTGGGTACTAGTGGGTGGAAGCACCGGGCAGTCGGTTGCTCTTTTTTCTCTGAGCACCATGGTAGGGTTTGGCAGCCTGATGGTGGCCCGGCACTATGGCATCTTCAGCATGGGGCTGCTGCTTACCTTGGCTGTAGGAAGTGTGCTCTTAGTGTCCCTCACGGTTCTCCCCCTGTTGCTCCACACCCCTGTGCCAGGAGTGTTCCCGGCTGGGGAGGGAACGGAGGAGGAGATAGAAACAGCCCCGTCGGTCAGGACCAGCGCCCAAAAGAAGGCCTCAGGGCGATGACGACCAGTTCTGTTGCAAAAACAGTGGATGGTTTGGCGAGAGGGTTCTGTCTTTGGTTCGTGGGAACGAGACGCTTGTTGTCCGCAGATGGGGGGACCGGTTCTTGCTGGCCAACCGGGCCTTTGCGGAAAGCTCGTCTCTTGTGGCAGACTCTGCGCATGACCCTCACCCCTCTCCCCTGCCGGCGGCTGATCGTCAACGGTGATGATTTCGGTCTGTCCACCCAGGTCAATGCCGGCATCGTGCATGCGCATCGCTCTGGCATCTTGACCAGCACCAGCTTGATGGTGACTGGCCCAGCCTGGGAAGACGCGGTCGCCCTCGCCAAAGCAACGCCGAGCCTGAGCGTGGGGCTGCATCTCACGCTAGTCCAGGGCCGTGCCGTTCTTTCTCCCCACCTGCTGCCAGACCTCACCGACCACGAGGGCAACTTTTCCCATAACCCCACACTGGCTGGGCTGCGCTACTTTTTCTCGCGTCGGGCACGCGCGCAGGTGCGGGCCGAATGCCGCGCCCAGCTTGAGCGGTTTCTGGCCACCGGTCTGACGCTGGCGCACGTAGACGGCCACCTCCACCTCCACATGCATCCCGCCGTGCACGCTATCCTGCTTGACCTAGCTAAGGAGTACGGTATCGCGGCCATGCGCTTGACGCGCGAAGATCTTGCCACGAGTCTGGCGCTTGATGCACACCACGGCCTGCGTAAGTGCTGGGAGTCCTTGATCTTCACCCGTCTCTCACAGGTGGCAGAGCAAAAGCTGCGCGCCGGCGGCATCGCCTTCCCTGATGCCCTCTTCGGCCTGCATCAGAGCGGGGACCTCAACGAGCGCTATCTGCTCAAGCTCCTGCCCAGACTACGGGAGGGCGTGACGGAATTGTACTGCCATCCGTCCTTTCTCCCCTGTCCGGAAGTCCAGCGTTGGACCCCGACCTATCAGCGGGACGTGGAGCTAGAGGCGCTGACCAGTCCGGCTGTGCGCGCCGCGGTAGCCGCTCAGGGAGTGACCCTCATCAGCTATCGGGATTTGCGACCTGCTAGGACGGACTCCACCGCTCGCTAACGGGGAAGGGCGGCAAGGCGAGCCGTGATCTTCGCGCGGATCTGCGTGCGGACCTGCGGCGAAGGGTCAACAAACGTGCAGCCTAGGGCGATCAGGTGGTTGCCCCGCTCTTCGACCTGTACGATTTCGAGTATAGCCTGGCGCACCTCGATCTCGTCGAGAAAGAACTCGCCCTCGAAGCGGGCTCCACGCGGGGGCGGCAAGAGGGGAGAGGACCGCACGTCGGCCAAGGCGGAGAGACCAGAGGCGCTGAGGTCGACGATCACGGCGGGGATCATTTCACCGAATCCCGTGGTCAGGCGCAGGGGCAGCGTGGTGCTCAAGCGCGCTTCGCGCCGCGTCTGGCGTACTGCGTCGGAAAGGTCAGCCGGTAAGATCTTTACCGACCCCCTGCTTGTCTTTGCCATAGTTAAGCGTCCTGAAAGACGCGATCGGCATAGACGCAGAAAAGTTTAGCTCTCCCCTCTGCAACTCACCCGCACCATCTTCCCGTCGCTGCGGACCCGGAAAGTGTACTCACTCCAGCGTACCGTGTCCCCGCGCAGGCTGGCGCACCACACCAGAAACGACAATACGTCAGCTAAGGGAACGAGCCACAGGGCACGGAGAGTGAGAGACGCACGCAGAAAAATACCGCTCACGACTGCTGTCGAGAACAGACGCAAGACCACCGCAGAGAACGCCAACGCGCGCAGCCACAGTGACGACCAGAACGCTGCCAGCCCAAGCAGCGCCCAGACGGTGCCGTGCGTCACCAGCGTGCCACAATAACCGCCCGGACGGCAGATCCGCTGCGTGCGGGCCCAGCGGAGTTGGTGGTGGAGCAGGTCGCCTAACGTGGCTACATCCGGACGGGTCTCGACGACATAGGGCACGATCCGCGCCCGGTAGCCGGCCTGGGTGACCAGGTGACCCAGGTAATAATCGTCAGCCAGATAGTCGGCGAGTGCAGCAAAGCCGCCGATCTGGTCCAGACAGCGCCGCTTGACCGCTATGGCGGCACCAAAGGCATAGGTGGTTTGCTCCACCTGGCTGGCGACCAGTACCAGGGGAGCAAAAGCGGTGTTGATGAGCAGGGATTCGAGGAGTGCGGGGAAAGGGGTGGTCGCGCTCCCACGGTACGGGCAGGTAACGAGCCCTACTTCAGGGTCAGCGAGCGGTGAAATGAGCGCGCGCAGAAAGCCGGGCTCGACGCGCACATCACTATCGGTGATGAAAAAAAGGTCGTACCTGGCTGCCTGCGATAAGTGGTGGAGGGTGCTCACCTTGTAATTGCTGCCGATCACCTCCGGGTTGACGACGGCTACAATCTCGTGCTCGGGGAAGTCGCGCTGCAGGCGCTGCACGACTGCGATGGCGGGATCCTGCGGATCGCGCACGCCACAGAGGAGCTGAAAGACTGGGTAGTCGAGGCGGCAGAAGCTAGCGAGATTGGCGTAGAGCTCGGGAGAGCCGCCCTTGAGCGGCTTGAAGAGCGATACCGGCGGCAGCGAGTCAGCCGGAGGGGAAACCTCACAGAACAGTCTCCAGGCCGCATAAAGGGTGAAGAGATAATACAAAGAGGCGATAAGTAGCAGCCCTGCCAGGAGCAGCGAGAAGACGGTAACCATACGGATGGGAGAAAGAGAGTAGGGGCACGGCATGCCGTGCCTTTACATCTGGTCAGAATCTAGCAGGGTGCTGAAAAAGTGGTTCTCGTGCTTCGACAGAGCCTGTCCTGAGCTGGTCGAGGGACTCAGCATGAACAGGGAATCCCTCATGTTTTCACTACCTCCTCCGTTCGCCCTGAGCTAGTCGAAGCCTGTCCTGAGCATAGCCGAAGGGGGTCAACGGAGGGTTTTTCAGCAGCCTGCTAGGCGGCGGACCTTACGCTGCCGGTGAGGCGGCGCCTTGTTCCTTGGCCGTCATGGCGCGGCGTTTGCGCATCGCGCGAAAGAAGTCTTTGCCTTCTTGCCACATCCGCTTCCGCTCCTCCGGGTCGCGCGCCATCTTCTTAACTGCTTTGAAGATGTAGCGCGGCCGCAGGTAGTACGACTTGTAGAACTTCTCCACTGCGGCGAAGATCTCTTCGCCCGACAGGTGTGGGTAATTGATCACGCACTTCTGGTAGCCGGTCTCGTCGACCAGGTCGTCGGGTTTGATGTACCCGTGCTCGACCGCATAGTCGTAGAACGCCGTACCCGGGTAGGGCGAGGCGAGCGACACCTGGACCGTCTCCGGGTTCATCTCCCTGGCAAAGCGCATGGTCTCCTGGATCGTCTCTCGCGTCTCGCCGGGCAGGCCCAGGATGAACGTACCGTGGATCAGGATGCCGAGCTGGTGGCAGTCCTTGGTGAAGCGGCGCGCCGTCTCCAGGGCAACACCCTTTTTGATGTTCTTGAGGATCTGGGCGTTGCCGGACTCGTAGCCGATGACGAACAGCCGGAGCCCGCCGTCTTTCATGGTTTTAAGGGTGTCGTAATCGACGTTGGCGCGCGAGTTAGTGGACCAACACAGGCCCAAGGGCTTGAGCTTCTGGGCGATTTCTCGTGCCCGCTTGGGGTCGGCGGTGAAGGTGTCATCATCGAAGAACACCTCTTTCATGCCGGGAAAGAGGCGGTTCATCTCTTTAACTTCTGCGATCACGTTGTCGGCCGACCGCGTGCGATAGGAGTGGCCAGTGGTCACCTGCGGCCACAGGCAGAAGGTGCAGCGGGCCGGGCAACCACGGCCGGTGTACAGGGAAACGTAGGGGTACTGGCAGTAGGGGCTGTTGTATTTGCGGAAGTCGAGGTCGCGATTGTAGATCTGGGTGACAAACGGCAAGCTGTCTAGCTCCTCGCTCGTCAACGGGGCACGGTCGAGGTTGTGAGAGATCTTGCCGTCTTGGCGGTAACTGATGCCCAGGATTTTGCTCCAGTCCCGCCCTTCGGCTACCTCTTTTATCGCGTAGTCAAACTCTTTGCGCGCGACCAGGTCGATCGCCGCGGACGCCTTGAGGGTTTGGTCCGGGGCTGCGGTCGCGTGGCCGCCCACGAAGGCAATCACACAGTGCGGGTTTTCCGCCTTGATCATCTCGGCGGTGCGCACATCCAGCTTGAACGAAGGAGTGCTGGTATGCAGGACAACGAAGTCGTACGCTTTGGCGATCGCCACGGTCTGGCTTTGGTTCAGCTTTTCCGGAGGGGCATCCAGCACCCGGCTGTCTTTGATCATCCCGGCCGGGTAGCACAGCCAGGTAGGGTACCAGAAGGACCACACCTCGCGGGTGGCTTGATAACGAGAGCCTGCGCCGCCGTCAAAGTTGTCGTACGCGGGGGGGTTCAAGAACAACGTCCGCATTTCCTTCTCCTTCCCGAGCTGCTCTGGACCAGACTCCCTGCCCAGCCTTTGGACAGGCAGAGGCAAGAAGTTACGCAAGAGCGCCATTATACACACAGATACGGATAAGGGAAGCGAGCCGCCCCATTCGCCTTGAACAGGGCTGGGACATCCGATATAGTTCCACTTCTTCATGGTAGCGGCGGCTGTCATTGTGGTGTCTGGCAGTGGAGGTATCTCTCCCCTCACCCAGCTTGGCGGTCTTTCTCTCCTGCAACGGGCTGTGCTCACCGCCCAGCGCGCCGGGGCCACGACCTGCTACGTCTGTCTTGAGCAAGATCGGGAGGACCTGAAGCACGAGCTGCAAAACGACGCCCGGGTGACCAGCCGGGTGGTCTGGGTGGGCACGAACCCGGAAGCACTGCCGGCGATAGAGCCGGAGGGCGTATGTCTGGTGTTCGCCACTGACACGGTCTTTCGCCCCCCGTTGGTCCAGGAACTAGCCCGGCAGGCCGCTCCGGGGAAGACCGTGACCGTCACCACTGCCGGTGTTCCCGTGCTCGCCTTGACAGCGGCTGCGCGAGTGCCCGAGGTGCTGGCGGAGCTGGCTCAGGGCAAACCCTTGCCCGAGACCGCCGTGCTGACCGACCGCGACCAGGTCCAGACCGGCTCTGCACGCGGCCATTTTTTATGCCGTCTCACCTCTTGTTCCGCCTTGGCCAAGATCGAGCACGACCTGTTGCTGTCCCTGGAAAATCCGCGCGACGGGCACGTTGACACGTATTTCAACCGCAAGCTCTCACGGTTGCTCACGCGCTGGTTAGTGCGTACGCCCCTCAGCCCCAACCAGATCACTGGGCTCTCCTGCCTGGTCGGTGTGCTGGGCGCGCTGTGCTTTGTCCCCGGAGGGTACTGGGGGCCGCTGCTCGGAGCGCTACTCTTGCAGTTTTCGATTGTCCTTGACTGTTGCGACGGGGAGGTGGCGCGGGTCAAGTTCCTAGAGTCCCCTCTTGGCGACTGGCTCGACATCGTCTGCGATACCGTGGTCCATCTCGCGATCTTCCTGGGCATGGGAGTCGCGGTGTGGCGCGATGGCACGACCAACCATGCGCTTGCCTTGGCCGGAGTGCTGGCCCTGGGCGGGTTCCTGGCCTTTCCACTGGTAACCCTGGCAGAAAAGACTGAGGCGGCAGGAGAACGCCGCGGCGGTTGGGAAGACCTGTTGATTAAGCAATTGCTCGCCAGCCTCACCACTCGCGACTTTTCAGTTCTGATTGTGGCGAGCGCGGTGACGGGCTCGTTGAGCTGGTTTCTCTGGGGAGCGGCGATCGGCGCGCAAGGGTTCTGGCTGTTCCTGGCCTGGCTCCTGCTCCGCGCCGGACGGTTTAGCTGGCTCCGCAGGGTAGAGGAAAGCAAAGAGATATGAACAAAAGCAGTCTCATCTCCTTGAGTGCCGTTGCCCTCTGGCTCCTGACCGCACTCAGCCTGGCCGCTCCAGGCGACCAGGCGCAGCAAGAGAAGGCGTATGACCATGAGGCCATGGGGATGGAAGGCAACGGTAGCTCTCCCTCAGGCGAGCCTCAACATCACCATGAGATGGGGATGGACAGCGAGGTTGGCACTGCCTCAGCCGGGCACCAGCACCACATGGCTGGGCTGACCATGCCAGAAGGCCATCACCACCGCCCTCCCGTGTTGCCGCCGGCTGAAGACCAGGCTTACTCCGAGCTGAATCATCACATTGCCGGTGTGTTCGTGCTCTGTGCCGGTGGGCTCGCCCTCCTCGCGGCCCGTGGCAATCCCCGCCACTCCTGGGCGCTTTACGGCTGGCCTGGTCTGTTCTTTCTCCTGGGAGTGTTCCTGTTTGTGCGCCACGACCCCGAGTCCTGGCCCTGGGGACCATTGTCCTTGTGGGAAAGCCTGACTGACCCCCAGGTCTTGCAGCACACGTTGTTCACCGTCATCGTGCTCGGCATTGGCGTGATCGAGGGGCTGCGCTGCCGTGGCACGCTCACCCATCCGGGCTGGGCGTTGATCTTTCCGACCTTAGCGATCTCTGCTGCGGGGATGCTGCTCCTGCACCATCATGGCAGCGGTCCCTCGGCGTCCAAGATCTACCGCCATCACTCGATCATGGCGTCCGCTGGTTTCGTCGCCATGATCGCCAAAGTTCTGGATGATTCCCGGCTGCTCACGAACCGCGTGGGCGCCTACCTGTGGCCGGGGCTGATCATGTTTATCGGCTTCATGCTCTTGATCTACAGCGAGTGAACCTTGCGCGGCAGCAGGGCGCCGCCCACGCGCGCCAGCACGGCGAGACCGATGAGGTTATAGGCCGTCTCGCGGGCGCGCTTGAGCGCCATGAGCGTCAGCCCCACCCCGTCGTCCAACCCGACGAGCCGGCAGAGAAACACCCCGCCGGCTTCTCTCACGCCGAGGGCTCCGGGAATAACCAAGGCAGCGGCGGTGACCGGCTGCACCATAGCCTCGATGATCAGGGCATCGACCGGGGTAGCGCTGACCCCCATCAGCCGGCAGAAAAAGAACACCTCTGCCGCGCCGAGGAGCCAGCCGAGGAAGTGGTAGATTGTCGAGGCGATAAACCTCCGGTAGTTCCCGCCATAAAAGCCCAGCAGATGCGCGTCGATCAGCTGCGCGCGCGCTCCCCAGCCCTCCAGTCCGCGCCACTGTGGCAGCAGGTGCCCTAGCGCGCGCACCGCCATCCCCATCGGTTTCCGTCGTTGCCAGCGGATCAACAGGGTGACAAACCCAGCGGCCAGTACGAGGAGCGACCCGAGCACCCACCAGCCCTGACGTACCCAGCCCAGGCGAGAGAAAAAGAACGGCAGACCGAGCAAAATAAACACTACCTGTGATATGGTGAGGGTGGTCTTAGCCACTACCACTGACGCCAGGCCAGCGTCAGTCGTGAGCCCGTGCGCACGCAGCAGATAGACCTTGACCGGCTCACCACCGATGCTGGCCGTTGGGGTGAGGTCGTTGATCGCCTCACCCGCCAGGCGGGCGAGAGACAGATACCAGAACGGCACGGCGTGGGCCTGCGCCGTGGGTGGTATCGCGCAGGCCCATCCCTTCGTGTCACACACGAGTACGGCGATATAGGGAAGCGGTAGCAACGGTGCCAGCCAGCCGATCTGGCGCAGATGACCGGCGACCTCGGCCACTCCGACATTCCGTACCAGGACCCCGAGTAAGCCGAGACCTCCCAGGAACGCTACGAGCTGAATTCCCAGCCGCCTTTTCTGGACTGCTGTCATGAAGGTCAGCGGTTAGCTATGAGCCGTCAGCTTTCAGCGACAGCAAGAAAGCAGTCAACCATTCTCGCAACAAGGGAGGGTGAACAGCCTCGTACTCCGACCTCCTAATACCCCAACTACGTGATTGTGATAGATGTCATTCTGAGGAGCGCAGCGACGAAGAATCTCGCTTTGGCCAAGACGCTGAGAGATTCTTCGCCTCCCCTATGCTCCGGCTCAGAATGACATACTCCTTAGCTTCAGGTGGACTAAGCACTAGAGTCTTCCCACTGTTTTGCTGACCACTTATGCAGCCAGGAGACCGCGTAAGGTTGCCAGGTTCTCGCGGTCTTCGTGGCAGTCGTCGCTCTTAGGTGTTTCCAGACACATGGGCAGACCCCAGAAGCGCACGTCGTTGACGAGCAAGCGGAACGCCTCCAGGCCTAGGAACCCTTTACCGATATGTTCATGCCGGTCCACCCGACAGCCCAGGTCTTTTTTGGCATCGTTGAGATGGAACGCTACCAGCAGGTCTAGGCCGATCACCTCGTCGAACTCGGCAAAGGTACGCTCGTACCCCTCCGCGGTGCGCAAGTCGTAACCCGCGGCAAAGGCGTGTTCGGTGTCAAAGCACACGCGCAACCGCTCTGGCGCTTTCGTTGCGTCGATCATCTGCCGCACCTGCTGGAAGCGGTAGCCGAGGTGCGACCCCTGGCCGGCGGTGATCTCGAGGACAAGCTTGGTCGTGTAGCCGGGGCACGCCTTGTGCATCGCATTGATAGACTTGGCGATGGCCTTGATGCCGGCGGCTTCGCCCGTGCCCATGTGAGCACCGGGGTGGACGATGAGGTAAGCCACACTCAAAGCCTCGCAGCGTTCCATCTCGTCAATGAGGCCGTGCAGCGACTTTTTGCGCAGGGCTTCGTCAGGCGCGGCGAAGTTATAGAGGTAGGAGGCGTGCGCCGCCACGATAGTGAGACCGGTGGTATGCTTGGCAGCGTGGAAGTCGGCAATCTCCTCTTTGCTCAGCGGCTTGCTTGCCCACTGCCGTGAGGATTTGGTGAAGATCTGCACGGTGTCACAGCCAACCTCCTTGCCCAAGAGGAGCGCTTTGTCTACCCCGCCAGCAATCGACATGTGCGCGCCCAGCAGCGGTCCTCTGGGTACTAGGGCCTTTTGAGCCATGGGTCTCCTTAGTACAGGGCGTCACAAATACGCTCCTGGTTCGCCGTAGGGGCGACCCCTGCGTGGTCGCCCTCAGATTGGGCAGCCACATAGGGCTGCCCCTACGAAAAAACCGGCTGCGTAATTATGGCGCTCAGGACTTAGTATGCGAGGGTGGTGGAGAGGTCAAGGACAGAGGCGGGTATTAAGGCGTTCCCGCTGCTAGGCCTGCCAGTTCACGCACAACCGTGACCAGGGCTCCCCAATCCAGGTCCCCGCGCCCCTTCGCCAGGGCTGCCAGCAGATGGTTGTGAGCCAGGTCGGCCAGAGGCAAGGGGGCAGCCACCTCCTCAGCCAGCTTGCGCATTAGGCCGACGTCTTTGAGTCCCAGGCGTAGGCTAAAGCCTGCGGGAGAGAACTCGTTGCGGGCGATGCGGGTGCCGTACCCCTGAAACAGGGGCACGGGCAAAAGCGCCTTGATCACGTCCAGGATGGTTTCCCGCTTCAGGCCCGCCTTTTCCGCCAGGGTAAAGGCTTCGCTGAGGGTCTCGATGGCAGACACGACAAAGAAGTTGCCCACCAGTTTCAGCGCGGTTGCCTGGTGCGGCTCCGTGCCGACCACGATCACTCCCTGTCCCATCGCGTCGAACAGGGGTCGGCAGCGCTCAATCACCTCGGCCGGTCCGGCCGGGCAAATCCAGAGCTTGGCCGCGGCCGCGGCCTCGGGCCGGCCAAAAACCGGGGCGGCGATGAAATGGACCCCCTGCTCGCGGTAGCGCTGGGCCAAGCGCTTGGAGGTGTCAGGGGAGACGGTGCTCATATCGACATGGATCCCTCCTTTTGCGAGCCCGGCGAGGATTCCTTGCTCTCCCAAAGCCACACTCTCAAGCGCCTCGTCATCAGCCAGCATGCTGATGACGATCCCTACCCTTTGTGCCACCGTCCGGGGGGAAGGTGCCCAGGTTGCACCCTGCGCCAGTAACCCTTCGGCCCGTGCCGCTGTGCGATTAAAGACATGGAGGGGATAGCCTGCCTTGAGCAGGTTGTGCGCCATAGGCAGCCCCATGTTCCCAAGGCCAACAAAGCCAATTGCTGTGGTCATACTGTTGTCCCTTTATAGTTCGCCGGGGAGACCTATAGTGTCCCTGGGCTCACCAAATCCTCAGGACCGTCACCAGATCGAGAGCGTCATCGAGGTATAAATCAAAAGTGTGGAAATAAGAAGCGGGGATTTCCCTTCACGGATCTCCTCAGTCGTTCTGCCGTGTGTTTGTCTCGGCCTCTATGCTATAACCTTCCAGCCAAGGACCAGAGTTTGTAAACCCTAACACAGAGGAGGTTTCTTATGGCTACACCTTTTACTGGGGGTTGTGTGTGCGGGGCGATTCGCTATGAATGTTCCGCGGAACCCGTGATGATGGCGCAGTGCCACTGTCGCGATTGCCAAAAGGCCACCGGCGGCGCGTTCGTGCCGGCGCTGGCCGTACCGACCGCCTCCGTCAAGATTACCGGGCAACCCAAATATTACGAGACCAAAGGCGACAGCGGGCAAACCGTGAGCCGGGGGTTCTGCTCCAACTGTGGTGCGCGGTTGTTCGGGAAACCGCAAGTGATGCAGCAGTTCACCGTCATCTTCGCGGGCAGTTTAGATGACCCGAGCTGGTTTCGGCCCGGCATGGACATCTATA
>Ga0137381_10001734_pt1 | contig 14874 bp, 10 predicted proteins | sample SagtaG_16_FD_104808 | JGI IMG/M metagenome (GOLD analysis project Ga0137381, IMG submission 104808) | Vadose zone soil microbial communities from Sagehorn Ranch, Mendocino, California, USA - Sage2_L_115_16 metaG | ecosystem: Environmental > Terrestrial > Soil > Vadose zone | place: USA... | reverse complement strand
GTGCGCGACCGCAGACCGTAGTCACTGCGGGAAAATTTCAAGCACGCTTCAGCAAGCTGGGTCGCCTGGCATCGGTTCACGGCGCCCCGAATGCGCGCATCACCACCAGCAATCCTGGCCAACCTGATCGGATCAGCAGCAGCAATACGGTTGACGCAAGCTTTGGCGCCAGCGGCGCTCTTGATTCAATCGTGCAGCAAGGTGCCGTCGCTTATGTGGACGGCGGCCGCAAAGCTTGGGCTGAACGTGCTCGCTACACGCCTGCCGACCAGATGCTCGTACTTGTCGGAGCTCCGCGTGTGGTCGAACAAGGGATGACCACCACGGCCAACACCATGCGACTGAACCGATCCACAGGAGAGGCTCTTGCCGATGGCAACGTCAAGAGTACTTACAGCGAACTTAAGGCACAACCGAATGGAGCGCTGCTGGCCTCTTCATCTCCGATTCATGTGACTTCGCAATCCATGAGGGCTCAGCGCTCTCCGGCAATCGCGGTGTACACCGACAATGCTCGTCTTTGGCAGGACGCCAATGTGGTGCAAGCGCCCACCATTGAGTTTGATCGCGATAAGCGATCCGTTATCGCTCGCGGAACTGGTGCGCAAAAAGTCTCCACCGCGCTGGTGCGGACCGACAAGAACGGCAAGACGACTCCGGTGGCGATCACTTCAGCTCGCCTCACTTATGCCGATAATGAACGTAAGGCTCATTTCGATGGAGGAGTGCTTGCCAAAGGCGCCGACCTGACGATTAGCGCGAACCAGATGGATGTTTTCTTGCAAGCCAGAGGGCAAGCAACAGCCAATCAGTCGGTTACGACAGTGGGCAAAGTAGAACGGATCGTGGCCCAGGGCCAGATTGTGGTGACTCAGCCAGCTCGCCGGGCGACAGGGCAGCAGCTGATTTATACGGCTGCGGAGGATAAGGTCGTATTGACCGGCGGACCGCCTAGCATTTTTGATGCCGAACATGGCAAGATTACCGGGGTTTCGTTGACTTTCTACATACACGATGATAGGGTTTTGGTGGAAGGAAGCAATTCATCCCCCACCGTCACGCAGACGCGAGTGGCACGATAAATGCGTACTCTGGCCACGGACGAAATCGGCAAGTCTTATCGTGGTCGCCGGGTTGTAAATGGAGTCAGCCTCCGCGTCGAGCAGGGCGAAGTCGTTGGTTTACTTGGACCTAACGGCGCCGGCAAAACCACTACCTTCTACACCATAGTGGGCCTGATCCCCCCTGACACAGGCCGGGTGTTAATCGACGACGAAGATATCACGGACGTACCCATGTACTTGCGGGCGCGTCAGTTTGGAATCAGCTATCTCCCCCAAGAAGCTTCTGTGTTTCGCAAGCTGACCGTTGAGGAAAATATCCTCGCGGTGCTGGAAGCGCAGCCTATCTCCTGGCATGAGCGCCGGGAGCGGATGGAGAAGTTGATCGATCAGTTAGGACTGGAGCATATCCGGCTAAATCGCGGGTACGCGCTCTCCGGGGGCGAGCGGCGACGGGTGGAAATCGCGCGCGCCTTGTGCATCAATCCGACATTTATTTTGCTGGATGAGCCGTTTTCCGGGATCGACCCGATTGCTGTGCTCGATTTGCAGAAGATTATCAGTGACTTAAAGGCGAGCGGGATTGGAGTGTTGATCACCGATCACAATGTGCGGGAGACGCTTTCGGTCACCGATCGCGCCTACATTATTAATGTAGGACGAATCTTCCGCCAAGGAACGCCAGAGCAGTTGGGCGGCGATCCCGAAGTGCGGCGCGTATATCTGGGCGAGAGTTTCTCGCTAGTGTGAAAGCCGTCGTTAGCGCTTGGTCGTTGGTCGTTCGCACAATCAAGAACGACCCGCAATCAACAGCCAAGGGCGAATGACCAACTACGAAGACCAAGGACCAACGACCAGCCATGGTGTTGTTGCAGCCAAAGTTGCATCTGAAAGTCTCCCAGAGACAGATACTGACCCCTGGTCTGGTCCAGATGGTCAGCGTTCTCGCGCTCAACAAACTCGAGCTGCGAGACATGATTACCGCCGAAATGGTGGAGAATCCGGTGTTAGAGGAACTGGAAGATTCGGTTCCTCTGATTGACGAACTGGGACGCCGCCAGGAGGATCGCGATCGTCCAACTCCTGAAGAAAACACAGTAACTGCCGTCGAGAAAAAGGATCCTTTCGAAGAGATCGATTTCGGTTCGTTTTTCCAGGAGTACCTGGATCCTGGCTACCGCAGTCCCGGCGAGATGGAAGAAATCGAACGGCCATCATTCGAAAACTTTCTATCCAAGCCAGGAAATCTAACCGACCACCTCACATGGCAATTGGGCGCGATCCCGACTCGGCCTGCAGTCCGCGAGGCTGCTGAGCTGATAATTGGCAATCTCAGCGAGGATGGATACCTCATTGCCAGCGACGACGAGTTGATGGGGGTTGCCCCGCCGGCTCCGCCCGAAGTGGACGCCACCATTGCCGAGAACGTTGTCAAAGAAGCTGCAGCGTTGGGACTGGCCACGGCAATCGAGGAACCGGATAGTGACGCACATATCCCGTCGGAGTGGAACGAGAATGAGGCCCTGGATTTAGGACCCCAGGACTTAGAACCGCCGGATTCAAGAAACCAGACTCTAAATAAGCAGGAGTTCGAGAATGCCGGCAGCACTGCGGCAACTGGCATTGCGCCAGCTTTAGACACTACTCCTAAGGTCTCTGTTGCACAGGTGCCCGAAGCGAATCCGGTTCCGAAACCAGTCTACCGTCCCAACTTCAGCCTTAGCGATCTGCATGAAGCGCTCGAACTGGTGCGCCAAATGGATCCTCCCGGAGTGGCTTGCCGAGGTTTGCGCGAGTGCCTGCTCTGTCAGTTGCATTACCACCAGCACCAGCTTGCGGTAAGTAAGAACGGCAACGGGGAAGCGACGGCCCAGGTGCTCTCGGATGCGATTCCGATTGTGGACCAGCATCTTCGCGCGTTGCAGAATAAGCAATACAAGGAAATAGCCAAGGCAATTGCCCGCCCCATCGAAGCCGTACAGCAAGCGCTGGAATACATCAGGACGCTCGATCCGCGACCGGGCCTGCGCTACAACAAGGTTCAACCTCGACTGATCGAGCCTGACGTAGCATTTGTGAAGCATGGGGACGAGTGGCTGGTGATGATGAATGACGATGACGTTCCCCAACTACGTCTGAATCCGGCTTACAAACGACTGCTGAGTCGCGACACCCAGGACAAAGACACGCGCAATTATGTGAAGGAGCGCTACAAGAGCGCCATCCAGCTCATAAAGAACATCGAGCAACGCAAGCAGACGATTTTGAAAGTGTGCTACGCGATCGTAACCCGTCAGCCCGACTTTCTGGAAAAAGGCATTGACCAGTTAAAACCCATGATGATCAAAGAGGTCGCCGAAGAAATTGGCGTACACCCTTCCACCGTCAGCCGGGCGGTGGCTAATAAATATGCTCACACTCCCCAAGGTGTATTTGAATTACGGTACTTCTTCAGCGAAAGCGTGAACGGTCCCCAGGGCGGCAACACTTCGTTGCTTATCCTGAAACGCCGGGTCAAAAAGCTCATTGAGGAAGAAGATCCCACCCGCCCGTTGACCGACGAGCAGATCACCCGCATCCTTCAGTCCCAGGGTATCCAGGTCACTCGCCGCACGGTTGCGAAATACCGGGAAGACATGCGCATCCCCAGCACTCACCAGCGCAGAGTGAAGAAATAAGGGAATTTAGGAGTTGGAAGTCAGCCTTCTGACTCAGTTATGACTTGTTCCAAATGTGGTGCCCAGCTATACGACGCAAGATTTCAGGAGGGGCGCTCATGAATGTGGAATACACCGGCAGGCACTATGAAATCACTCCCATCATCCGCAAGTCAGTCGAAACCGGCCTGGCAAAAATCCGCAAGATTCTAGGTGACCAATTCGAGACCAAGGTGGTTCTTGCCGTGGAGAAGCATCGCCACAAGGCGGAGATCACGATTAGTCCGCGAAATGGACCGTTGGTTGGCCTTGCTCAAGCCGGGGAGATGATCGCCGCGGTGAACGAAGCGCTCGACCACCTGGAGAAACAAGCGGTCAAGTACAAGACGCGCTGGCGCACCCGGAAACGTCATAACCACAAGAACAGTAATCAAAAATGGAATGGCAACTCAACTCAGGAAAACGTGCAGGTAGCGGTTGGACTCTCCGAAACCACAGCCCTGCCCATGGTGGTGCACAAGTTTCCGTCTGTGGCCAAAAGTACGGAAGTACACCTTTCGCGCTCGAATGATGCTGTCGCCATGCGTCCCATGACACTGGAAGAAGCGATTAAGGAAGCGCATTTCCGCGACCGCGATGTATTTGTCTTTCGCGATCCCAAAGGTAAGCTGATGATCTTGCATCGCACCAGGGACGGGAAAATGGAATTGATCGAAGCGCCCTAGCCTCTCTGACTCATCTCTCGAGAGACCTAAACTGACATGACACGAGCTTTTTCCGCGCGTGCTGAGGCTAGCGCCTCAAGCGACGGAAAAGATGCCGGAACAGTTAACGTGCGCTCAGGCGGCATGGTTCCGGTGTTCACTGCATGTACCAGCATTTCCATGGCGCGTCCGACGTTCGGCGGAACGAAAACGCTGGCGGCTAGAAGGCCTCTTTTTACCCAGGCTTGTCCGGTCTTGGGCAGGCCGTCGCACCCGATGTAAGGAATGCTTAACCAGCGCTCCCGGGCGGCGTTGTCAGGTAAATCCTGGAAAGCTTTTCTCGCACCCAAGGCCATAGCATCGTCCTGGGCCGCAATCAGGTCAATACGAGTCTGCTGCGACGTAGACAGTCGCAACCAGGAACTGACGGCACGATAGGAGCTATCCTCAGTCCACTGTCCCTTCATGATTTTGACTTGTACCTCGGCGGGTTTTGTCTCGTACATTCCGGTAGTCCGTTGTTTGGCAGCGAGGCTTTCTGACGGACCTTGAATGTACAAAACCGATCCGCCCTTGGGCAGCAATGCGGCAAATTGACGGCCCTGGATGCGGCCGATCTCTTCGTGATCCGAAGTGACACCAAAGATGGGGACGCGATGTGTCCGGCGTAGTTCCGAAATGTATTCGACATCGCGGTTCAAAATTACCCATCCGATGCCCCCTGCGACAGCGGCACGGGCTACCTGAGGCAGCGCAGTCCCACCGACTGGTTCAAAAATGATGGCGTCAGGGTGTGAATCCGAACGCGACTGAATGACCTTTAGCAGTTGCTGACTTTGCGTGATGGCGTCGTTATCGGCGTAAATGATTTGCACGTCCACACCCAAGCGGCGAGCGGCGGCTTCGGTGTCCACTGCCTGTTCCATCTGGTAATCGTTGTCGTTGGTGGTTAGTGAAACCAGAAAATTCAGTTTTTTCATATCTGCCCCGTTTGCGCGATCATACCCTCACATTGGTGACAAAGCATGATGACGGGAGTAACTTGCTCGTCCCCACGTTCTGATTGCTGTTCAGATTCTACGGCGCCAGGGCAGAGTGCTAGAATGCGCCCTTCGGGAGAACATTTCATGCGCAAAGCATTGATCCTGCTTCAAATGCTGCTCTTATGCTCGGTCTGTTGGTCCCAGGCAAAGCTGTCCGTGCACTGGGAGGAATTGACCGCAGGCGACTTCCGCAACGCCATCCAGCAATCCCAGGGGACTTGCTTGTTGCCCTTCGGAATTCTGGAAAAGCACGGACCACACCTGCCATTGGGCACCGATCTGCTGAATGTACGATATGTAACACTGCAGGCTGCCCAGCAGGAATACGCCATAGTCTTTCCTCAATATTATTTTGGCCAGATCTTTGAGGCGCAACATGAGCCCGGGGCTGTGGCCTACAGCTCGCAATTGCAGTTGGCACTGTTACAGGAAACCACTGACGAGATGGCACGAAATGGCTGCAAAAGAGTCATCATTGTCAACGGCCATGGCGGCAACGAGCACCTGCTACCTTTTTTTGCTCAGAGTCAATTGCAGAAGCCTCATGACTATGTGGTCTACATCCTAGGATTCGTGGAGTCGCCGCCGGGAGGACCCGCCAAGAAAAGTTCGATCGACATGCACGCGGGCGAGCAAGAAACAGCCAATACCATGGTGTCTCATCCCCACCTCGTACACATGGACCGCGCCAAGAGCGAGTCCGGATCTGACCAGGCTCGGGTGAAGCTTCCTCCGTACCTCTACACCGGAATCTGGTGGTATGCGCGTTTCCCAAATCACTATGCTGGAGACGGGTCCGTAGCAACGCACGAATTAGGCGAGTTCAAAATGAAAGTGTGGCAGGACGCGATTGTGAATTCCATCCGTGCGGTCAAAGCTGATCAAGAGAGCCTGAAGATTCAGAATGAGTTTTTCGAGAAAGTTAAGCATCCGCTGGATACACGACCTTAAGAAGATTTCACCCGAATCCTATACGACAAAAGTATTTCTGAAAATCTGACAATCGAATCTAGGGAACCCGTTTATCATCCAATAAGACCGGCACAATCAATAGTTTGCGGCGTAACTTGCGTAACGTTGGCGAGTCGCATACCCCGTGTTAGGCTGCGCACAAGTGGGGAATCGGCCTCTATCGGGGCTGCTCACCCGAATGGTTCGACCCTGATTCCACGATCGAGACCCTGGCAACCGTAGCGCGGAGAAACGCCCGTCAATGCCACGCATTCCCGTCTTCAAGCTCGGACAAACTTCCCATGAAACGGGGCGTCCCCGTTTAGCTCGCTATACACCCTCTCTTTCGCTCGAGGGACTTCAACTCGGCATCGACAATCTCCGCCATGATGTTCACTTGAGCCCCCGCTTTGTGGAGCAGGCCAGATTACACATTGCGCGTTTGATCATACGTTTTGGCAACGTCGAAGGATTCCTCGCGGTCGAAGCGCCTGATATCCCACAGCTGAATCGATTTATAGGATCGCTGCGAGCTCAGAACACACGGCCGAAGACTGGACCCTCAGAACTCAAACCGCTGCTCGCCGAAATCCACGTAGCGGCCCTAAACCGCGCCAAAGCCGCCGAGAACCTCGCATTAGACATGTTAGCTCGAGTGGCCATTATCAAGTTTCTCCGAATTGAACTGAACGGACAGTTTGCACAAGTGCTCGAGCGATGTCGCATGATGCTCAAGAACTCTGAAGGCGGGCGGCATGGCAAGGGCCTGGAATACAGGGAGCGGGTTGCCACATTCCAGGTGGCAAAAAAAATTGTCTTGCGCAAGACCGGCCAGGAATTATTCCGCACCATGCGCGAGATCGACAAAGAAACGCTGGCGAAAATGCGGCGCTCTCTTTTTGGAAATCGCGAAACGGGCTACAAACTGTTACTGAATCCGTTAATGTTCACCGAAGACGGCCGCGATATCTACCTCAACGCCGAGCATTACGTTCTTCTGGGAACCTTTGATCGTGACCGCGATCGCTTTTCCAATGTGCGCCGAATTGCCAGTCAGTTTCTGCAATCCTGCGCTACCGTTCCCAATACTGACCAGGAAGCCGTATTGGATAGCTGGCTTAACGTTCCCGAAAACGCGGAAGAACTGGTTGGGGCAGGCAGTCCCGAGGATTCCACGCAAAATATTCGTTCTCAGAAAGCACGATTGGGGATGTGGGTGGAACTGCTGCAGCACGAAAATATTATGGATGATGTCATAGCCGCCTATGAAGTCGTGCCGCTGCTTGCTGAATACTCGCCTCGTATCAATGCGCAACAACTAAAAAATAGCCTGATCTCCCGGGAGGAGCGTGAGCGCGTTGAAAAGTTGATTCAGGAACACGGAAAACTTTCAACCGACAACCTGAATACTGCGATGGCTCGGGTATCCAATTGTCGAGGCGCCGAACGTGCCAAGGTAGCAGGACGTTTCCTGCGAGACTTCATGCGCTATCATCGCGACCTGAGGCGTCTTGAAGCCCTCAATGGAGCATTGGACAGCGTCAATCTGATTGGCAACGACAAATTGCGGGAACTTTCCGCGATGAACGGCACGCTATATGAGTTTTTCCTGCCGGAAGAACAGAAACAAGCCGAGGAAAAGGTTCTCCGCCACGTGGTGCTCAAAGCCGACGTGCGAGATTCATCACGTCTGACGCGCTCTCTGCTCGAGCGTGGAATGAATCCAGCTTCCTATTTCAGCCTCAATTTTTACGATCCGGTAAACAAGTTGTTGGCCAAATATGGCGCCCGCAAAGTTTTCCTGGAAGGCGACGCAATCATTCTCGCATTGCTTGAGCGCGAAGGTGAAGCGGGTCTGAGTGTGAGCCGGGCGTGCGTGTTGGCGCGAGAAATTATTGAAATCGTGCGCGGCTATAACCAGCTGTTGAGCCGGGCCGGCCTTCCAACTCTGGAATTGGGATTAGGAATTTCATTCCAGGATTCTGCGCCTATGTACCTTATGGATGGCGAGCAGCGCATCATGATCTCCGACGCGCTGAATGAAAGTGACCGGCTCTCCTCCTGCAAGAAACGGGTCCGGATAGCGATCGAGCGCATGGAAAGCCCATTCAACGTCTATGCCTTTCAAACCGTCAGCGATGCCGAGGCCGCAGAGAACGTCGATGACTTCATTCTTCCCTACAACGTGAACGGTATTCGCATTAGTGAAGCCGCATTCCGCAGGCTTCAGCAGGAGATTTCTATCGAACCCTGCCGGCTCGATTTCCCCCAACTCTGGGGTACTGAAGATTATCTTCTCTACAGCGCCCTGGTGCCGGTGGGCAATGATATTTTTCGCAAAATTGTGGTGCGCGGAAGCCGAATCGCGGAGATAGATCTCACCAACTTCTCTTTGCAGCGATGGACCGATCGCTGGTATTACGAAGTCTGCGCCAATCCCGCGATTTACGCCGCCATCGAAGGAAAAGCGGCAGCCGGCAAGTAAGCTTCACCTCAATATCGAATGGTGCGGAAGGGAATCAGGACCACTGCTTCCAGGTCCACCGCGTACCCATTCTTCATCGCGGGATGGAAGTGCCAGTGGGAAAGCGCGATTCGGGCGTATTCGTCGAGACGCTCGTCTACACCGCGCAGTACCCGTACCTCACCCACAGATCCGTCGCTGCGGATCACAGCGTAAAGAGTCACTGTGCCCTGCACGTTGCGCCGCATGAGTTCCGCAGGATATCCAGGATCCACTTTCCGGGTCGCCAGTGGTGCAACCAGATCGCCATGGTCGCTACCTTCTTTCAGTTCGGCAAAACGGATGATCCAGCTCCCCCCGCCCGAGTTTAGGTTGGGCATATTGAGAGTCATGGAATAGAACTTGCGACCTCCAAAAACTTTTTTTTCCAGCTCGGTGGGGTAGTGGTCAGAAGTTCCCGAACCCACAGACTGTGGAACAGCGGAGACTCGCGGCGGCGTAGCTTTCGCCATTAACCGGGAGTCGTCAGACAATGTATGCGACGCCCCGCTCTTCGTAGTGCCACTCTGATCACGAGTGGGCATGGGAGAGTTCTTTGCTGAGTTTGGCGAGGGGCCGACCAATAATCCCGGGGGAATGTTGTTAGCGTCGACGCCGACCGTACCTCCAGTTCCAGTGGAGGAGGCACGGTCATTACTTGCAGGAATGTCCGGGGTTCCGGCCGCACCACTCTTTCCCTGAGGGGTCGCGGCGAAAATGCCAGTTCGATTGCCGGGCGGTACGGCTAACGGCGCGGTGGGAGTGGATGGATGAATCCCGAGGGCGATGAGACGTCCACCGTTTGTCGTCCCAGTTGCCTCAAGAGATGGTGGCGGCGGCACGACCGCTGGTCCAGAGGCACCGAGGGCGTCTGTATTCATTGCCGATGGCGTGCGTTGCTCCGTGAGGGGCAATCCCGGGGCGGGCGAGACTACTTGTGCTCGACCTATATTGATATCGCCCAATCTCTGGATCAACGCGGCTTGCACGACCGGTGGCGGGGCAATGACGTCCCGCGGTAATGCAGGGGACTGAGTCACCGTCGCGGTCATACCTGGCGCAGGAGCAACCACAGATGGGGGCAGAGCGGGCAGCCTCACTTCAGACGCGGAAGTTGCAGTCGCTGCCAGTGGTACTGTCGGTTGATTCTGTGGCCACGCCACGATATTGGGCATGGCTACTTCGCGCTCTAGTCTGAGCCCGGGAGGAACCACAATAGTCTGAATACGATTGTCCGGTTCTGATGGGACGGAAATAATTGCTTGCGGCGCATGTTCGGGCACCCCTCGTTCAGGAGGTGAAAGGCGGGCTCTGCCCGTGTTCAACGGTGGCAGATATTCGGAAGCCGAGTAATAAATCACATCCTGTCTGTTGAAGCTGGAGTGATCCTTGATCTGTGGTTGAGGCCAAAACTGTGTGGCTCCGGACAACGCTGCAATGATCGCAACATGATAGATAGCAGATTCCAGGAACCTGCGCCAAGGCACGTGAGGCGCAACGAAGACGTCTTCCCAAAAAGCTGCTGGCGGCGATGAGAGTTTTAATCCTGGCTCCGGTGCACGAAACGAATCTCCAAGATTGCGAAAGAACACTTCCGCCCAGGGCTCCAAATCGACCACAAACCGTGGTTCAGGCGGAACATTTACTGTCCTATCCACCACGGGTTCCACCAGCCCTGAGCCCTGTTTCATGCCACAACCAGCAACAAAGAACTTATTATAGCTGCGTCGTGCCGCGACAGGTTCATGAGTTCGTGGCAGGTGATCTTCCATGCTCTAATAGACTTTCGAGAATTGCCCACATGATTCGGAGCCGGGAAAATCTATGAGCGGGAACGTAATGAAGTATCTCGTCAGAGTGTCTGTAATGCTTTTGCTGATAAGTTCGTGCTTGACTGGTCAGGACAGCGCGCAGCAGCCTCCATCTCCTAAGAATCCCGTCGAAGATTACTCCGGCATGTACGCCTTCCTGCAGGATGGTGAATTCGTCCAGGTCACGGTTGAAGACGCGGGACGGGTGACCGGATTCGTGTCTCGCTATGGCGACTTGGAGAGCGATCGCGGAGCCTTCCTGGACCAGTTCTTCAAAACAGGCAAACTCGATGGCAAGAAACTCAGCTTCACAACTGACACTGTCCATGGCGTTTGGTATGACTTCAAGGGCGCGGTCGAGAGGGGAGAAGGAAAGAACGTGGGCGACGAAGCTTACTACGTCCTGAAAGGGACGCTCGTGCAATACAGCACCGACGCGAACAAGAAGACTCTGGCGAAGTCCCGTGAGGTGTCGTTCAAGTCGTTTCCGCAGGATTTCGGGACTGGTCCCGAGAAGCGAGATTAGATCGTAAATAGCCCGGCATTCAGATTGCATCCGCAAAGCGAAAGCACCATCGTTCTCCGAATCGTTGTCGCCAGAACTATGCAGCGTTAGGGAAGCTGCAGGTCGAAGCCATAAATCTCCTGCGTGCTGATGTCGCGGGGAAACAGGGGAACGTCGCCGGGGCCGAGCCCGGTCCAGGAACCAGGGCCGAACTGGCCGCGGAACAGGCGGGCGTTCTTCAGGTCGGCTATCTTCTCCATTTTCGAGTCGCTGACTCGCAGACGAAAATATCCGCTGTCTTTACTCAGGAAGGTGTCGAAGTACACATAGGCGCTGTCGCGCGACCATGCGAGGTAACCGAACGGCGGCTTGGTATCCAATGGTCGCCACTTTTCGGTCTTCACGTCATAGAGCATCAACTTGTCAAAGTCGGCAGAAATCGCAACGATAGAGCGGCCATCGGGAGACCACCGGGGAGCGAAGATTCTCTGGGAACCCGCGAGTTGCGAAGTCTGGCGGGTCTTCAGATCGAACATCTCGAGATAGGTCTTCGCCGGATCCTCCGGGTCGTGATGTCCGAAGGCGAGCAAATTTCCGTCGGACGACCACGTGGGATCAGTTTCCATTGCTTCGTCGGAAGTCAGCGGTTGGGAAACGCCTCCGTCCGCTGAAATCAGAAATACTTTCCACGGCTTTCCGGGTACAGTGCCAGAGAACGCGATCTGCTTCCCATCGGGGGACCCGTGGGCCAAGGCCGTCTGCATGGGAGGGTATGTGAGCTGTAAGCGAGCGCTACCGTCTAGCTTGCTGCGCCATAGGGCGCCATCCGGATAGCTGACATACGTAACCCACTGGCCGTCGCGGGAGAAGTCCACGTCTCCGGCGGAGATGCCGCCGAGATAGGGAATCAGTTCACCGGATCTGGCGTCGTAGCGGACCAATTCCGCGCGCGGCTGGATGCCAATCACGAACAACTTCTTACCGTCCTTGCTGGGAAGCGGTTGGTCAAACTGCAAGGGACCGGTGGTAAGCTGAACAGGCTGGGGAGATGCCTTCCGCCACCAATCGGACCGGTCGGGCATGATCCAGACATTGCTGGCGCCGTCGCGCACACTCGCAAAAACGTAATATTTGCCGTCGGGGGTCCACCTGCCGCAGCATTCGGCCGGAGAAGTATTCCAGCCGGGTAGCAGCGGATGTATGCCCGTGCCATCGGCGCGCACTTCCCAGAGAGAACTCGTGTTGTTGACCTGGTTTGAAACCGCAAATCGAATGCGGCTTCCGTCAGGTGAAAAACTCAGCGAGGACGGACGATCCGCAGCGGTAAGGAGCTTGTGCGGATTGGAGCCATCGTGATCGGCGAGATAAAGATCGTTCCCTTTCGCAAAGAGCAACGTACCGTCGGGCGCCCAGATGGCATAGTGCGCAAACACGTCGCCCAGTCGGCGTGGCGAGCCGGCTGGCATGGGCATCGACCAGTAGAAGGCGTTGTCTGGCGATCCTTGTGTAACCAGCAGTTCTGACCGTTCCGGCGAAACGTCAGCCACGACGGGACCGTCGAATGCCAAATTAATAGGAGCAGTTTCGCCTCCGCCTACCGACACCTGGGCGATGCCCTCACGGGTAGTGGTCACCTCGGTAAAGTAGAGTCGGTTGCCATCAGTCACCAGGGTGATCTTGGGCAGTCCATCGTTGGTGATCTGCTTTGATCCCATGATTCGCGGCGGCGGCGGCAGCGGGGAACGCCAGAATGCGATCCCGGCCGCCAGCGCGACAAGCGCCGGGATCGCACTCCACTTCAGCAAACGCATCGTGGGCTTCGAGGCTGCCGTGGCAACCGCTACTACGCTGCTGGCCGCTGCCCTTCCCGATTCCGTCTCGCGCCGCAAGCGTTTGAGGTCGGTTTCAATATCGGCGGCCGAGCGGTAGCGGAGATCGCGATCTTTCTCCAGCGCCTTGTTGATGATTCGTTCAAGTTCGGCAGGCAGATCGGGATTCAGGCGCACTGGGGCAACGGGAGCGCGGTTCACGATCGCTTCGCAGATCATTGCCGAAGTTTCACCGCGGAACGGCAACGTGCCGGTTGCCATTTCGTACAACACGGCTCCGAAGGAATACAGATCCGTGCGGGCGTCCAAATCCCTGCCGCGTACCTGTTCGGGCGACATGTAGGCGACGGTTCCCACCATCGTTCCTGGGCTGGTCAAATACTCCTGCTTTACAGAACGGGTTTGGGTGTTGAGAGCAGCGACTTGGCTGGACGGGCTGTCGGGCGCGACCTTAGCCAGACCGAAGTCGAGGATCTTGGCGTGGCCGCGCTCGGTGACGAAAATGTTGGCGGGTTTAATGTCGCGGTGGACGATGCCTTTGCCATGCGCGGCATCCAGGCCATCGGCGATTTCGATGGCGAGTGAGATCAGGATCTCAAGGTCGAGCGATTGGCCTGCGATGTGGTGCTTCAGTGTCACACCTTCCAGATATTCCATGGCGATGAACGCAAGGCCGTTCTCCTCGCTAATGTCGTAAATGGTGCAGATGTTGGGATGATTCAAAGCAGAAGCGGCCTGTGCCTCACGCTGAAAGCGGCTCAGAGCTTGGGGATCTCTAGCAACGTTATCGGGCAGGAATTTCAGAGCGACAAAGCGGTGTAGCCGTGTGTCCTCAGCCTTGTAAACCACACCCATCCCGCCACCGCCCAGTTTTTCGATGATGCGATAGTGCGAAATGGTCTGGCCGATCATGCGCAAGCATGCTATGGCGGAAGTGCAGGCAAGTCAATGAAAGCCGCGGAGTTGGCGTTGTCTCAAAAAGGTTGCAGGCGAAAAATGGTCAACAAGAGGCGGCTAGTCTTTGAGAAGTAGAAGCGAGCGCGAACACGGCGCGCACTGCCGGACTTTGTGGAATTGCCCGTTCAGGCCAGCTTGGTGCCGCCCGAGGTTCGCCGGGCGTCAGCGAGTTTCTTCTCCAATCCGTCGCTGTGGCTGGCTTCGAAGGTCATCAACTCGCGGTAAAGTTCGCGCATCTCCGGCTCTTTTGTGGTTTCACTGAGCCGGGTGTAGTAGCGGGCCGCGTTTTGCTCGGCCGCAATCGCAATTTCAAGCGCCATTTCGCGCGGCGAGCGGCCAACCTTCAGTCGGCTGAAAGTAAATAGCTCTCCATTTTCCAGCCGCGGCAGTTCGATGAAATCATTCACGTCTTCTTCCGTCACGGCGCAAGGACGTGTGCCATAGCGATCGAAATATCGCTTTTGGAGCAGCGTGCCGTGTTGACGCTCCTCCGCCGCCATGTCCCAAAAAGTGGCCGCGATCTCGAGCGATTCGGCTTCGCCGAATCCGGCGAACATTTCCGCAAACTGATAATAGATTTCCGCGTTACGTTCCTCGATGAAGATCGCGACATGCAAAGCCTCTTGTGATGTCAGCGAGGCAAAGTCACGCTTCATGTGTTTTTCGTCGCGTCTCACAACAGCAAGCATAAATGGCGAGAGCTGATTTGAATAGCAGTAAAGGACAGGGTTTCAGGCGATGCGAAGCGCAATCAGGGCCAGGAGCCGTTGGAACTTAAGCCCCTTGCATTGTATGCTCGGGGCGTGTTGCGCTCGCTTGCGCCGGGTCGGTCTCCAACTCCAGGTCTGATCCT
>Ga0137381_10001733_pt1 | contig 14876 bp, 14 predicted proteins | sample SagtaG_16_FD_104808 | JGI IMG/M metagenome (GOLD analysis project Ga0137381, IMG submission 104808) | Vadose zone soil microbial communities from Sagehorn Ranch, Mendocino, California, USA - Sage2_L_115_16 metaG | ecosystem: Environmental > Terrestrial > Soil > Vadose zone | place: USA... | reverse complement strand
CGTTCAACATCTTCGACAACCTGACAAGCCGTCATCCGGACGGCAAGCTCTACCCGGGGCTCGCCACCGAGTGGAAGCTGCAGGGCCAGACGACGTGGGCCTTCAAGCTGCGCCAGGGCGTGAAGTGGCACAACGGCGACCCGTTCACCTCGGCCGACGCCAAGTGGTCCCTCGAGCGCACCTACGACCCGGCCGTGAAGACGATGGTCGCCACGGTCTTCACGACCATCGACCGCATCGAGGCGCCCGACGCCGGCACACTCGTGATCCATACCAAGAAACCCGATCCGCTCCTGCCGGCGCGCCTGGCCTTCTACGGCGGCCAGATCGTGCCGTCGAAGCACGTGCAGGCCGTCGGCAACGACGAATTCAATGCCAAGCCCGTCGGCACGGGTCCGGTCCGGTTCGTCTCCTGGACGAAGGACGACAAGCTCGTGATGGACGCGAGCCCCGACTACTGGGGCGGCAAGATCAACGTGGACCGCGTCAGCGTCCGCGCGATCCCCGAGGCGGCGCCGCGGATCGCCGCGCTCCTCAAGGGTGAGGTGGACATCATCACCCAGCTTCCGCCCGACCAGGGCGAGCGCGTTGCGTCGGGCAACACGACCGTCAAGGGCGCGCTCTACGCGGGCCTCTACGTGCTCGCGGTCAACAGCAAACGTCCGCCGCTCGACAATCCACTTGTGAAACAGGCGTTGTCGCTCGCGATCGACCGCGACGCGATCGCCAAGGAGCTGTGGCGCGGGCGCGGGATCGTGCCGAGCGGGCCGATCGCCAGGGGCGACAACCACTACGACGCGAAGCTGCCCCCGCTCGCGTACAACCCGGCCAGGGCGCGGGATTTACTCAAGAAGTCGGGGTACGCGAACGAGGAGATCTTCATCGAAACCACCGTCGCCTACGTCTCGAACGACAAGCAGATGTCCGAGGCGATCCAGGGGATGTGGAAGGACGTGGGCGTCAACGTGAAGGTCGAGGTCATCGAGTACTCGGTGCGCGCCCAGAAGAACCGGGAGAAGACTTTCAAGGGCGTGTGGTGGGGCGATCCGACCTCCACGCTGGGCGATCCCGACGGTATGATGTGGCGCCTGCTCGGCCCGGGCGGCATCAACGACTACTGGCGCCACCCGAAGTTCGACGAGCTCGGTACGGCCGCGCGCTTCTCCGTGGACGAGAAGTTCCGTGCCAGCGCCTACAAGGAGATGACCCAGCTCTTCCTCGAGAATTTCCCGTGGCTCCCGGTCATCCAGCCGTACGAGGACTACGGGCTTCAGAAATACGTCGACTGGACGCCGAACCCGAACCAGCAGTTCGAGGTCCGTCGCTTCAACCTCAGGCTCAAGCGCGCCTAGGGCCGGCGGCCCGGGGCTCCGGCGGGAGCTCCGGGCCGGCTTATCCGATGCGCGGCGTCCTCGTCTTCGTCGTCCCGAAGCTCCTGCGAGCGCTGATCGCCGTCTGGCTCGTGACGACCGTGGTCTTCGTCGTCATGCGGCTCAGCGGCGACCCGGTCCCCCTCCTCCTGCCCCCCGACGCGCCGACGAGCGAGATCCTGAAAGTGCGCCGCGATCTCGGGCTCGACCGTCCGTTGCCGGTCCAATACGGTGTCTTCGTGGTGAACATTCTGCGCGGCGACTTCGGCCGCTCGATCCACTTCCGCGAGCCCGCGTTCACGGTCGTCAAGGGCTACCTCGGCGCGACGGTCGAGCTCGGCCTCACGGCCTTCGTCCTCGCCGCGGTCGCGGCCGTGCCCATCGGCCTCTTCTCCGCGATCAAGCGCAACTCGCCGGTGGACCACGTCGCCATGGGCATCGCGCTCATCGGCCAGGCGGCGCCGACGTTCTTCATCGGCATCCTCTTCATCCTCCTACTGTCCCTCAAGGCCGACCTCTTCCCGACGGGTGGACGCGGCGACTGGAAGAACCTCGTCCTGCCGGCGCTGACGCTCGGCGCCTTCGCGATGGCCTCGATCGCGCGGCTGACGCGCTCGGCCGTGCTCGAGGTGCTCCGCGCCGATTACGTGCGGACGGCGCGCGCGAAGGGGGTGTCGGAGTGGGTCGTGATCGTCAAGCACACGCTGAAGAACGCGGCGCTGCCGATCGTGACCATCACCGGGCTCCAGTTCGGCACGCTGCTCGGAGGGGCCGTCGTGACGGAGACCGTCTTCGCCTGGCCGGGCATCGGGCGGCTCGCGATCCAGTCCATCTACAACCGCGACTACCCTGTCGTGCAGTGCGCGGTCTTTCTCTCGGCGGTCATGTTCATCGTCATCAACTTCACGATCGACCTGTTCTATGGCCTCCTCGATCCCCGCGCCCGTCCTCGCTGACATACCGGCGGCCTCCGGCGCCCGCGCCGGCGTGCGCGGACGGCGCACACTGCGCCTCGCAATGGCGGGCGCGGCGTTCGTCGTGCTGCTCGGGATCGTCGCCGCGGCCGCGCCCTGGATCGCGCCTCACGACCCGACCCGCCAGGCCCTGCGGGGCCGCCTCGCACCGCCCACGCTCGAAGCGCCGGACGGCCGCGCGCGACTCTTCGGCACCGACACGCTCGGCCGCGACATTCTCTCGCGCGTGATCTACGGCGCGCGCGTGTCGCTGGTCGTGGGGCTCGCGGCCGTCGTCATCGGCGGCATCGTCGGTGCCACGCTCGGCATCCTCGCGGGCTTTCGGGGCGGCTGGACCGACAGCCTGATCATGACCCTCGCCGACGCGCAGCTCGCCTTCCCCTTCATCCTGCTCGCGATCGGCATCATCGCGGTGCTCGGCCCGTCGTTTCCCACGCTGATCGTCGTCGTCGGACTCTCCGGCTGGGTGTCGTACGCGCGAATCCTAAGGGCGCAGGTGCTGGTGCTGCGCTCGCGCGAGTTCGTCGATGCGATCCTCGCCCTCGGCGGCTCCACCCCGCGAATCGTCCTGAAGCACGTGCTGCCGAACGTGCTTTCCACGCTCGTCGTCATTGCGACGCTCGAGCTGGCGCGCGCGATCGTGCTGGAAGCGACGCTGTCGTTCCTCGGGCTCGGTATACAGCCGCCGACACCCTCGTGGGGCGGGATGATCTACGAGGGGCGCGAGTACCTCGACTCGGCGTGGTGGATCTCGACCTTTCCCGGGCTGGTGCTGATGCTCACGTCGCTCGTCGTCAGCCGCACCGGCGACTGGCTCCGCGACGTGCTCGACCCGACGCTCCGCGGGGAGTAACCGCGAGCTCGAATCGCCCATATCGAGTATTCTTCTCACGGCGCGCACTCTCCGTCCACCGGGAGGAGCCCATGGCCGACCGACTGAAGGGCAAGGTCGCGATCGTCACCGGCGCCGGATCGCGCGGGCCGGGTCTCGGCAACGGCAAAGCGACATCGGTTCTGTTCGCGCGCGAGGGCGCGCGCGTGCTCTGCGTGGATCTCGTCAAGGACCGCGCGGAGGAGACGGTCGGCCTTGCCCGCGCCGAGGGCGGCGAGGCCGTCGGCTTCGCCGCCGACGTCACGCGGGCCGCGGACTGCGCGTCGATGGTGCGCGCGGCGGTCGAGCGGTGGGGCGGCGTCGACGTGCTCCACAACAACGTCGGCATCGAGTCGCGCGCCGCCGTCCTCGAGACGACGGAAGAGGACTGGGACCGGGTCATGGCCGTCGATCTCAAATCGATGCTGCTCGCGACCCAGGCGGCGGTGCCGGCCATGGAGCGGCGCGGCGGCGGCTCGATCATCTGCGTGTCGTCCATCGCCGGACTCCGCGGGTACGGTCGTACCGCCTATGCCGCGGCGAAGGCCGGGGCCATCGGGTTCGTCACCTCCGTCGCCGTCCAGCTGGGTCCGAAGAAGATCCGCGTGAACGCGCTCGCGCCGGGCGCGGTATGGACGCCGATGGTCGAGAACCTCGGCGCCGACGCGCGCGAGCGCCGCCGTCGCGCCAACCCGCTCGGCGTGGAGGGCACCGCGTGGGACGTCGCGTGGGGAGCCGTCTACCTCGCCTCCGACGAGTCGCGCTGGGTGACGGGCCACGTCCTCGTCATCGACGGTGGTCTGACCGCGACGACGCGCGAGGGCAGCCTCGGGTGACGCGCGCGGCGACGCGGCGCCCGCGGCTCGTCACGAAGCGTGTCTACGATCCGGCGGGCCGCGACGACGGCGCGCGCGTGCTGATCATGCGCCTCTGGCCGCGCGGAATCCGTCGCTCGCGCGTGGACGTCTGGCTCAAAGAGCTCGGCCCGATCCTGCCCCTGCTCCGCGGCTTCCGCGGCGGCCGGATCGGCTGGGCGGAATACCGCCGCCGCTACCGCGCCGGCCTGCGCCGGCCCGAGGCTCGCGAGGCTCTCGCCGAAGTGCGTCGGCGCCTCGCCCGCGGCCGGGTCACGCTCCTCTGCGGCTGCGCCGACGAGGCGCGCTGCCATCGCGGGCTTTTGAAGACCCATCTGTTAGACTCGACGGCGTGAGACGTGGAGTCCTGGCGCTCGCCGCGCTCCTCGTGGTCGCGACCGCGGCCGCCGCGGAGCACGAGGTCCAGTTCCGCTACAACGTGATCGGCTACGTCAAGGACGCGCGCGGCCGGCCGCTCGCCGGCCAGACGGTCGAGCTGATCCGCGACCGGACCGGCTTCTCCTACGTCGCCGACACGGACGCGGCCGGGCTCTACGTCCTCACGGCGCGACTGGCCGACGAGAGCACGGGTGAGACGCTGACGCTCCGTTTCGGTCGCGCGCGCACGCGCGTCGTCGTGCGCTTCGATCCGGCGAACCACGCCGACGAGCGGGGCACGCGCGTCGACGTGGACGGCGGGCGCTTCGTCGAGCGCGCCGCGTGGTTCCGCTCGACGCTCGCGAATCTGCTGGGAGAGGGAGGACGCAGCCGATGACCTCGAAGGCCCGCTCTGCTAGCCACGCCGGCACCCGAGCTTACGTGCTGATCGAGACCGCGCCGGGCAAGACCAAGGGCGTCAGGAAGGAGCTCCTGGATCTCCGCGGCAAGGGGCCGAGCCTCGCGCACCTCGACGCCGTGACCGGTCCCTACGACTTCATCGCCGTCGTGGAGGGCGCGACCCTCGACGCGATCGGCGGGTTCGTCACCGATCAGGTCGGCGCGATCGACGGTGTCACGCGGACGACCACCTGCGTCGCCGTCTCGCTCGGCTGACGAGTGGTGGGCAAGACGGGACATCGAGGGGCGCCACGGCCGCGCCGGGGCGCCCTGAGCGTCGGGGGGTTTGGGGGGCGCTCGGAGCTCCCCATGTGCTGAGATGCGCGTTCTCGTCGTCGGCGGCACGGAGTTCATCAGCCTGCACCTCGTCCGCGCGCTCCTGCGTGACGGGCACGAGGTCGCCGTCCTGAACCGAGGCCGGCAGCCGGCGCGCCTGCCGCCCGGCGTTCGGACGATCGTCTGCGACCGCAAGGATCACGCGGCGCTTCGAAAGGCGCTCGCGGGTGAGCGCGCCGACGGGCTCGTGGACATCACCTACGCGCCGACGACCGGCGACGACTGCACGGCGCTCCTCGCCGCGCTCGAGGGGCGGGTCGGCCAGGCGATCTTCGTTTCGTCGGGCCGTGTCCACGATCACGCCCTGCCCATCCCCTTCTCCGAGGAGACGCCGCGCGGCCTCTACTGGGGCGAGTACGCGAAAAACAAGATCGCCGGAGAGGACGCCTATCTGGGCGCGCGGAGCGCCGGCGGTCCGCCGGCGACGATCGTGCGCCCGACGCACGTCTACGGCCCGCTGAACACGCGCAACAACGAGACCTTCTTCTTCGACCGTCTCGCCCGCGGCCGGCCGATCCTCGTGCCGGACTCCGGCGGCTGGCTCCGGCAGTTCGGCCACGTCGAGGATCTGGCCGAGGCGATGGCGCGCATGCTGGGCGATCGGCGCGCCTTCGGCCAGGCCTACAACGTGACCGGCGAGGAGGCGATCACCCAGACGGGCTTCGTCGAGCTGATCGGCGAAATCATGAAACGCCCGGTCACCCTGGTCTCCTGCCCGACGCCGTCCGGCGGCAAGCCCGTGCCCTTCGGTCAGAACCTCGTTTACGACTGTCACGCCGTCTACACGACGACGAAGATCCGCCGCGAGCTGGGGATCACGCCGCGCTACACGCTCGCCTCGGGGCTGGCCCAGACTCTCGAATGGTATCTCCGCGAAGGGCTCGACCGCCGCGAGATCGATCTCGAAGCAGAGGACGCGCTGCTGAAGTCGACGCGATGAAACGGACGCGCGGCGCGCCGCGCGTCGTCCTCGTCTACCACCCGGAAGAGGCGGCGGAGTACGCGCGCGCCATCGCTACCGGCCGCGGGCGCGTGGACGTGCGGGCGTGCGCGACGCCGGCCCAGGCCGCCGCCCACATCGCCGAGGCGGAAGTCCTCTACGCCTGGAAGTTCCCGGCCGATCTCTATGCCAGGGCCGCGCGTCTCCGCTGGCTCCAGGTCATGGGCGCGGGCGTCGACTGGGCGCTCGTGCCCGAGCTTCCCGAACACGTCGTCGTCACCCGCGCGCCCGGGGTCTTCGGCCCGTGGATGCGCGAGTACGTGCTCGGCTGGTGCCTCTGGGTCACGCAGAAGACGGCGACGTACCGCGACGCCCAGCGCGAGCGCCGCTGGATCGAGAGCACTCAGCCCGACCTCCTGCGCGGCAAGACACTCGCCGTCGTGGGCCTCGGCGACATCGGCCGCGCCATCGCGAGGGCCGCGCGGGCCTTCGACATGCGGGTGATCGGCGTGAGTCGCTCGGGTCGCCCGGCGCGCGAGGCCGACCGCGTCCACCGTCGGGGAGCGCTCCGAGCCGCGCTCGCCGCCGCCGACTTCGTCGTGATCGTCCTGCCGCTGACCGCGGCCACGCGCGGCCTCATCGGCCCGCACGAGCTCCAGGCAATGAAGCGGACGGCGTGGCTGCTCAACGTCGGCCGCGGCGCGGTCGTGGACGAGGCGGCGCTCGTCGCGGCGCTCGAGGCGCGACGCATCGGCGGGGCGGTCCTCGACGTGTTCCCGACCGAGCCGCTGCCGTCCGAGCACCCGCTCTGGCGGCTCGACAACGCCGTGATCACGCCGCACATCTCGGGGCCGAGCACGCCCGGCGAGATCGGGCGGGTCTTCGACGCGAACCTCGCGCGCTGGCTCGCGGGGCGGCCGCTCCGCCACGTCGTGAATCACCGCCGAGGTTATTGAGGGGAGGCGGTCACGCGGGCGTGTGGACGAAGAGGTCTTCCTTCGTCGGCTTCGCCGTCGCCAGTGTCGGGGGCGGGCGCATCTGGTACTTCACCGGCCGCGAGTGGTCCGTGTACTGCCGGTCGGAGTTGTAGACCGAGCCGAACTTCCAGAGCATCTTCACGTAGTTGGTCTGGCCCCGCGACAGCGCCGTGACCGCCGGCGCGCCATATTTCCAGAGCGCGCCCCAGCCCAGATGCTTGCGGTTGAGGACCGCCTGGGTGCGGGTCAGCTCCTCATAGAACCGCTTGAGCGGCAGCTTCGTCGGAAGAACCGCGTGCTGGACGTCGAAGAGGCGGTAGTCGTGCGTCGCGAGCTTGCGCGACTCGGTGAGCCACGTCTCGGTTCCCGGGTACGGTGTCGAGACGGTCAGGTGCACGATCTCGGGCACCGCCATCGCCCACTCGCGGATGACTCGGAAGCGCTCCTCGTCCCAGTCGGGGTCGGCGATGATGTTGATCGCGGCCGTGAGACCGAGCTTCCGCGCGACCTCGAGCGCCTCGAAGTTGGTGTTCGGCGTCGAGCGCTTGCGGAGCTGCTTGAGCCCCTCGGCGTCGAGCGCCTCGATGCCGAGGAACATGTAGTAGAGCCCGAGTCGGCGCCAGTACTGGAAGACCTCCTGGTTCTTGATGAGCACGTCGCAGCGCGTCTCGAGGTAGTACTGCTTGCGGACGCGCCGCTTCTCGAGCTCGCGCCCGATCGCCATGCCGTGCTCGGCCTGGATGAAGGCGACGTCGTCCACGAGGAACACGTTGGGCTCCCGGATCCGCGCGATATCCTCGGCGGCCGCCTCGGCCGACGACTTCCGATAGGAACGGCCGTAGAAGGTCCACGCGCTGCAGAACGAGCAATCCCACGGGCAGCCGCGCGTGAACTCGGCCGACGCGCACGGGTCGAGCACGCCGATGAAGTACTTCCTCCGGTTGCGTGCGAGGTCGCGCGCCGGCACGAACCGGTCGAGATCGTCGAGCAGCGTCGGCCGCGGCCCGCTACCGTGACGCGTCACGACACCCGGCAGCGTCTCGAGCTTCGGGTCGCCGATCGCCTCGAGCACCCGCGGAACGATCACCTCGCCCTCGCCGCGCACCACGCAGTCGAGCGCGCCCGCCGCGTGCTCCAGGAACTCCGGCGCGATGAACGAGGCGCTATGACCGCCGACGAAGACGAACATGTCGGGCCGCGCGGCTTTCGTCTCCTTGGCGAGGTCCACGACCTCCGGAACGTTCGCGAGGTAGTTCACCGAGAACCCCACCGCCTGCGGCCCGAACTCGGCGAGCTCGCGATGGTAGTCGTCCGCGCGGAAGATCTGCAGATCGAGCAATCGCACGTCGTGACCGGCCGCGCACACGGCCGCGGCGACGCGCTCGAGGCCGAGCGGCTCGAGGCGCAGATAGAGCTCGGAGTGCATCAGTGGACTCGGATGGACGAGCAGAACGCGCATCCTGCATTAGTCTACCACGCGGCCGGCGCGAACCTGCAGCCGCCCTCCGCGCGCACGACGTATCCCGGCTTCGGAAAATGCGCCGGGAGGATCAGCACCCCACTGTCCGCGTGGCGCTCGAGGAAATCGCGGCGGGTCGCGCGCGCGCGCGCCGGGTCCGAGCAGAAGCGACTCGACCACTGCGGCTCCGCCACCTGCACCGTCCGGTGCATGAGGTCGCCCGTGAAGACGGCGTCGCCCTCGGGCGTCGTGAGCCGCACGCACGCGTGGCCGGGCGTGTGACCCGGCGACGGCTCGAAGCTGAGCCACTCGTCGACGCGGTGGGTGCTGTCGACGAGCCGCGCACGGCCCGCCTCGACGATCGGCAGCACGCTGTCGTCGATGCAGCCCCACTGCTCCCGGCCCTCTTTCGTCTCCCACCGCCAGAACTCCCACTCCTCGCCGGCGAAGACGTAGGTCGCGTTGGGGAACGTCGGCGTCCAGCGGCCGTCCACGAGCCGCGTGTTCCACCCGACGTGGTCCACGTGCAGGTGCGTGCAGAGGACCAGATTCACCTGCTCCGGCTTCACGCCGACCGCCGCCAGATCGTCGAGGAACGTCCCCTCCCGCCGGTGCCAGAGGGGCGACTCCGGCCGTGCCTTCCCGTTGCCGACGCCGGTATCGATGAGCACGAGATGGCGCGGCGTGCGTACGACCCACGTCTGGATGCGCGAGCCGAGGTCGCCGGTCGCCTCGTCGAAGAAGTGCGGCTTCAGCCAGTGGTGATGGCGCGCGATCGCCTCCGGCGTCGAGTCGGGGAGCATCGAGGTCGTCGGGTAGGACGAGCGGCCGATTTCGATCACGCGGTCGATCGTGACGTCGCCGAGCTTGGGCATGGCCGGACTATACACCGCCCGGCGCCGATGGCACACTCGCGCGCATGGCCGCGAAACGCTGGTCCCTCTCAGTGCCGCTCGACGGCTTCACCCTCGCGGAGCACGCGGACGTTGCGCGCGAGGCCGAGCGGCTCGGCTACACCGACGCGTGGTCGTACGAGGCCGACGGGCTCGACGCCTTCGCGCCGCTCGCCGTCGTCGGCGGGGCGACGCGGATGCGCCTCGGCACGGCGATCGTCAACGTTTTCACGCGCGGCCCCGCGACGCTGGCGCAGTCCGCGGCGGGGCTCGCCGAGATCGCGCCCGGCCGCTTCTGCCTCGGGATCGGCGCGGGCTCGCAGCCGATCGTGGAGGCGTGGAATGGCGGGACCTTCCACCGTCCCGCGACGCGGGTCCGCGAGACGGCCCTCTTTCTCCGCCAGGCGCTCGCGGGCGAGCGCGTCGTCTTCCGGGGCGACACGTTCGCCGTCAACGGCTTCCGCCTCTCGCGGCCGCCGAGCCAGCCCGTCCCGATCCACGTCGCCGCGCTCAGGCCGGGGATGCTCCGCGTCGCCGGCGAGGTCGGCGACGGGGCGATCCTCAACTGGCTCTCGGTCGAGGACGTCCCGAAATCCGTCGCCGTCGTTCGCGAGGCGGCGGCGAAGGCCGGACGCGATCCGGACTCGATCGAGATCCTGGCCAGGCTGCTGGTCAACATCGACCCGCCGGGGCCCGACGGAGAGGTCGCGGCGCGCCGCCACATCACCGCCTACCTCAACGTGCCCGTCTACCGCCACTTCCACGAATGGCTCGGGCGCGGCGCCGCGCTCGCGCCGATGTGGAGCGCCTGGGAGCGCGGCGACCGCAAGGCCGCCGTCGCGGCGGTGCCGGAGGCCGTGATCGACGAGCTGCTGATCCGCGGCTCCGTGGCCGAGATCCGCGCGCACGTGCTCCGCTATCTCGACGCGGGCATCGACACGGCGTTCCTCCAGCTCGCCACGCAGGAGACCGATCCCGCGCGCCGCCGCGACGCGCTGCTGGCCGCGACCCGCGCCCTGGCGCCCCGCGCGGGCGCCTGATCGATCATTTGAGCGTCAAAACATCGCGATCGGGTGCGCGGGCGCGCCGGTCGCGCCGGCGAGCCGGATCGGCTGGGCGCTGAAGAGGAACTCGTAGCGCCCCTCTTCGCGACACGCGACGGCGAGACGCTCGGGGTTCGTGTTGTCCACCAGGGCCAGGCCCAGGAACGGTATGGCCAGGTGCGTGCTCATGCCGAAACCCGGATAGCCGCTCGGGCGCTCGTCCATCATGTCCCACGAGATCGCGGCGATGTCCTTCTCGCGGAACCACTCGAGACACGAGAGATGGAGCCCCGGGTGCGGCGACACGCGCGCCACCCAGTCGGGGTTCGCCCTCCTGAACGTCTCGTCACCGCTCCTCACGACCACGACGTCGCCCGGCTCGATCCTGACGCCCGCCCGCGCGGCAACGGCGTCGAGCTCCTTCGGCGTGACGGGGCGCCCGACGGTGACGAACCCTTCCTTGCGGCCCGCGGCGACGTCGAGCAGCACGCCACGCGTCGTGATGCCACGCTCGAAGATCGGATCGATCGAGCACCACGTGGCGCCGGCCGCCGTGAGACTGTCCTTGAACGGCCGCCCGTTGTAGAGCTCGCCGTCCCACCCGACGTGGCAGAGCGCGTCCACGTGCGTGACCGTGAAGCCGTGAAACACGATGTCGAAGCGGTCGAGGACGACGTCGGCCCGCTCGCGGCTGGACGGGAACGTCGCGTGGTAGATCAGCTCGGGATGGCGGGGAATGTCGCGCGCCAGCGAGACCGTCCGGCCCGTCTTCACCAGCGCGCGCGCGGCCGCCTGCCGGGCCGGGGTCACCAGATTTACCGTCCCGAGCTGGTCGTCCCGGCCCCAGCGCCCCCAGTTGTTCAGCTCCTTGAAGTAGGCCTCCACCCGGTCCTGCGTCGGCGGTGTCCAGTCGCTCATCGTCGGTCCTTTCTAGGCGAGGGAGCCCACGATCAACCTCTCGTGGAGCGCCGCCACGATCTCGTCCACGGCCGCGTCCGCCCACACACGGAAGAACGGCGAGCGCTGGAGCGCCAGGAAGTCCCGGGCGCCGCGCTCCTTCGTCTGCTCGGGCGTCTCGCCGGCACGCGGGGCCCGAACGGCCGCCAGGAGCCGGTCCTTGTGGTAGATCGCCGGGAATTCCGTATACGTGTAGAGGTGCTCGAAGTCGCGCGTGTAGAACGCGGCGATCGGAATGGACTGGAAGGTCTTGCCGTCCTTCCGGTTCAGGAACTGCCTCATGAGATCCGCGTTCGGCGACTCGCCCGGATCGGGCTCGGGCGCGGCGCTGAAACGCTCGCCGTCGCGCGGGAAGATCCGGAGCTCCATGCCGCCGGCCTCGGCGATCCGCTGGCAGACGGGCACGTCGCGGCGGCAGTCGGACGACCACTCCTCGGAGATCACGAGGACCTTCGCGGGTCCCTTCGGCTGCGTCGCCAGCCACTTGAGCGCGCCGACCTGCGCGTCGGAAAGACGCGTGTCCGCGTGCCACTGGCGCAGGAGCGGCGCCCGGTCCTCGCGCTTGTTGCCCCCCAGCGAGGAGGCTTCGCGCTTAAGGTTCTCGGGCGTCGCGACGAAAGCGAGGTACTGCTCGAAGGTCATGCCTTGGGCGAAGCGCTGCGCGGTGACCATCTACGACTCCTTTCAATCCAGCGTCGTAGTGTACGATAACTCCCCGTGCCGGTCGGCGGCCGCGTGCGCCTCCCCTTCTTCTACGGCTGGGCCGTCGTCGGCGTCGCCTTCGTCACGATGGGCATCGGCGTCAACGCGCGAACGGCCTTCTCGCTCCTCTTCCCCCCGATCCTCGACGAGTTCGGCTGGGACCGGGGCGTGACCGCGGGCGCCTTCTCGTTCGGCTTCCTCTTCTCGGCGTTCCTCGGCCCGCTTCTCGGCCGGTTAATGGACCGCCGCGGCCCACGCTGGGTCGTGACCCTCGGCGTCATTCTCGTCGCCCTCGGCCTTGGCCTGGCGCCCCTCACGAGCGAGCCGTGGCAGCTCTACGCGACCCTCGGCGTGCTGCTGGGCGGCGGCACCGTGTGCCTGGGGTACACGGGGCACGCGATGTTCCTGCCGAACTGGTTCGTGCGGCGGCGGGGCCTCGCCCTCAGCATCGCCTTCTCCGGTGTCGGCGTCGGCTCGATCGTGCTTCTGCCGTGGGTCCAGCATCTGATCATCACGGGCGGCTGGCGCTGGGCGTGCGTGGTCGTCGCGGCGTTGATGCTGGCGATCGGCGTCCCGCTGAACCTCCTCATTCCGCATCGACGTCCCGAGGATCTCGGTCTCCAGCCCGACGGCGACGCCGCCGCCGCGAGCGTGGCCGCCGCCGCGGCCCACGCCGCGAACGTGCTTGACCCCGCGTGGGCCGCGATCGACTGGACGCTCGCGCGCGCGATGCGGGCCGGACGCTTCTGGTGGATTGCCGTCGCCTTCGCGACCGCGATGCTTTCCTGGTACGCCGTCCAGGTGCATCAGACGAAGTATCTGCTCGAGATCGGGTTCGCATCGGGTACGGCCGCCTACGCTCTCGGCCTCGTGAGCTTCGCGGGCATCATCGGGCAGATCGTCCTCGGGCACGTCTCCGATCGAATCGGCCGCGAGTGGGTCTGGACGCTCGGCTGTCTCGGCTTCGCGCTCTGCTACGCCATCTTGATGCTGATGAAGAGCATGCCGTCCACCGCCCTGCTCTACCTCATGGTCCTCAGCCAGGGCGTGCTCGGGTACGGAGTGACCTCGGTCTTCGGCGCGATCCCTGCCGAGATCTTCCAGGGTCGTCACTTCGGATCGATCTTCGGGATGCTGACGCTCGCCACGCTCCTCGGCGGCGCGCTCGGCCCCTGGATGGCGGGTGCGCTGTACGACCATACCGGCAGCTACGCGCCGGCCTTCGGCGCCGCGATCGTCTCGAGCGGTGTGTCGGCGCTGGCGGTCTGGCTCGCGGCGCCGCGCAAGGTGCGCGTCGTCGCCGGCCGCGCGCGTCGGGCGGCGATCTGATCAGGCCGTGAGGACGCGGAAGCCTTCGCGCTCGGCCGCGACGGCCTGACGCTCAGTCCGACGGCTTCCGGCCATCGCCCTCGTGACCGAGGTCGGCGAGGACGCTTCCACGCAGGCGCGGTGGCCGCCGTCGTCCGAACCACTCGGGGAGTTGTCCCGTGCCACGGCGGATAGCTCCCTGTCGCTCCAGGCGATGAAGACGGTCGGCCGCGGTGGCGTCCCCGGAATCCGTCCGGTCAAGTGGCACGATCCGGGCCACGGGCACGGTCCGGTCGAGCACCACGACGGTACCGCCCGCCCGCACGTGGTCCAGATACTGCAACAGACGGTTCTTGAGCTCAGCTATCGTTGCTCTTTTCATATGGCCACTATAGCCAACCGGTCTGTCCAAGCGCGAGCAAGGCAGCTAGTGTTCCGTCTGCGAAGTGATGTTAACGACCACGACCGACCGCCTTCTTGATGATGGCGGCCGGGTCTTTGGTCCATACGAAGGGTGTCGGATGGCGGTTCCACGCGACGATGTAGGCCTCGATGTGGCGAATCAGCGTGCGGACCGTGTCGAACGAGCCGCGGCGGACGGACTTTCGGGTGAGGATCCCAAACCAGGCCTCGACCATGTTGAGCCAGGACGCGCCCTTGGGGGTGAAGTGAAACTGGACTTCGGGATGCTGGGCGAGCCAGGCTTGCACATCGGGCGTCGAGTGCGTGGACGAGTTGTCGAGCACGACGTGGAGTTCGCGACCGCGATAGCAGCGGGTCACGCCCTTGATGAAGCGCAAGAAGTCGGCCCCGGTGTGCCGCGGCGTGCAGTCCCCGATCACGCGTCCGCTGGCGACCTCCAGGGCCGCGTACAGGCTGGTGAGGCCATTGCGCCGATAGTCGTGCGTCTGCCGCGCGGACAGTCCGGGTCGCAGGGGGAGCAACGGCTGGGTGCGACTCAACGCCTGGATCTGAGTCTTCTCGTCGAGGCTCAGCACCACGGCGTTCGTGGGCGGCTGCAGATACAGCCCCACGACGTCGTAGATCTTGTGCTCGGCGTCCGGGTCGGTCGTGAACTTGAACGTCGAGACCCGATGCGGCTTGAGCGCGTGGGCGCGCCAGATCTGGTGGACGGTGCCGTGCGACACGCCCGCCTGGCGCGCGAGATCCCGAGTAGACCAATGCGTGACCCCGGGCGCGGGCGCTCGGAGCGTCAGGGCGACAATCTGGGCCCGCTTCCGGGCGGTGATCGTCGGCGGCCGGCCCGAGCGCGGGCGGTCGCGCAGGCCCGGTACGCCGTGCTCTGCGAAGCGCCGTCGCACGCGGCTGACTTGCACCACGGTGTAGCCGATCCG
>Ga0137381_10001722_pt1 | contig 14922 bp, 19 predicted proteins | sample SagtaG_16_FD_104808 | JGI IMG/M metagenome (GOLD analysis project Ga0137381, IMG submission 104808) | Vadose zone soil microbial communities from Sagehorn Ranch, Mendocino, California, USA - Sage2_L_115_16 metaG | ecosystem: Environmental > Terrestrial > Soil > Vadose zone | place: USA... | reverse complement strand
GGAATTTCTGGAAAATGATCCAGTAGCTGATCACGTGCTCGATCGAATCGGCCATCATCGCCAGCGCCGAGCCGACGAAATAGGCGCGGTAGCCGGGGTGGCGGAGTGCGGCGAAGGATTGCGGCGGGGCGGCGGGCGGCCGGCCGCCGTGATGCGGGTCGCTCAACTCAGGCTTTCAAAGGCGCCGCGGGCGACTATAGCTCGACGCCGATTCTCCGGTCGAGCGAGTAGGGCCCGCCCCCGCGCCAGACAATCGCGAGCGCGACCAGCCCCCACAGCAAAGTGAACTCGTAGCCGCGGTTGAGCCAGGAGAATCCGTTGGGCAGGTAGTGGACGAAGGTGATCACGGCCATCTCGATCGCGACCGCAGCCGCGAAAAAGCGCGTGAACAATCCGGCGGCGATGGCGATTCCGCCGAAGAATTCGACGAAGATGAGGAGATAGACGAGAGCGACAGGGTGCTCGTACCCGAGCTTCGCGAACGTCGGCGCCATCGCCTCCGCGCCGCGGGCGATCTTGCCCCAGCCGTGCACGGCGAGAATCAGGCCGCACGCGCAGCGGATGAGCAGCCACGACAAGGGCTCGAGGAACACGTAAAGGGGCCTCAAAGCCGGGAACAGCAGTCTGGGCGAGTATTGAGCCTCATTCATGGCTTCTCCTCGTTGGGAGCCTCGGGCAGGCCGGTTCAGGTTAACGGACCCGGACGCGACGCGCAAGCCGTCGATCCGGCCCTGAGATTGCCGCGGGAAGGCAAAATAGAGGCTATGTCGAGCTCTTCCTCCGCGATCGCGATCCCCGAGTCCGAGATCGAGCTCACTGCGATCCGCGCACAAGGGGCAGGGGGCCAGAACGTCAACAAGGTCTCCTCGGCGGTGCATCTGCGCTTCGACATCCGCGCCTCTTCGCTCCCTGAGCACATCAAGTCACGACTTCTGGGCTCACGCGACCAGCGCATCACCCGCGAGGGCGTACTCGTCATCAAGTCGCAGCAGCACCGCAGCCTCGAGCGCAACCGCGAAGAGGCGCTCGCCCGGCTGCATGAGCTCGTGGCGCGCGCGGCCGTCGTTCCGCGCCAGCGCCGGCCGACCCGGCCGACCCGAAGCTCGCAGAAGAAGCGCCTCGAAGGGAAGATCCGGCGCGGCGAGGTCAAGAAACTGCGGGGTCGTATCCGGTCCGCCGCAGACTGACCATCCGGGGCTGCGCGCCGGGCGGCTTTCGCAATCTCGCCGGACTTAACCGAAGTATCCTGCTTCGCGTTGATGGCGTACGGCGAGCACGAGAACGCGATCACGCTCGCCGTCGTAGCGGTAAAGGGCGATATATCCCGATTTGCCACGAGAGATGACGAGTTCGCGTAAGTCCACCTCAGCCCGACGGCCGATCAAGGGATGCTCCTGCAGGACCGCGACGGCCTCGGCTATCAGATCGACCGTATGCGCCGCGGCGCGGAGATCGGTTTCGGCAAGAAAGTCGCAAAGTCTTTCCAGATCGGCGAGCGCCCGCGGCGCATAGGTCACGGACGCCATCGCGGGGCGCTACCATCGCACCGGTTTCGGGCGACCGCCCTTCTTCCCCGCGGCGCGGGCGCGGATGTAACGGTGTACGTCTTCGGCCCGGTAGACCCTGCCGCTGCGTTCGACTTCCTTCTCCGCGGCGAGTGCGTCACCGACGAAAGCCCTGCGTTTCTCCGCAAGCGCGGTATGCGCTTCCAGTGCCTCGATCATCCAAGCGTGCGGCGTCTTGCCCGCGGATTTTGCGAGCGGCACGATGCGCTGCTTCAGTCGTTCGGAAAGCTTGAGCGTGGTGGAAGCGGCCATGAAGATCCTTCGGGTAACACGAAGGTAACACCTTCGAGCGAGGCGGGTCAAGCGCGGGCTGATCCTCTCAGGCTAGGCCGCGAGCTGCTCCAGCCGCTGCTGCTGCTCCAGCCATTCCGCTTCGAGCTGCGCCAGCTCCCGCGCGACGTAGGCCTGGTCGACGATCAGCGTCTTAAGGGCCTCCTTCCGAGCCTCGCCGTAGCTCGCCGGGTCGGCGAGCTGCGCGTCGATCGCGGCCTTCTGCGCGTTCAGCTTCGCCATTTTCTCTTCCAGCCGCTTGATGCGCGACTCGATCGGTTTCCGCGCCGCGGATTGGCGCTGGCGCACTTCCGCCTCTCTGCGTTTCTGTTCGCGCCGGTCGGCCGGCGGCGCCGTCACGGCAGGTTTCTCCGCTTCAGGCAAAGGCACGGCTTCTTCCGCGGGTGCGAGCTTCGTCTTGAACAGCCAGTCGCGATAGTCCTCGAGGTCGCCGTCGAAAGGCGCGAGGCGGCCTTCGGCGACGATGAGGAACTGGTCGGTGGCGGCGCGCAGGAGATGCCGGTCGTGCGAGACGAGCACGAGCGTGCCTTCGAACTGTGCGAGGGCCACCGTCAGCGCCTCGCGCGTTTCCAGATCGAGGTGATTGGTCGGCTCGTCGAGCAGCAGCAGGTTCGGGCGCTGCCACACGATGAGCGCGAGGGCGAGCCGGGCCTTCTCGCCGCCGGAGAAAGTCGCGATCGAGGTGGTCGCCATGTCTCCGGGGAAGTTGAAGCCGCCGAGATAGTTGCGCAAATCCTGCTCGCGCGTGTTCCGCGCGATGCGCGAGAGGTGCCACAGCGGCGATTCGTCGTGATGCAGCATCTCGATCTGGTGCTGCGCGAAATAGCCGACCGCGAGCCCCTTGTTGAAGATCGCCTTGCCGGCGAGCGGCTTCAATTCGCCGGCGATGGTCTTGATGAGCGTCGATTTCCCCGCGCCGTTGATGCCGAGGAGGCCGTAGCGCTGGCCGCTCTGCAGCGAGAAATTGATATTGCGCACGACGGTCTTGTCCGGCGCGTTTTCCATTTTGTAGCCGGCGTCCGCGTCTTCCAGCACGAGGAGCGGATCGGGCGCCTTCAGCGGCTCGCGGAACTCGAAGGAGAAGGGCGCGGAGACGTGCAAGGGGGCGAGCTCCTCCATCTTCGCCAGCATCTTCATGCGGCTTTGCGCCTGCTTCGCCTTGGTGGCCTTCGCCCGGAAGCGGTTGATGAAGGATTCCAGGTGCGCGCGCTCGCGCTGCTGCTTCTCGTACTGCGCGGCGGCGAGCACCACGGAGGCCGCGCGCTGGCGCTCGAAGCTCGAGTAGTTCCCCGAGTAGCGCCTGAGCTTCTTCGCGTCGATGTGGACGACCACGTCCACCACGCCGTCCAGGAAATCGCGGTCGTGCGAGACGACGAGGAGCGTCCCGGCGTAGCGCTTGAGCCACTCCTCGACCCAGAGGATGGCGTCCAAGTCGAGATGGTTGGTCGGCTCGTCGAGCAGCAGGAGGTCCGAGGGGCACATCAGCGCCTGCGCGAGATTGAGCCGCATGCGCCAGCCGCCGGAGAAGCTCGCCACGGGCTCGCCCATCTGCTCGCGCGTGAAGCCCAGGCCGTGCAGCAGCTGCTCCGCGCGCGAGCGCACCGTGTACGCATCGGCGTCGCCCATCGCGGCGTGCAGCTCGCCGATCCGGTGGCCGTCATCAGCGGCTTCGGCCGCGGCGAGCTCGGTTTCGAGCTTGCGCAGCGTCGTATCGCCGTCGATCGCGTACTCGAGCGCAGGGCGCGCGAGCGCCGGCGTCTCCTGCGCGACGTAAGCGACGCGCCAGCGCGCCGGGTAGTCGACCTCGCCCTTGTCGGCGTGCAGCTCGCCGCGCAGCAGCGCGAACAGGCTCGACTTTCCCGAGCCGTTCGCGCCGATCAGGGCGATCTTGTCGCCGGGATTGAGCGCGACGTCGGCGCCTTCGAGCAAGGTCTTGGCGCCGCGGCGGAGCGTGACTTGGGAGAGGCGGATCATTTTTCGGACTGTCGTCGTCGGGAATGCGGGACTATCGTTTCTGCTTGCAGTGGCGGCGGATCCAATCCGCGAGCGCCGTCTCCTTCATCGTCCCCGCGGCGACCGCGAGCACGCTCATTGCGCAATCCGCATCGTCGGCGACAAACTCGCGCCCGTTCAGCGCGAGGAAGAGTTCGAGGGCGACGAATGCGGTGCGCTTGTTGCCGTCCACGAAAGGATGGTTCGTAACAAGGCCGTAAGCGTAAGCGGCGGCGAGCTCGGCGGCGTCGGGCTTGCCGTAAGCGGCGCGGTTCAGCGGGCGCGCGAGGGCCGAATCGAGCAAGCCCGCATCGCGGATGTCCGGGCTGCCGCCGTGCTCCGCGAGCTGCTCATCGTGCGCCGCGAGAATGACGGAACGCTTGATCCAGACCCATTTCCTCACTTCGCCAGCTCGCGGAGCACGGCGCGGCGCTTCTTTGCAATGCGACGGACCTGTTTCATCTGCGCCTCGAAGCGGGGGTCATGAGGAGTAAGGCGAAGGCCGTCAGGCGTGTCGGTGACGTGCAGCGTGTCGCCTTTCTCGACCTTCAGGCGCGCGAGCATGTCCTTCGGCAGGATCACGCCGACGGAGTTACCGATCTGCGTAAGTTTGAGGGCGGCCATGACGAAACGTTGTTATAACGAACGTTATAATACGGCAGCCCTTCGCCGGGTTCAAGCCTCGGCAGGCGCCTATCGCCTTTCGCCAGGTACCTGTATCTGGCATCGGTCTTGCTGATGGAAGAGGAGGGACCGGTCCGCAAGGGTTGGGGAGGCGGAAACGGCGACGGCTCGTCGCCGCCGCCGCTTTTTCGACGCGGGCGGCTAGACACGAGGAGATCGCAATGACTGGGAAGAAGATTCTGATCGTCGACGATTCGGCCACCGAGCGTTATTTCTTCATGGAAACGCTTTCCAAGCAGGGTTACGAGTGCATCACCGCCCAGAACGGGGACGAGGCCATCGAGAAATCCAAGAGCGAGCAGCCCGACGTGATCCTGATGGACATCATCATGCCCGGCATCGATGGCTACAAGGCGACGCGCGTCATCTCGCACGACGAGGCGACCAAGCATATTCCGGTCATCATCTGCACGAGCAAGAACCAGGAAACCGACCGCGTCTGGGGCATGCGCCAGGGTGCTAAGGACTTTCTGGTGAAACCGGTGAGGGCAAGGGACTTGATCGAGAAGGTCGCGGCCACGACCGCGGCCTAAGCTCCTCCGCGCCGGCGAGCCCGGCGGGAACTCTCCGGCTTCGCGAGGCATAATGGGTCGGTCCTCGGGAGCCACGGACCCATGAAGCTCGCCCGCCTGATCTGCGTCATTCCGTGCGCGCTCGCCGTTTTCGGCTGCGCCTCCATGTGGCCGGCCTCGTACCGGGTCGATGCGCACGTCCGCTCCACGGCGCGCGCCTCTATCTGCCCGTGCATCAGCGCGGCGCGCTCTTCTACACGGGCGACTCGCACGCGGTGCAGGGCGACGGCGAGATCAACGGGACCGCGATCGAGGCCTCGCTCGCGCCGGTCCTGCAATTCGTCGTGCACAAAGGAGCTGGCGGCGCGATGAAATGGCCGCGCGCCGAGGACGCCGACAATTACTACGTAATGGGGATGGACGTCGATCTGGATGCGGCGCTCAAGGAGGCGGCGCTGGAGACGATCGCCTTCCTGCAGCGCGAAAAAGGCTTGTCACCCGCGGACGCCTATTCCCTCGCGAGCATCGCCGTCAACTACACGGTCGCTGAGGCGGTCGACCAGGTGCAGATGGTGTACGGCGCGATACCCAAGAAAATTTTCACCAAGTAAAGGCCTGCCGACATGCTGTGCTGGGCCACCCTACATCTCTGACTGTCGGAAAGCTACTGAATTTATGCGATGCCGGCACTCTCAACGCAACGGCAGAAACGCGTTGGCAAGTAAGACCCGTTACTCTTCGATTTTAACTGCAATGATGCTTGACACCTCTCGGTCAAAAATAATTCTTACGGCACTTGCCGTGATCATTCGTCTAAATGAATTTGGTGTAGGTGGCATTGCAACAACCTTCATTGTTTTAGGGTCCATCAGCGTAGCTAAACGTAAGGTGAAATCGCGCCCCGCATTCGCCGCATTAACCGTGATGGCTGGAACGTTCTGACTATTCAGTACTGTCCCGTCAGGTTGAAAAACTGCGAATACTTGATTGGCTGCCGCGCTTGGGTTGGGACTAATATGAATATGGAGGTTACTAGTCTGGGTAGCAATAACGGTTAGGTTGGGGTTTGCCGTTGCGGGATAAGGAGAATCTAACATAGCGTCCGTGACGCGTTGCGCCGCAGCGTTAACGCTCTTTTTGGAGCCAAGTTTTGTAAATAGAATCGCGCCCACGCCGAACATAACCACCACAAACTGGGCGACGATATTTGTGGCAAGTTCGGAAATCTTCTTGGTGAGACCTGGCGATAAATCTTTAATCCAGGGCCAACCGAACCCGACAATAGCCATCACACCCGCAATTACAAACAGTCCCCAAATAATTGCCCGACGCTTCCATCCGGCTTGAGCCACACCGGCGACGAGGAAGGTTATGGCAGCGCCGATAAAAAAAAGCTCGATCGCAAGATCGTCGCCGGACATAACCATCTCCTTGAAAGGTCACGGCAAGGATTCAGGTCGCGGGAATATCTGTTGTTTCCACTCCAAAAGTAATTTTCACCATACGGTCTTTTCCGGCCACCTGAACTTGCTTTCGTAGCTCCGGATCAAAATAATCCTTCAATAAGGGTGGGCGAGCTGCTTTTAGAAAGAGATCTGGTTTCTGCGATACTTCCCCACTAATCACAACCTCCAACTCCTCCCTTCGCGATATGTGTTGGATTAGACATGGGATCTGGGTAATACCCATCTCGCGAAGTGCGTATGCGCGATGGCTTCCGTTTATAAGGACTAGTCTGTTTTCCGCTTGTAGTGCGGTAACGAAGTTGGATCCATAACCTAGTACTAGGCCGAGTACACCGGTGACAGGACCATAGGGAACATAATTGACGAAATCTGTGGATCCCCAAAGCCTCGGTTCAACGAATCTAAAATCATTCGATGGAGAAATAAACGTGAAACTATTTAGATTGGTCTGTACCACTCGAACTGGTGGATGGGGATGCTTCACCGATAAGCAAAAGCGAAAAATGTCATCCTCGCTGGGCTTCCTACCCAGTCCTGCTTGAAGCGATTGAACGTACTTAAGATTGATCGATTTCTGAAAGACGATAAGTCGATCCAGCTGGACAATCCCGATGTCGGTCGGGACAACTTGAAACGAACGCTGGAACATCGGGTCGGCATGAACTTCTTTCGCTAACGGTTCTTGCGCACCCGGAACTGCTTTGATTTCTGGGTTGTCAGCCCAACCGGCTTCATCGATCTCTAGTTTACGCAGGTGATCGTTGGCTTTTCTCCACTCCGCGGCAAGCATCCCCTGAGATATGGCATTACCCCCGACGGCCTGCGTCGTTATAAAAGCTAGGAATTCGCCAAGCGGGGGGCGCCCTATGAGAAAGACGTGTTCATCAACCTTTCCTTGCTGTGCTTGTGGATGATCCATTTAGGGCTTCCTTCTTCGTTTGCTCGACACTGTCTATGAGACACACTACTTGTCATGCCTCCAAACTTCAACAATAGGCCTTGCTTCCGCGCTGTGACCAATCGGGGTCAATCCATACATTTCTATTATCGTCCGCAGCACGTTGTAATGATTAATGCGGACAGGGTATGTCCCTGGTTTCACCATTGGACCGAAGAAAATTGTTGCGATTTGGTTATTGCTTGAGTCATCGTCTTCATCCCAGGTCAGGATTAACAAACTGTTATTTTTCCTTGCCCATTGGACGTATGGATCTACGTGCTTTCTTAACCATCGGTCCCCCTGGATAATCGCATCTAGTGGAGTTGCACCATCATGCATGTCATTAGTCTGGTTGGGAACGACGATCGAAACGGTTGGCAGCTTCGCATAATCCGATGGGAACATGTCAAACGGCATGTTAGCTTCCGGCGGTACGTTCTTGCCTTGCCAATTTACCGCGGGGTTGTGCTTTCGAAAATACTGACCGGACTGGCATCCTTGATAGCCAGTGCTCGGCATTGATTCGGAGTAAATGGCAAAGGTCATTCCTTTTTTTCGCAGTTCACTTGCTAGGTTGTCGCCAGAAACGGAAATTGGGCATCGGTTGTCAGGAATACCGTGAGTGGACCCCGAGAAAAGTGCCAAATAATTGGGTTGACTTGGGTGTGTTATCGCAAATGAGTTCGTAAAGGACGCGCCATCGTTGGCAAGTTGATTGATGTACTGCGCGGCCATATTGCGAATGATTTGCTTATAAGATTTGTTTTCTTCGATGACAATGACGATGTGATCCGGTCGTGGGATCTGACCAAGCATGGATTTCTCTTGCTTACTCGTATCCCCGTATGCAACCCTTATGACGGACTGATCGACAGTAATAAGGCACGCGATTAAGAGCGTCAAAAAGCGGACTACGCCGCCGTGCTTCCATTTGAATTCAGCGTTCATGTCTGCTTTTGCCGCTTCGTGAGGCGATGCCTCTGGAGGGCGCTGGCGCCATCTTACCCGGCCTCGCGGTAACCTTAGAATTCCGAGTATGACGGTTAATCGGCCGTGTCGAAGACCGGGAGAAAATCGGTCGTGCCTGACTCTCGAATGCTTTTTGTCCACGCATCGATTTGCGCGTGCCCCATCGCCCAGAATTCTCGGCATAGGTCGAGATAACGAAGAACCGTCTTTGCCTCGCCATGCGCCAGTAGTTCTGCCGCGAGATCCTGGCTCGGGCCGAAGGAGTCGAGCTGAGGCGATCCCTTGGTTTTCGCCGACGCGATCAGATGCCTTTTCGCCTCCTCAATACGCTTGCTGCGTAATGCCACGCGCCCGAGCGCAACGTGGGCATGATGGATAGCGTTCCCGAAGTTCCAGTCGGCGCGGAACTTCTTCGCTTGTCGGAGCAATGCATGGGCGTAGCGAACTGCTTTGCGCAGGCGCCCGGCGTCCACGGCGACGGGGGCCAACCACGTCAACATGTAAAAACGCTCCGAATCGGTTCGGAGCAAGTCGAAGGCCGCCTCCCATTGCTCGAGCGCGTGGACTGCCGTGGCTTTGTTTCGCTTCCGGCCGGGCGCGCCCATGGATTGAAGGTGATAGAGATGGCCCAGGCGCTCTTTCCACTCCGGATTCCGTGGCTCCAGCCGCTGCAGGCAATTCAGAAGCACAATCGCGGTTCGGCCTTCATCGCCGGAGTAGAAGTGCGCAGCATTGGCAAGCACGGCCGTGTTGTCGCTATGTTGTTTGACCTGCTTGTCCCATAGCGCCTTGGCCTTGCGGTAGCCGGTTCGATCCAGTATGCGTTCGATCTTGCAGTAAGGAAGGCCGGCAATTTCTGCCTCAGGGCGATTTCGAATTATCCAGAGGCAATGCGCAGCATTGCGCCGGCGGGCGTCAATTTCGGCAAACGATCGCTGGGCGTAGTAGCCGAGCAGCTTCGTGCGTATGCCGAGATCGTCGGGATTCGAATCGAGAAGCGATTCCAGGCGAGCCGCTTCTGTCGCATCCAAATGCATTCCGGCAAGCGCCAAATGGTGCGGATCGTTTTGCTCTGTCATGTCCCGCCGTGCGGAGCAGGAAAATTAGTCAGCTCAGGCCCCTATTTTTTCATTTTCTTACCGCTGATAGCATACTCGCGGCATGTTTTCGCGCGGGCGGTTATCCTGTGAATGCAATATCATCCTGCGACGACCCCAAGGAAGACCCCGATGCAACGATCCCAACCGTTTACGCTCGCCGTCCCGTTCAATCACACTGATCACGTCCTGGGGACGGCGTCGGCGAAGGTGACCATCGTCGAATACGGCGATTTCGAGTGCCCGTCGTGCGGCCAGGCCTATCCCGCCGTGAAGATGCTGCTCAAGCGTTTCGGGGACCGCGTGCGCTTCGTGTTCCGGCATTTCCCTCTCGTGGAAGTGCATCCTCACGCCGAGCTCGCGGCCGAGGCTGCAGAGGCGGCGGGCGCGCAGCACAAATTCTGGCAGATGCACGACTTGCTCTTCGAGCACCAGCAGCACCTCAAGGCCAACAACCTGAGACAGTACGCCTTGCAGGCAGAGCTGGGTCTGGATCGGTACGATTACGAGATGAAGGAGCACCTCTACCTGCAGCGGGTGCACGAGCACATCGACGGAGGCGCGAAGAGTGGGGTGCGGTCGACGCCCGGGTTTTTCGTCAACGGTGCCGTCGAGGACGTGTCCTTCGGACTGGAACGCCTGTACAAGGCGGTCGAAGCCGCGCTCGGGAAGTAACTCCGGTTACAACGTCGCACCCGGCTGACCCAGCGCCTTCTCGGCGAGCTGCGCAACGATCCAGTCACAGGCGTCGTCCACCGAGTCGGTGCGGTGCATGAGCTCGATGTCCTTGGCGTCGATGGTGCCGTGGCGCGCGAGCGCGTCGAAGTCGATGACTTCGCGCCAATATTCGGTGCCGAAGAGAACGATCGGCATGGGCTTTTTCATCTTGCGCGTCTGCACGAGCGTCAGCAGTTCGAACAGCTCGTCGAGCGTCCCGTAGCCGCCCGGAAACACGATGACCGCCTTTGCCAGATACGCGAACCAGAACTTGCGCATGAAGAAGTAGTGGAAGTGGAAGGAGAGCTCGCGCGTAACGTAGCGGTTGTCGAATTCCTCCACCGGGATGGAGATGGTGAGGCCGACGTTCAAGCCCTTCGCCTCGGCCGCGCCGCGGTTCGCAGCCTCCATGATTCCCGGGCCGCCGCCGGTGCACACGACGAAGCGGCGCTCCACGTGGTCGAGTTCCTTCGACCACGTGGTGAGGCGCGAAGCGAGCTCGCGGGCGGCTTCGTAGTAGGCGGACATCTTGAGCGCCATTTGCGCGCGCTCGCGGTCCTTCTCGCTCTTCGCATTGCGCACCATCTCTTCGGCGGACTCGCGCGACTTGATGCGCGCAGAGCCCATGAACACGATGGTGTCGTCGACTCTGTGGTGGTCGAAGCGGCTTTTCGGCTCGAGATACTCCGACAGGATGCGCAAGGCGCGCGCGTCCTTGCTGTTGAGAAAGCTCGGATCCTGGTAGGCCTTGGTTTGGGTGCGTTTGCGTGAGCCCATGCGCCCATGTTACCCGGCCTTGGGGTAACCTTGGGACGCAAGACGGTGAGCGTTACCGCCTGATCGGAAGAGAGGTCGCCATGCTCCGCTGTCAATTCAGCTTCCTTGCATTGCTGGTTTCGTTCTGCTCTCCAGCGCAGGCGCAGGCGATTTACTATCCCGACGCGGTCTGGCAGCGCAGGACGCCTGCGGAAGCGGGCGTCAACGCGCAACGGCTCAAAGACGCGGTCGATTACGCGGTCGCGAACGAAACGCGAAATCCGCGCGATCTCACGCTGAACCATTATCAGACCTTCGGGCGCGAGCCTTTCGGCTACGCGATCGGCCCGATCAAGGACCGCGGCGACCTGACCGGCATCGTCGTCCACAAGGGCTACATCGTCGCCGAATGGGGCGAGCCCTTGCGCGTGGACATGACGCACAGCGTGACGAAGAGTCTCCTCTCGAGCGTCGTCGGTGTCGCCTACGACAGGGGCCTGATCAAGAGCATCGACGATCCAGTGAGGGATTATGTCGCGCCCATCCTGGTCTATGATCCGGCTCCAGCGGGCAACAAGTCCGACCGCCTCGGGCGCTCCGATATCCTGTTCCTGTTCGAGACCCCGCACAACCGCACCATCACCTGGAATCATCTGCTGCGGCAGACGAGCGATTGGGAGGGCAACTTGTGGGGCAAGCCCGACTGGGCGGATCGTCCGACCGAGAAGCCCGGCGAATGGCTGACGCGGCCGCGCAACAAGTCGGGCACGGTCTACAAGTACAACGACGTACGCGTCAACGTGCTCGCGCTCGCGGCGCTCAACGTCTGGCGGCGCCCGCTGCCTCAGGTGCTGAAGGAGGCCATCATGGATCCGATCGGCGCTTCGAGCACCTGGCGCTGGTTCGGGTACGAGAATTCGTGGATCGTGCTCGACGGCGGCGCCATGCAGTCGGTGACGGGAGGCGGGCACTGGGGCGGCGGCATGTTCATCAACGCCTACGACATGGCCCGGTTCGGCTATCTCACCTTGCGCCGCGGCAAGTGGAAGGACCGCCAGCTGCTCTCGAGCCAGTGGGTCGAGTGGGCGCTCACGCCGACGCCGGCGGAGCCGGGTTACGGCTTCATGAACTGGTACAACAACAAGGACAGGAAACTCTTTCCGAGCGCGCCGGCGAGCGCTTTCGCGCACATCGGCAACGGCACCAACATCGTGTACGTCGACCCGGACCACGACGTCGTGGCAGTCGTGCGCTGGATCGAGCGCAGGGCAATCGACGAATTCGTGAAACGGCTGCTCGCGGCCGTTGGATCTGGCAAGTAGCTTCGGATGTCCCGCCCAGCTCTTGTCCTGAGCTTCGCGCTCCTCGCGTTCGCAGCCGCGGAGACGCACGCGCAGGACCGCCAGGCGGCCAACCGCGAGATTTATCTCTATCAGGGCGCGGACCGTGCGCAAAGGCTCGTCTTGGAGGCAAGGAAAGAAGGCGGCCTCACGCTGTACACCACCATGACGCCGGAAGACGCGAACCCGCTGATCGCGGCGTTCGAGGAGAAATACGGCATCAAGGTGAGGATGTGGCGCGGCATCAACCAGAAGCTCGTGCAGCGCGCGCTCGCCGAGGCGCGCGCGGGCAAATCGGCGGTCGACGTCTACGAAGGCAGCGGGCACGGCATGGAGATCCTGCACCGCGAAGCGCTGCTCGAGAAATTCTGGAGCCCCGCGTTCGGCGACATTCCACCGGAGGCCTTCCCGCGCCACGGCTATTACGCGCCGGACAATCTGCTCTTCTTCGTCATGGGCTACAACACCAAGCTCGTCAAGCCGGAGGACGTCCCCAGGTCCTATGAAGACCTGCTGCAGCCCAAGTGGAGCGGCAATTTCGGGATCGAGGCCTCCGACATCATCTGGTTCGCGGCGGTGGCGAAGGCGATGGGCGAGGAAAAGGGCCTCGCCTATTTCCGCAAGCTGGCGGCGATGAAGCCTCAGATCCGCAACGGCCACACGCTCATGACCGAGCTCGTCGCCGCCGGCGAGATCCCGGTGGTGCTGACGCTCTACAATCAGGCGGTGGACAAGCTGAAGGAGCGGGGAGCGCCGATCGACTGGAAACCGCTGCCGCCCGCATTCGGCCGGGCCGACGGCGTCGGCGTGGCGAAACGGGCGCCGCACCCGCATGCGGCGCTGCTCTTCGTGGATTTCGTGCTGTCGCCCGAGGGCCAGCGCTTCATCATGGCCGCAAGCCGCGTGCCGGTGAATCGCAAGGTCGAGAGCTCGTTCAACCAGCGCAATTTCCGCATCGTCGACCTGGCGCCGGTCGTGGACGAGTGGGACACCTGGGAAAAGCGCTGGCAGACGCTCTTCCTGAAAGGGCAAAAATAAGCATGGGTAGCGACCCGCACGAGCTCCGCTTCGGCGGGGACTGCGAGGGCTTTCTCTACCTGCCGCCAAGCGAATCGCCGGCGGGCGCCGTCGTCATCCTGCACGAGCGCTACGGCCTGGTAAAGCACACGCTCGACTTGGCGCAGCGCCTCGCGCGGGACGGCTACGTTTCGCTCGCACCGAATCTCTTCTCGCGGTGGAAAGGCGACGAGGCGGCGCTGCGAGCCGGCCGAGAGCGCGTGGTCCTGCCCGATCCCGAGGTCGCCGCGGTGATCGACGCGGCACTCGATTTCCTGAAAGGCCATCCGCGCGTCGCGCCCGGGCGCATCGCGCTCATGGGCGTGTGCCAGAGCGGGCGCTACCCGATCGTGGTCGGAAGCCGGCGGCGCGATCTCGCGGCTTTCGTGGTGTTCTACGGCGGCTCGCAGCAGCGCGATTGGGACGTGTCGGGCCTGCAGCCGCGACCGATGCAGGAGATGATGCGCTCGCTTTCCGCGCCGGTGCTCTTCGTCTACGGCGAACGCGACCACACGATCTCGCTCGCGGAGGTCCGCCGCACGCGCGACGCCCTGGAGGACGGCCGCTGCAGCTACCGCATGAAGGTGTTTCCCGGCATGCCGCACGGCTGGCTGAACGACACCATGCCGGGGCGCTACCGCGCAAAAGAGGCGGCAGAGGCCTGGGGGATGCTGCTCGCGTTTCTCGGTGACGTTTTCGGAGGCAAGTGGCCGGGCGAGGGACAAGTGCGCTGGGAGTTCGAGAGCGCAAGCTCCGTGGATTACGACTTCTCGAAGAATGTGAGGCTGGAATGACCCTCGTGAACGCTGCTGAGCGCCTGGACCCGGCGCGCACCGCGCTCCTTCTCTTCGACATGCTGAACGGGCACGTGAAGAAGAACGATGCGGCGACGAAGTCGCGCTACGCGCCGGTGATCGCCGCGGCCGCGCGGCTGGTCGAAGCGGCGCGGCGCGCAGGGGTCGTGGTCATGTACGCCGCCGCCCACCACCGGCCGGACAACGCCACCTCGGCGCATCTCGTCACCGACACCGACAACCGCCTGAGGCCGATCCCCTGGGGCGCCGCCCGCGAGCTCAATCCGGTGGTCGCCGCGGGCACCTGGGAGGCGCAGGTGATCGACGAGCTCAAACCGCAGCCGCAGGATTACATGATCCCCAAGTTCCGCTGGAGCGCGTTTCACCAGACCTATCTGGACCTCGCGCTCCGCAATCGCAATATCGATACGCTCGTGATCTCGGGCGGATCGACCGACGTCGGCGTGGCGAGCACCGCCTACGCCGCGCGCGACCTGGATTATCACCTCGTTGTCGTCAGCGACGCCTGCACGTCGCCCGAGGAAGACAATCACGCGCAATTCATGAGGCGCGTCTTCCCGCGTATGGCGCGCGTGCGCACGGCAGAGCAGGTCGTTCGCATGCTGACGGGTTGATACCGTCGCGCCGGCCCGCGGCCCGCTCGAATTCCGGGAAATTCGCTTGTCCGGCTCGAGTTCAGCGTAGTATGTGTCATCTTCCCCTTCAAGGGCGGCATCCATGGC
>Ga0137381_10001709_pt1 | contig 14973 bp, 15 predicted proteins | sample SagtaG_16_FD_104808 | JGI IMG/M metagenome (GOLD analysis project Ga0137381, IMG submission 104808) | Vadose zone soil microbial communities from Sagehorn Ranch, Mendocino, California, USA - Sage2_L_115_16 metaG | ecosystem: Environmental > Terrestrial > Soil > Vadose zone | place: USA... | reverse complement strand
TGAACGCCTAGGCTAGTGGAAAGAACCAGCATGATCGGAGGCGGAGCTAATTCTTCGGCGGCGGTTTGTGGTAAATCTGCATATAGAGTACGTCTGCATTATGAGGATTCATTGTCTGGAGAACCTTGTACTCCTCGGTGGCCGCTTTCTTATCGCCGGACATCAGATAGGCAAAGCCCAGATTGTAATGAGCTCCCGCATAATCCGACTTCAGTTGAATTGCCTGTTTGTGTTCCGCGATTGCCTCTTTCCATCTTCCCAAATTCCCATAGGCATAACCCAAATTGTTATGCGCGGCGGGCCAGTCCGGTTTCAATTGTACCGCTTGCTTGAACTCCGCCAGCGCCTCGTCTTTCTTCATCAGATGACTATAGGTGATGCCGATGTTGAAATGGCCTTCCGGGATGTCAGGCTTTAACTGAATGGACCGCTGCAGTGGCTCTAGTGCTGAGGTGTAATTGCCGAGGTTGTTGTAGGCCCAACCGAGATTGTTGTAAGCCTCGGCGTAGTTAGGCTTCAACTCGATCGCGCGTTTCAGGGGCGGGATCGCTTCGCTAAAACGTTTGCTTTTTCCCAGCGCGTATCCCAGGTTGTTATTCGCCTCGGCGTCATCGGGCTTGAATTGTATTACGCGCCGGTACGCTTCGACGGATTCTGGATAACGGCCCAACTTGTCATACATCCACGACAGCGCGCAGTAAGCGTCGACGAAATCAGGCTTGATTCGAACGGCTTGCTTGTAAGCGTCGGCGGCTTCCGCGATCTTATCGAGCCGTCGATAGGCATCGCCAAGATTGTTGTACGCTTCGGCGTAATCGGGTTTGAGGTTGATGGCCTCTTTATAAGATGCGACTGCATCTTCATATTTTCCCGCGTTGTACGCCGCCACGCCCTGATCGTAATAGACCACACTGAGAGAGCTCTTTGCCTCCTCATCTTTAGGGTCCAGGCTAACCGCTTTCTTCAGAGCGTCGAAAGCCTCCGCCGGTCGTTCCGTCTTAAGGAATGCGTTGCCCAGGTCACGATAAGCTTCAGCCCAATCGGCCTTGAGTTGCAGCGCCTGCTGTTCCGCCGCTATGGCTTCGTCGTATCGACCCAGATTGAAATAAGCTTCACCGAGGTTGAGCTGCGCATCGGGGTAATTGGCTTTCTGGCGCAGCGCCTGTTTATATTCGTCGACGGCCTTTTCGTACTGGCCCGCGTCGAAATAATTATCGCCACGCTTGTTGTACTCTTCAGCCGTCAAAACGCGCTTTGCGGCATCACCCAAAGGTTTAGAACCGAGCCCTGTATCGTCAGTTCGCGCTGTTTCTTTCCCGGTATCGCCTCCTTGTTTACCGGTATCAGTTCCTTGCTTGGCGGAGTCAGTTCCTTGTTTACCTGAGTCAGTTCCTTGTTTACCGGAATCAGCAGTTTGTCGCGTATGCGCCGAGCGGACAGTGGAGCGAGCGATGGTTTTCTTCTCAATGTGCTTCGGAGCGTGCGCGCGGTTTTCCGGCGTGCTAAAAATGCCCTTGCCCAATTTTGCCTCGACGTCCGCGCTGGCAATCAACACGCTGGCGCCGCCGCCGATATCCTGTGCGAAAGAAACGGCTGGATATGTCAGGCCAGACAAAGCGACTGTTACCATCAAAACGATCGCACGGGCGCAGGTTGAAGTTTGGGTCATCATCTCTCACCTCGGAAGTAAAATCATTTTCAAAGGGGGAGCCAACTCCAGAAGTCTACTGTGAGTCATGCTTGACTACAAGTACTTGGCCCCGTATTTTCGAGGCTGAATCCTAGACGTGAAAAACGTGGTCGTTTTGCCGTGGCCAAAATCCTGCCGAGACACGCGCCAAAGAAATCAACCTGCGTTGCCCTATTAGCTTTCTTTTTCAGTTGTCTTGCCAGCAGCTCCCTCGCTCAGGAATTTCTGCCGGCGCCGCCATCAGATCGCAAAATTGTCTATATACTCGATGGGCAAAATCAACTCGTGCCGCTCCCTTTCGAAACGGGACACACGCCCCTGCATGCGGAGCAAGTCGCCAAGAGTACTACCGTCAGTTACATCGAATTGAAAGGCGAGCAGGCATCGACAATCCTGACCACTTCGACGCCGCGGTGGTTTTTGTTCACCTACCAAAGACCGGGCGCGCATCCGCCTTTTTTGGTTTGGTTGACGCCTCGTCATCGCGCCAGAAGAGTCACTGCTATCGCTCAGCGAGGAATGGCGGGGTTTGCGATCTCTTCGGAAGAAATCATCAAGCCTGCGGTTCGGGTGCTGGCGAGCCTGGGCGGCGACGAGGTTTTTATGGAATTGCGTCCGCGTAATTCGCTGATACCGGGAGAATATGCGATTATTGGCAATGACCTGACGCGCATTGCCACGTTTCGGGTAGTTTTGCAACCATGAATGTCCGACAAACTTTAGTTTGTCGCTAAGTTTAGGCGGACTTAACTTCGAGCGAGCGACAAACTGAAGTTTAGCGGACATTCAGGAGAACAGGATGCAGGATTCATCAAGCGACTCTTCAACACCAGGTTCGATCAATGTGAAAGGCTTCTGGACGCCGGGTCGAATCGTGCTCACGTTGATCGGAGTCGCCTTAATTAGCGCATTTGGGTTATCAAGTTGCAACTCGACCGAAAGAAATACGAATCAGCCCGGGATTGCGAGATCGGGGAGTCCTGCTAACGCGAGTTCGCCGGCGTCGTGGTCAAACAATCCACCACCGAACAATCCGCCGCCCGCAGCATTCGTAAGTCTGCCGCAGCAAGTGCGCGACACTAAAGTCGAAACCCTGGAAGGCGAATCGCTCAAGCTTTCGGATTACGCAAACAAGGTCATCATAGTAAACATCTGGGCCACCTGGTGTGGGCCTTGCCGCTTGGAAATGCCGGAGTTGGTAAAGATGGATAACGAGTTCAAGTCGCGCGGGTTGGTGGTCCTTGGACTGGCTACGAAGTACAACGAGAGTAACGATCCTGAGCATGTGAAAGAATTCGTGCGTTCGCAAAAGGTGACATACAAGATTATTTGGGATGACGGCACTTTAGCAGCCCCGCTGATCGAGGCAGTTGGAGCCCGTTCAGTAATTCCCCAGAGCTTTGTGATCGCGCGCGATGGCCGTATCGTGAAACACTTTCAGGGCTTCAGCCCATTATCGACGCCGCAGTTAATGCGCGCTGCGGTAGAGGAAGCATTGAACGATAAGGGCAAAGCGTGAGACATTTCACAGGTTTCTTATTCCCTCTCCCTCTGGGAGAGGGCCAGGGTGAGGGCGCGAAGCGCTTATTCCCTCTCCCTCTGGGAGAGGGCCAGGGTGAGGGCGCGAAGCGTAGAAAAAGAAGAAAATATGTGGGGGGGGTGTTTCGCTATGCTCGCTAATCCCTCACCCCAACCCTCTCCCAAAGGGAGAGGGCGTTTACAGCGATGACTATTGACGTCAAACGAAAACTTGAAGCCGAACTCGGCGAGTTAGAGTCCGAGTTGCGCATACATCTGCCGAAAGAGATCAAGCGCGCGCTCGAGTTTGGCGACTTACGCGAAAACTCGGAATATCAAACTGCGCTACAACGGCAGACGATGGTCAAGGCGCGCATCCGCGAGCTGCGCCAGCGCCTGAGCGAGATCTCGTCTATTGATCTATCGAGAATTCCGCGCGACAAAGCTGCTTATGGTTCGACGCTGGTGCTCTATGAGGCCGAACGCGAAGAAGAGGTCACCTATCGCCTGGTGACACCCGAAGAAAGCGATCCCGCGGCAGGAATGATTTCTACGGTGTCTCCAATCGGTCGCAGTTTGATGGGCAAAGAGGCCGGCGACGAAGTGGTAGTTACGATTCCATCTGGCTCGCGCCGTTTTGAGATCCGGCGGCTGATGACGCTTCATGATGAACCAAAGGAAGGGGAGTCCTGACGGTCATTGTCGGACGTCCTGTTGAACGGCCCGCGTCGCCTCCAATTTTTCGTAAGCCGGATATATCCAGCAGCGTGCGGCTTGCCGCACCCGCTCCGAAGCTTTAGCTTTTTTTTCCAAAGAATCCTGCTGATAGATGATTCCCGGATCTTTTGAGTGAAGCCTGGTTGCACTTCTCATAATCTCAGTCTCAGCTTCGTTCCAAGTGACGCCGAAGAATCTCGAAATCGACGACAAGACGGTGTCAGGCAGTTGCTGATAATTGACCAACATGCCGCCCTCTTCGCTAAGTCGCAAGGCCGCCTCGCAGATGGCGCCGAGAACTCGAGCGCAGTACTCCTCAGGCTCCATCTCGGTGATGGTATTTATGTCCATGCCAAATAGCAGAGGATTGATTACTCCCGGCACCATGTGCGCGCCGCGATGGTCCATTTGTGATACGAGGACCTCGAGCGGATCCCGGTAAACGAAAATCCAGGGCACGTCAGGAAACGCTCGCCTAATCAACGGCAGCTCAAAAATATTCCACGCATCAAACTTGACAAAAACATTCTGCTCCGCTCCGCGGCGCGGTTGAGCCAGCGCGTTCATCATCCAGCGCAGCCATTCAATTCTCTGACTAACAGAAATCGATGAATTGTGCCAGTACGCGCGCAGTACTGAGTCAATTGGCCGCGCCTCTGAGATCACAATATTGGTTGGCAAGGCCGCCAACATCTGTGACACGAGCGTCGACCCGGAGCGGGATAGATGAAAGATGAATCCTTTCGGTTTCAAGCCCGGTCTTAATCCGTTCAACTGTCCCAACACTTCGAAGGGAGTTTGACGGCCGAACAGCAGATTAAAAGGAAGACGCATGCATTCGCCAATGGTTTGATCGAAGAAGGAATCCTTGAATCGATCTCGACCCAAATAGCACCAATCAACAAATGCCTGGCCTTGGCGCCAGCTCACGCGCCATGGTATCCAACCATCGAGCAGGGTCGCGTCCGTTAATCTATCCATCTCTGGAGCCATGCGCCCTGACCAGCGCGTAAGGCGTCTTCCACATTGATTGCTGAGAACTTGTAGCCGCGCTCATGGGCAATACCAAGCACGAGTCGAATAAAACTTTGCCGGTCGGCTGTTTGGCGAAAGCGGGCCTGCAGATCCAAATCATTTAACACCGCCTGGCGAAATCGCTCGAGCTCTACGGGCGAAGACTCATATTCGGGAGTGCCATCAGAATCCGGCTGCGCATCAGCCGAGGGGAGCAGCCCCCGCAACCAGTCATTGAGCTCGCAGTCGATGACCAGGTGAACTCGATCTGACAAGCCTCGGTTTTCAATCCAATGCGGCAAACCGAAGTCGAGGTACCAGCACTCGCCTGGTTGCATCACGACCCTGTGAGCATCAAGAAAAAAGTCCACGTCGTCGTTGGTCGCTACCGGAATGTGCAGCCTAACCTGTCCGTATTCAAAACCAAGGTCGTAGTCGCGATGTTCACGGATGATCGCCCCGGGCGCCAACTTCAGGAACCTAACCGAGCGCAGCGGACAGTGAAAGGTTTTGAGAAGAACGGATACATGCGGGCATCGATCGAGAACCGGCGTGTCCGCGAAGGGTTCATGTGTCGCTGGATCAGAGTAGAGCCGGCTGGCAACGCCTCCAATTGATCGCAGAGCAATTCCTAGCCACTCGCCTTCGAAGTAGCCCGTATTAAAGTGTCTGCTCCATTCGTCGGCAGTGATCTGCGCCAGGTCGGCCTGCAAAGATTTCGGGTCAAAACTGAAACTCAACTTCAAACTACTTACCATCGATGCACCATTGCCGCCTCTCCGGTGGCGTAACAAGTGAAAAGTGATCTAATAGCAGAATCGCATCGCTTGGGCAATTCCGGCTCTTGCAAATTCCGGCTCTTGCAAACAGTGTCCGACTCTTGCAAACTCAACTAAGAATGCAATGGTCGAAAAGGTAAAATCAATGATGCTGCGAGCGGCGACGCCGGTGGACCGCGATTTCCTGCTCTCGGTTTTTGCCAGCACTCGAGAAGCCGAGTTGGCGGCGCTTGCATGGGCTCCGGAACAAAGTCGCGCGTTTCTCCAGATGCAGTTCAATGTCCAGCAGCAAAGCTATGATGCGAGGTACCCGGACGCTGAAAATAGCATCATCCTTCTCTCTGATAGACCCATCGGTCGGATGTTAGTGCGCCGGAGCGATACCACGATAGAATTGGTGGACGTTGCGCTGCTGTCGGAATATCGAAACCGCGGAATCGGGACGGCTCTGATTCGCGGCTTGATGGCCGAAGCCGTTGCGACGCAAAAGCCGCTCGATCTCTGGGTATACGTGACAAATCCGGCACGGCGACTATACCAGCGCCTGGGATTCACCAAAATTGAAGAAGAGTCTCTGTATGCTCGTATGCGCTGGTTGCCTGCTGATACTTCAGCTTCATAACCGCAAAATGTTTGAGAGGAACTGAGAATCATATGAGCGCTCCCCTTTCGCACGAGGCGTTTGCGAGCAAGCTAAATACAACCTTCCGAATTTACCTTGACGATTCAACGACTGTCGAGGCCGAGCTAGTCGAAGTCTCCGACCTAAAACTATCTGCGATGCAGGAACGGTTTGCGATCGTCCTTCGCGGTCCGAACGACCGCTTTCTAGGCCAGGGAACACGCAGGTTCGAGCATGATGAGCTGGGAGAATTCGATCTGTTCATAGTACCGATTTCCAAAGACGATAACAGCACTTATTACGAAGCGGTCTTCAATCGCCTGGTCAAAAACGATTGATTCCAACATCGCCTGTTACTGCTATCATGTCAATTACTCTGCGCGATGCGTCTGCCGATGATGAAGCATTCCTGCTCGAAGTATATGCCAGCACGCGTGCTCACGAAATGGCCTTGGTGCCCTGGACCGACGAACAGCGCGAGGCCTTCGTCAAAATGCAGTTCGCCGCGCAACATGCGCACTATCATGAGCTATATCCCGATGCTGATTACAAGGTGATACTTCAGGACGGCGAGCCTGTCGGCAGGCTCTACATTTTTCGAGATGAAGCAAACATAAACATTGTGGATATCGCCATTCTCCCTCGATTTCGCGAAAGGGGCATCGGCACGGCCCTAATCAAAGAGATCATCGATGAAGCAGCTCAATCTGCGAAGACGGTGCAAATTTATGTGGAGAATTTCAATCCCTCACTTCGTCTCTTTCAAGGATTGGGTTTCTCGATAATTGAGCAGGATGGCATTAACCTCTTGCTTGAATGTCGCCCGCCCGCCTAGAACAAATCACTTCGAACCAGCAGAAGAGAAAAAGCGCCCGGGAAATCTCCCAGGCGCTTTCCCTATTTGCCGCGAGCTTAACCTGATAAATCAGGGACACGTCGCATTACTGACAGTCGAATTCGGCCCACTATCGACTGCCCCGCCGCCGCTCTGGTTTTTCGGCACCTTCACAGTCGCCGAAACCGTGGTCGAGTGCCCGAAGCTATCGGTGGCCTTGAAGTAGATGGTATAGACGCGCCCATCGCCACTCGCATCGCGGTCGGCTCGCAGTTGCACCGACTTGCGATCGCAGCCGATCACCATGTCGTTGTCAGTGTTGAGTTCGTCACTCGTGACATGATCGATGATCACGGTGTTGACGTTGACCGTCCCGTCGCAACTAGAGGCGCTGGCAACCAGATCGGTAACGTTAATCGTGTGGTAGGCGTGGTTGGGCGGCCACAACTCGATTTGATTGCCGTTCAGAGTAATCACGGGTGGGCCGGTATTGACGGCCAAGTTGGCGCTCTGCACAGCCGTGCCACAGGTTCCAGTCGTTTCCACCGAATAAGTCCCGGCATCACTGCCCTGCGTGCTGCTGATTGAGAGTGTGCTGGTAGTGCTGGTGTTGGTGATTGTCACGCGTCCACCGAGATCGCCATTGTTCAAAACGGTCGCGCCCTTCTTCCAGACGAACGTAAACGGTCCGGTTCCGGAGGCCGTGGTCGAGAAGTTCGCGTTTGCGCCTTCGCACACCGACTGATCATTAGGCTTGGTGGTCGACGTATTCGCCTGCACGGTGAGGGTCGCGTTCTTCGTGACGCTGCCACATGTGCCGCTCACCGTTACCGATACGGAGTGATTGCCGACACTCAAAGATCCGGTCGGCACGCTGATGCTCGCGCTGTCGCCATTAAACGATGCAGCATCTACCGTCCAAGCGTAATGGAATGGACCAGTGCCGCTGGCCGTAGTCGAGAAGTTCGCCGTTGCCCCCTGACAGACTGTCTGATTGATGAGATCAGTCGCAGAAGTATTCGCATTCACTGTCAGGGTCGCGGCGGTTGTGGTCGCCGTGCCGCAACTGTTGGTGAAAACCGCGCGATAGCTGTTGCCGTTTTGCGCGAGTGTAGCTGTAAAGCTCAGCGTAGTGCTGGTGGCGCCTGGAATATTGCTGAACGGACCACCCGAGCTGACCTGCCATTGTACGGTGGGCGCCGGACTGCCATTTGCGGCTGCCGTAAATGTCGCGGTCTGGCCATCACAGACGGTCTGGTTGGTCGGGTTCGTCGTAACCGCCGGCGCTGTGTTTACAGTCAACGTCGCCGCCGTAGTCGTCTGTGTCCCTGAGCTGTTAGTGAAGACGGCGCGATATTGATTGCCGTTTTGCGAAGCGGTGGCAGTGAAACTCAGCGTAGTACTCGTGGCGCCGGAAACGTTAGTGAACGAACCCCCGCCGTTGGTGCTTACCTGCCATTGCACTGTCGGAGTTGGGAAACCGGCGGCGGAAGCTGTAAATGTAGCCGTGCCGCCGTCGCACACCGTCTGATCGCTGGGATTGGACGTGACCGTCGCGGGCTGATCGATCTCGATTGCGGCCGTAACGGTGGCTTGATCCACCGTCGCATCGGCGCTGCCGTTGCCTCCGGTTGAGCCAGCATTGAATGTGGCGTTGGCTTTCCCACTGCTGATTTGAGTGCCCGCGCCCGAGATCGTTCCCAGGACTGGATTATTGAAAGTGACTGCTCGACCGTTTAATGCCACGAGATCGGTCACCACAATCGCGTCGCCCAGGTTGTTGGTAAAGAAATCGGCTTGCAGCGTAGTCGATTGATTGATCAGAATTGGATTTGGAGACGCGGTATGGTGAAGCGTCAGCCATTTAGTGACCCCAAAACCCAGCGGGCCGGAGGCGCGATTACAGGGACTCGATGATGGTCCTTGATTGCAACCCCACCAGTCATTATCGATCGTGACCGTTCCGGAATTGTTGCGAAAGCCAGTGCTGGCTGTGTTGGTCGCCGTGTTCCCGACAATCACGTTGAAGTTTAGCGTCAGACTGTTATTACCGTTGAATACGCCGCCGCCGTTTGCCCCTGCATTATTGTTGGTTATGGAGTTGTACCTGATGGTCTTGGTGAGTCCGCCGCCAACCCAGAGACCGCCACCGCTTCCGAAGGTAGTATCCGCGGCGTTGTTGCCAGAGATTACGCTGTTGGTAATCTGGAGGGAATCGCTGGTTAAAGGCCCATCGTAAACCATCCCTCCGCCATTTGCGTGCGTACTCGTGTTATTCGAGATCTCGGTGCCATCGATCACTACCGTCGCATTAGTCGCAAAGATACCGCCGCCCAATCCCGAACCAGTGTTACTTGTAATCCGGCAGTCGTTAATCGTCAATGTGCCGTTGGCGCCTGAGAAGTTAGTGCCATCAAATTGAATTGCGCCGCCAGCTTCGAAAAACCCCTCGGGTGTGGTTGGGGCGTTTCCATTTCGCAGCGTCACACCCTGCAGCGTGAAGTTCACGGTAATTCCCGAACCGGAGAAATTATTCACGTCAAAGATGCGATCAATGGCGCCACCGTCAATAATCGTGGATGCCGCACCAGCGCCGACAATTGTTAGATCGTGGTTCAGGACATCGAGATCTCCAGTTCCCTCTTCGGCCCCGTCAAAATTGAACTCGTTGTCGAAAGGACCTCGGGTCAGCGTGTAGGTGCCGGCAGGTACGTTGATCGTGTGCGGACCTGTCGAAGCGTTCGCTTCCATTATTGCCGCTCGGAGCGTGCAGAGGGCAACGCCGGCGTTACAAATTCCGTCGCCGGGATTCAAGTCGGGCAGGTCAAGCGTACTGTTGACGGTAAACGTCGTCGTCGCGGCCACGGCTTGCGACGCGCCGAAATAGCAGACGATTCCCAGGACCGAAACGGCGAAACTGAAGGTGATGAAAACCGGCAGGGAAACGCGGGACCAAGGTCGTTTCATGATGAGTCTCCTGACAAACAACTAACGGATCGAGTGCGCGTCGAGGGGCGCGTTAATGCAGACGATTGAAGACAGCCTCGTAACGAGATTCCTGATCTTTCTTGCCAATGGGGACCAGGAGCATTTGAAAACTTCCAAGCGATTCGTGCTCGACTGTGTACGTATCCTGACGCAAACGGTCGCGAGTTGAACCGGTAAAGATCGTGGAAAAGCATTCGCGATCTGTTGGCTGCGACGGCTGGGAATGCCAGTGGCTGACCTCGATTAGCTCTAACACCCTGGCGCTCCCGCTTCGCGGATGCACGCGAAACTTGGTATTTAGACATCTCTTGAAGGCGGCGCTGTTCAAGCGCGAGACCTGCGAACGAACTTCGTTCGGCAAGAACGCGGCGGACTCTGAACCTGGTTGGTTCATTATTTCTTTGGCAAGGGTTTTCAATGGGAGCCCGGCAGTCAGAGCTGCAACTGTTCCCGTTCCCAAAAACTTTCTCCTTGAAATCGACATTTGAGTCCTCCGTAATAAGCAGCCTGGCAGCGTTCTTGCGAAACGATGCTAAATTCGAGTGGGGGAGTCTAGTCTTTTTGCCGGAAAGATTCAAGAGCTTTCTTGCGGGGCAGTGCCCTAATTTAATTAGGGCACTAGCCTTGCGGGAAAATTTTTTTTGCGCAATGCGGTGATCAGGTGTATTTTTTGCTTGCAAATTTCGTCCGCTTAGGAATAGAATCCCGCGCGTTGTTTTAAGCAGACTCCTTTTTGATCCCTGGTTCGGTTTGTTTTTGCTGAGAGCAGGAAGTTCCTCAACGGGAGCGAATTAGCGAGTCTTGAAATTCTACAGGGCGAGCTGCCGGTTTTCTGGCGGCGTTTGAGGAGGAACAATGTCGCAACCATATGTAGGCGAGATAAGAATGTTCGCGGGTAATTTTGCACCCGCGGGCTGGATGTTTTGCGAAGGACAGTTGCTTCCGATTTCTGAGTACGAAACGCTGTTTAATTTGATCGGAACCACTTATGGCGGCGATGGGCAAAGTACTTTTGCGCTTCCCGATCTTCGCGGGCGCATTCCGATTCATCAAGGTAACGGTTTCACCCTGGCTGAATCCGGAGGCGCAGAGGAGGTGACGCTTACCGTCAGCCAGATTCCCGCGCACAGTCATCCGGTAATCGCCAATGGAAATGTTGGCACCCAACCAAGTCCGTCAGGGAACTTCTTTGCCGCCGCCGGAGTGCAATTGTACGCGGCGGCGGCTAACGCCGTGCCGGTTGCGATGAACGCTAAGCTTGGTGGCAGCACGGGCGGGAGTCAACCACATAGCAATTTCGCGCCTTACCTGTGCGTAGATTTTATTATCTCGTTGTTTGGAGTTTTCCCGTCACAAAATTAGGACCAGCTTCGATCGCGACGGTGCGGTTGGACCTTAATCAAAGGAGATCACGCGATGTCGGAACCGTTCTTATCGGAAATCAAAATCATGAGCTTTGTGTTCGCCCCCAAAGGCTGGGCATTGTGCAATGGGCAGCTTCTGCCCATTAATCAGAATCAGCCGCTCTTCTCATTGCTCGGCACGACATACGGTGGCGATGGCAGAGTAAACTTCGCCCTTCCGGACCTGCAGGGACGCAATCCCATGCATATGGGTAGTGGTCATACCCTCGGCGAACGGGGCGGCGAGGGCGCTCACACCTTATCTATCTCGGAAATCCCCGTGCATGTGCACATCCTGAAGGCGAGCGATCTGAATACGACTCAAGCTGCCGGCTCTGCGGGAAATAGCTGGGCGCAGTCGTCCCAGAACCCGTATGAGACAACTGCGGGCAACGCCGCGGGCGCGATGGCGCCTGGAGTGCTGGCAAACGTCGGCGGCTCGCAGGCACACCAGAACACGCAGCCTTTTCTCACCTTGAGTTTTTGTATTGCGTTACAAGGAATCTTCCCGTCACAGACCTAAGAGCAGAACTAAGAAAGGAAACAAATCATGGCCAACCCGTTTGTTGCTGAGATCAGAATTTTTCCCTTCAACTTTGCGCCCAAGGGCTGGGCGTTTTGTGACGGGCAGATTTTGCCGCTCAGCCAGAACACCGCGCTCTTTTCGCTGCTCGGCACCACATATGGCGGTGACGGCAAGAGCAATTTCGCTCTTCCTAACATGCAAGGCAATGCGCCGATGCATCCGGGACAAGGTCCCGGCTTGTCGCTCCACGACCTCGGCGAGATGAGTGGCAGCGAAACTGTGACGTTGCTCGAATCCGAGATACCGGCTCATAGCCATGGCTCATTCGGCAGCAATACGAACAGCAATCAACAAACGCCCGTGGCAAATTTTCACGCCGGCTCGACTCAGAATCATCGATACGCGGCTGCCGCCAATGATCCGAATGTAAACATGAATGATGCGGTCATCGCCCCAGTGGGCGGAGACCTGCCCCACAACAATCTGTCTCCCTATTTGACCCTTAACTTTTGCATCGCGTTACAAGGAGTGTATCCGCCGCGAACGTGAGCGGCGACCTCAGAATTCTCTCTGGCTGGTCCTGCACGGGCGGATCCTCGATTGCGCGGTTTTGAGCTTAAACCCTCAAATCGAACGTGCAGGGCTTTCTATTAGCCAGAGTTGTCGTATAATACTCACTCCAAAACGCTGGGTCGGTCCCGAATTCAGCCCCAGTCTCTCGGCGACGACAGAATGAACAAACAAGGAGCCAAGCAGTGATGAAGCTCTCAATCCCGCAATCGTTTCGTATTTACCTGGTCTTAATGTGCCTGTTAGCAGCCTCGCTAGTCTTGTCGCAGGGACAGGTAACTTCAGAGGCTTCGCGTTCGGATCAACCAAGCCGGCCACAGACCGTTCCGTTTGCCGGAAAGGTCACGGCACGTGCTGCGAAACGCGGCAATCCCCGGATCAATTGGAGCGATGGCCGCGAGCTGGAAACTGTCTATAAGAGTGGCCCGCAGGCAATGTCGACCAGCGACAGCTCGCGACGTCCTTTGGCTCTGGCATCGGCCGACTTTGATGGAGACGGATTCGCGGATCTAGTGATTGGTTATGCAACGTCCGGTGGGGGCGCGATTGCGCTGCATCGTATCAATCCGGAAGCCTTGGCGCCAAAGCTGCCAGAGACGGCACAAGGGATTGCCGAGTTGCGATATCCGTCACCCTTCTTGCCTGAGACTGTCACATTTGCAACGCAGATCGCTCCTGATTTCATCGGCGTCGGCGATTTTAATGGGGATAATTTTCAGGATGTGGTGGTGGCATCGCGAGGCAGCGACCTGCTCTACTTGCTTTCAGGCGATGGTCACGGAAACTTCTCCGGGCCGCAGCTAGTTGAGTTGCCGGGCAACGTGACGGCGATGCTTGCCCAAGATGTCGGTCTGTGGAAAGGCGCGACTGATTTGATGATCGGCATCGATGGTCCGAGTGGTCCCCAACTGTTGGTCTATTCGGACCCACGCGGAGCCTGGGGGGCGACGCCGTCAGTCTACGCTCTCCCCGCGGAGGCGACAGCCTTGGCAGCTGGCAATCTCGACGATCGCGTCACACCCGACATTGTCGTCGCTGCGGGCAGTCAATTGGCCATCGTCAAGGCCCCCGCTGGACCAGGAGAGGCGAATCAGATTGAGCGAGTTGACCTGCCGTTCACGGCGAGCGCGGTGCAAGTCGGCCAATTCATCTTTGATCGTGAGAATAAGAGAGAGATAGCGGCGCTCTCGACTGACGGCGCCATTCACATTCTCACCAATGGCAAGCTGGACCGGCGCCCTTACAGTCAGGCTGAGATCGACTTGATGAAAAGAAATCATGCTAAGCCTGGCGATGAAGAAGGCCAGAAGCGATTCAAGTCAATAAAGAGAACGCTCATCAACCGCCCTGACAAAACCAAAGGTTGGATCGAAGCTGCAAGTATTCAAACCCTCGGCGGCGATTCGCAACTAATTGCGGCCACGATGTCGAACGCCGTCACAGATGACTTGTTGGTTGTCAGTGGTACGGCCAATCAAATTCAAGTGGTGATTGGTTTACAGAATCAAACGCTGCGCGATCTCGCTGTGAGCGCGGTGCGGCCTGAAACCGTGGATGATCATTCCGAACCGTTTTCGGTTGACCTGGACGGCTCTCCGATTGCCGCGCTGCCGATGAAATTGAATCTGAGCACGCGCAATGGACTCGTGGTATTGCAAAAAGGAAGCGTTGAGCCGAGCGTCGTCCTCCCGGTGCCGCTCGCGACGTTTACGGTCAACACGGCATCGGATACGACCAGTTGCGGAGCGCCCTGTAGTTTGCGCGGCGCGACCATTCAATCAAACCTGACCGCGGGCCCAAATCAAATCAATATCCCGGCCGGCACATACACCTTGTCGCTTCCGGCAAACAACGGCGCCGCGAACGCTCCGTTTATTAACACCACCTATGACGACGAATGGCTGTTCTGCAATGGGTGGTTTGAGGCGGGTGGCGATCTGGATATTGGCAATAATGATGTAACGATCAACGGCGCCGCCGGGGCGGGATCTACTTTCATTCAGTCGGGAACAACGGCGACGACGACGCTCACCGTCGTCAGTCCGCCCCCCAACACTGATGTTACCCGTGATGGCAACGGTATTGACCGGGTTTTCGAAGTAAATGATTGTGGCAGTCCGAGTGGCACTCCGGTAAGTGTAACCATCTCGAACGTGACCATTCGCAATGGTTACGGTCCCGAAATCCCTTTGAGTGGTGGTAATTTCTGGGAGACCGGCGGCGGTGTAATGTTCGACGGCATAAATTGGAATACCAACGTCTCCAGCAACAAGACGCTCACCCTTACCAACGTGACCTTTAGTAATAACTT
>Ga0137381_10001702_pt1 | contig 14988 bp, 12 predicted proteins | sample SagtaG_16_FD_104808 | JGI IMG/M metagenome (GOLD analysis project Ga0137381, IMG submission 104808) | Vadose zone soil microbial communities from Sagehorn Ranch, Mendocino, California, USA - Sage2_L_115_16 metaG | ecosystem: Environmental > Terrestrial > Soil > Vadose zone | place: USA... | reverse complement strand
GGGTCCCGTCGTCTCACAGGAACAACTAGAGCGCGTGACAGGCTATATCGAAATCGGCAAACGCGAAGGGGCAACGCCGAGGACAGGCGGTGAACGTCCCGGCGGCAATCTGGCGCAAGGATATTTCGTGCAGCCCACCGTTTTCGATGGTGTCAATGATGACATGACTATCGCCCGTGAAGAAATCTTTGGCCCCGTGGTCGTAGCCTTGCCATTCGAGGATGTTGAAGAAGTCGCTGCCCGTGCCAATAGCTCGATCTACGGGTTAGCGGCGGGAGTCTGGACAAGTGATGTGAAGAAGGCACATAAGATGGCGGCAGCCCTGAAAGCTGGCGTGATCTGGGTCAATACCTACAACCAGTTCGACGCCGCTGCCCCTTTCGGCGGCTACAAACAGAGCGGCTATGGGCGAGAAATGGGCCATGCCGTGCTCGATGCCTATACGCAGACCAAAACCGTGTGGGTCAGTCTACGCTAGTGAAGTACCCCATGCCTGGAAGGCAGAGGCTTCTACAGGTTGCCCTGTTGGCTTCTTCCAAGCCGAAGGATGTTTAATGCGGCATTGTGATCGCGGTCAAGTTCGCTTCCGCAATCGCAGGAGTGCCATCGCTCAGATAGCTCTTTCTTGCGAACTTGACCACATCCACTGCACGCCTGGCTGGTATATTTGGGATTGACTTGTACCACTGTTCTACCGGCGCATTCTGCCTTGTAGATACAGTACTGGACAAAGTGGTTCCAACCAGCATCCTGTATACTTTTGTTGAGTCCACTTTTCGCACTAGCCCCATTCGGGAGATACGCACCCGAAGCATCCTGTTTGGGCTTTGCACGCTTACTCATGTTGGCGGGTTGCAACTCTTCAAAGGCAATGAGCCCATAGGAGTTGACCAGCATTCTTGACTGCTTGTGTAGGAAGTCCTGACGCTGGTTTCTCACCTTGCGATGAGCTTGAGCTACCAACTTCACCGCTTTGTGGCGTCGATGGCTCCCGCGTTTCTTGCGCGAAAGAGACTGCTGATGTTTCTGCAAACGCTTTTCGCCCTTGCGGTAGTAGCGCGGGTTCTCTATCGTCTCACCCGTCGAGAGGGTTGCAAAGTGCAAGAGGCCCAGGTCAATGCCTACTGCCTCAGAACTCTCTTCCAGAGGGTTGGCTTGCACTTCACAGGAAAAGACCACAAACCAGTACTCGCCCTCTCGTTTGATTGTGCAAGTTTTGACCTTGCCTAAAACTTCCCGATGGAGTTTGACTTTGATACTCCCAATCTTGGAGAGGCAAACTCGACCGTCATGTGTGAGTGAAAAACCAGCCTGAGGATAGCAGAAGCTCTCATAGCGGTTGCGTCCCTGGAAACGAGGGAAGCCAGGAGTGTCACCCCGCTTACAGCGTGCAAAGAAGCCCTTAAATGCTTTATCTACTCGGCGGAGTGTATCTTGAAGGACTTGGCTATGAATATCTCGGTATTCCTCCCTGATCTCCTTTATTTCAGGAAGGTCGTTAATTTGTTCATAGCAGGTGATACTCTTACCCGCGTACTTGTAAGCATCACGCCGCTCTGACAAAGCCGCGTTGTAAAGCTCCCTACATCGATCAAGTGTCCACTGCAGAACCTTGGCTTGCTTGCTGGTAGGAGAAAGACGATACTTAAAGGCTTTGAGCATCTTTCCTTCTCCTTTCCAGATAGTCTCGTACTGCCTGAACAATCTCTCCATTGAGTGAACGGGTCTCGCTTTTCGCTAGAACACGCAACTGCTCAATGAGTTCTGATGGGAACCGCACCGTTATTCGGATTTCATCTTGTTTCTTATTCATGGTGATATTTTATCACTAAAGTATCACTAATGTCAAGAGTCTTCCCCGCTCCCATCACGCCCCAGAAGGAACGCGCCTTCTATCCCCATGGCTCCGCGCCAGGGGTTTTACGGCGCGGTTCGATAAAGCGAACCTGTGAGAAACCTATCAGCAGGTGACCACACGGGATCACCCCATAGGCGTTAACTTCAGCCCGGCTGTCATCCTGAGCGCAGCGAAAGAGCCTTCGCTCGGGCTCAGAGCCTGCGCCTCTCGAGAAGCGAAGGGATGACAGATGGCGGGCGGGGCGACCCCCTGGGCGTTCCCTTCAGCACTGGAACACAGGTCCTTCTTGGCTGAAGGGAACGCCTATGGGGGCTTGTCCCGGCGTGATACATCGGGCTGCTCTCGTCTTCAACCCTGAAGAGCATGAGCCTTCGTCACGCGTCTCTACCAGTAGAGTTCAATGAGCCTGCCGTCGAAACTACCGACAATGGCATGCTGGGCGTTTTCGCCCGCCACAAAGTAACCACCAACAGCACCTATACCATCTGGAAAGCTTGCCAGCACATCTTGATGAACACCCTGACCGGTTTTCCAGTACCCCTCCGTGAGATGATTATCATTAGTCCCAACGATGACATGTTGGGTGTCTTCGGTTGGAACATAGTAGCCTGAGATGCCGCCAAAGGTGAAGCTACTGGTGAAGCTGGTCAGCACGTCCTGGTGAACGCCCTGGCCGGACTTCCAATACAACTCGATTAACTGACCATCGCGGGTTCCGATAACCGCATGTTGTGAACCCTCCTTGCTATCATAATAGCCGCCAACACCAACAACTCCATTAGAAAATCTGGCCAGTGTATCCTGATGAACGCCCTGGCCAGTTTTCCAGTACACCTCCGTCAATGTCCCATCACGGAACCCAACAATGACATGTTGGGTGCCCTCAGGTGCGACATAATATCCTGCGATGCCAACCATAACATTGTCGCGGCCAAACTGGACCAGTACATCCTGTGAAACTGTCATGAGATTCCTTCCTTTCTTCTTCTGTTCTAAGACTACAGGTGAGAGTATCGTAACAAAGGTGCTTGACAAAAGGATTTGGCCGTCCTTATACTGCCATGAGGAGTGATAAGAATGGTGACAACAATAACAGCGCTTGCCCATCCACAGTATCGACGAGAACTGGGTGATGGCCTCATCTTGCGCTGGTCAACTGCTCATGACATTGAGGATATTGCTCTCGTATACTCATTAGTATGGTAACGATACTGCTCACAAACTGGAAAAGGAGAAGAGTATGAAGGTCTTGTTCGTCGCCGGATTCGGGCCGATCGTCTCAGATATGCAGGAAAGCGCAGCTTTCTATCGAGAGAGCCTGGGCCTTTCTTTCCAGGAAGAAGCTGACGGGTACTTCCACACCGAAGATCTTCAGGGGGTCAAAACATTTGCCCTGTGGCCGCTTTCACAGGTAGCTCAGTCATGTTTTGGCGTGAACGAATGGCCAGCCGATCTGCCAGCTCCCACCTCCTGGCTCGAATTTGATGTAGAAGACGTTGCCGAGGCATCTGAGGAGCTACAAGCAAAAGGCTATCAGCTCCTGATAGCGGCGAAGAAGGAGCCATGGGGCCAGACAGTTACCCGTCTCCTCAGCCCTGAAGGTATCCTGGTCGGTCTGACCTATACGCCAGTGATGCGCGAAAGCGAAGCGGAGTCTGAATAGCCACTCCATCTCACCTTGCATGTTTCAAAGCGTCTACAATGGCAAACCTTGGACTCGATTTCTGGCTCACCCAAGGGGATTGGGAACCATCTCTGTCAATGAGAGAATTGCAAGTCGCAGTTTCTTTTCCGCTCTGTGTCGTAGAAGGGCCGTTTCCAAGCAGGGGAGACAAGAAAATACGACGGGAAGCGTGTCAATCACGAAATGAAATGGGCCAAATTTTTGACAAGTATGTAGGTGACTTATTCGTTCTTTGAGGCGGGAATGGCCCACTTCATTGTACAGATTTCTCCCATTTCATTTCGCGATTTACGCTGAAGGAGCTTGAGAAGCGGATACAATCCATTCGCCAAATTTGCACTTTCGGCCATTTTATGGTCGATTCTTGCACTCCCGGCCATTTTATGGTGTTTTTGGCTGCATGGGGTTTCGTATCATACGCGTCAAATCATCTCTTGCGCTGCCAAGATATGCCGTTTTTGCGGCCAATTAATGCCGTGAGTCACAAACCACCCTGTGACGGGCGCTGAAGATGTAGCGGTGATTGAAGACACGAAGAGAAGAGAACATCCTCTCGTTTGTATGACCTCTCTTTGGCGACAGCAATGGGCCTATGAAGGCATATCCTTTACCATTGGTCGACCCGAAATGGTGGCCACGGACACCGCATACCGCAACCGTGGGCTGGTTCGCGCAGTTTTCGAGCTGGTTCATGCTCGCAGCGAGACTGAAGGGCACCTGGCTCAGGGTATTACCGGTATCTATTACTTTTACCGCCAGTTTGGCTATGAATATGCCCTGGACCTGGATGAGAGATGTACCCTCTATACAGTGCAGGTACCTAAAAGCACAGAAGAGGGTCCCGAGCCCTACTCGCTGCGCGAGGCTACACTTGAGGATATTCCCCTCCTCCAGACGCTCTATGATCAACAAAAAGCGGCACGCTGGAAGAAACTGCATATAACAGTGTGGTTGCCATACGTGGCAGCTTCACTAGCTCCGGTAACAAGGTTACTATAACATTTACCGACTACCAAGCCATCAGTGGCGGCCAAATCCAATTGGGCTGCACCTACACTGCTACCGTTTCAAATGGACAAATGACTGGTCTATGGTCCTATCCAGGACACTCTTCCCCGGACGGAGGGCTTTCAAGGAACGGCTTTTCATCCCCGCGCAGATCAGGCGGGGGCTTTCAAGCCCGATCACTGTAAGCACACTCTTGTGCTGATGCTCACATTATGCTCACTGTGTCGAAGGTGGCCGATCCCATGCTTCCTCCATTGTGGGATGTGACCGCCAGACCTGCCAGAACCGACCCGCTCATACTTATCGTGACGCTCGACTTAGCCACCAGCGTCCAGGTGCTTCCATCGCTGGAGGTGTAGGCGGAGAACGTGGTACCGGAGCGCTCCACCAGCAGGTAGACTGGCACCGTCCCGGTTATCTTCACCTGTGAGGTGTTGCCACCCTGAGCGGTGCGGTACTGCACCACGATGCCATTGCCCGGCGTCACCAGCAGCGCGTAGTAAGGAGAGGCAGGATCGGTGGTCTGCCGCAGCATCACGCCCGCTTTGGCCCAGGAGCTGGTATTCGCCTGCGCACTGATGTGCGTACTCACGCTGCCATCGGCCGCCAGCGACTGCCACACAAAGCGGAACTGGTCGTAGCTACCCCAGATGTCGCCGCCCGCACCCTGCACAGTCCACGTCCCACCGATCAGATACTGACTCCCCGTCAGCGAGGGGTAGCCCACATCAGCACAGTTCCAGGCACCGGTACAGATGTTGGGAGGAGTAGGAGCCGTGTTGCTAAGAGTGACCGTATCGAAGGTCGCAGTACTAACCGAGCCTGTATTGTCCGACGACACAGCCACACCTGCCAGGACCGTGCCGCTCATCGTTACGGTCGCGCACGAACCGATCAGCACTGACCAGCTGACCCCATCACTGGAGGTATAGGCGCAGTAGTTGCTGCCGGAGCGTGCCACCATCAGATAGGTTGGCACCGTCCCGGCAGTTCCAGAAAACACTGTGGTTTTCAGTCCCTGCACGAGCCGATATTGCACGACGATACCGTTGCCCGGTGTGACGAAAGCAGCGTAGTACGGAGAAGCTGCACCAGTACCCCGCCGCAGCATCACGCCCGCTTGAGCCGCGGCTTTCGTATTGGTCTGGGAGGTGATATGCGTGCTCACCGTGCCATCGGCTGCCAGCGACTGCCACACGAAGTGGAATTGGTCCGTATAGTTATTGATTTCTTTGCCCGCGCCTTTCAGCGTCCACGTGCCTGCATTCAGGGACTGGTCTCCCACCGTGGAAGGGTTTCCGATCTCCTGGCAATTCCATCCACTCGGACAGGGACTCGCAGAAGGCTGGGGATTGGGAGGAGTAGCAGGCGATCCAAGACTGACCGCATTGTAGGTCGCGGTGTTGGAAGTTCCCTGCGTGCCTGAGCTGAGGGCCACTCCCTCCATGACGGCAGCTGGCATCGGCACCGTCATAGTACTGCCTGGGACCAGGGTATACGTAGTGCCATTACTCGAGGTCGCTGCCTGGAACTGATCGCCGACGCGCTGGATCTCAAGATACAGAGGGGGTACTGCCGGATTCTTTTGCGTCACCGTGCTGGTCGTGCCCCCAAAGGCCAGGCGATATTGCACCACCAGCTTATTCTGTGGTTTCAGCAACACGGCATAATAGGGGGACGTTGGGTCGTTAGACTGGCGTACCATCAGCCCCGCCTGAGCTGAGCCGCTCGTCGATTGCTGCGAGACAACCTGCCCACTGACCTGGGTATTCCCTCTGACATTCTGCGCGATAAAGCGGAACTGATCGGAAGTATTATTAATACCTGCGCCCCCGGCGTTGACACTCCAGGTATTGCCCGAAGCCGTTTCCGATCCAGCAGGGGTGGGATTGCCAATGTCCTGGCAGGTCCAACTGCTGGGGCAATTCGGATCGGGGGGAGGGGTCGTTGGGCTGGCCAGGCCAAAGGCATAGACATTACCATCCAGACCTCCTGTGAAGATCTGACCATTCGAGACACTTGGCGCCGCGTAGAGATACCCACCTGTGGTATAGCTGTAGAGGCGCGTTCCACTCGATCCATTGAGTACCTCCAGCGTGGCACCAGCTCCATCGAGTACAAGCCCATTTGAGTATGCCAGGGCAGGAATGACCGGGCTGGATACCCCATGCTGCCACAGGAAATTCCCCGTGGCAGGATCCAGCGCACGCACCGCTCCTCGATACCCTTTCCCATTGATGACCGTACTTCCTCCAGCCAGGAACAGGGTGCCGTTACCGAATGCTCCTGAAGAGGCGCTCCCATCTCCGCACTGCGGGCAAGAACCGGGAAGGGTGACTGTCTGCGTCCACACCGGCCCGGCAGCCAGGTTGTTACGATTGTAGGCGTAGGCATAGCCATTCTTGTTGATCGCCGCCACCAACGGATTCCCGTGGGCATCAGTGAACAGGGTGGGCGTGTTCCCAAAGTCGGAATCTACCGTTTGTTGCGAGTTCGGAACCGGCCACGAGGACTTAAGAGTGAGCGTGGTAGCATCGAGGGCAACCACGGCCTCGGCCAGCATTTGAGAGGGCTGATTACGCGTCCCTGTGGTCACGAAGATCGTGTTCGTGGAAGTATCAATACTCGGACTGGTCCAGACACCTCCGCCAACCTGCCCTTGCGGGACAAAGTTGAAGGTGTTGACAATCTGATGCGTCGTTAAGTTCACTTGCAGCAACTGGCCCGGTATTAAGGGGCAATCACCGACACTGGACGTCCCAATGTAGGCATAACCATTGTAGATCAGCGGGCTGGCCCAGTTGTACCATCCTTTGGTGTTATCACCAACGAACACACTCCAAAGGATAGTGCCGGTGGCTGCGTCCAGGGCATACCAATTAGAATCGCCGCCGCCGACATAGACCACCCCATTCTCCACATCTGCCGCCGAAGAAACCCCGGCCAGTTGAGGGTAGCAAGGCGCAGTGGTCTGTCCCAGGAAGGTCTTCCACTTCATCGCGCCGGTGGTCGCGTCCAGAGCATATTCATAACCATCCCAGGAGCCGACATACACCGTCCCCCCGACCACGGTCGGAGAAGCTGCAATAGGGCCACCTGTCTTGAATGCCCATTTCAGCGCCAATTGTGCTGCGTTGGCAGGGGAGAGGATTGTATCACCGCTTGCAGCAGTGCGCTGGGGATCATGCAAATACGTTGACCAGTCCCCCGCTACGGCTCTTACCGGTGTGGGTTGGTGAATCACTTGTACCGCTGCTCCGAACAGGACAACTACAATGAGCAGCACGATCAGCAGCCTCATCCACCGACGTGTTGGCTGAGGAGTTTTTGTTGATTGTTCCTGTAACATAGGAATCATATGATTGCTTCCTGATTGGAATTGCTCATCGAACAGCAAATGCCCCACATGAGTCTTGGTAAGTAATTGTACCGTTGTTTTGTATAGTAAAAATTGAGAATGAGTGGAGAAACGGTTAAGAATCATGTAAAGAGGTTATTATATCCCCACTTTTCGCGCCAGATAGCCAAACGGTCAGCCTACAATGCCATTGTAGCTCTTGCCTGGTCGCCGTTGTGTTAAAATACCTCCATGAAAAAGATGCCAGGGAAAGCGTTTGTCTCAATCATCTCGCTTTGTCTCATATGTGCCTTGCTATTCTGGTCACTTTGGAACTACCGACCGATCAGCAACTCGTATGGGCCACGCGCCATTTATACTATAACGTTGCTATCAGTTATGCTAGCGCTAGCTAGTCATTGGCTGCTTGTACGCATGTTACGCCAGGAAAGCGGCAACCAACCGCTTGGATGGAACCCCCTCTTTTTAATTGATGTCACCGTTCCACTCTATCTTGCAGCTGGCGCTCTCTTAAATCCCCCAGCTGCGGTACTCGTTGCACTGGTAACACAGGGGTGTATGCAAGCCGTATTGTTTTCCAAGCGTTTCGTTCCACTCTCCTATGCTTTCTATCGTGTGACTGCCATAGGGCTTATCATCTTTGTTGCCACCAACCTTGATACGTTCATTGGCGGGCCTCCGCATATAGAAGTGACCGCACAGAACTTTACATCCGGTCAGGAATTGATCAACTTTGCCAGCGCGTTTACCGCTGACATGATCGTGTTCGTCCTCTTACCTCTGGCATGGGTGCCGATTGTGCTCTCTTACTCCACAACATTCTCATGGCGCGGGTTTTTGTCTCTGCGTGCGATACGCTTCCAATGGATGCTATTATCCGTAGGCTTGCTCGTTTCTATCGCCGATTACTTTGATAACAGCATAGGCGAATTGGCATGGCTGATCTTTCTTGTTCCACTCTTCGCTCTCTATTGGCTGATCTTGTTGAGTATACGTCTGAGCGAGCAAACGAATGCGCTCAGGCGTTCACTCCAAAGACAAGAAGAGTTACGCCAATACGCGTCAAATATCACGCGTGTACAGGAAGATGAACGCAGGCGGCTAGCCCGAGAACTGCACGACGATACCGCGCAAGCCTTGATTGCCTTGGCACGTGGATTAGAGGGTTTGAAGAAGCAAGTCGCGCAAAAAGATACGCAATGGCTTACTGATCTACAAGATCTTGCAGATCAGACACTCGAGGGGGTACGTCGCGCTTGTCGCGATTTGCGTCCATCTATCCTCGATGATCTGGGATTGCGCGCCGCGCTAGAATGGTTGGGTACCAGTTTTGCTTCGCGAGGCGTAGCATGCACATTTGCGTGTTCCGGCCAGGAAAGCCGACTAAATCCTGAAGCTGAGATTGCTGTCTTTCGTATCGTTCAAGAAGCCTTGTCCAATATCTGGAGGCATGCGAACGCAAAGCAGGCCAGCATTGAACTCCACTACCTTCCCAAACTCGTCCAGGTCACCATTCGTGATGACGGAAAGGGATTTGCCGCAGATGAACAATTTGGCATGGGATTATCAGGCATGCGTGAACGTGCGCTGTTAATTGGCGCAGATCTCACGATCACCTCTTCTCCACACAACGGCTGTACGATTGAATTGTCATTGTCACTCCTGCCATGAGCATGGTGTCGTGCTGAAAACTGCGGAAATATAAAGCGACCGCAAAGGCCAATCCATTTCAAAGAAGACGTGTTGCCAGTCAAACGAAGCCGATGCAGCCGTGTCATCCTGAGCGCAGCGAAGGATCTCTCGCGGGGCAGCGTGCAGATCCTTCACTCGCGCTCAGGATGACAAAGCGAGATGGTCTCGTCTTTGAAATGGATTGACCGCAAAGGCCACCCTTCCAGCTATTGTACAATCACAGTCAGGTTCATCCCCTGATGAACACTACAGTACAAATGGTAGGTCCCAGCGGTGTTGAATGGTCCAATTGTCTGACTCTGGCCTGCGGAGGTGAACTGCAGATTGCTCACTGTTGGCGCACCAGCTTCTGCTGCGGGTTTGGCCGTTCCATTAACCCAGAAGCCGTTGCTAATGATATGTGTCACCGCGACATCATCGATCAGGTTGAGGCTGCTGCCCTTGCTGATCGTGACAGACGACTGCAAGAAGTTTGTGTTGCCCATATGGACATCGGTGCTTCCTCCACCAGAACTGCCGCACGCTACAGCCACAACCGTGATCAGACTCAGTACTACGAGACCAGCTAAAAGCTTTTTCATCGTATTTGCTTCTTTCCTCCTTATTAGGAAAAAATGCGTCTGCTCTGTCGCATTTTTCTTTATGAAGGTTGCTTCCCAACGTTAGAAGATGCATTGATAACACAGTAGTGTCATTGTACATCCTCTATTCACATTCTAAAGCTCGGAAGCTAGCAGAAGAATAAACGTGGTATAGGAGCTCGACTTTATATGCTCAAAAACAGGCGAACCTGTGAGGAACCCATCACCGGGTGACCACATGGGATCGCCAGCGGTATCCTCAACGAGGTGCTACAAACACCTGCAAGATCAGCAAACAAGCCATGCCCATAACAATTGTCAGCAACACATTCTTTGTACGCCAAGCAACAAGTATCGCCAGTATTCCCGCGATGAGCCGAATATTCCCAAGCGAGAGATCCATTGAACCTTTGGGGAAGAAAAGCGCAGGAGCGATGAGCGCTGACAGCACAGCAACAGGCACAAAGCGCAGAGCCTGCTGCACCATTGGTGAGATCCGCGCCCTGTCCATCAACACAATAAAAGACAGGCGAATACCAAAGGTCAGCAGCCCAACAATGATTATGGTCATCCAGAGTACACCCTGTGACATCCTCTACTCCTTGCTATCGGGTGGGCATCATGTTTTTGCGGAGGAAGCGATGTGGTAAGCATGATGGCTGCAAGGGCCTTCACTACTCTACTTTGCCTTCATAGGCTGATACAGTCGTCTATAGTAGTGATGGCCCTTGCGGCCATCATGCCCGGCTCACGCTCACTCCTTGCTATCGGTCCCTGTTTTTCTTCATCTCCACAGTGAGGCCGACAGCTATGCCAACCAGTGCCGCAATAGCTATCCCTAGCTTCAGGGGCAGAGCTATGGCAAGCAGCGCGGTCAGTGCCGCAGTCAGCGCCGCAGCTGTGCTGGCCTTATCTTTGAGCGCGGGCACAACCAGCGCAATAAAGGTAAGCGTCGCTGCGAAGTCCAGTGACCAACTCACAGGGATGTGCCCTCCCAGGAAAATACCTGCAGCCGTACTCAGTTGCCAGGTCGTCCACAATGCTAGCCCGGCTCCCAGAAAATACCAGTGTTTCCGCACATCGTCTCCAGCCTTCTGATAGTGTGAGATGGCCACTGCGTAAGCCTCGTCGGTCAAAAGGTACGCCAGCAACCACCTCCAGAGAGGATGGAGCTTGCGGGTGTAGGTAGCCACGGAAGCACTATAGAGCATATGCCGGATATTCACGATAAAGGCCGTCAGGATGACCACAGGTGAGGGCGTGCCAGCCGCGATGAGCTGGGCGATCACAAATTGCGCCGAACCAGCGAAGACGATAGATGACATGGCCTGCGCACTACTCGCCGCGATACCCGCACTGAGCGCTGACACACCATAGATCATACCAAAAGGTAACACACCGATCAGAATCGGGAGTTCGTCCCTGATACCATGCAAGAATTCAGAACGTAGCGATGTCATAGCGCCATTATAGGCAGCAATGAGAGGATTGTCTTGTCTAATATTGCTCTTTTTTGCGAACTCCACCGTACAGTCCGGGAGGCACACCGACAATGCGCTTGAAGCGTTTGGTGAGGTGGCTCTGGTCCGCAAAGCCCACGGCGAGCGCGGTGTCCACGCATGACATACCCATCCGCAACATCTGCTTGGCACGCGTAATCCGTACCTGTATCTGATAGGCATGAGGGGGCAGATTCACCTGGTTTCTAAACGAGCGGAGCAGGTGAAATGGGCTAAGATGAGCAAGCGAGGCCAGCTCTGCGAGGGAGATATTCTCCGCGTAGTTTTCCTCGAGATAGGAGCGCACGCGCTGGATGCCCAGATGCTCTTTCGTGAGCGGACGCAGACGCGGATGATCGTCGGCGTAGCGCACAATTAGGCGGGAGAGAGTCCATAAGAGCCGCGATTCCCGTTCAAGGGCAGACGCTTGTTCTTCTATGGCGCGATGTGCGAGAGAGATTTCCATCATCAACTCAGGATCGTGAACCACAGGTTCAGCAAAGAAAGGAATATCGCGCTGCCGACCAGTAAGATCAGACACGGCACGCTGTAGCAACTCAATCGATGGATAGAGCGTCCTATAGGTCCAGCCGTGATCGGTTGCAGACGAACCGGTATGCACTTCTCCAGGATTGATAAACACGATGCTTCCGGCCGGAGCTATGTGCCTGCTTCTCCGATATTCAAACTGCTCTGCGCCTTGTTCAATGACGCCTATCACATAGCCCTCGTGCGTGTGGGGAGCAAAGGTGTGCGTGACATAGGTAGCACGCAGAAGCTCAAGATTGCTCAGCGTAGCATCATGCCAGAATTTGACATGCTCATTGCCACTCATGATTCATACGTTTCTCTCTAAGCTAGACAGCCAGGAACGAGTTGACGATACTCAATCATAGCATATTTATGGTAAGGACGCCGTCGAACGGAGGCATTCATACCGACGAGAACGCGATTTGGTATAATCATACACACGGGAGCTTTCTGGTGATATTCCGTAAAGTCAAGAAGGAACAGTCAATGGCCAACTTTATAAAATCCCCCTGTGACGAAGGCGTGATACGATCTGCACCTGGCACCGTATCTTGCCACCCTGATGTCGGACGCTGGGTACTTGTGGCAACAATCCTGGGATCAAGTATGGCCTTTATCGATGGCACTGTCGTCAATGTTGCGTTACCAGTACTGCAGGTGGACCTGAATGCAACGACCACCGATGTGCAATGGATCGTAGAGGCCTACTCGCTCTTTCTCGCCGCTCTCATTCTTGTGGGAGGGACGCTCGGCGATCACTTTGGAAGGCGACGCATCTTTGCCACGGGTATCGCCATCTTCACACTTGCCTCGGTGTGGTGCGGCCTTTCACCAAACGTCCTTCAACTGATTCTTGCACGAGCCATTCAGGGTATAGGTGGCGCTCTGCTTGTGCCAGGCAGTCTGGCCATCATCAGTTCCTCGTTCGGCGATGATCGGCGTGGACGAGCGATTGGCACCTGGTCCGGCTTTACCTCCATCACCTCGGTTGTAGGTCCGGTGCTAGGGGGATGGTTAGTGCAGTATGCCTCCTGGCGCTGGATCTTTTTCATCAATGTTCCGCTGGCTGCGATTGTGCTTTGCTTGTTATTCTGGCGCGTGCCAGAGAGCCGTGACGAAGACGCGAAGGGAGGACTGGATTGGTGGGGGGCACTTCTCGTGACGATGGCTCTAGGAGCCATCGTCTACGGGCTGATCGAAGCAGGGTATCTTGGCTTAAGCCATCCTCTTGTCGTGGGTGCTCTGGCTGCCGGTATTGTTGCATTCATTGTCTTTCTTTTTATAGAAAGCCGTGTTCATGCACCGATGGTACCGCTCAACTTGTTTCGTTCGCCCACGTTTAGCGGGGCAAATCTATTGACGTTCTTGTTGTATGCGGCATTGGCCTGCTTAACGTTTTTCCTCCCTTTCAATTTGATTCAAGTGCAAGGGTATCCTGCTACGGCAGCAGGTACTGCCTTTATACCTTTCATTCTGATTATGTTCCTGCTCTCACGCTGGGCAGGAGGCTTGGTGGATCGCTATGGTGCAAAACTTCCACTAGTTGTTGGTCCAATCATCACTGCTATTGGTTTCTCCCTTTTTGCTCTGCCAGGAATTGGCGGCAGCTACTGGACAACCTTTTTTCCAGCAGTGGTGGTAATGGGAATTGGCATGGTCATCACCGTTGCCCCGCTGACAACAACCGTCATGGGTGCAGTCGACAAACGCCACGCCGGTATTGCCTCTGGCATCAACAATGCTGTTTCTCGAACGGCCGGGCTGCTCGCCATTGCAGTAATAGGAATTGTCATGTTAGCTGTCTTTAATGGCAGCCTCGATAGTCACCTGGCAACGCTGCACCTCTCTGCTCAGATGCACCATATGCTTGATGTGCAGCGCATCAAGCTCGCTGGTATCCAGATTCCCGCAAATGCAAGCCCCGCAGTACACGCTGCCCTCAAGAATGCTATAGACGAAGCATTTGTGAGCGGTTTTCGTCTGGTCTCACTCATCTGTGCAGGCTTAGCCCTGGCAAGCGCTCTCAGCGCATGGTTGTTGATTAAGGGCAAACGCCCAGAACCTGTGAAAACCGCCGCCACAGCAGGCAGCATAGTGCATGAACGTCAGCATGAAATATCTGGATGAGAGCATCGGGAGGGCGTACGTGAGGTGCTATTACACAGAAAAGAAACCCGCCAGCACTCAACATATCACGCGTGCACATCTTTTTTGCATAGCAGGGGCAAGCCCTGCCACTACTCGAGCCATGTTGGCTACGCGTCGTATAGTAGTGGCAGGGCTTGCCCCTGCCATGTTGGCTACGCGTCGTATAGTAGTGGCAGGGCTTGCCCCTGCCATGTTAGCCACCTTGCACTCATTAGACATGGAGGAACTCTTTCACCACCTGCACAAATTCAGAAAACTTGCTCCGGTGAATATTATGCGCAGCTCCCTTGATCTGCACAGCCCGACTATGTGCAGGCAAATACTGCTTCGCTTGCTCCCAGGCAGCATCGTCCAGAGTCGAGCTAAGTGCTGGATCGGCGCGGATCAAGAGCGTAGGCGCGGTGATATTGGCGAGCAAGGGAAGCAGGTTACCGCTCTGACCTGCCTCAGCAAAGACACTGACCACTGCTTCTCGCGTCACCTTGTGCAGAGCATCGATCTTGCCTTCAATATCGGCCTCCGCCCAGCTAGGGTTAGCGGCAGCAATTTCGGCTCGCAATTCATCTGCGGGACGACCAATGTCCCTGGTAAAATCGGCAGCACGTTTTTCAGGATCACCACGACCAAGG
>Ga0137381_10001687_pt1 | contig 15037 bp, 13 predicted proteins | sample SagtaG_16_FD_104808 | JGI IMG/M metagenome (GOLD analysis project Ga0137381, IMG submission 104808) | Vadose zone soil microbial communities from Sagehorn Ranch, Mendocino, California, USA - Sage2_L_115_16 metaG | ecosystem: Environmental > Terrestrial > Soil > Vadose zone | place: USA... | reverse complement strand
TTCTCGCCCATCGTCTCTATCCTTGGTTTATGTCTTTCCGCCTAACTACCTGCTTGCTTTCGGTCCCCATCTTAGCTATTGACGACTGAACCCGGCCCTTTGTTCCATCCAAGGCTCTCGACATCCTACCCCCAGCCTGTAGACACCCTACATCCTTGGCTTCTGCAACTCCCGTGCCGCCCCGTTGATGCCTCGAACTCCTTTTTCCTTAGCGTCTTATCCATGCTGTCCCTTCGCTTTCAGGGTGCCAACCGCTTGCTTCCGCGACGGCTCATCCCATTTTCGGACACCGGATTGGGAAACCCACGCGCCGTGCACATTTCCTCATCTGCGGTATCATGGAACAAGGAAACACCAGGAACTGCCCGCGCAATCTTTTTTTGCTTTTGTGGAGAAGGCATTGATACCACGCTACACGCTCCAGGAGATGGGCCACGTTGGAGCGACGCCAACAAGTTCGCCAAGTGGCTGGAAGTCGAGCTTGCCGCCACGGAGGCCCTTGCCGAAGCAGGCCAGGTCCCGAAAGAGGCCGCCGCTGCGATTCGCTCTCGTGCCAAGGTGGATGTCGCCCGTATTCACGAGCTGGAAGCACGCGTGAAACACGATGTCGTCGCCTTCACCATGGCCGTCGGCGATTCCATCGAAGATCCCGCCGCGGCTCGCTGGTTGCACTATGGCATGACTTCGAATGATGTCGTCGACACGGCGCAAGCTCTCCAGGTTCGCGATGCATCGAAATTAATCGAGCGAGACTTAGTGACGTTCGGAGAAATTCTCGACGTGCGCGCTCACGAATTCCGCCACACCCCGCAGATCGGCCGCACTCACGGCATTCATGCCGAGCCCATCACCTTTGGCCTGAAAATCGCCAATTGGTTCTCGGAGAATCAGCGCAATATCGCACGCTTCCGCGCCGCCGCCGCGCAGATGGCCGTTGGGAAAATCTCCGGCGCCGTCGGCAATGCTTCGCACCTTGGCACGGAAATGGAGGAGCGCATCTGCAAGCGTCTTGGGCTCAGCGTCGCTCCCGTCGCTTCACAAGTGATTCAGCGCGACCGCCATGCGCAATATCTCAGCGCCCTCGCGCTCATCGCCGCTACACTCGAGAAAATCGCGCTCGAAATTCGCCATCTGCAGCGTACCGAAGTCCGCGAGGCTGAAGAACCTTTCAGCGGCGAACAGCGCGGCAGCTCCGCGATGCCCCATAAGCGCAATCCCGTCACGTGCGAGCAAATCTGCGGCCTCGCGCGCCTGGTGCGTTCGAATATGCTCGCTGCATTCGAGAACGTAGCCTTGTGGCACGAGCGCGACATCTCCCACAGTTCGGCGGAACGAATCATCCTTCCCGATTCCACCATTCTGGTGGACTACATGCTTTCCAAAATGACCGCCATCCTCGGCCAGATGCGTGTTTTCCCTGAACGAATGATTCGAAACCTCGAATCCACCCACGGCCTGGTTTACTCGGGACAATTGCTGCAGGATTTGGTGGAGAAAGGGATGCCCCGGGATGAAGCCTACAAGGCGGTGCAGGAAAGCGCCATGGCGGCCTGGGAGGCGGACACCAGTTTCCGTGACCGTATTGCAACCGATGCGCGCATCGCCAAGTACCTCGATGCGAAAGCGCTCGCGCACGCGTTTGATCTTCAGCGGCAGCTTCGCCATGTGGATGCTATCTTCGATCGCGTATTTGGCGCACATCCTGCCGGCGAGTAATCTGCGGCGGGTTCAGCGGGGAAACTCTAAGAGAAAAACAAAAGGAGCCCCCGCCTGAGCCGGGGCGCCGTTCTGCCTCTACTAATTCCGGCTTGCGCTGAAATTAGCTGCGGAGGCGGAAACTCAGAAATGGGAAATCGATATCAGAAAAGGAAATTGCAGCCTCAAGAAGCCTCAAGACTGTAAACTAGAAGCCGAAACTAAAGACTACTCCACGCGCTGAACGTAACGTGCTTCCGAGGTATCCACTTTAATTCTGTCCCCCTCATTTACGAAAGGCGGCACCTGGACCACCAGACCGGTCTCGAGCGTCGCGGGTTTCATCACCGCGCTGGCGGTGGCCTTCTGGAGCGTCGGCTCCGTCTGGATCACCTTCATATCCATGGTATCGGGCAAGTCCACGCCGATGGGTTTTTCCTCGAAAAATTCGACCTTCACGATGGTGCTGGGTATTAAATAGTAGACGGACTCCCCGAGCTCTTCACGGCTCATCTGCATCTGCTCGTAGTTCTTGGTGTTCATGAAGTGAAAATCGTCACCCTCGCTGTAGAGGTATTCGAACTCAACTTCGTCAAGGATGGCGCGGTCCACGAATTCTTCGGCGCGGAACCGGTAGTCGATGATCGCACCCGTGCGGAGGTTTCTCATGCGCGTCTGCATCGAGCCGCGCTTATTGCCAGGTGTGCGATGATCGACGCTGAAAATAGTGAAAAGCTGGCCGTCGTGCTGAATGACCATGCCGGGGCGGAGTTGTGTCGCTTTGACGCTGCTCATTGTGTTTGTGGCCCCGACCGGGTCGGGACCGACCGCTCCCTAGAAAGTCTGCTGATTTCGGAAATTCCGGCGGGCGGGCTTAAGTTCGCGCCTACACTGCTCGCGGAATGACTCGAGGCACGCTGACGCGCAATCCACGTCCAGCGCGAACAATTAGTATAAGATGCCACATTCCCGGCGGTCAATCTGCCTTCCTCGCTGGCGGTGAGCCTCCTTGCACCAGAAATGTTTCCTCCGCTCAGAAACCCTGGCCTTCTGCCGTTACCGGCATTCCGGAATAGTGGACGTGAACCAAGCGCCATCGACCTTGTTCCCTGCGATAGAGCCGTGTTTCCCTACCGTGGGTCGTGAGGGGAGAGCCATCTTTTCTGAACTTGTGGCAGGGAAATCCCAATAGAATTCGGCCCCGGCTGCGTCCCCGCAAACATGACGGGAAATGTCATGAACCGTCAGTTTGCGTTCCGAGAAGGTATCGCCCATCAAACGCATGTAAACATTTTGCTTGATTTGCTCGAAACCGTGCTCGTGACCCAACGGGTGGAGGAAGGAGACATCCGGCGAATCCGACCAGACCTCGGCAGCGAGAGCGGTGTCTGCGGCATCAACCGATCTCGCATAGTTCTCAATCATGCTCCGGATCACACTGCCGTCGGTGGGTGTTTCCGCTGGCGAAACGTTTCGGGCCTCGCCTTTTTCTGTTTTTGCGAGTGCCGGCGCGGCTCCCGCCATGATCTTTTCGATTTCACCCGGATCTCGGGGGAGGCGTTCGCTGAGCAGCCTGTGGCCGGTTTCGGTGATCAGGACGTCGTCTTCGATGCGCACGCCAAGATTCTCTTCGGGGATGTAGATGCCTGGCTCAATGGTGATGACCATGCCGGGCTGGAAAGGGGCGCAGTATTCGCCCGGGTCGTGAACATCGAGGCCGATATGATGGCCGAGGCCGTGAATGAAATAGGTGCCAAGTGGCTTATCGTGGAGATCCTTGCCATGGGAATTTATGTAATTGTAGGCAATTTTGTGGACGCTCTTGTCGCCCTTGATACAGAAGTCCATTCCGGGCTTTAGAGCGGCGAGTGCCGCGTTTTGCGCTCCGAGGACGATGTCATAGATTTCGCGCTGGCGCGGCGTGAACTTGCCGTTGGCGGGCAGCGTGCGGGTGATGTCCGAGGAGTAGCCGGAGTATTGCGCGCCAACGTCGAGAACGACGATGTCGCCGTCTTCGATCTTGCGCGAGAGCCTGTCGTAGTGCAGCGCGGTGGAGTTCGGGCCGGCGCCAACAATCGGGGCGTAACCCTCCGCTTCTGAACCGCCCCAGGCGTGGACTTCGACCATTTTTGCCGCCACCTGATATTCGTAGAGGCCGGGGCGCATCAACCTCATCGCTTCAAGGTGGGAGTCCACCGACAAGTCAATCGCTTGTTTGAGAAAGGCGATTTCCCCGGGTGACTTGATCTGGCGCAGGGTATTGATCTGCGTGCGAATGTCCTTCAGCTTGGCCTGCGGTGCAGCAAGTTGCAGCCAATCGACAACGGCTTTCTCGTGCGGGTAACCGCCGAGTTCTTTTTGATAGGGAAGAATGGTATAGAAATTCGGAAATGTCTTCGCAAGATTCTCCACAACGGAGCGGAAGTCGCTCTCGAACGGTTTTACGACAACAAAGCCAGTGCGCGCTTCGATGCCGGGGTCCGAGGGTGACATGCGGACGCCATTCCATTTTTCTTTCTGCGGATTCTTTGCCGGGAGAAAAAGAGTTTCGTGCAAAACGTTCGCGACGTCGCCCTTCTGCCCCGCGGGAAGGATAATCAGACCGGCGCCTTCTTCATTGTGACCAGTGAGGTAGTAGAAATTCTCCTCCTGGGCAAAAACGTAGGCCTGTGAAACTTCCTCCCGGCCCGTGAAACCCCAGAGGATGATTGGCCCATCGACTTGCACGCCAAGCTTTGCACGGCGTTCGGCGTAGACGCTGTTGGGCTCGCGCTCGCGGCGCTCCTGGGCTTGCACGCCGGCTACGCAGCAAACCACACAGAGCAATCCGCCGAGAGCCCGTCTTGCAGAATTCAGCAAACCACACCACCGTACCGGCCACAAGCAACCACTCATTCGCTCACCTCGAAACCACCATTTGATTGTTGCGCCCACCGGGCACGTGAGTTCGCGGCGTGCCACTCACAGCCGGGCGATTGTAACTGAAACGTCCGGCCTTCCGAAATATCTGGTTAACCCGCCATTGAGGATTGAATGCCCATAGGGGCGGATCGTGCGTCCCGCTGCACCTGCGCTGCCGGCCCGGAATTACCCACCCGGCAAGACCTGAATGCCCGGAACAACAAACGACCAGCATGCCGCGCGGCTCAAGCGCGAAAGAAGTCCGCGAGTATCTGCGAGACTCGATCAGGTTCCTCGTGCTGGAGCCAGTGCGTGGCGTTGGCAAAGGTGAAGAGCTCAGCGCTGGTGCAATAGCGCAGGCTTTCGTGAGCCATTTCAGACAGGAGAAAGTCGTCGCGCTCGCCCCAGAGGATGCGGGTGGGGACGCGGACGTTTTTGTCCTGAAATTTGACGCCCGTGCGGAAGAGGGCGCGATACCAGTTGATCATGCCGGTCAGAGCGCCGGGCTGAGACCAGGCGCCCCGATATTGGGCGAGGTCTTCAGCAGAGAAGGTGCCCGGGCGGCTGGAGTGGAGAAGCGCGCGCGCGCCAATGCGGAAGTTGAGGGTGGAGAAAAGCGCTTCCGGCAACCAGGGGAGTTGGAAGAAAAACATGTACCAACTGCGGAAGAATTGACGCGGATGCGTGCAGAGGAATTTGCGCATCACGGCAGGATGAGGGACGTTGAGGACGGCGAGCTTGGCGATGCGCTGCGGATGCAAGAGGGCCGCGCTCCAGGCAACTGCGGCGCCCCAATCATGGCCGGCGAGAAATATTTTGTCCTGACCGAGTTGATCGGCGATGGCCAGGATGTCGGAGACGAGTTCCGTTAAAGCGTAAGCTGCCACGCCAGCGGGTTTACTGCTGAGATTGTAACCGCGTTGGTCGGGGACGACGACTCGGAATCCCGCGGTGACCAGCGGCTCGATTTGCCGGTGCCAGCCATACCAGAATTCCGGGAAACCATGGAGCAAGACCACCACGGGGCCGTCTTTGGGCCCGGCGGTGATGGCATGGAACCGCAGTCCAGCGTTTTGAAAGAAATGTACGGACGATTCGCTCTGTGCGCACGCGGTTTGCCGCCGTTCCGGGGAAACGCGGTCGCGAGCATGGGAAAGAATGATCTGGAAGGCTTCCTGTTCGCTTCCAGGAAGGAGTCCGGTGCCCTGCATTTCGATTTCATTGAAGATCGGCATCAACTCTTCAGGAAAGCACTGCATCCGGAGCCCATCTCGCCAGATTTCGAATGGGTCTCGAGCGCCTTCGAGGATGTCACGACAGACATCTTTGGCAGACCAAAGAAGTGCTTTCCTTGGGGACATCTTGGAAGCGCCCATTTCACTTAGGGCCGGCATAAGTCAATCAGAAGCCCGGCGCCCCGGAGGTGGCGGGACGCATTTCAGGGGCGTTGACGCCGAAGCGGAGACGCGCGAAGTAAGTTTGGCCGAGGGACATCGCGCCAGTGTAGAGGTAGCCCCAAACGAAGAGCAGCAGGAACGGCACGGTGGCATAGTTTTCGTTGAGGATGGCGTAGACCACAGTCGAAGAAAAGTACAAGCCTAAGAGAATTTCTGCGTAGGGCATCCAGCCGGCTTTGTTTTTGTACGATTTTTTTGCGAACGTTCCTTGTTTGCCTTCGATATTGAATTTCGGCGTGCGGGCGAACTCGCTTCTCTTGCCGAGCAGCGCTTCGATCACCGCTTGCGCGTTGCGCACGGAAATTCCTATGCCCGTGGCCATGACGAAAGGCAAATACAGAAAGGTGCGCCGCCACGTCTTAGGACGAAGCTCTCTTTGCGCCACGAGATAGAAGCTGGAGATGGAACACGTGGAGGCGAGAAAGAGCGGCAGGTCGATCACTAGCATCTGGAACCAGCCCTGATAGAAGCGCACGATCATTGCTGGCAGCAACATGGTAGAGAGCAGGATCATCAGCGGGTAACTGATGTTGCCGGTTAGGTGGAAGAATGCTTCTGCTTTGACGTGCCAGGGCGTGTCGGATTTCCAAACTCTTGGGAGGATTTTTTTTGCGGTTTGCATCAGGCCCTTGGCCCAGCGCGCTTGTTGGGCTTTGAAACCGTTCATGTCCACAGGGAGTTCGGAGGCACATTCGATTTGCGGGAGGTAGAGAAACCTCCAGCCTTGGAGTTGCGAGCGATACGAGAGATCGGTGTCTTCAGTGAGTGTGTCGTGCTCCCAGCCGCCGGCATCATCGATGGCTTTGCGGCGCCAGACCCCGGCGGTCCCGTTGAAATTGAAAAAAGTGCCCCGGCGAGAACGCGCACCATGCTCAACCACGAAATGGCCGTCGAGAAGAATGGTCTCAACGTTAGTGAGCAGGGAGTAGTCGCTGTTGAGATAGGTCCAGCGCGTCTGCACCATGCCGATTTTACTGCCGCCTTGCGGATTCATGAAGTAGGGAATGGTGCGGAGCAGAAAATCGGGTTCGGGGAGAAAGTCGGCGTCGAAGATGGCGACGAATTCGCCCTTGGCGGTTTTCAAGCCGTTTTCCAGAGCGCCGGCTTTGTAGCCTTCGCGGTTGCGGCGATGGAGGTGAACGATTCGCATGCCCTGTGCGGCGTGGCGCTCCACACAGGCTCGAGCGACTTCGCAGGTCTCATCGGTGGAGTCGTCCAGCACCTGCACGTCGAGCAGCTCGCGCGGGTAGTCGAAGCGCGACACAGCTTCGACGAGACGCTCAATGACGTAGCGCTCGTTGAAGATGGGCAATTGAACGGTGACGCGAGGATAATTGGCCACCGGAGGCGGAGCCGGGGGGAGGTTCTTCGCATAGGCGAAATAGTCGTACACCAGCCAATAGCGGTGCAGGCCGTAAACCGCAAGGACGAGAAGGACGACGAAATAAGGAATCATCATCGCGAGGTCGAAGGCATTGGCGTGGTAGATGCCGGTAAAGGTCTTATCGGTGATCTTGTGCCAATAGTGGCTGATGGGGTTTTGTGTCGCAAGAGATGCCGTAAGTAGAAGTGTAGGGTTCACGTCACTGAGCTGACCCAAAGTCCACGCGGGGCCCCTTGCGCCGACATCGGGAGACAACGATTATAAGACGGCGTTGCTACCAGGCAAAGCGCTCGATTCGGCCGGAGCTGGCAGAAAGCCGTTACGGCAGGAGAACAATTTTCCCCGTGGCCCCGGCCTCGAGGATTTCTTTGTGGGCGCGTGCCGCCTCGGCGAGGGGTAACTCCTTGCCGACCACGGGGCGGAGCGTGCCGTTTTCGAGGCCGGCAATCAAGCCGGCGTGAATTTCGGCTTCTTCCGCGGGCGTGATGGCCCAGAGCGTGAAGCCCCGGGCAGAGGCTCGGCGCAACATCAGGTCGCGTGGATTGATGGTGATCTCGCCGCGATTGCCGATGACGATCACGCGTCCATTCGTGGCGAGAAGCTTCAAATCGGTCGCAAGGTTCACGTTGGCCAGCATTTCAAGAACAATGTCAACACCACGGCCTCTGGTGGCCTTCAAGATCTCTTCCTGATAGCCCGTCTTACTGTGATCAAAAACGTGATGCGCTCCTTCGCCTTTTACCAAGTCGATGCCTTTTTGCGTACCGGCAGTGCCCAAGACGGTGAGGCCCATGGCGCGCGCCATTTGCACTGCCGCGCTGCCGACTCCGCCGCTGGCGCCGTGAACGAGAACTGTTTCCGACGCGCGGGCTTCCGCCGAATGGTGTAGAGCGTGGTACGCCGTGCCATAGGGCACCCAGACGCCGGCACCTTGCCCGAAATTAATTTTACCCGGCAGAAAATGCACCTGCTCTTCCAGCGCGAGAGCGTATTCCGCGTACGCGCCTGTAACGGTTTTGGCCGTGTACACGCGATCGCTCGGCCTCACCCTTTTCACGCCGTCGCCGATGGCCTCGACGACGCCTGCGGCATCAGAGCCGGGCGTGTAGGGAAGCGCCGGCTTCACTGAGTAAGTGCCAGCACGCATATAAGTGTCATAAGGATTAACGCCGGCGGCATGGATGCGGACAAGAACTTGCCCCGCGGCTGGCCTGGGCGTGGGCACTTCTTCGAGTTTCAGAACTTCGGGACCGCCGAATTCACGAACGAGAATGGACTTCATGGTTTCTCTCCACCGAAAAAGTCAGTGAACCAGAAAAGTAGCGGCAAGCTAGCGCAATCCAAGCAGCTCAGAGGTGGTCATCGACGCCGATCGCGGCCACTTCTTTGTCAATGAGCCCGGCGGACTGCGCCCAGGCCGTGGTCTGCCAATTGTCTTTGCCTTTTTTAGGCGGAATCCAGGGCGGCAGCGTCTGGTTCAAATAATTGGCCAGCGCATAGATGTAGGGCTCATACATTTTGCGAAACTCGATAAGTCTGCGATCGGCGTCCTCTCCGTCTTGGACCTTCATGCCGTGCTGGGCGAGGATGTCGCGGATGTGGCGCAAGTCTTGCGCGGGTAGTCGGTCGTGCGGCAGCGGCTTGGGCGCCGTGCCGAAGACTTGCGAAAGGTCGACGACGGCGTGACGCGCAATCGCGAAAGTCAGCTCGGCCTGCTTTTCGCAAGCACCTTCAACGCCGACGATGACGAGTGCGCACGTGTCGAGAATCGCCGTGAGCGAGGCAATCCAGGATTGGATGTCGTGCTGAGAGCGAAAATAGGCAAGCACGGGATACGAGAGATGGCTCTCCATCAACTCGGCGCACCAAAGTTCCCAATCTTTGAGGAGAACGCGGAGGGCCTCCTGGCCGTGGAGGTAACTGTGGCGGCGAAGCAGTTCGCCGGCGGTGGGCGGCGTGCCGGCGCGAGAATCGAGCAGGGAGATATTCACCTCCCGCTTGGAGAACGAGCCGTAGATGAAAGGCAAATAGCCAATGACGGCGGCAAGAAATCCGAAACCAAAACCAGCTTCGGTGACGACCAGCGCGCGGGACAAGCCGGAACGCGGAATGACGTCGCCCAGGCCGAGGGTAAAAAAGGTCGTACCGCTGAGATAGATATCCGTCAGGAAACCCGGCTGACCGCCCGTCATCACCACAGCGGACCCCGCGCCATATTGCATGAGGCCGAAGCCCAGCACGAGGCCAACGGCCCAAACCCCGACGAGAACGAGGAGTGAGAGCGGGCCATAGAAACCCAGCGAGGCTTCGCGGGCTTTGCGCGAAGGGATGAGTGCGGTTGTAAATCTCCACGTTTTCCAGGTGGAGCGGTAAAACAGGCGCGCCAAGCGGAACTTTCGCGTTACGCGGCGCGGGAGAATGATGGCCTCGAAGGCGTCCCACAGCACGATCAGAAAGATCGCCCCACCTGCAGCGAATGCTCCCGGAGCCGAAATCATATGCTGCATTGTACCCGTTTGGCCCTCTCGATGAGAACGTTCAGTAAGAGCGTTCAGTGACTAGCCCAGTAGGTGAGAACGTCCGCTGAGAACGTCCTGTCGGAACGCCTGGGACCTAGGATTCCAGCCGAGCGGTGACGCTGATTTCTGCCTTGAAGAGTTTCGAGACGGGGCAGCCGGTTTCCGCGGCTTTAACGGCCGCTTCGAATTTGGACTTGTCCGCCCCCGGAACATGCGCGACAAGGTCGAGATGGCTCTTGGTGATGCCGAAGCCGTCGGGAAGCTTATCGAGGGTAATTGTTGCCGTCGTTTCGAGCTTGCTTGCCGTCATGCCGGCGTTTCCGAGTTGCGCGGAGAGCGCCATGGTGAAACATCCGGCGTGGGCCGCGGCGAGCAGTTCTTCCGGATTGGTGCCGACGCCATTCTCAAACCTCGTGCTGAAGGAATATTGCGTTTGCTTGAGGACGCCACTATCCGTTGAGATCATGCCCTTCCCGTCCTTCAAGCCGCCCTGCCAAACCGCGGATGCTTTGCGCTGCATGATTTCTCTCCTTTTGGATGTTTCGCTCTTTTTGAATCCAGAGAATTCGATTCCAGAACTAGGTGGAAGGGTATATTCAGAAAATGACCTTGTCGAGAAACCTTTGTGAGCGAGCATGAAGGCTATCCTGAAAAGTGTTGCCCACCGTCCGTGGCCTCTGCCTGCCGGTCCGTGGGTGATGGCGCAAAGCTGGCACGACCTGCTCTTTGCGCACTGGCCCGTCGAGCTCGCAGAATTGCGCCCGCTTCTCCCTCCGCAATTGCAAATCGACATTCTTCGAGGGCGCGCCTGGCTCGCGGTAGTTCCGTTTCGCATGACCGGCGTACGGCTGCGCGGGACGCCTGCAATCCCCGGGCTCTCGGCTTTTCCCGAACTAAACGTCCGTACCTATGTGACGTGCGACGGAAAGCCCGGCGTGTGGTTTTTCAGCCTGGACGCGGGTAACTTCCTGGCCGTCGCTATCGCCCGGGCGTGGTTTCACCTGCCGTACTTCCGCGCACGGATGAGCTGCTCAGAACGCAATGGCGGGATCGAATACGCCAGCCACCGGACCCACTGCGGAGCCGCTTCCGCAGCCTTGCGAGGACATTACCGTCCGGTTGGCCCCGTCTTTCTTCCTCAGCCGGACACTCTCGAACATTTTCTGACGGAACGCTATTGCCTCTATGCCCTCGACAGCAGGGGCCGGCTCATTCGCAGTGAGATTCATCATCCACCGTGGCCGCTGCAGCGCGCTGAAGCGGAATTCGAACGAAACACGATGACCGAGCCATTGGACATTGCCCTGACCGCACAGCCGCTTCTGCATTTTGTCCGCAGTCAGGATGTCGTGGTGTGGCCACCACAGCCGCTGCCAGCTCCGAAAGGTGGCTCATCGGCAAGCTGAGGTCATAAATCTGTATTTCAATACTGAGTTCCGAGTCTTTCATCCACTCTGGGTTCGGCAATTGGCGTCCTTCGCCGGGAACATGGCGGCCTTTCTTGTTGCGATCAAGCGCATCGTCGATTTCGCCGAGAGAGTTCATGGGCTGGAATTCAATCAACGTAGGTAAGAGAAGGCCCGAATGGACCTGGTAGATCATCCAGGGAGTCTCAATGTCGTTGGTCTCATAAATCCTGGCCCGGGCGCGGACCGCGTTGGCAAGCTCTTCTTCGTAGCCCGGCCGGAATTGAAGAATGGAGACGCGCACGAAGCGCGCTTTGGCGAGATCGATCTTGTTCAAGCGATAGCCGAGGTCGTCGCGGCGGAAGGCCATGACCGTGCGCGTTCCCGAGACGTACTCCTGCAGTTTTTGCTGGAGGCTGGCGAGTTCAGGGTGAGTGCCGAGTCCCTGGGCTACGTCATTCCCCGTCTGTTCGACTGCTGCGAAAGAGTCAAATCCGCGGAAATAAAGTACGTGCGGCGAACTCGTGACGGCCTGAAGAGCGACCCAGTAGACCGGAATCTTTGCGCGCCCGTAGCCCCGCACAATTTCTGCTTCCGTCTGTTCGTATGCCGCTTCCTTGACGGCAATGAGATCAGCGCGATAGAGGAGAAGCGTGTTGGGAGTGACTCCGGTTTCCGGTGAAAAAGTGACCGTCTGAGCCTGGGACGACATGCAAGCCGTCAGTAAAAAAAGCATGTAAATGAATCGATCTTTGAAGTGCATGCAAGCCCCCTTAAGGGCAAAGGTACCTGAGTCTGTTCAGCCTACCACTTGTGAAAGATAAAGAACGCGGCGCCCACGATAAAGCCGAAGCCCACGCCGTAATTCCATGTGAATTTGTCGCCGAGATAGAGCACCGAGAAAACGGGAAAGACCAAAAGGGTAATGATCTCCTGAATGGTCTTGAGTTGCGCGGCAGTGAATTGATAGGAGCCGAAGCGATTCGCGGGCACCTGGAAGCAGTATTCGAAAAAGGCGATTCCCCAGCTAACTAGGATTACCTTCCAGAGTGCCTCGCTTCGGTACTTCAGGTGGCCATACCAAGCGAAGGTCATGAAGATGTTGGATACGGTGAGCAATAGAATCGTTCGCATCGGAAATGGCGCTCCTCACGAAGGCGTAGTGGCACAGATTTGAGACGCGAAAAGACTCACTGAAGTTGCAGGTTGGAAACGCAGTCGTGTCCCGGGATTCGCGGCCGCTTGCTCATACCGCGACGAGAACGGCATCACCATTATAGGGAGGAACGGCGAGGACCTGCCTGCGATGGCTTGGCGAATATTTTGAATGGCGTCTTTTTTGGTTTTTCCGTAGCTGACACATCTGGGGCATTCTGCGACCCACTAGCCAATCTCGCCGGGATAGAAAACTACCGATCACGTCGATTTGGCTGTTGAGAAAAGTGGCCATGGGCCTCACACGTTGAGCGTAAGGGAGACCAGGTCCGGCCTCACCGGCGGCGGCAGCTTCGCGCGATCGACAGGACGATAGAGCGTATCGCGCTCGACAGGCACGCGGCCGGCGGCTCGGATCAGGCGTTCGAGTTCGTTGCGCGGTGTGAACTCGGACGTTTTCGCACCGGCGTCGTGATAAATCTTTTCCTCTATCACCGTACCGTCAAGGTCGTTGGCACCAAAGCGCAGCGCAATCTGTGCGATGCTCGGCGAGAGCATGATCCAATACGCTTTGATGTGATCGAAATTATCGAGCAGCAACCGGGATACGGCGATGTTGCGCAGATCGGCGTAGCCCGTGGGCTTTGGAATGTGCGAGAGCGCAGTGTTGTCCGGATGAAACGCCAGCGGGATAAACGCCACGAAGCCATGCGTCTCGTCCTGCAGCTCGCGCAGCTTGACGAGGTGATCGACGCGCTCTTCTTCCGTTTCCACGTGCCCGTAAAGCATCGTGGCGTTGGAGCGCAGGCCGATTTCATGCGCCTGCCGCGCGATGTTGAGCCACATCTGCCCGCTGACCTTGTGATCGCAGATGATCCTGCGCACCCGCGGATGAAAAATTTCCGCGCCGCCACCAGGAAGCGAATCGACGCCCGCTTCTTTCAGCTTGAGCAGAGTTTCTCTGGTTGATAATTTCGCAATGCGCGCAAAGTAGCCCACCTCAACCATCGTGAACGCTTTCAGGTGCACGCCCTGGCAGCGCTGCTTGAGACCGCGAATCATCTCCAGGAAATATTCGAATGGCAAATCTGGGTGCAGGCCGCCTACGATGTGGAACTCCAGGGCGCCTTCGCGCGCGCCCTGTTCCGCGCGGGCGTAAATCTCTTCCAGGGAGAAGTTGTAGGCGCCCGGGGCGCTGGGGTCGCGGCCAAAAGCGCAGAGCTTGCAATGAGCGACACACATGTTGGTCGGATTGATGTGGCGGTTGACGTTGAAATAGGTGACTTTGCCGTGTTTTTTCTCGCGCACGTGATTGGCCAGCCAGCCAACGGCCAGCAGGTCGGGCGAACGGTACAGCGCGATGCCGTCTTCTACACCCAGCCGCGCACCTGCAAGCACTTTCTCCGCAACCGGCTTCAATCGCTGATCGGTGATGGTAAGTTCGCTCATTATGAATCCGTCAAGAACTTCAAACGCGCCAAACCGCGGCCGCCGCGCCCCAGAACAGCAGGAACAACATACTAATATAGCCGTTCACAGCGAAAAACGCAGCGTCCAGCTTGCTGAGATCATCTGCTTTGACAAGAGAATGTTCGTAAGACAGCAGCGCCGCGACTACCGCGATCCCCACCCACGCCGGCCATGGCAACCGGAAACTGAACGCCAGCCAACTGAGCAAAGCAATTACTCCAAGATGCATCACACGCGCGATCAGCAGAGCGTCGGCGATCCCGAACTTCTTGGGCACGGAGAAGAGCCCTGCCCGCTGATCGTACTCAATATCCTGGCACGCGTAGAGCACGTCAAATCCACCGACCCATAGCGTAACCGCCGCGCACAGAATGAGCATGCGCAGATCGAGGCCGCCGGTGACGGCGATCCAGGCGGCGGCCGGCGAGATGCCCAGCGCAAATCCGAGAAAAAGATGCGACCAGTTGGTGAACCGCTTGGTGAAGGAATAGAAAAACAGCACGGCGATCGCTAGAGGCGCTAGTTTCAATGCCAGCGGATTTAGCTGCGACGCCGCAACAAAAAACACCGCGACCGCAGCAATTGTGAAAAGCCCGGCAAATTGCAACGTAAGAGAGCCCGTTGCGAGCGCGCGCTCCTTGGTGCGCGGATTTTCGCGATCGTAACGGAGATCCGCAATGCGGTTCATGGTCATCGCCGCCGAACGCGCCGCCACCATCGCCACGATGATCCACAATACTTGCCGCAGCGACGGCCAACCCCTCGGTGGCTGATGCGTCGCCCGTGCCGCCAGCAACGCGCCCGTCAGCGCAAACGGCAAAGCGAATACGGAATGCTCGAATTTGATCATCTCGAGCACGGTTTTGATGCGGTTCGCCATTTTTGATTTCCGTGCGAGGTCACGCCTCCGCTTTTTTCGATGCTGGCGTGCCCGTCCAGTGATACATCTTTTCCTGCGACAGGCCGATCTGCACGAGTACGCGGCAAACATACTGCGTAACAAGGTCGTCGATCGTCTTTGGCTGGTGATAAAATGCCGGCACCGCCGGC
>Ga0137381_10001682_pt1 | contig 15054 bp, 19 predicted proteins | sample SagtaG_16_FD_104808 | JGI IMG/M metagenome (GOLD analysis project Ga0137381, IMG submission 104808) | Vadose zone soil microbial communities from Sagehorn Ranch, Mendocino, California, USA - Sage2_L_115_16 metaG | ecosystem: Environmental > Terrestrial > Soil > Vadose zone | place: USA... | reverse complement strand
TGTCCCGCTGGAGCCGCCCACGAACAGTCCGTGGGTCGTGAGGAGTTCCCGGCACGCTTCAATGGTCTCGCTCTCGGGTATGAGGACAACGTCGTCAATCCTGGCATGCGACAGCAACGGCGGGACGATGCTCGATCCAATGCCGGGAATATGACGCTTGCGCGGTGCCCCGCCGAAGATGGCGGAGCCTTCGGTATCGACGGCGACGACCCGAATGTCGGGATAGTGCTCCTTGAGCCGACGGGACACGCCGGCGATCGTTCCCGCCGTGCTGACACCGATAAAGACATAATCAAGCGAGTCGAAATCGGCGCAGATCTCACCCGCCGTGAGTTCGTAGTGCGCCTCCATGGCGTCCGGATTTCCGTACTGGTTCGTCCAGAAGGCGTTCGGAATGGTCGCGCACAGTTCCTCCACCTTCTGCAGGCGGGTCTTCAGGAATCCGCCTGTGTCGTCACGCTCCTCGACCTTCACCACCGTCGGACACATGCGCCGGAGGAACGACTCGTAGGTGGCGGAGATGTTGGGGTCGATCACCGGGATGAACCGCAGACCGACCAGATGAGTGAAGGCCGCGAGAGCGGAGGCGAAGTTCCCTGAGGAGGACTCGATCACCGTTGTCTCTTCGCTGATCTCACCTCGCTCGGCCGCCCGCGTGAGGATCCAGTAGGCGGCGCGGTCCTTGATGCTCCCGACCGGGTTGACATATTCGAGCTTGGCGAATAGATCCATCCGCTTCATCGCCAACTGCACGTGTGGCGTGGGTCGCAGAGTATTTCCGAGCAGTTCCAAGCGCGTGGCGAGACGCGATACCGGGATCCGATCGAGACTTTTCTCTCTTCTTGTTGTTGCGAGGCCGTAGTCGGTCATGTGCTGATTCATGGGGGGTAACCTCCTGGAAGCCGCCAGGGTTCTCCTGCGTCTGGGGAAGGCTGGTCTCCACCCTCAGGACTCGGTGACGCTCTGGCGCGCCAGCGACGAGGGCAGGGCTGAGCAACCGGTGCACGGTCATCCTCTTTCCGTCTGCGCAAGTTTCAGTCAGCGCAAGACTTCAGTTTCGAGTCGGTTGGTCTGAACGGCGGGCATCTTACGACTCGGGAGGCGGCTCGGCGATTGGGTGATTACCCGTAATTACGTAAGGTAAAAACCTGACGCAGCGCTCAAACGGTATTGGCGACCGGCCGTTTTCACGACCTTCGGCACATATTCTCCATCCGGTACACGATCCAACGGGCCGGCGGGAGGAACAGCGTGCGAGGCATGCGCGTGCAGCTGCGCGAAGAGAGGTGGCGCGCCCGGAGGGGCTCGAACCCCCGACCACCGGATTCGAAGTCCGGTGCTCTATCCAGCTGAGCTACGGGCGCGCGATTGACATCATCAGGTAGCGGCACAGGTTATCGCTTTCCGCTGGGAGGGCGCAATCCTCCGCGATCGCCGCCGGAGTGCGCCGGGAGTCCACCGGGGTCCACGGCCTTCGAAGCGAGTCGGTCCATGACATCGGCGCCGTCACGCAGATGATCGGGAGCCAGCGCCGCGTACCGGAGCGTCATCCCATAGGAGCGATGCCCGAGCCACGCGCGCACGGTGGCCAGGGAGACGCCGGCCTGCACCATGAACGATGCGGCGGAGTGGCGGAGATCGTGCCAGCGGAAGTCGTCCAAGTTCGCCGCCTCGATCGCCGATTCGAACGCCTTCCGGAACATGGTCGGTTCCAAGGGCGCGCCGTCAGACGTGCGGAACACCGGCCCGCCAGCGATGGGACGAGGCAGCGATTTGAACGCGGTGGTCAGGGTGGCAGACAACGGGACGGTGCGAGCGGAGCCGCTCTTGGTGTCGCGGAAAGTGATGAGCCGGCGCTCCAGATCGAGATCCGCCCACGTCACTTTCAACAACTCCCCCCGTCGAGCCCCGGTGTGCAGGGCAGCAAGCAGGAGTAGCCTGAACCTGTTGTCCATCTTCTCCAGCAACGTGGCGGCTTCGGCGGGGGTCAAGTAGCGTTCGCGGGCCGGGTTCTCCGGGCACTTCTTGACGCGAGCGACCGGGTTCTCGCCTCCGAACATGGGCGGGTCTTGCTTGATCGCCCACGAGAAGATGGTTGATAGCGTCGCGCGCTGCCGGTTCACGGTGCCCCTGGTCACGCCGTCACGGAGACGATCGGAAACGAATCCCTGAATCACCCGGGGAGTGATGGCCTGGAGCGTCTTCCCGTCGAAGTGGCGCAACAAGACCGCCACGTTGAAGACGAACCCGTCAGCGTCCTTTTTCAGCGGAACCGGCTGGACCCCATCGCGTCGGCGGAGTTTGATCGTCCCGTCCTCGCGCACGACTTCGACCTTGACGCCGACGTGAGATTCGAGGAATTCCAGCGCCACCTCTTCGAACAGGCGCGGCTTGATGACTCTCCACGCCGGGTCGCGGCCTTGCCGCAGATCCTGGAGAATCTGCGCCTCCCGGATCTTCGCGCGTTCCTTGCCGTCCGACCCAGGGCCGATGCGTTCCTTGATGGTGCGACCGCCCCGAGTCTGCGGCCACTTCAGCCGGACGTACCATTCCTTTCCAGTTTTGAGCTTCCGTTCGTAGATGGCCACGTTACTTCGCCTCCTTCTCCTTCGTCGATTTCATCGCCGCCCGCTTCGCCTTCGCGTGTTCACTCCGGCACGACCGGCACCACTTCCCTGCGCGTCCCCACGCCTTCGGAGCCCACGCGGATTGAGCCCGGTTCTTGTCGCACCGCGGGCACTTTTGAGTTTTCGTAGACATTGGCACACCTCCACCGTCTACTCTCGGAGGCTGGCCCTGCGAGTCAAGGGAAGACCTGTCCCCGCCGGCTGCGGACCGAGTGCAACCCTTGTGCCTGCTACGCACCCTCGACACGCTCGCGCGGTGGGTGCTTATCCGGCCGGGTAGGTCAGAGGAACAAGCAGATCCGTGATAGGATTGCGATGGGAGCCGGTCTCACTGAAGATCGAGGTAAGAACGCGATGTCGAATGATCAGAAACCCTCGACCGATTCCGCCTCAACAAGCACCACCAATGCTCAGCCCGCAACAGCGGCAACCTCTTCAAGTTCGTCCGAGCAGACGCCACAAAGGCCCGCTCAGGCGAATCCGCAGCAGACTGTTACGGTTCACAGCCTGAAGAAGGCTGCTGAACCGGGACAAAAGACGTTCAACACGCTGGACAGAACGGCGACCACGGGCAACCAGAGCAAGGCGGACAAGAAGTAGGCTTGAGCAACATTGATGGCCTTCGCTTTCCTCTCGATGAGAGAGGCGAGGCGGCTCTCCACGATCGTCATCGTCGCATGGAAACGGACTACCGCGTCTCGGTCAAAGTAGTCTGCGAAACGAAACGCTTGGTCGATCGTCGGTAGCGCTGTCCACGGCTGTGGTCGGATTGCCTTGAAGCAGTAGATCGCCGCGAGCACCAGAAGAATGAATGAGGGACTGAACGCCGCGATCATGAATAGTCCCCCCTTCAACAAGAAGGGCAGGCCTGCCGAGGCGGCGAGGGCAACCCCACCGACGTACCGGATAAGAGACTCCGCTTTCGCTTCCAGAACGTCGATGAGCCGACTACAGAGATCGATCTTCTCTCGCCCATATTTGAGTACCCAGTCGTAGGCTTCGGGTGGGCGTATCGGGTCGTAGTTTCGCGCGAACTCGTGGTCTTTCTCATCTGTCATGTTTCACTTTCTCCGCTGAAGAGCGTATTAGGTCAAAGATAGCACACCCTCACCACACTCCCGCTCCAGACTCCGGAGCGGCTTGATCGCGCTACAATGGCGCCGGTTCGAACTCGGCAGGTGAGCATGGACGTCCCGAAAGATGTCCGAGAACAGGTCTTCCGCGACCTTGAGACCTTCATCCGCGCGGTTGCGAACACCGGTCAGACACCGGATGACCTTTGGATGTTCAGAGGTCATGCCGACGCGTCCTGGTTCCTCCAACCCAAAATCGACCGTCCGGAATACATCCGATACAGGACACAGGAAGGCATTGATCGACTCGAACACGAGAAGCGTCTGCTCAAGACCTTCGTGAAGTGGGGGACGCCCCACCTCGATCGAGGCCTGGATCAGTGGGAACTCATCGCCATCGCTCAACACCACTACCTCGCAACGCGCCTTTTGGACTGGACGGCGAATCCGCTCACGGCGCTGTTCTTCGCGGTCGAGGAAGATCACGATGCTGATCTCGCGGTGTGGTCGTACAAGCACAAAGCCAAATCATGGACGTCCTTTGCGGATGGGCCGCTCGCCGCAGATGAACTCGTCTCGTTCGATCCGCCGCACGTGACTTCTCGAATCACGGCTCAGGGTGGGAAATTCACAGTACACCCACCCGGTGCTGACTCACACGTGTCGCCCTGGCCCGGCATGCTCATGAAGCTGGTCTTCAAATCGACTGACCGATTGCTCATTCGTTTACGCCTTCACAATCTCGGCATCTCCCGTGCGGCGCTGTTTCCCGATCTCGACGGCATTGCCGCAACGCTCAATGCCGCATACCGAAGGACGATCTGACCGGAACGGGGCTCGCTTACCTCCCGTTCGCCGGCTGGCACTCGACTCTGGCGAGCACTATGTTGGGGCGCCGAGGAGGTGCGCCATGCTCACTAAGCGTCGTCATCGTCATCAAAAGTGCGGCCGCTGCAAACGATCCCTCGCGCTTGACAAGTTCGCACCCTCGAAACGGGGAAAGTCTGGCAAGTGGTGTCGGTCGTGCTTCAAGGAGTTATGGCTATCCAAGAGACAGGATTCGAAAGAAGGCACGAGTGCACGGCGCGGCACGAAGTCCAGACTCTGGAAGGTGTGGCTTTCGCACCGCTCCGCGCAAAAAGGCCGCACAGACTACCCGGCGGTTGTGTTCTCCTGTAACCGCTGCCAGCGAGTCGTCCGTCCCATCTTCCGCAAGTCGTATATCACCATCTATCGCTCGGTCGTGATGGGTCTTATCTGCCCTCGCTGCAACAACGGTGGCCTCGTGGAGATTGACGCTCGTCACACCGCCGCCTGAGGGCTCGTCTCGGCGGCCATCTATTCTCTGGCCCCCGTTAGTAAACGCTCGGCCGCGGTTTCGTCAGACATTCGTCGCAGGTCTTCCGATCGGATCGCGTCTGGAAGTCGCCGCCGCACCGATCACACGTTCGCTCCACGAACGGCTTGCCGCGCTGAAGCAAACCCGCGTCCCCGCTGAGACCCGCGAACGAATCAGGGACGATCCGTTTCAGCATGCCGGGTGAAGGGGCGGCGGCTGCGCGGGTCAGCCGGACGATCTTCTCCATCGCCTCGGAGCACGCCGCCGAGTCGCCGAGAGCCAGCGCCTCCGCGTAGGCGTCCCGAGCCTGTTGAAGGGGGCTCACCTCCGGCACGAAGTGGCTCAACGTGTCGCCACGACTCGGATTGGAATCAGGACCCGCTTCCGTCGGACGGCCGAGGGGTTTCTGTAGGCGATAGGCGACGGGAGCGAGGACAGCCTTGGGGTCTGGCTGCGGGTCTGGCTTCGGCCGGTGGACATGGTCGTTGCACATCATCCTCGCGCCGGAGGTTTCGAACTTCTGTCCGCAGCCGGGGTAGATGCAGGTCTTGGTGACGAAGGTTTCGGGTTCGACCTGAATCGGCGGGGCGTCGTTCGCGGCTGCGATCTTGGCACGCAGCCGGTTGCACTCCGCCAGCGCCCTGGTCCGCGCTTCTCCGACTGTGGCCGCGGCAGTGTTGAGGAACGCCTTGGCCTGTTCGAGCAGGCTGGCGAACCGGCCCTCCGGTCGCGACGCTATCAGCGGCCTGCCCGTCTTCATGTCGGTCGTAGCGTAGATGCAGACTTCCTCGCCGGGTTCCAGGCTCGCCGCTACGTTGGCGATGGTTGGGTCAGGGTTCGCGACGTCAGCCCGAGAAATCGTGCTTTTCCTGTGGGCTTCGAGACGAGCGCGGCTGCGCTCATCAAGTGCGGCGACGTCTTCCTCCGGCACGATTTCCTCTTGGCTCGCCGCGGTCATCTTGCGAACGAGACGCATGACACCGTCGATAACCCGAGTGCCGAAGTAGTAGGGGGAGATCCATTGCTTCATGACAGTTTCCTTCTTTCCTTGTGGCTTCGTGAGCCACGGATGTTGATGTCCGGCCGCCTTGCAACAGTCGTCGCAAAGGTAGTCGCGGACTTGAATGCAACCTGCGTTGTCGGGAATGACGTCGCCGCACTTCGAACAGCGGTCGTTGAAGGCGGCGGATTTCATGTTCACGGGTTCACCTTCCTGTTGTTGATGTGTGCCGGCGAGCCGTAACATGGCGAAGCGGGATCACTCGCCGGCCTTTCCACCGATCCCCCGAGTGGGTGCAACTTGAATGTCGAAGCGGCGCGCTCAGCCGTTTTTTCCACTACCCCGTAATGGCCGACTGAGCGCGCCTAGCCCCGATGGCAGACGTGAGGGTGGGTCTCAACTGCCGATCGGGGATGTCGTTCATTACTCCACGTCGAGACCGTCGCGGTCCTCAGCCGGTTCCGACGGCTCATAGGTGGATTCAGGTTTCGTGCGGACGCGAGGCTTCGGCTCGATGAAAAGCCACACGTCCGGGTCGTCCAGATCGCCGCTGCCGTCAGCCGGGCCGGAGACGAAGACGGACTGCCACGGTTTCACCAGCCCGGACGCCCGCGCCGCCGCTTCGACACGCTTCTGACGAGCGGCATGTGCGGCGCGCCGTTCCGACGGCGTCATCTTCGCTGCTCGATGCCACGCGGCGATGATGCTGGGCCTCGCGACTCCCGGCTTTGGCCCGCCTTCGCGCAGGAATGCCTCCTGCTCCTGCGCCTCGACTCGCGCCTGAACTGCCGCGGGGCTCGCTTCTCGTTCCCGCTGCCTCCGCGCCCGCTGGCGATTCCGATCAGCGATGGCCGTGCGGGTCATCTTTAGGTGCTTCTGCGGCGTCGGTACTCCACCATTACCACGTCCATCGCCGCCGGATCGCTGGTTCTGCGACCTCCCGGCGGCCTTCTTGTTCCCGTTCTTGGTCACCTCATGCTCCTTCTGTGCGCTCCTCTTCGATGTCACACTCATGCGCCAGTTCGCTAAAATCCCGTCCGGCGTGTCACGCACAGCTGTGTCACGCGATTTGTCACGCCGAGCCCGAGGCTCATGTCCCCGGGGCCTCCCTCAGTCGCACCGCAGTTGACATAAGTCCAGGCCCGAGATTTGGCGCATTCTCAGGCCTCGCCGGATGTGGAGTCCGGTGCTCGATAGCGGCAACTCCAGTGGGCTCATCGTTTCCTTTCCGCGCGTCTGTCGTCAGGGTCCACCTGGGGTCCACGGCACACCTGGGACCAGCGGCGCGAGACCCCGTGAGACGTCGGAAACGCATGTGGATGACGGCGGAGGCGCACATTCGGCCGCGGGCCATCCGAAGCGCCGGTTCTCACAGAAACCCCCGTCACGGCAGCGTTGGGTCGGGGGGGAAAGATGAAGTTGACCCCTATTTTCCGCTTAACACTCTCAGCGCGCGCGCTTCTGAAGTTAAGCGAGAATTAGGCCTCAACTTTAACTCTTTCCCCCGCCGCCCTGAGGCCGTAGCGCCAGCGTCGGCCATCCCACCGTGCCGGCCTTGTCGATCTCGCCGCGCCGGTAGCCGAGCGCTTCCATCGCGCCGTAGAAAGTCGTCCGCCCGAGGGGTTCGAGGTTGGATTCCTGGCACCATGTGACGTGAGCTTGGTACGACTGCCCGGTATTCATGGGAACCAAGCGATCATCCGCCGCCATGAAACACTCCTCGACTTGCGTCGGCAACGCGGAGATGGTGCTGGCCTTGGGGTCCTGTCGCTGCCAGAACTCGCGGCTCTTGTTCAAGACGTCGTCAGGCTCAGACGTGAACCGGCGACCCGCGGCGGTCCAGCGCTTCAACCCTTCGACCGCCCAGGCGAGGATGCCCGCGGATTCGGCGAGCAGCTTCGACTCCATCATGACGTCGCGCTTGTTGGGATCGATGTAGAAGTCGAACGGGATGAGGCGCAACCGATCCTTCATTGCCACGCTGTTATCGGAAGTAGCGGGAGGATTGTTGAGCGCGAGAAGCAGCGTCCCGTTGACCTTCCCGCCGCTGTAGTTCTGGCGCATTTTCCGCGTTTGCTGGTCATCGCCTCCGGTGATGGACTTGATCGCGCCGTCGTCGAACTTCGCGCTCTTTTTCGGCTCCACGGCGTACATGAAGCGCAGGCGCTTGAAGCTCGCGAGCGCCGTGGGATGTTCGTCGTGACTGCCGGCGGTTAGGGCCCGCAGCGGGACGGAGGAGGCATAGTCGGGTCCGAGGACGCCGCAATAGACCTCAAGGAACGTCGTCTTCCCGTTGCGACCCTCACCGATCAGGATGAACAGCTTCTGCTCGGAGCATCGGCCGATGAGGCTGACACCGCAAATCTCCTGCAGGTAATCGACCAAGTCCTGCCTGCCACACATGATCGTCGTCATGAACTTGATCCACTCGTCGCACCGCGCGGTCGGGTCGTAGGGAACAGGAGTGATGCGTGTGATCAGGTCCCCGACGTCATGGGACTCCCGTAGTGTGCAAGTTCGAAGGTCGAGCGTTCCGTTCTGCACGTTCAGGAGCCACGGATCGCGATCGAGTTCGTCCGGAGTGATGGCGAGCCGGCGATCCGATTCGGCGAGGTAGACCATCTCCCGCAAGCGCCGGCCGTCCTCGGACTTGATCGCCCATCGGGACAGCTGCTCACGTTGGGCCGCGGCGGTTTTATCCGTGCCCTCGACGTTCGCCGCTTCGTCGTAGATGTCGAGCGCCACTTCCTTTGCAAGCTCGATGATCCGGCCGGTGATGTCAGGAGCGAAGCGCTTCTCGTCCCAGATGAACCACGACTTCAGCCGCTTGCAGTAGCGCACCCGGTCCTTGAACTTGGCCGCGAACCGGTCAGCGTTGCCCGCGTCGGTGCAGCGGCCTTCGTCGAGCATCCTCGTTGTCGATAGTGTCCGTGGCATCACAGCACTCCGTACTCGGAAAGCTCAAGAGCGATCAGGAGCCGCTTGATGACCTTCTCGGTCTCGTCGGGGTAGAAGACGCCGTGGTCGTGGGCGATGTCGCGGTCTTCCTTCGAGGGCGTCCACCCCTCGGGCATGTCGATGAACTTGAGGCGGGGCTTCGTCGGGGCGCTCACGACCTCACCTCCGACATCAGGTCCTTGTCCTCCAACTCCATGATCACGCCTTCGATCCTGCGGTAGGCGGTGAGCACCTTGTCGATGCGTCGCGCCGTCCAGCGGGTACGACCTTTCACGTTCATCCTCCTATTGCGCGCCCTTTGAGGAGCGCTTGTTCTGTCTAGCGATTTCTGCGTGGCGGGGACTAGTCGCCATCTTCGGCCTCGTCCGGTTCCGGGTCGGGTTCCTCGGCGCGCAACTCCTCGTCGAGGCGTTCGAGTCCCGCGGTGGCCGCTTGCTGGTCTCGGGGCGTCGCGTAGGGGTCGCTCATCGTCCGGACCCACGCGAGGACGACATCAGCGCGGCGAACCAAGGTCAGATCCGCGGCGGCGATGTGGCTCAAGTCCGCGATGTCGCGCAGCATCTGCCTACCTTGTGTGACCAAGTCGGCGCGGCCCTTCGCGGCCTCCGACAACTGGATAGCCGCTAGTCGAAGCGGATGGGTGGGGCGGTACTTTTCTCGTCCGATCATCTTCGTATCTCCTGTGGGGCTACTTGCGCGGATTCCCGTGCCTCGCCCAACCAGTTCTGTCCTGCTGATCAACCCTCGCCGGGGCGCCGGAGTCGCCGGAGCCGCTTCGCTTGACGGGACCGCCGCGATCGCCGCCGATGATGTAACCGGACCCGGAGACCTCGCGCTTAATGCGGGCCGCTTCCCGTGCGATCAGCCGTTGGGCTCTAGTGCGGCGCCGGGTCTTCATTGCCACCTGGAGGTCATCCGGGGTCAGGCCGTATTCCAGAAGGACCTTGACTGTCGCCGGGTCGTTGGGGTCGGGATCGCGGCCGAGATTGACTACGGTCCTGCCGGTCTGCGAATCTCGAATGCGCCAGTACGAGGCCCAATGTCCTCCGGGCTTCGGCTTGCGTCGCTTCGTCGTGACCCAACGCCACGTCCGCGTCATGAACTCCCCTGGCCTTCCGGTCGGGGTCAGCCGGCGGCCCGGGCGGAACCTCTGTTCTAGCGCGCCGGCCAACTTCTTGCGGTCGCGGCACAGGATGAAGCGGCGAAGCAACGGTCTCATCTCATCTCACCGTCCATACACGTAAGAGCGTGTTCGGTTCTCCAGAAAAGGACATGTTCTCTCCCGAATCGTCGCCTCTTACTCACGGTCTCTCACCTTCTTGTCGGGGGTTTTCCCCGTGTTGTCCTTGTAAAGCGCGCCGATGCTCACCCGCCGACCTTCTCGGTCAACATCTTTCGGATCGAGGACACGATTGAGCAGTTTCGGCGCGTTGCGATCGAGGTACAGAGCCCGGTCGATCAAACTCGCACTCACTCCCGCGACCCGGCCGAGAATTTCCGACGTTTTCCCGACACCCTGACTTTCTGGGGTGCTAGGGTCCGCAGCGGTCCCCGCCTTCATCCGCGCGTCGGCCGCCGCCTCGACTTGCTCACGGATCGCGGACCGTATGACAATGACGGCTCGTTCGGACTCCGTCAGATGCCGGCGAAGGACGTTCATGCCAATGACGAAGGCGTGGGGGTCGCCGTCTTTCCGCGGATCGAACTCCCGGAAGGTCGGCTCGATTCCGGCTTTGCAACAGGCCCGATACCGATTGCGGCCATCGAGAATTTTCCCCTCGTAAAGGACGATCGGCGTCCGCAGCCCCGATTCGCGGATGTCCTCGATCAGGGCGTTGAATTCGTCGCCGTCGATCAGAGGAAAGACTCTCGCGAGGTCGTGTTCGGGGATGAACTTCGCCGCGGGGGCCTCGTTGGGCAGGGTCGTCTCGGGCGCGTTCATGCCGACCTCCGATCCGACAACCACGCCAACACGGCCGCGGCGTCGAACCGCAACGATCGTTTCCGGCGCCGGTTGGGTCGCGGGATCGAAATGTCCACGGCGGTCATCCCACAGGCGACGAGACGATCGACCTGGGAGGGGTGGATTTGAAGCAGGGCGGCGATCTGATCAACCGTCATCAGAGACGGCGGACCATCGGGCACAGAACGGGGACGTGCAGCCATGAAAGGCCTCCACAAGCTCACACCGGTTGCGGCGTGGCTCCAACGTGAATTGGGTTGTTGTGTGGGACGGCCCTTCAGTTGCCCTTACGTCACGCGGATGGTACGCGGGGCGCCGTGGCCTTCGACGTCCCCAGATTCCGACGGCATCCAGCCGTTATACGGTCTTTCACCGCTCAGACGCTCTATCCAGGCAGACCCGTACGTTCGGAGGGAAGGTACGTCGCGCGCGCAGGAAGTCAAGAACATTCCTTGAAAACCCTTGGTGGACGCGGATTCACGCTGGATCACCATCTTGTAACGCATCCCGCCGGCAGCCGCTAGCCAGAATAGGCGGAGGGCAGCGATCTCGGCGTCCCCCTGCCCCTCATGCCCATCTCCCGGCGCCGGGGGTTCGAGTGGACACGCGTCGAGACCTCGGGCGGGCATCCTGAGTCCGGCATGTCTGCCATTCGTCCCCCGTCGGCGGCATGATCGGGGCGTGGACGAAGGGCGTCCGTTCCTGCCGCGACCCGGCACCCTGGGTCGTTGGCAGTAGGGCAGCATTCCGATTGCGACTGGGAGGTCGACGGGTTGAGCCCGCGTCCTGACACGTCCCAGCGCCGGGATCGGCTAGAATACGGTCATCGAGCGTCCGCCGCAGGCGAGCGGGAGCCTTGGCATGCCCGAGTTCGAACGGCCCGATTTAGCTCCACCTGGGATTTCTGGAGAGCTGTGGGCCGCTGGCGGAAAATCAGACGAAGAAGCGGGCGACCCTAAGAAGGTCCGCGATCCTTCACCTCGGGAGTTCGCCCTGCGATGCACCTTGAGGAAGCACGAGCGATACTCAGACTCAATCACTTTCGATTTAGATCCAACCACTGGCGAGTCATTCCTGAGGATGCCCGCGGGACGTCAGGCCAAGAAGCTAGGCAGCACTTTAGGTGGCTTGGAGGTACACAGGAACTCGAATGACCAGATATCTGGCTTCAGCGCGACGATTAGGGCAACCAGCCCACCGGAGGCCAAGTCACTGTTCCTTGCGAGACTCTCACCTCTCCTCGATTTCTTGGCCTACCAGTGCGATTGTCCACTCGCCATCGACAAGGTTTTGTGTGAAGACGCAACGAATACTGTCTTCATGGTTGGCTACACCTCCCCCTACCCGGACAAGATTTTCGACTTTGAGCGCGTCACAATTCGAGAGCAGATGGCACCCATCTACGCGCTCTACAGAGAGGCGAAGAACAGTACGAGCGCATTCTATCGGTGCCTGTGCTACTACAAGATCATGGAGGGAGTATTTCGCCACGTGCGGCCCCAGTTGTTCGAGGCTGCCGAACATGATCGCATCTCGATTAAAGGCGCGTCCGAAAGGGTCCCCGACCTTCCCGAGATCAGGAAACATCATCCAGGCTACATCGGCAAGAAGATAAAGCCTCTGTTCGAAACCGAGTTGACAGACAGCTATCGAGACGAAGTTGCGCATTATGTATTAGATACCGGCGCACTACTGAATCCTAGTGACTGGACAACGCAGGCGAAGTTCTCGTCGTTCCTATTTCTCGTTGAGACTTCCTGCCGAGTAGTCATGGCTAATCAAGAACAACTTTTTGATCAATACTTTTCTGGCACACCTAATCCAACTGGCTCTAAGGCGAAGTAATGACAACTATGGCGACTCACGCTGCCCCTCCCAAGCTTTTCGTTTCCTACAGCTGGACAAGCCCCGATCATGAGGCGTGGGTTGTTGGGCTTGCGACCACCCTACGTGAGTCCGCTGTTGACGTGATTCTCGACAAGTGGGACCTGAAGGAAGGACACGACGCGATCGCCTTCATGGAAAAGATGGTGAGCGATCCCGACATCAAGAAAGTTATCCTGATTTGCGACAAGGCCTACGTCGATAAGACCGATGGCAGAAAGGGGGGTGTAGGGACGGAGGCGCAAATTATCTCTGGGGAGATTTACGCGAAGCAAGATCAAGATAAGTTCGTTGCCATAGTAAAGGAGCGTGACCCCCAGGGCAAAGCGTATTTGCCTGTGTACTACAAGTCTCGGATCTACATTGATCTCAGCGATCAGGGCACCTACACGGACAGCTTCGAGAGACTCTTGCGCTGGATCTTCAATCAACCCCTATACAAGAAACCAGGACTCGGGCCCAAGCCTGCTTTCCTTTCCGAGGGCGAGGAGGCACCTTCCCTGGCGACCTCCTTTTTATTCAAAAGAGCAGTAGACGCGGCCCGAAACAGTCGAGCGCACTCCAACGCGGCCACGGTGGAGTACTTCTCGGCGTTCGTTGCGGAGCTTGAGAAGTTTCGACTAGACCCTGGCACCAAGGAATTCGACGATGCTGTTGTCAAGAGTATAGACGCCTTCCTTCCGTACCGGAACGAAGTCCTCGAACTCTTCTCAACCCTGGCGCTCTACCAGGACAGCGAGAGCACTCGTGCCGCGATTCATCAATTCTTCGAACGCCTCATTCCTTATCTCGACAGGCCCCCGCATGTCACCGCATGGAAGGAGACCGATTTCGACAATTTCCGCTTCGTAGTCCATGAGTTGTTCCTCTATGCTGTGGCAATCCTTACCAAACACGAACGCTTCGAATCGGCGGCATACCTTTTGCAGAACGAGTACTTCGTGGCTGGGCGTTCGGACTACGGCAAGGAGTCAATGGTCCCTTATGAGATTTTCAGGCAACCCACGCAGTCGATCGAATATCGCAGCCACCGATTGACATTGAATCGGCTTTCGTTGCGGGCAGACTTTCTTGAACAGCGATGCAAAGGTGTCGGCGTCGAGTTCCGTCATATTATGCAAGCTGATTTCGTGTTGTTCCTTCGGCTTCTCCTACCGCGAGAGGGAAGCGGCATTGATTGGTGGCCCGAGACGCTTGTTTTCGCTGGCAGGAGTTCTGGACCGTTCGAGGTATTTGCCCGCTGTAAATCCTCACGTTATTTCGAACGAGCGAAGCAGCTCCTGGGCGTTGACACAAAGGAGGCGCTTGGATCTCTGCTGGAGACTTTTGAACGGAACCCCGCTATGCTACCAAGGTGGGGCTTTGATTCGTTCAACCCGAGATTTCTTCTTGGGTTCGATTTGATCGAAACTAAGCCGTAGGGACCTGCCGCCGACATGCCTTTAACCGAAGCCGAAATGCTCGATGCAATAATCGGCGACAACGCCAACGAACGGAAAGCCTTCCTCTCCTCATTTCGGGGCACCGTTGTTGCGATTGCGAAGGATGCGATCCGCGTGCATTTACGCCTTGAGCGACTCGGTGCGGTTGTCGTTCACCATGAGCGCATCGACTACGTCCTTCAATTTCTCCACGTCGCGCTCAATAACGCAATCACTTCGACCGCCCTGCTAGTTGAAGGATATCCATGTGCCCTCCGGCAACTTGATGCGGCAGTACGGAGAGGCGACGGCAATGATTCTACTCTTTCTCGACCATCGTAGCGGCGTCCTTGAAGCCTACAAGCGCAATCCAATTAAATACCGGGTCGATGGGGCTCTAAAGCAGGTCGATGAGCAACGTGGGGTAGCCGATCGTCTGCGTCGTCTGCTTGGGTTCGACCAGACTCGCTGGCGGGCGTTCATGGAGATATCGCGCCACTATCACGGATTCAGCCATGCTGGTGCGGTTTCAACAATATTCCACTTTCCTTTAGACCCGCCTCGTCGCGTCATTATCGGGGCACACTACGATCCAGCCAAGAGGAATGCGACCCGACTTGAACTCAGACGACGGCGAACCGCACTCAAGACCCTCGACACCTTGGTAAGAATCCTGTTTCACGTATTCCCAAGGGCGCCACGTACGAAACCGACGAAGACCTCCGCTCGCCGTCCCGAACCAGTAGGCGCGCCTCCTCCTCGCATCGGACTAGCCGCCATCCGGGCCAG
>Ga0137381_10001674_pt1 | contig 15083 bp, 10 predicted proteins | sample SagtaG_16_FD_104808 | JGI IMG/M metagenome (GOLD analysis project Ga0137381, IMG submission 104808) | Vadose zone soil microbial communities from Sagehorn Ranch, Mendocino, California, USA - Sage2_L_115_16 metaG | ecosystem: Environmental > Terrestrial > Soil > Vadose zone | place: USA... | reverse complement strand
TTCACACGTCTACCATATTGATTTTCACCCACCGAGAGTGGCTGGTGTGTGTGATCTGGATGGAAGTAAGCTCTATCAACGCCCTGATGATACAGGAGAAGCGGTCCGAAGAAGGCTGGTCATCTTCTTCAATGAAGCCAGCCAGGTGCTTGACTACTACAAAAAGCAGAACAAGTTGAGAGTGGTGGATGGCAACCAAAATATCGACCAGGTACAGGCGATGAGCTTGAACGAGATAAATGATTACATGAGAAGAAAGTAGAAAACAGGGAGAGGTGTTCTCATGGTACAAAACACACCAATAACCGTGGCATACGGGGATGGCATCGGGCCAGAAATCATGGAAGCGACCCTCCATATCATAAAAGCAGCGGGGGCTCGTATCGAAATTGAGCCCATCGAAGTGGGCGAGAAAGTCTATTTGCGTGGCATCAGTGCAGGTATTGAGCCAAGCGCCTGGGATTCTCTGCGGCGCACGAAGGTATTTCTGAAAGCACCCATCACGACTCCCCAGGGTGGCGGGTACAAGAGCCTCAACGTCACCACCCGCGTAATGCTGGGGCTCTATGCCAATGTACGACCGTGTATTTCCTACTATCCGTTTGTCGATACCAAGCACCCCGACATGGATGTGGTCATTATTCGTGAGAACGAGGAAGACCTCTATACCGGTATTGAGTATCGCCAGACGCATGATATGGTGGAGAGCCTGAAACTGATTAGTCGTCCCGGCTCCGAAAAAATCATCCGTTACGCCTTCGAGTACGCTCGAAGTCACAATCGTAAGAAGGTTACCTGCTTCATCAAAGATAATATTATGAAGCTGACCGATGGCCTCTTCCACAAGGTATTTAACGAGATCGCGCAAGAATATCGCGATATTCAGAATGAAAGCTGGATCGTTGACATCGGTTCAGCGAAACTAGCCGACACACCGGAAGCATTTGATGTAGTTGTCTTGCCGAACCTGTATGGTGATATTCTTTCTGACGTGGCGGCTCAGCTTGCCGGCTCGGTTGGTCTCGCTGGTTCAGCAAACATTGGCGATAGTTGCACGATGTTTGAGGCCATTCATGGTTCCGCTCCTCGTCGTGCAGGCCAGAACCTCGCCAATCCCTCTGGTTTACTGCTCGCAGCGGTGATGATGTTGGTTCACATTAATCAACTAGATGTCGCAACAGACGTGCATAATGCCTGGCTGCGTACCATTGAGGACGGCATTCACACCTACGATATTTATGTGGAGGGTGTGAGCAAGGCAAAGGTTGGCACAAAAGAGTTCTCGGAGGCCGTCATCGCTCGTCTTGGTCAGGAGCCACATATGCTCAAGACAGTTCGTTATACTTCAGCGCCAGCATATATTACCAACGACCATGTGAGCACATCCTCGTCTTCCGAGAAGAAGGAGCTAATGGGGGTAGATGTCTTCGTGGATTGGCATAGCGGAAGTGCCGAGGAACTGGGTGAGAGCTTTAAGAAGGTGAGCAGTCATGACCTCGAGTTGCAGATGATTACGAACCGTGGCGCGAAGGTGTGGCCAGGGGGCCTGCCTGAAACCTTCTGCACCGACCACTGGCGTTGCCGCTTTATGTCGCCTATCAAAGGCCAGGTTGTCACGCACGAGCAGATCATTGCCTTGCTGCAGCGCATCGCCCAGGCCCGCTTCGATTTCATCAAAACCGAGAACCTCTACGATTTCGATGGGAAGGTTGCGTATTCGTTAGTGCAGGGCGAGTAAATCGACAACAACAACGTGACCTCACACTACGCTAAACACATAAGGAACGTAATGTATGGTAATCGACGAAATTTTAGCCCACAATAACCGCTTCGTCCAGCAAACCCATCTTCCTATGGTCGGCCATGCACCACGCAAACACATGGCCGTCGTCACCTGTATGGATTGCCGGTTAGTGAATATGTTTGAACAGGCCCTTGGCCTGGAACGTGGCGACGTGCTAGGGTTGCGGACCGCCGGGGCCACCATCCCTGATCCTGAGCGTCAAGCCGCTCGCAGTGACCTCATTCGTTCACTGGCAGGTGGCATCTACCTGCTCGGCGTGCGTGAAGTCGCCGTGATTGGTCACACCCAATGCGGACTATCGCATGGCAATCCTACCGCGCTCACTGCCGCCATGCAAGCACTGGGAGTGGACCCGCAGAAATTGATCGAGCAAGAGAACCTGGGTGATGTAAATGGCCTGCTACGCTGGCTCGGTGTCTTCAACGAGGTTCATATCAACGTCCAGGAGGTGGTTAACGTCATTCGCCGCAGCCCCTTCCTGCCCAAAATTCCCGTCCACGGACTTGTGATTGACATTAATACAGGTAAGTTGGAAATAGTGGATCGGGCATCCTAAAAATGCAGAGAGCCATCCCCCACCAGGGCAAGTGAGGGAAGCGGGTGGGCGTCACTTTTTTGCGTTGAGCCGTCGCTGCCCCTTGACGACCGTCACCCCCCCATGACGACCGCAAGGGTCGTCACTACTATACACGGTGAGGACATCGCTTCGCTCGTCCCGAATATACCCGCGAGCGAAGCGAGCAAGAGCGTCTAGAGTAGTGACGACCCTTGCGATCGTCATAGGGGGAGGAGGCGGCATTTTCTGCAAAAATTTGACGCCCACCCCTTCCCGTGAAGAGCTTCTTCCTCTTTGACCATCTCTGTTGACCTATGTGTGATACAATACGGTACAGCCAAACTACAGTTTCTTTTCGACAAAGAAATACAGATAGACCCATGAAAAAGACGCATGCTCATCACTTTGCGCTATTATTAGTCATCCTTGCTTTTGTTATTCTTGCTTCCGCCTGCGCCACAACTGGCACTACCAGCAACACAATAACAACACCAACACACTCAACTACTCAAAAACAGCCAACGCCGAAGGTCTCGCTCCTTTCCGGCCCCATCACCTATGTCGCACTCGGAGCCTCCGATGCTGTCGGTGTTGGGAGTAACCAGCCCGGCTCACAGGGCTACGTGCCATTATTAGCTGCAAAACTGCCAAAGGGATCGCATCTGGTCAATCTGGGTATCAGTGGCATCCATGTACATGCCGCTTTGACAGAAGAACTGCCCATCGCCCTCTCTACTTCACCTCGCCTCGTCACTATCTGGCTCGTTGTCAACGATTTCATTGGGGGCGTCACTTACGAGGACTACATTCACGACCTCGATACACTTTTGAACCAATTGCACAGCTATACCCATGCTACCGTGGTTATGGCAAACCTGCCCGATCTGACCCGCCTGCCCGCCTTTGCCAATCAGACTACAGCTCAAAAGGCGGAGACATTGCGCGAAATCCAGCATTGGAACGCGGGCATTGCGGCACTGGCAACGCGCTATGGGGTGACGCTGGTGGATTTGTACAGCGATGGTAGCCAGCTCACTGCCCATCCCGAATATATCAGCGACGATGGTTTTCATCCCAGTCCAGCGGGGTATGTGCAGTTGGCGAATCTTTTTTGGGAGGCAATCAGAGGGTAATTTATACCAACCTCTCCAACTCCTCCACCCTATTCACTGGAGCCGCACATACAAAATTCTGGCATACATAGGCCGTAGCCTTGCCATCCTTCAAAGGCCGACTCTCTAATAATGGTACCACTTGAGCAGCCTCCGTATCATTCGGAGCAGCACAGGCCAAGACACTGTTGGGCAGGTAACGGTTATTGATCACTTCCAGCAGAGCGCGTGTATCCGCCTCGTGCGGATCACCCATGATGGCAAATTCTTTGACCGGCGAGAGAGCAAAATCCAGCGCATTCAGAACATGGCTGAAAGCCTGGGGATGCTGTATCAGAATATCGGTAAGCGGGTGCAGGTAGTTCTCAGCACGCTGGCGATAACTGTCTTCGCCAGTGAAGGTAGCCAGGCGCAAGAGAACATCGGTAGCAACGCTATTCCCTGCGGGGAGTGCATTGTCCATGATCTCCTTGGGACGACTGAGCAAGGCTTCATGATCGGAGCCGGTATCGAAGAAGCCACCATTTTGCTCGTCGGCAAAGAGCTGAATGGCCTCGTCCATCAGGCGACGAGCCTCGGCGAACCAGCGCGGGTCAAAGCTGGCCTCGTAGAGAGCCAGCAGGCCATCGGCCAGGAAGGCATAGTCTTCCAGATAGCCCTTAAGGTGAGCACGTCCATCTTTATAAGTACGCAATAATCGCCCCTCTGGCCGCATGGTACGCAACAGAAACTCAACATTAGCTATGGCAATGTTCAGATAGTCGGGGCGGTTGAGATAGCGACCGGCTTCAGCAAAGCTGCGCAGCATCAAGCCATTCCAGGAGGTCAGAATTTTCTCATCACGTCCAGGTCTGATCCGCTGCTCACGCACTTTGAAAAGCATTTTACGGCTGCGTTGCAGGGAAGCTTGCAGTTCTTCCAGGCTGATATGCGCGTCGTCGGCCACTTGCTGAGCATCCGGCTCTACATGCAGGATATTCTTCCCCTCAAAATTACCCCTCGACGTCACATCGTAATATTGCATGAACAACGGTGCATCTTCAGGCAGCAGTGCTTTCTCAATTTCGGCAGGTGTCCACAGAAAGAATTTGCCCTCTTCACCTTCGCTATCAGCATCTTGCGTAGAATAGAAACCACCTTCTGACGAGGTCATCTCACGTATCACATAGTTCAGCGTCTCCTCAACAATGCGTTCATAGAAAGGATTGTTGGTGACCAGATAGGTGTGCAGGTAGATGCGGCTGAGCAAAGCGTTATCGTAGAGCATCTTCTCAAAGTGAGGAACAAGCCATTCAGTATCGACGGCGTAGCGATGGAAGCCACCACCTAGTTGATCGTAGATGCCTCCGTTCGCCATGTGTTGCAGCGTGGTCTCAACTATCTCCAGTTCTGGGCGCGTGGGTTTACTCGTGATCTGACCAAGGCGATGCAAAGAAATGCGTAACAAGAGTTCAAGCGACATAGTGTTAGGAAATTTGGGTGCGCTACCAAAGCCGCCATGCTCAGGATCGAAGTCAGCAGCCAGAGCTTTGCTGGCTGTATTCAGGAGTTCAAGAGGAACAGTGCCGCCAGGTGTAGTACCTTTGTGACGGAAAGGACTGCCACTGCGCTGCTGCAAGTGTTCGGCAATCTGGTTGGCCTGCTCTTCAACTTCCTCACGGCGGTTCTCGTAGGCATCAGCCATGCTGAGCAGAATGCGTGGAAAACCGGGTACAACCTGTCCCCCATAGCGACGGTCACGCGGTGGGAAGTAGGTGCCACCGTAGAAGGGACGCCCATTGGGAGTGAGAAAGACGGTCATGGGCCAACCACCCTGCCCGGTGAGAGCCTGCACGGCCTGCATATAGATGCCATCAACGTCGGGTCGCTCCTCACGGTCTACCTTGATCGAGACAAAGTGCTGATTCATGATGGCCGCAATATCTTTGTTCTCAAAAGATTCGCGCTCCATCACATGGCACCAGTGGCAAGCTGAGTAGCCAACACTGAGCAAGATCAGCTTATTCTCACTCCTGGCCTTCTGAAACGCCTCTTCACCCCACGGGTACCAGTCTACCGGATTATGAGCATGCTGTAACAAATATGGACTCGTCTCATGGATGAGACGGTTGGTATGTTCATGATGCTGGTGTGTATCTGCAATGTTTGACATATCTATCCTCTTCTGTTAGTTAGAACTTTCATGCAATGTATCTTAGCATTGTACGACATGCACTTTGAAATGGAAAACAAAGCCGTTTGAGCGATGTCTACATTATTTAGGAAACCTTTTTTCTGACGTCGTCCTCTTGACTTTTGCTCATCTATAGCTTACCTTTATGAAAGGGGCAGAATGACTAATTAAAGTTAATTGGTCATGCAGTCAAAGCTAGAGGAGCAAAACGATGGTTAGACAGGATAAGCGAGATAATACAACGCAGGAGGAACAAGCAAAGCGACAGGAACGTGCTGAGCGTATTCTGGGCGCGGCGGCTGAACTGGTAGAACGTTGGGGATATCGCAAGACAACCATTGATGATATTGCAAAGCAAGCGGGAGTTGCCAAGGGAACCATCTACCTGCATTGGAAGACGCGGGAAGATTTATTTCAGGCCCTCATTCGCCATGAGAACCTGAAAGTGGCAGAGGATATTAAGCAGCGTATAGCCAACGATCCTGAAGGCGCGACGTTCCATGGCATGATCAAACATTCGATACTTGCCACGATGAAACGTCCCCTATGGAAGGCAGTCATGCTACGCGATACAGATATACTTGGTGAATTAGCCAACAAAGAGATGGGAGACACACTCAGTAGAGAGCGGCTCGCAGACTTCAAAACCTACCTTGATTTCTTGCAGAGCCATGGCCTGATGCGTACCGACCTTAGCACAGAAGAGCTATTCCTTATATTGAGCGCACTCTCGATAGGCTTTCTGCTTGTTGATCAGTTTATGCCAGACAACTTTAAATTTTCCGACGAGAAGACGGCAGAGATGCTGGCAGATAGCATACAACGTACCTTTGCGCCATCTACTCCTGCGCCGTCTAATGAAGTACAGACAGGAGCAAATGCCTTTAATCAATACTTTGAGCGAACTGTGGATATTATAAAAGAACAAGATCAAAAGGAGCTAGGATGATGAATACCATTATCCAGGTCAACAGATTAACCAAAAACTATGGTGCCAGCCGGGGCATTACAGATGTCTCTTTTGAAATTCACGAGGGAGAAGTTTTCGGCTTTCTGGGGCCGAACGGAGCCGGCAAGACGACGACCATGCGTGTGTTGATGGGTCTGTTGCGGCCAACGGCAGGGAAGGCCACTATTGGCGGGTTGGATTGCTGGTCGCGGGCCCCTGAGGTCAAGCGGCTGATAGGCTACCTGCCGGGTGAGTTTTCTTTCGATCCAGGGCTGAAGGGGGCGCAGATTCTCACATACCTGGGCAATCTGCGTGGGGGAGTCGATGCGAAGTATGTACGTAGCTTGATCGAACGATTGGGCTTAGACCCCAGCAAGCGGTTCCGTGAGTATTCACGCGGCAACAAACAGAAAGTGGGTTTGGTACAGGCATTTATGCATAAGCCACGCCTGCTGATCTTGGACGAGCCAACCACTGGACTCGATCCGCTTAATCAGCAGGAGTTTTACAACATGATCGCTGAGGTACACGCAGAGGGGCGCACTGTCTTCCTCTCATCGCACATTCTGCCAGAGGTGGAACATACCTGTAGTCGTGTGGGCATCATTCGCGAAGGGCGGCTCATTCAGGTCAGTGAAGTAACTGCACTGAAAGATATCCGTCAGCATGAAGTAGAGATGAGCTTTGCCACTCCTGCCTCGCCTGCATGGTTTAAGAACGTACCAGGAATACTCACTGCCTCACCGGGGCACGATGGATTGGATATCCATCTGACCGTCCAAGGCGATCTGCGTGAGGTGATTAAGCTGGCAGCCCAGCACGATGCAACGAACCTGATTATCCACGAGCCGAGTCTGGAAGAGATTTTCCTGCGCTTCTACGAACCGGAGCAAACACCTGCTATGGTGAAATAGGAAAGGTTGGAAAACGATGTTTCGCACCATTTGGACTAAAACGCTTCGCGATTATCGCTTCGCCATTTTCGGTTGGGGTATTGGTATAGGCTTGCTGCTGTTTGCATCGTTAGTCGCCTATGCCACACAGGTTGATACGCCTGCTGCACGCGCCAGTCTACCCCAGATTGCCGCACAATTTCGCTTTTTCGGAGATCCAGTCGAGGTGACAACACCAACTGGCTACACCACATGGCGCGTCATGGGTCTGTTTGCACCAATCCTCATAAGCATCTGGGCCGTGCTGGCAGGAGCTCGCCTCGTACGAGGCGAGGAGGAGCGTGGCTCTATTGATGTATTGCTCTCGACTCCTGTTTCACGGCTACACCTACTGTTAGAAAAGCTGGGAGCTTTGCTTGTAGCCATGCTCTTCATCGGGCTCTTGATCGGCCTGTTAGCGATGGCAGGCTATGCCAGTGCCAAATTAGATGTAGATGTCGCTGGCTCATTACTCACCGGCTTGAATGTGAGCCTGATAGGCTTTTTCTTTGCCGCACTGGCCTTGTTTCTCTCGCAACTCTTGACAAGCCGGAGCACGGCAGCAGGATTAGCAGGAGCTTTGCTGGCTGTGGCTTTGATATTAGATGCCACTGGACGTACCGTAGATAACACGGCCTGGCTACAGCACCTTTCGCCGCTCTATTACTACAATGCGAGCAAGCCGCTCATTGCTGACTACACCTCTACACATGGTGCTAATCCAGGGGCAATGCTCCTGCTGTTAGGACTGGCTGTTCTCCTTATAGCCGTGAGTACTCCGCTCTTTTTGAGGCGTGATATCGGAGAAACGGCATTGCCGTCCTGGCAAAGATATGCATCAGGAGTCCAGAAAGATCGCACCGGGCAGGCACTCAAACAGGCTGAGAAAGATGTCTTTATACGGGCCATTAGCTTACGTGCGTTACGGGCGCATGCAGAGAGCATCTTCTGGTGGTTAGTGGGCATCGGCTTCTACGCCATCTGGGCGACATCGATCGCCAAAACTACCGAGGGACCCCTGCACAAGTTGTATGCCAGCGTACCATTGATTAACAAGCTTTTCTCCGGTCAGGATATCGCTACCAATGCTGGCTTCCTGGCATTGATCGTCTTTCTGTTTCTACCCATTCTCGTAGTTGTCTTTGCTCTGGTGGAAGCATTACCGTGGGCAAACGATCTGGAAAATGGGCGATTTGAGCTGCTTTTGAGTACACCAAAGCCGCGTACTCGTCTGATACTTGAACGTTTTGGAGCGGTACTCATCGCTATGTTGCTGGCCCCACTGGTTATATGGCTCGGCATTCTCATAGCGGCTAGTGCCACCGCTTTCAGCGTTGATGCAAGTAAAGTAGCGGCCGCCTCCTTTGGCTTATTGCCTCTGGAGCTGATTATCGCCTCGCTTGTCTACTTATTAGCAGGGCGTCTGCGTCCCGCAACTGTGGTAGGCGTTATGACTGCCTTCCTCGCTGCTTCGTACTTTGTCGAACTGCTGCACACCTTGCTTAACGTGCCAGACTGGGTAGTCTCACTTTCCATCTTCCATCAATACGGTAGCCCCATCACCGATGGCCTGAACTGGGGAGCGTTTTTTGCGATGATTGGCATTGCGCTGGTATTGCTGGCATTGGGGGTGGTGCTGTTCAATCGAGGTGATGTGGAGCGGGCGGCGTAGACTGCCCCACCCCAGGATGGCCGCAAGGGCCATCCCTACTATACTCCGGCTTCGCATGCCGGGGCATTCGTGGTATAGTAGGGATGGCCCTTGCGGCCATCCTGGGGTGGGGCAGGGATCCTGCTACATTTGCCAATATGCTTTTATCGATAGAAAGAATCACACATGACTACCCTTACTCCCTGGTCTGATGTAGTAGCTAAAGCCACTGCATATCTTAGCAGTACCGATCCCGTGATGGCCGAAGCTATTGTGCGAGTGGGGCCGTGTACGCTGGTACCTGATCCCAATGTATTTGAGACGCTGGTTGACGCCATTATCTCACAGCAGATTTCGGTGAAGGCGGCTGACGCGATTATGGCACGCTTACGGGCTACTATACCCAACGCCATGCTTACACCTGAAGCATTGATATTGCTAGATCATGATGCTTTGCGAGCAGCGGGCCTCTCAACCCCCAAAGCACGCTATGTACGCGACCTTACCGAGCATGTGGTGAGTGGGCAACTTAACCTGCTAGCCCTGGATCAGATGGATGATGAGGACGTTATCAAACAACTAACGGAGGTAAAGGGCATTGGACGCTGGACGGCAGAGATGATACTGATTTTTTCTTTGCATCGAGCCGATGTGCTTCCGGTAGATGATCTGGGCTTCATAGAGGGTGTGCGCGAGGCGTATGGACTAGAAAAACGTCCAACACGCAAGGAGATGCTAGAGCGCGGGGAAGCGTGGCGTCCGTATCGCACTTTTGCTACATGGTATATGTGGGGGTTGCGCCGCCTATCTATGAACAATCGGCGTGAGCGGACGCGCATTGTATCCCTGTGAGAGAATGTGAGTGAGTGAGGAGGACGCCCCATGACGACCGCAAGGGTCGTCACTACTATACTACGAAGCCACCAATGTCTGAGCCAGCGAAGCCGTCTATAGTAGTGACGACCCTTGCGGTCGTCATGGGGCGGGGAGGGGGTGCCATGCGTATCGCTGTGAAATTGTATGTGATACCATATGTATAGCATGGATACAACGGACAATTATTATGCCATTTTAGGCGTGCCGATAGATGCAGATAGCGAGACGTTAAAGCGGGCATATCGACAACTGGCGCGGCGGTATCATCCCGATCTGGCGGGGCCGGAGGGAGCGGTACAGATGAAGCGCATCAACCGTGCCTACGATGTGCTGAGCGATCCTGAGAAACGCTTAAACTACGATACGATCATCGGTGGAGTCATCGACCTACGCAATGATGGACTAACACGTCCACGTCCAGTAGCCCGTAAGTTCGCTACAATGGATGATCTGGAGTTTTCCGGCCTGAGCATTTTCAGCACCAAAGGGCCATTGAAGACGGGGCCAGTATTGCATAGCGGACTGGGAGTTATCTCAGTGGTCAGTAGTGTTCAGACAGCGCAGGAAACGCTCATCGCCCTTGGCTCTTTAGATGGCAAGGGCTTCCTCTGGCATCCACAACAACCGGATAGACGCATACCTTTTACAGCTGATCCCGCGCAAACCATTGAGTCATTGAAAGAATTACGTTTCTCAGTAAACGGTGGCTTGCTTGCTGGCTGGGGACGCCTGAGCCTGCATGTATGGAATACCAACGATGGCTCATTACTATGGAGCTATCCTCTGATCCAACGGGCGGTGTCGGCACACTACTCACTGGACGTGGTACTACAGGAGGCTGGGCATAGTCAGCGCGAGGCCATTATGGCTCTACCCTTGCAGCCCAATGATAACCTCGGCCCACGCGCTCTCGGTGTACGCGGTACGGATGTCGTACTACATACGATGGGTACGCCTCCCGAAACGCTGAGCAGGCCATTGATCTGCGTCGAAGAAGCCCTTGAGAAACGGCTATTCTGGGCCATTCGCCTCCGAGCGTTAGCACAAGACGCACAGACACTAATGACCCTCTCCTGTGGTCACCTACCAGACGAGGCTGACGAGATGGCGGTGATTAGAAGATGGGATCTGACGGCACGTACACGCTTTGGTAGACAGATACAGCCACAGATTACCATATCTGTGGCGATCGGACGTTGTGCCGACTACACACCACCTTACGCAACCACTCCCGATAGCAATACTCTGGCCCTGGTCTATGGCGGTGACAAAGTGCGCTTGTATGATACGCTGCATGGCACCTTCATTGAATTAGCCTGCGGAACAATGGGTGGTAGTGCCAAATTGGCTCTCTCACCTGATGGACAATGGCTGGCCGTGGCTCGCGAGGATAGCGAGATCACTGAGGGCGTGGTTGATCTCTGGTTTACGAACCAGGGACGGATCATACAAAAGCTGTATCATCCCTGGCAAGTCAGTGCGTTGCATTTTACCGCCGACGAACTAGTCGTGGCTCTAACCGATGGTAGATTGCAGCTCTGGCAGAGACATTAAACATTCCAAACGTAAAATGAGAAGCTTAGTAACAGTAATTAGTCCCCTTTTGTTGCTTTTTTTGCTGCCATTCGTTCGTTTACTTAGTAGCATAATCATTCAATTCATTGCTCTTTGATGGGCCGTTCATTGGCGTATTACAGAAATTGAAATAGAGAATTGCTTGGGACAATGTGGTTTAACAATTCAACCGTCATCATCCCAAAGAAGCGAGGTAGTCACACATGCGTGTTTCGGTAGTTGTCCCAGTATACAATGAAGAAGAAACTGTAGCTCAGGTTCTAAAGTCACTTTCTGAAGTAACTCTTGATCTGGAAGTGGTGGTGGTGGACGATGCATCCACCGACCGCACATGGGAAATTTTGCAGGAATTGCGCCAGCAGGAACCCTTTACCACTTACCGTTTTGTACGACACAACCACAATCAAGGCAAAGGGGCGGGCCTGCGTACAGGCTTTGGGCTGGTAAGTGGAGAACTGGTAACGGTGCAGGATGCTGACATGGAGTATGATCCCCAGGACATCCCAACCCTGGTACGCAAATGGGAAGCGGCTAGTAACAAGAAAACGGCTGTTTATGGATATCGCGACCTCTCTGGCCAGAAGTTCACAACACGCTGGGGCAATCGTTTCTTGACAGCAGTAACTAATATTTTGTTCGGTTCGCGTATCCACGATATGGAAACCTGCTATAAGCTCATCCCTGGCATCCTAGCCCGCTCCTTGCCAATGGAGGGCCGCCGTTTTGAGATAGAGCCAGAGATTACATCCTGTATTTTGCAGGTCGGCTATCAGATTCTCGAAGTACCCATTAGCTATAAGCCGCGAGTCGCCAAGAAGCTCAACCCCTGGAAAGATGGCTGGCCAGCCCTGGCCATGTTGCTACGCCGTCGCTTCAGCCAGCCCTTTCGCTTTGTACAACCACAAGAAATGTCCACCCCTGAGATCAAGGCTGACGAGGAGCAGACAACTCCCGTACGGAAATAAGACGCCAATGTCGTAGGAGTGTAGGGACGTGATTGAGCGCATCCAATAGGCATCAATTCAAACGAAGCCGATGCAGGAGTGTCATCCTGAGCGCAGCGAAGGATCTCTCTGCGGCGAGAGATCCTTCGCTGCGCTCAGGATGACAAAGCGAGAGGGTCTCGTCTTTGAAATGTCTTGGCCCTTGTGGGGCCTTTGGCAGCACCCGCCGTTGCCATCGCGTAGGGGCGGGGGTGGCTGTGGCGCGGGGTTGGGGCCCTTGTGGCCGCCCGCCGTTCCCCTGAGTGCTCGCTTTCCCATCCTTGCCACACCCTGCCCCAACGGGCGGCCACACCCTGACACAACTATCTCGCCTGCTCAAGAGCCATCGCAAACGCCTGTACGCTACTAAAGCGATCCTTCGGCTCTTTAGCCAGAGCCTTCAGCACCACCTGCTCAACGGCAGGTGAAAGTGTTGGCACTTTCCAGCGCAAAGATGGAGGGGAAGTAGTCATATGCTGAGTAGCTATTTCAATGGGGCTACCATGAAAGGGACGCTCTCCACACAGCCACTCGTAGACCACAATACCCAATGAGTATTGATCGCTTGCCAGCACTGGCCTTCCCTGAACCTGTTCAGGAGCCATATAGGCTAAGGTACCGGCCATTTTCAGCACACTCTGAGAGCGCGTGCTACGAGCTATAGTAGCGATCCCAAAATCGCTGAGCAAGATATCGTTGTCTGAGCGCAGCAATATGTTCTCTGGCTTCACATCTCGATGAATAAGCCTCTGCTCATGTGCGAATTGCAGCGCATCGGCCACCTGCTGCACATATGGAACAATTACACGCAATGGCAGGCGTGTTCCTTTGAGATACCGCTGACGCAATGTCCCATTAGGAGCATAATCCATCACCAGAAAAGGAGTCTTGCCTTCAATACCAAAATCCAGCACCCGTACAATATGTGGATGCACCAAGCGCACAAGAGTTCTCGCCTCTAAGCGAAACTCCTCCCGCTCCCTGCTGGTCAACTGGCTATGCAAGACTTTGATGGCCGCATAAGAATCAAGATGTACATGCTCACCCAGATACACCTCCGCAAAAGCCCCCTCCCCAAGCAAGCGAACGAGCCTATAATTACCCAGCTTTTCCCCAACACGATTGGGCACTTCCTCATCTTCACCCACACTATCCTGTACCATCTCTCTATCCACCTCCCCAACTTGCTGCATAGAAATCGGAGCCGTCACCGCTCCCACAGGGACAGGAAGTGGCTCACTTTCAGGTAACGGCGTTACCTTCGTCTGCTCCGTGGTTGCAGGCCCAAGTGCAAAACCACAATTCGCACAAAAAAGCGCACCCGCGGGTACCGGTTGATGGCAATTAGGACAATACACATCAGGCATTGCTGGCACAGTAGATGTTTTTACAACAGGAGGGGGTTGCTGCACAACGGGAGGTATCTGCTGTTGCGCTACTTGTGGCACAGGCCAGCTTAGAGCAGGAGGCTTCACAATAGGAGGCATCTCCTGCGGTGCTTGTTGTTTTCTCTGAGCCTGCGTTGGGAAAATAGGCATTGTAATAGGAGAAGTTTGCTGCTGGCGTGCTTGTTGCTCTCTCTGTTGATCAAATTTCTTCTGATCAGCAGTAAGTGCAGCATCGGTAGCAGCCTTTTGAGCAGCAACTGGTTGCTTCTCTCTATGGTTAGCCCACTCACGAAGACGAGCTATTTGCCGACGCATAAAGGTACCAATTTTTTGAAGAGCAACAAGTTGTTCGTCTTCAAACGGTGCCAGTTCACGGCGACGCCGAACCTGCCTGCGTACAAAGACCCAACTCAAGAGCAAGAACAGAATGACTAACAGGATGACTCCCCCTACAACGAGCCAGATTACCGGAACATGTTTACCAAGGAGAGTGATCTCTGCACTGCTTGAGCCAGACTTGTTGTTCGAAGAATGGGTATTCGTTGGTGGTATGGCACCCCCATTCCCGCTTGTCGGGGTGCCATGAGTGGTCGCGGCCTGAAACGCCTTCAGACTTAAAAAGGTCGTCGGGGCCTGGAATTGGGAATTGAGAGTCTGTGCTTTTTGCATGTCAGTTTGAGCAGCAGTAAGATTGCCTGCATAGAATTCGCTAATCGCTTTGTCCCACACATCATGCAAAGCATTGGTATTGGTACCCTGCAAAGGCTGCAACTGATTACTGACATAATCGCGAATAGTTTGAGCGGTATCCGCGTTGCCCGTGTGCATATCGAAGAGTTGCCCGCTGGCAGTGACAATTGGCATGCCCAGTTCATTCTTGGAGTCGCTGGCAGACACCAGCGTTGGGGTGAGAAATTGTGCAGCCTGCTGGATCGTAGGAGAGGCAGATGTAGAACCAGTTAACTCAAGGCCTTGTGAGGTCCTCTGATCTGTAGGAGCAGGAGTGGCATCCAGATTGAGAAAGGGCTGTGGTTGGGTCATGTGGAAAGGGAGTAAAGCCACCCCTTTGTCACAGCCGGGAGAG
>Ga0137381_10001673_pt1 | contig 15089 bp, 14 predicted proteins | sample SagtaG_16_FD_104808 | JGI IMG/M metagenome (GOLD analysis project Ga0137381, IMG submission 104808) | Vadose zone soil microbial communities from Sagehorn Ranch, Mendocino, California, USA - Sage2_L_115_16 metaG | ecosystem: Environmental > Terrestrial > Soil > Vadose zone | place: USA... | reverse complement strand
GATGTAGGCCAGCACCATGGCGTAGAGCATGACGTCGAAGGCGTCGAGCATCCAGCCGAGGGCAGCGGCGATGAGAGTGCGGCGCTGAGCACCGCTGGTTTGCGAAAAGGTGATGGCGGTCGCGGACATGAGCGGGCGATTGTAGCAGCGGAGAAACCAGGATCCGCCCAGAGATGCAGAGGCACAGACCCTCCCGTAGTCTTTATTTGCGTTCCTCTGTGGCTACTCTTCTTTTTTCAAGAGGCGCAAGAAACGGCGCGCGCGGTGCACGTCGCGGGCAATCTGCTGGCGAAGAGCATCCACGGAGGGAAATTTAATTTCATCGCGCAACCGCCGCAGAAACGAAATCTCCACCTCAGTCTCAGAGGAAAGCGCGAGGGGATGAAAGCCCAGCAAATGGGTTTCCACGGCGAACGATTCGCTGCCAAAGGTGGGGCGCTGGCCGATGTTGGTGACCGAATCGAAGCATGCTTCGCCAATGCGGCTGCGGGTTATGTAGACGCCGTCGGCGGGCAACACCTCTTCATAGCGGCTGAGGTTGATGGTGGGCACGGTGTACTTCTGCCCGTATCCGCGGCCGCGTCCGGGAGTGGAAAGCACCGAGAAGACGCGGCCCAGCAGTTGCCGGGCGCGACCCACCCGGCCGGCGATTACCAGTTCGCGAATGCGGCTGCTGGAGACGGGGTCACCGCGAACCCGCATTTCCGGATAGACAACAACTTCGAATCCGAACTCGCGTCCGAACTCCGAGAGCTTGGCGACGTTGCCCGCGGCCTTGTGGCCAAAATGGAAATTCGCGCCTTCGTGGACTTCGCAAGCGCGGATTTTTTTGCGCAAAATTTCCGCCGCAAAATCGCGCGGCGAGGTAAGCGACAGGTCGCGGCTAAAGGGCAGCACCAGCACGGCCTCAATGCCGGTTTCGGCCAGCAGCCGGAGTTTTACCGGCAACGGCGTAAGCAGCTTGGGAGCGGCGTCCGGCCGAAGAATGCGCATGGGATGGGGATCGAAGGTCACGGCCAGCGAGCGCGCGCCCAATTCGCGGGCGCGACTCACTACGGCTGCAAGCACGTGCTGGTGAGCGCGGTGGACTCCATCGAAATTTCCCACGCTAACCACGGTGCTGCCGAGGGTTGCCGGAATCTCGTCGAGTTTATGGAAAATTTTCATAGCGGGGGCTAAATCTCGAACTCCAGTTTCAGCCCGTCATGCGCCAGGCGCACATTGGGCGGCAGCTTTTGGTTGGTCTCCTGGTGCGGCAAATCGTGGGAGATGTGGGTGAAGAAGGCGCGTCTGGGTTTCAGCTCTTCCACCAGGCGCACGGAATTTTCTACCGTGGAATGGGTGGGATGCGGTTTGTGGCGCAGGGCGTCCAGAAAAAGAATGTCGAGCGACTGCAACTGCTGCATGGAAGCCGGCGGAATTTCGCTGAAATCGGTGACGTAGGCGGCGGAGCCGAACCGGTAGCCGTGGATTTCGGCATCGCCGTGTAACACTGTGACTGGCTGGAAAGTGGCGCCAAAGAGCTCGAGCGGGCCGTTGATGGGATGAAGCTGCACCTGCGCCAATCCGCCAAATTTATAGTCGCCTTCGAAAATGTAGCGGAAGATGGCGCGCAGCATATCTCCCGTCTGCTCATGCGCATAGAGGGGGATTTTGTGGTCGCGATGAAAACTGAGAGGCCGCAAATCATCGAGTCCCAGGATGTGGTCGGCGTGGGCGTGGGTGTAAACGACGGCATCCAGGCGGCGGATGCGCTCGCGAATCGCCTGCTGGCGAAAATCGGGAGTGGTATCAATGAGCACGGCGTGGCCCGCATATTCAACCAGCACTGAAGGGCGGGTACGACGGTCGTGGGGGTCGCTGGAATTGCAGACCCGGCAATCGCAGCCGATGGTGGGCACGCCCATGGAGGTGCCGCTGCCGAGCACGGTGAGCACGGCTTTCATTTTGTTCGGGCCGGTTTTGCGGGAGCTGTGCCAGCGGTTTGCGGCGGACGAGTGAGCGCGTTAGTAACTTCAACGTAGGCCATGCGCAGCTCATAGAGGCAGTTCTGCAGCAGGTTCTCCTCGGTCGCGGTCAGGTTTCCTTTCGTCTTTTGGTTGAGGATATCGAGCGTGTCGATGGTCTGGCGGGCGCCCATTAGGTCAGCGGGAGGCGGCTGTTCATCTTTTTCATGCATCAGCCCGAGCTGCAGCAGCGCGGTCATGTAAAGCGAAGCGATGAAGCGCTCGAAATTCATCTCGAAGTCTTTGGCAGAGTGGCCGAGTTCGCGTTGCAGGTCGGCATCCATCTTTCGCGAAGATTCTTGATAGGCGGACTTCTGTTCCTGCTGCTCGGCGGCGGTGGGAGGAGGAGCTGAGGGCTCTTCGGGAGGCGCGGGCGCGGCGGCGCTCGGAGTTGGAGTGGCGTTAGCTTGCTTTTGCTCTGGCTGACGGGACGCTTCTTGCGATTTGGCTTGGTCTGGTTCGAGGGCACCGCCTTCTTCCTGACGCAGTTCGCCTTCGGGCGTGAATTTGCGCCGGTCAGTGACAACGAACTCGGACTCGTCTTTCTTGTTGGACATTTTCGCGGATTTGGAATTTGTAATTTAGTAATTTACAAAATTTTCCTGGCCACTCTTGCTTTTCCGCCATCCACCTCCAGGGTGCTGTCGCTGCCAGCGGCTTCGCGGCGGACGTATCCCAAAGCAACCGTTTTTTCGCTGCCGTTCAGGGACAGGGTGGCAACGCTGGTCAATTCACCGACGTCCTTGCCGCCGGCGCGAAGCTTGCTTCCAGGGCCGGGGGCCGCATCCTCGACAATGAAGCTGGTGAACTGCCGGTGGACGTTGCCGCGCGAGTGGATGCGCTCCACAATTTCCTGGCCCAGATAGCAGCCCTTGGTGAAGTGCAGCGCCTGGAATTGCCCGGTTTCCTGGGGGAGGTCGCGTTCGCGGATGTCTTGCCCGTAGCGGGGCACGCCACTGGCGATGCGAAACAGCTCTAGCGCCTTTGTGCCGACGGGAGTGGCGCCGGCGCTAATCAGCACGTCCCAAACTTTGGCGGCATGCTCCGGCGGCATCCAGATTTCGTAGGCTTCGCTGTCAATTCGTGCCAGGAAAAGGTTCACGTCGCGCCACATGAAGTTCTTGAACTGAAGAGCGTCGAGTTCCGCCGCTTCAAACCCTGCCTGGGTTAGAACTTCTTGCGAGCGCGGGCCGCGCACTCCAATGGCGGTCAATTTTGCGCCGGCATCGCTGAGCTCGACCTCATCCATGATGATGTAGTGCTGGAAAAGCTGCATCAGCTTTGCAACCTGGGCGATGTCGGTATCTACCAACAAGTGTTCGCCGAAGTTGTAGATGTACATATCGCCGAGGATGCGTCCCTGGGCATTGAGCACAAAGCTGTACACCCCGCGCCCCGGAGCGAGGCCGGTGACGTTGTTGGTGACCATGCCATTCATCCAGCGAACGCGATCGGGACCGGTAATCATGATCTTGCCCCGCCGGCCCAGATCGTAGACGGCGCATCCGGAGCGCAGCGCGGCAAATTCCGCTGCTGGATCGGAAAACGCGGCGGCTGTCTCAGCGCCGCCGTAGTCGCCAAAGCGGGCGCCCGCGGCTTGAAGCCGGTCATAGAGAGGGGTCGGAGGCATAGGCGTAACAGTTGATTATAGCGTTAGCTGTCTGCGCTGAGCCCAGGCGGCTGAATGCCGCAGGCTGACTGCTAAGATGTTCAGCCGTGAGCGGCGCCGGTAAAAAGAAAATTGCGGTCATCGCTGGCGACGGCATTGGCCGGGAAGTGGTCGCCGAGGCGCTAAAAGTGTTGCGCGCCACCGGAGCGCCGCTCGACTTTAGGGAATTTGACTGGGGCGCCGAACGCTATCTCAAAGACGGTACCACCGTGCCGCTGGATGCGTTCGAAATGCTAGGACGCGACTTCGATGCCATCTTTGTGGGCGCGTTGGGGGACCCGCGCATCCCTTCCAACATTCATGCCAAAGAAATTCTGCTGGACATGCGCTTCAAGATGGACCTGTACGCCAACGTGCGTCCGGTCAAGCTGCTTGATGAATCCCTGTGCCCGCTGAAAAATGTCCGGCCTGAGGACGTGGATTTCGTGGTAGTCCGCGAGAACACCGAAGGGCTTTATGTGGATGTAGGCGGCGTCTTTCGCCAGGGAACGGCCGACGAAATCGCTGTGCAGGAAGACGTGAATACGCGCAAAGGGGTGGAGCGCATTATCCGGTATGCCTTCGACTACGCTCGCAGGCACAGGCGTAAAAAAGTTTTGATGAGCGATAAGTCCAACGTGATGACTTATGCGCACGGGCTCTGGCAGCGCGTCTTCAAGCAAGTTGCCGGGGATTATCCGGATATTGCGGCAGAGCACATGTACGTGGACGCGCTGTGCATGCAGATAGTGCGCCAGCCGCGGCAGTTCGAGGTGATCGTGACCAACAATATGTTTGGCGACATCATCACCGACCTGGCGGCGGCGCTGCAGGGAGGATTGGGGATGGCGGCCAGCGGCAACATCCATCCCGGCAAGACTTCCATGTTCGAGCCGGTGCATGGTTCAGCGCCACCGCTGGCGGGGAAGAATGTGGCCAATCCCATGGGCGCGATCGCGACTGCCTCTATGATGCTGGCTCACCTGGGCATGGCACGGGAGTCGAAAAAAATTGATGCCGCGATTCTGGAAGCGGTGCGGCAGCGCAAGACTACGCAGGACATCGGTGGAAGCATGGGCACCCGCGAGTGCGGCGAGTGGATAGCAGAGTGGGTGACGGCTGCACGTTAGAATGGAAACCTTGCGACTTTTGGCGAAATACTTTTTGGCGGCGCTGCTGACGCTGGTGTTGCTGCCTGCCAGCCTGACGCAGCAATCCCGGCCGAAAGCGGTCCCGGAACAACCTCCAGCGATTCCGCCTGCGCAATGCCAGCCTGCTCCTAAAATACAAACCGAAACCCACATTTCGGCGGCGGAAGCGCAAGAGCTTTTTCGCTCGGTGGATTCCATTTTGAAATTTGCCAGCGAAGACACGCGACTCGCCATCCATCAGCGGGTAAAGCGCGAGCTGGCCAGCAGGGAGCAGGTGCAGAGCTACATCCAGGAGCGCATTAAAAACGATGAAGATGCCCAACGATTGCAGCGTTCTGAACTGGTGCTGAAAAAGTTTGGGCTGCTGCCGCCGGAGTTCAACCTGCGCGCCTTTTTGGTGCAGCTGCTGCGTGAACAGGTGGCCGGCTACTACAATCCCAAAAACAAAACCGTGTACATGCTGGATTGGGTGGAGCCTGAAGCTCAACGTCCCGTGCTCGCCCACGAACTCACCCACGCGCTCCAAGACCAGAATTTTCAGCTTGAAAAATGGGCGAACCTGGGGCGCGATCCCAGAAGCGATCAGAAAAAAACCGGGCAGGATTCGGACCAGGACCCGGAAAGCGATGAGCAAATCGCCGCCCGCGAAGCTGTGGTTGAGGGACAAGCGATGGCCGTGCTGATTGATTATCTGCTCGCGCCCAGTGGCCGCTCGCTGGCGGATTCGCCCATGATTGCCGACGCCATCAAAATGGGAATGATGCAGGGATCAGCCTCGCCGATCCTGGAGAGCGCTCCGCTTTATATTCGCGAGGCGTTGATGTTTCCATACCGCTACGGACTGGGCTTCGTCCGCGAGGTGCTGGTGAAAAGCGGCAAGGAGCAGGCCTTCGCGGGGATCTTTCGCAAGCCGCCGCAAAATACTCGCCAGGTGATGGAGCCCGCCACGTATCTGCAAGGGGAGCGCCTGGAGCCGCTTCGGATCCCGAACCTTCCCGCCATCCTGGGGCCCAGCTATCAACGCTACGATCAGGGGGCTGTGGGCGAGTTCGATATTTCGGTGATTCTCCGGCAGTACGCGACGCCACAGATTTCGCAGCGGCTCACGCCGGCATGGCGCGGTGGCTACTACTACACCGGGCATAAGGCGAATGGCGCCACCGGCAATCTGGCGCTCGTCTATATCTCCAAGTGGGCGTCCAAGGAGGCGGCTGCCGAGTTCGCCGACGCCTACGCCAGCGCACTGGGCAAGCGCTACAAGATTCTTCCCGACAGCAAAATGTTGGATCAGGATTCGGGTGCGGCGCGCTGGCGCACAGAGCAGGGCGCTATTTTAATTGAGGCAAGCGGCGACCTGGTGCTGGTGGTGGAAAATTTTGAGGACACTGACGCCCGGAAAATCCGCGAGGCAGTTTTCGCCAGCTCTCGGGCCGGATTGGCCACTCCGAAGGCACGATCGGCTACGGAGACATCAATCTCACTTCCCGCCGGCCTACATTAAAGTATTACTTTATGACTTGGCTGCAACTTGAACGTGTGCCTGAGCCTGAGATCATGGAAGAGGCCTCAGAGATAGAGGCGTACAGCTCCGCCGCGGCGCAGTCGTATCTGGAAAAGATCGACCGTAGCTTCGTTGAGCACGTGGGACGGCTGCTTCAGCAAAAGAAGGGACTGGCACTGGATGTTGGCTGTGGTCCAGGCCAGATTCCCATCAGGATGGCGGAGCGCTGGCCGGGCTTGCGCATTGTGGGTGTTGATGCGGCGCCGGGGATGGTTGAGCAGGCCTGGCGCAACGCCACCGCGGCGCGCGTGCCCATCTCTTTCCAAGTGCTGCGGGTGGCGGGCGAAAATAATGGCAGGCTGCCTTTCGACGATTGCTCCTTTGACCTAGTCACTTGCAACTCTGTGCTCCATCACCTGCCCGATCCGGTAAGCGTGCTCGATGAAATTGCGCGCGTGGCCAAGCCGAGTGGCGCGGTGCTGGTGCGCGACCTGCGCCGGGCGCTTTTGTTTCCGCTGCACGTGCGCTGGTTTGGACGCCACTACTCGGGAGAGATGCGCCGGCTCTACGAGGCTTCGGTGCGCGCGGCTTACACGCCCAAAGAGTTGCAGCAGTTGCTCTCCCGCTCCCGCCTGAATGGCGGAGGGGCAAGCGTCTTCCGCCACGGCCTGACCCACATCGGCATTGAGCGTGCCGCAATTTCCCGATAGATTGGTTCAGGCAGCCCTACACAACGGTGCTGCAACAGAGAAGTAATCAGGCTCTGTTTCGGTCAGAGGCAATGCCCAAGCGGATCCTTTCCATCTCGTACGATGAATCGCTACTCACCACGCGGCACATGATCCTGCAAGAAGCCGGATTCCGCGTGACCTCGGTGCTGGGTTTTTTGGACGCAATTGGCGCGTGCGAGAAGGAGCCGTTCGATCTGATCATCGTCGGTCATTCCATTCCCGGCAGCGACAAAAAAGCGCTTCTGGAAAAATTGAAGGAGACGTGTCCCCAATCGCCGGTGCTAGGGCTGCGCCGTGTAGGGCAGCCTGCGATGGAGGGGATGGACTGCACCATCGAGGCCGAAGAAGGCCCCGCCACCTTGATTGCCATGGTGCAAAAGGCGGTGGAGGAGAAGAGCAAGCCGGCAAGGCCCAAGAGCATTCAGCAAAAGTAGAGCGCTCGGCCGCCATATTTGCGACTAGGAGCTGGGGCCGCAGACCGCCGGCAAGTGGGCGCTATAATCGAAAAACTTGCAGCAGGGGCTTTTTCCGGAGCGCACATGCGACGTGCGGAAATCGGCATTATCGGGGGCAGCGGTCTCTACTCCATGCCTGGACTCACGGAGATTGAAGAGGCCGCACTGCAAACGCCGTTCGGCGCGCCCTCCGATGCCTACGTCACCGGCGTTCTGGAAGGGCGCAAGGTCGCATTCCTGGCGCGCCACGGGCGCGGCCACCGCATCCTGCCGAGCGAGCTGAATTTTCGCGCCAATATTTATGGATTCAAGCAGCTCGGGGTGCATCGAATTATTTCGCTCTCCGCCGTGGGCTCGCTCAAGGAAGAGCATAAGCCGCTGGAGTTCGTCATCCCCGACCAGTTTTATGACCGTACCAAGCAGCGCGCCTCCACATTTTTCGGCGATGGCCTGGCCGGCCACATTGCTTTTGCCGATCCCACTTGCCCCGAGGTGGCCAAAGTTTTGCAATCGGCCTGCCAGCAATCGGAGGTAGCCGGAAAACGCGGCGGGACCTACATCTGCATCGAGGGTCCGCAGTTTTCGACGCGCGCTGAGTCCAACCTTTACCTCAGTTGGGGCATGGACGTGATTGGCATGACTAACCTGCAGGAGGCCAAGCTGGCGCGGGAAGCGGAAATTTGTTATGCCACCCTGGCCACGGTGACCGATTACGACTGCTGGCATCCAGCGCATGATGCGGTTACCGTGGACCAGATCGTCGCCGTTCTGATGAAGAATGCGGAGAACGCCTGCAAGGTAGTGCGGGCGGCGGTAGCGGCCATGCCGAAAATGCGGGCGTGCAAGTGCGGTTCGGCGCTGGCGCACGCCATCATGACCGAACGCGACAAGATTCCAGCTGAGACGCGGCAAAAACTCAAACTCATTCTCGATAAATACCTTGGTTCCGAACGCAAGGCGGGAGCGTAGCGAATAACGACATGGCGATCCTGGCGGTAGGTTCGGTGGCCTTTGACACGATTCAGAGTCCACATGGGCGCGCGGAAAGAATCATGGGAGGCTCGGCAACTTATTTTTCCCTGGCCGCTAGCTACTTTACCGAGGTACGGGTGGTGGCGGTGGTGGGCGATGATTTCACCGCCGAGCATGAAGGGGTGCTGCGCAACCACGGTATTTGCACCCAAGGCATCCAGCACGTTCCCGGAAAAACTTTTCACTGGGCGGGAGAGTACGGCGACGACCTGAACGTCGCCAAGACCAACTGCACCGAGCTCAACGTCTTTGAAAATTTCCAGCCCCAGGTCCCGCCCGAGTACGCCGCCAGTGAGTTTCTTTTTCTAGGCAATATCGATCCCATGCTCCAGGCCAGCGTGCGCGGGCAGATGAATGGCCCGCGGCTGGTGGGCGGCGACACCATGAATTTCTGGATTAACGGGTGGCGTCCGCAACTGGCAGAGGCGCTCAAGCTGATGGATGTGCTCCTGATCAACGATGGCGAGGCCAAGGCGCTGGCCGAGGATGGCAACCTGCCGCGGGCGGCGCGCAAAATTCTGACCATGGGCCCGCAGGCGCTGGTCATCAAGCATGGCGAATATGGGGCGACGGTTTTCTTTCGCGAAGCCGCATTCGGAATCGGGCGTCATCCCTTTCGCGCGCCGGCATTGCCGCTGGACGAAGTACGCGATCCCACAGGGGCGGGGGACTCCTTTGCCGGCGGATTCATGGGATACATCGCCTCGCAGGGCGAACTGAACCGCGAGGTCTTCAAGCGCGCCATGTTCTACGGCGGCGTCATGGGATCGTTTGCGGTCGAGCGATTCGGGCCGGAGCGGCTACAATCGCTTACTCGCGATGAAATTGACGCCCGCTTTCAGATCTTCCGTGAGTTGACCCACCTGGAATGAAAAGCACAGCATCGACGGAAGCGGCTGCCGGCATCTCCGCTAAGGCGGCTTTTCCAGTGGAATTCAGCCCCGCACATAAGCGCGATTCCTTTTACCTGGCCGCGATTTCCGCTTGCATCTCCCTGTTTGCCCTTGTCTTTTACTTTCGGCACAATCAAATCCTGCTTTCTGGGGATGCCATTGCCCACATCAACATTGCCCGCCGCGTCTTCGATTCGCGGACGCCGGGGCTGGTGCAACTGGGCACAGTCTGGCTGCCGCTGCCGCACATATTGATGATGCCGTTCGTGGCTTCTGATTGGGCATGGCGGACCGGCATCGGAGGGACGATGCCCTCCATGGTCGCCTATGTCGCTGGTGTGCTGGGTATTTTTCGTTTGCTGAGGGGCGGCTTGCGAAATTTCTGCCCAGAAAATCATGCTCGCATGATCGCTTGGGGCGCAGCCTTGATTTATGCCGCCAATCCTAATTTGATGTACTTGCAGGCCACTGCACTTACCGAGCCGCTCTACTTGGCGCTATTTATCTGGGCGATGGTTTTCTTTAGCGAATTCGCGCTGGCCCTGCGGAGGAATAAAAATCATGCTAGACGTGCACTGCAATGGTGTGGAGTTTGCCTCTTTGCCGCCACGCTTACGCGCTACGATGGCTGGGTGGCGAGCGCGGTTATGGCTGTGGCGGCATTGGTTCTGGTGATTGCATTCGGCGGCCAGCGGTTAGGCAAGGCGTTCTTGCAGTTTGCGTTCATTCTGGCCGCAGCCCCGGCGCTGTGGTTGGCATACAACGCCGCGGCATTTGATAATCCGCTGGAGTTTGCTACCGGAGAATATTCCGCACGCGCCGTTACCGAGCGCTCGGTGCGGAGCGGGCAGCCCGAGCATCCTGGATTCCACGATCCCAAGACAGCAGCGGCGTATTTTCTGAAGGCGGCCACACTCAATGCCGGAGAAGGGGGCTGGCAAAGCATCTGGCTGCCGCTGGCGTTGGCGGGAACAGCCGGATTTCTAATTTACGCGCCTCCACTTGCGGGGATGCTGCTGCTGTGGCTGCCGGTGCCGTTTTATGCTTTCTCGATTGCCTATGGGAGCGTGCCGATTTTTTTGCCAGCGTGGTGGCCGTTCTCCTACTACAACGTCCGCTACGGATTGGAACTACTCCCGGCGCTGGCGGTTTTTCCCGCCCTCGCCGCTTATTTTTTGGGAGTTGCAGTCAAACGTCGGCGATGGAGTCCCCTCACCGTCTTAGCGCTTTTGGCGCTTGCCGCGGGGAGCTACATTTCAGTCTGGCGCAGAACGCCGGTGTCGCTGCGCGAAGCACAAGTGAACGGGAGCGCCCGCATGGCCCTGCAAACCAGGCTGGCGGCCGAGTTGCAACGGCTGCCTGCTTCCGCGACCCTGCTCATGTACTCCGCCGACCAAGTGGGGGTGCTGGAGCGCGGGGGCATACCCCTGCGGCGGGTGATCCATGAAGGCAATGCCCTGGAGTGGCATGCCAGCTTGCGTGCACCGCTTCCATGGATGGAATATGCGCTTGCCTTCGCGGGGGATCCGGTGGATAAGTTTGCCGGCCAGCACGCCCGCGAGCTTTCTCCGGTCTTTCATATGAAAGTCGCGGGACAGCCAGTCGCCACGCTGTACGCGTACCAAGCTATTCAACCTACCCCGGCGCGTTAGAGCGTTGTACAATCCGGCGACTTTCTAGATGGTATCCGCGCGCGCTATTCCGCGCGATGGGGCGGCGAGGGCGCAGCAGTGTACCGTTGCTGAGAGCTTTAATTAAGGAGGGCGATGACCGCCTTGCGTGACTGGTTTCCGCATCTGGAGTTGGCCCGATTTATTTCCAGTACCTTGCTGCGGCTCATCCTGGCAGCGATATTGGGCGGTATCATCGGATTGGAACGCGAGGTCAAGCACAAGCCCGCCGGGCTGCGCACTAATATGTTCATCTGCTTTGGCTCGGCGATGTTCACCATTCTTTCCGACCGTCTTGCCAGCCAATATATCGGAGACCACACCCGCATCGCGGCTCAGATCATTCCCGGCATCGGCTTCATCGGCGCCGGGTCTATCCTGCACTCGCGCGGCTCAGTGAGCGGGCTAACCACGGCCGCAACTCTGTTCGTAGTGGCTTCTATCGGGATGGCTACGGGCGGCGGACTCTACCTGCCGGCCGTGTTTGCGACATTGGTAATCCTGCTGGCGTTGCACCTGCTGGGTCTGCTTGAAGAAAGATTCAACCTGAAAGATGTGCTCATGGCTTATGAGGTGAGCGGCGATAGTGCCGATGAGATCGTCGCGCACGTGAATCAGGTGCTGGAAGAAGAACACCGGATGATGCAGACAGTACAGATTGGGCGGGCCAACAGCCACTACCGGGTGCAGTTCACCCTGGATGCTACTCACGAAGAGCACGAGGCCCTGCTCAAGCGCCTGCGGCAACATCCGGCGTTGCGCCAGATCGAGTTCCTAGGCAGCCACGAGCGCGAGTGAGGCCAGACTTTTGGTAATGCCTCTCCCACTTCCTTCTTCCATTCCTTTCGTCAAGGCCGGCGCCTGCGGAAACGATTTCCTGCTCATTGAGGGTATGCATGCGCCTGCCGATATCGCTGCCTTCAGCCGGCGGATTTGTGACCGCCATCGCGGGGCGGGAGCCGACGGCGTGGAATGGCTCTTTCCCGCGACTGACGCTGATATCCGCGCTCGCCTGTTCAACGCCGATGGCAGCGAGGCGGAAATTTCCGGCAATGGGACGCGCTGCGTCGCCGCCTGGCTAGCGGCCGAGCGGGGCAGGAAAAAACTGGACAAAATTGTGGTGCGTACCGGCGCCGGCTTGAAGAGTTGCACTCTGCTGCGGCGTGAGGGCCCCGTATTCGAGTTTGAGATGGCAATGGGCGAGCCTCAAGTGGGAGACGAATTTTCTATTAAGCTGGCCTTCGGGGAGACGGCGGGAGTGCCGGTTTCCATGGGCAATCCGCACTTCGTGGTCTTTGTGGATGAGTTCTCGGCTGGCTGGCAGGCGGAAGCCGCGGAGATCGGACGCCATCACGATTTCAAGTACGGCATCAATGTCGAGCTGGTGCGGGTGGTGAACCAGCATCTGATCGAAGCCCGCATCTTTGAGCGCGGGGTGGGCGAGACCCTGTCTTCGGGTACGGGCTCATGCGCCGCCGCGGTTGCCGCCATTGCCGCCACACGGGCGGAATCGCCAGTGGAAGTGCGCACGCCTGGTGGGATCCAGACCGTAGGCTGGTACAAGGAAGTCTTTCTCAACGGTCCGGCGCAACTCATCTGCCGTGGAGAATTTTTCGTTTAAGATTGAAGCATTGCACCAAAAAATGAAAAAGCCGCCGACATCGCTCGCCGCCCGCATTAAGCCTCCCGCGCTGCGCGCCGCTGATACGGTTGGCATTGTCGCCCCCGGAAGCGCGATCCAACGCGATCAATTGGAGGCGGGATGCGCGACCCTGCGGCGGATGGGCTACAAGCCTTTTTATTTCCAGTCCATTTTCGAGCGCGATCTTTACTTCGCCGGTCCGGTCAAGCGGCGCGCCCGCGAGTTGGAAGAGATGTTCAGGCGAGAGGAGGTGCGCGCCATCATCTGTGCTCGTGGCGGCTATGGCTGCAACTACCTGCTGCAGGAACTGGATTTGCAGAAGATCGCCGCCCATCCCAAAATCTTTTGCGGTTATAGTGACGCGACCACCTTGCTTACGTGGTTTGCCGACGCCGCTAACCTGATCAGCTTTCACGGTCCCATGGTCGCTAAAGATTTCGCCGCGAACATCGTAGATGCTCACTCCTGGAGCGCGGCCACGGGCGGCAGTCCGCAGTGGCAGATTGATGCCGCATCCGCCGGAGCAAAAACTCTGGTCAGCGGCGAAGCCGAAGGGGTTTTGTATGGTGGCTGTCTTTCCATGCTGGCGGCCTCACTCGGCACTCCGTACGAAATCAAAACCGCCGGCGCCATTCTTTTTCTCGAGGACACCGCCGCCAAGCCCTTTCAGATTGATCGCATGCTCATGCAGCTCAAGCTGGCGGGAAAATTTTCTGGAGTGCAGGCAATCATTTTCGGAGAGATGCTGAATTGCGTGCAGCACCCTGAGCAGCAGTACACCTTGGAGGAGGTCGTGCTACGGGTGGTGGGCGATCTCGGAATCCCGGTGGCGTTCGGACTGCGCTCCGGGCATGTCTCCCGCGGCAACGTTACCCTTCCCATTGGCGTGGCGGCGTCACTGAGCGCAAACAATGACGAGGTGCAACTCAAAAGTCTCGAAGCTGCGACCGTGGCGCCGCCGGCAAAAGCAGGAGTGAAATCGGCAACATGAGCGCGCCCCGTCACCTCCATCTCATCGGCATTTGCGGCACTGCCATGGCCTCGCTGGCGGGGATGCTCAGGCAGCGCGGCTTCCAGGTCACCGGGTCGGACAACGCCGCGTACCCGCCGATGTCGGACTTCTTGCGCTCGCTCGGCATCGCGATTCGCCAGCCCTATTCGGAAAAGCACCTTGCGCCGGTTCCTGACTTGGTGATCGTCGGCAATGCCATTTCGCGCGGAAATCCGGAGCTGGAGCATGCGCTCGACCAGCGCATCCCGCTGGCCTCTTTGCCGGAGATCCTGCGCCGTGAGTTTTTAGCAGGACAGGAGCGAATCGTAGTGGCGGGCACGCATGGCAAAACCACCACTACCTCCATGCTGGCATGGATTTTTGAGGTTGCGGGACTCAAGCCGTCATTTCTGATCGGGGGGCTTGCGGAAAATTTTGGCAGCAGCTTCGCTCTGGGCGAGGGTGAGCACTTCATCCTCGAAGGAGACGAATACGACAGCGCGTTCTTCGATAAGGGCCCCAAGTTCCTGCACTATTTCCCGGATTCGCTCATTCTGACATCGGTGGAGTTCGACCACGCCGACATCTACAAAGACCTGGAGGCAGTTAAGATTGCCTTCAAGCGGCTGGTGAACCTGGTACCGCGCCGAGGAAGAATTATCGCTATCGATGACAGCGAGAATGTCGCCGAATGCACCGCAGAAGCGTCTTGCCCGGTGGAGCGTTATGGCTTTAGCGAGGGCGCCGACTGGCGCGCGGTGGGCCTGCGCTTTGAGCCTGAGCGCACTACTTGGTCGATTGTGCGCGGCGGGGAGTCGTCCGGGAACCCCTGGGCGAACTTTGAGTTTGCGCTGGCCGGCGAATACAACGTGCTCAATGCCACCGCGGCCGCCGCCCTGGCCGCGGGGTATGGCATTCCGCCATCGGTCACCGCCAAAGCTTTAAAAACTTTTAAGAGCGTGAAGCGCCGCCTCGAAGTTGTCGCCGAGGTAGGCGGCATTACTATGATTGACGATTTTGCCCACCATCCAACAGCCATCGCCGAAACCTTGAAGGCGCTGCGCACGCGCTATCCCGGCCGACGCCTGTGGGCGGTGCTGGAGCCGCGGTCGAACACGCTGCGGCGGAACATTTTTCAGCCGGAGCTGGTCATCAGCCTGGCGCTGGCGGACGAAGTGGTGATGGCGGGCATCTTCCGCGCCGATTCAATCCCAGAAAATCAGCGGCTTGACGTAGGCGCGGTCGTGGGTCAACTAGAACGCGGAGGAACTCCGGCCCGTGAAATCGCCGACGTCGATGCCATCGTGGCCCGGCTGGCGGCCGAACTGCGCTCCGGCGACGTGGTCGCCATCCTTTCTAATGGCGGCTT
>Ga0137381_10001661_pt1 | contig 15119 bp, 16 predicted proteins | sample SagtaG_16_FD_104808 | JGI IMG/M metagenome (GOLD analysis project Ga0137381, IMG submission 104808) | Vadose zone soil microbial communities from Sagehorn Ranch, Mendocino, California, USA - Sage2_L_115_16 metaG | ecosystem: Environmental > Terrestrial > Soil > Vadose zone | place: USA... | reverse complement strand
TCACCGCGGAAAGTGAACGGATGCGTTCCGGTGCTTCCGCAGCACCTTTGCGGTAGACCGCGGACCCGTCGTATGGGATGCCGGCGATCACCACGTCCGGCGGAGACCCGCCGACGAGTCCACCCCACGGCTTCAGGCCGTCCAGGTTCAAGAGACCATCCCCTTTCGTTCCGGCACCTTGAGGATGCTAAGCGACCCGACCACGAACCACACCACGAAGAGCCCAAAGACGACGGGGAAGCCGCCCGGGAGGCCGAGGATCGGCCCGCGCTTGTTGAAAAGGTCGAGCAGCGGGCCGCCGATCGCCAGCGACATGATTCCCGCGCCCGCGGTCGCGATGTTCGAGAAGCCCATGTAAAGGCCGCCCTCGTGCGCCGGGATGATGTCCTGTATGAAGGCCCAGTCGACAGAGAAGAACACGCCGAGACCCAGCCCGATCACGAGCCCTGTCAGCGTCGCCTGCGCCGCCAGGTCCGGCACTTTCAAGAACGACGCCGGCGGCCCGACGACCGCTTCCGGTAGCCACTGGTAGTGGCTGAAAACCAGGACCAGACTTCCGACCGCACCGAACAGACCCGCGGCGAAGATCAACGGCTTGCGGCCCGTGCGGTTCGAAAGGCGTGACGCCGGCCAGCTCACGAGCGCGGCCACGCCGATGGCGATCCCCAGCAGCGTCGCCGCCGCGGCCGTCGTGGCCTTTGCGTTGTGGTGGAAGAACACGTTGTCGAAGTAGAAGTACGCGTAGTTCTGCAATCCACCGAAGCCCATGAAGATGAGCAGACGCGAGACCATCAGCCACACGAATGGCCGGTTGCGGAACGGGACGCCGAAGGTCTTGCCAAGCAGCTCGCGCAGGCTCCCGAACTGCCGCTCCCGCGGCACGACGCGATCGGGCACGAGCGTGACCGTGACGACCATGGTCGTGAGCAGCACGACCGCGATGGAGATGATCGCGCCCGCGCGGCCGGCGTGCACCAGCAAGAGACCGGCGCCGGCCGTCCCCGCCGCGATGCCGATGAGGTTGGCGACGCCGTAGTAACCCGAAGCCTCGCCTCGCTGCGCCGGCGGGACGACGTCGGGCAGCAGGCCCTGGTACGGCGCCTGCGCAGTGTTGGAGGCGAACTGGAGCAGGAAGTAGAAGACGACGAGCCACCAGTAGTTGCCCGCGAGCGCGATGCCGACGAGGAAGACGAGGTCGCCGACGGTGCCGGCGAAGATGAACGGACGCCGCCTTCCCCACGGAGTCACCGTGCGGTCGGAGATGCCGCCGACGATCGGCTGCCAGACGATGGCGACGACCGTGCCGAGCGATTTCAGAAGGCTCGCCGCAGTGCCTTCGTTGGCGGCGCCGACGAACTGGATGATCAGCTGCGGCAGGATCAGCGCGGTGAGGCTGTTGGTCCAGTAGCCGATCGCTACCCAGTACAGCGAAAGGACTATGAAATCGAGGGCCCGCAGGCGGGGCGGCGAGTCGGTCGCGGTCAGTCGGGCCGGTACGGAGGCAGCGATTTCTTGACCGGGCGGTCCTCGCGGTAGCCGAGCGCGTACTCGCCCTGCAGGATCGTGTGCACCTCGCGAGTGCCCTCGTAGATGATCGGAGCGCGCGCGTTGCGCAAGAACCGCTCGACCGGGTACTCGGCCGAGTACCCGTACGCGCCGTGCACCTCGATTGCGTCGTGTGCGGCGTTGAAGGCGGCGTCCGTCGCGTATTGCTTGGCCATCGACACCTGGCGCGTGTGTCGTGCGCCCGTGTTCTTCATCCACGCGACCTTGAAGTAGAGGAGCCGGCAGATCTCGTAGTCGCGTGACATGCGGGCGATCATCTGCTGCACGAGCTGGTAGCGACCGATCTCCTGGCCGAAGGTCTTGCGCTCACGCGCGTACTTCACCGACGCGTCAAGGCAAGCGCGCACGGTGCCGGTCGCGCCCGCTGCGACCGTGTAGCGGCCGTTGTCGAGGCAGCTCATCGCGATCTTGAATCCGTCGCCCTCGTCGCCGATGCGGTTGGCCTCGGGCACCTCCAGGTCGCTCATGAAGATCGAACCGACGTCGCCGGCTCGGATGCCCAGCCGGTCCTCGATGGGCTCCGTGCGCAGCGCCTTCCCCGACGCAGCGCGGTCGACCATGAACGCGCTGACGCCCTTGCTTCCCGCCTTCGGATCGGTCTTGGCGAAGACGAGAAGGAAATCGGCGGTGTCCGCGTCGGAGACCCACACCTTCTGCCCGTTGAGAACGTAAGCGTCGCCGTGCCGGCGCGCGGTCGACTGCATCGAGGCCACGTCGGAGCCGGCGTTCGGCTCGGTCAATCCATAGCACGCGAGCTTCTTGCCGGAGGCCATGGGCACGAGCCACTGCTGCTTCTGCTCCTCCGTGGCCCATGTGTACAGGCCCATCCCGACCAGGCCCACATGCACGGAGAGCACCGTCCGGTAGACGGTGTCGACGTACTCGAGCTCCTCGCACACGAGGCCGAGCGCGAGATAGTCCATGCCGTGCCCGCCGTAGCGCTGCGGGAAGCACACGCCGGGCAGGCCGAGCGAGGCGAGCTTGGCGAAGATCTCGGGGTCATGGCGGCCGGCGCGATCGTTGGCCGCGATGTTCGGCGCGAACTCCCGGGCGCAGAAATCGCGAACAGCGTCAACGAGCTGCTCCTGGTCCCCAGTCAGCCCCAGGTCGAGCACGCGACTACGTTAACGCGACGGCGACGGAGTTGGGCAGGGGGCCGAGGTCTTGGGCGACGCAGTCGGCTTCGGCGTCACCTTCGGAGTCACCTTCGGTGTCGGAGTCGGACAACCCACAGGGCTGGCTGACGGCAGTGGCTTCAGGTCATCCGGCCCGACGTGGCCGATGAACGGCAGGTGCTTGCCGAAGCCCAGGATGAAAGGCACAAGGCGCGAGCCGTGCAGCTGCGGCTGCAAGAAGCCCGTATAGATCTGCTCCAGCTGGTGGATGCCACCGACGTTGTTGATGTTCGCGGTGCCCTTGGACGCCGCGTCCTTCAACGCCTGGAGGTCCGACTTCGAGACCATCGCGGCGGTGATTGGATTCGAGAGGATCTCGTTCTCGAGCTGATTGACCTGGGACAGCGTCAGGTTCGCGTTCTGCACCGCGGGCTTGAACGCGTTGTCCAGCACGACCAGCGCGGAGATCGCCAGGTAGACGACCACCAGCGTCACGATGCCGTGGACGAAGACCCCGAGCAGGCCGTCGACCCCGCGGATCGCCTGCATGCGGTGGAACATGCCGCCGATCGCCCCGCCGATCGCGCCAAGAACCACGGCGAGGATGAGGGCGACGAACACTGCCAGCACCGGGGTGAGGTGCAGGAGCTTCTGCATCTCGTTCGTGTACTGGTCGTGGAAGCGGAAGACGGCGAGCAGCGTGCCGAAAAAGAAGATCTCGGCCATCAGCGGCTGGATGACACCCCGCTGAAAGCCGGTGATCAGCGCGATCACCAGCACGATGACGATCACGATGTCGAGGACCAAAGCGGGCAGATTCTAGTCGTTGGGCCCCTCGATCCAAGTCAGAACTCGTAGCTTCAGTTAGACTCGCATCGACTTTTGGCCCGAACGATCGCGGTAGCGATGCAGAAGGGCGGGGTTGGTAAGACGACCACCGCCGTCAACCTGGGCGCCGCTCTCGCCGAGATAGGCCAGCGCGTGCTTCTGATCGATCTCGACGCCCAGGGCCACCTCACCCTGTACATGAAGCCGCCGCAGGAGATGGAGAAGACGATCTATCACCTGCTCGTGGACCCGGACACCACTGTCACTGACGTGGTCCAGGAGGCGCCCCAGATGGGCGTGCACTACATCCCGGCCGACATCGAGCTCGCGGGAGCCGATAACCAGCTCATCAACGAGATCGGCAGGGAGAGCATCCTGCGCGACAAGCTGGAGTCGGCGCAGCGCCGCTACGACTTCATCATCATCGACTGCCCGCCCTCGCTGGACCTGATCGTGATCAACGCGCTGGTCGCCGCGGACGAAGTGCTCGTGCCGCTGCAGGCAGAGTTCCTCGCGCTCAAGGGCATGCAGGAGCTGCTGGTCACGATGGAGCGCGTGAAGCGCCGTCTCAACCCGCGGCTCGAGCTCATTGGGATTCTGCCCACTCTGTACAAGCAGCGCGCGCTGCACTCCCAGGAGGTGCTCGCCGCGGTGCGCGAGAAGTACGGCGACAAGGTCTACGACTTCTGGATCACCGACTCGATCCGCTTCGCCGAAACTCCGCTCGCGGGACAATCGATCCTGACCTATGCGCGCGAGTCAGACGGCGCCAGGTCGTACAGGGCGCTCGCGGCGAAGGTCATCGAAAATCACCGGGTGCAGGACTGAGGGTCTAACGAATGCCTAACTTCAAGCGCGTTTCACTGGTCGGTTCAGAAGAGTTGTTCCGTGCGACGCGGCCCCAGGTCGTGGAGGGCACTGACGAGGTGATCAAGGACGCGGTCGACCGGCCGGGCAGGGTGGCGGAGGTCGTCCTCAAGACTCTGAACTTCACGCCCGAGGAGCTGGGGCTGCTGCTGGACGCGGTGCAGATCGCGAAGTATCCCGACCGCCCGCGGGCCAAACCTCAGCTGGACAAGTTCGACGCGCTGGACGCGCTGCGCCTGAAGCTCCAGGCGGTCATCGAGGCCGGCTAGAACCGTTTCCGATAGCGGCGCCGAATGTAGCCGTACGTCCAGAACAGGCAGATCAGCAGCAGGGCGACCGCAAACCCGACCACAGCCGCTCGCTCCATTAGGGTAAATACTGATTCATCCCCCATGGGCAAGCTCGCCATCGTCAAGGTCAAGCTCGACCGCGAGGTCAACTGCTACATCGTCTCCGACGCCAAGAGCAAGGAGGCGGTCGTCATCGACCCGGGCATGCCGGCCGAGAAGATCGCCGAGCAGACGGCGGGACTGACCGTCAAGCACATCCTCGCCACCCACGGACATCCGGGCCACGTCGGCGGCAAGGATGACCTGAAGGCGTTGACCGGCGGCGAGACCGGCATCCACACCGCGGACGCCAAGCAGTTCTTGCGCTCGGCCGACCGCTACCTGCTCGACGGCGACGAGCTGCCGTTCGGCGAGTTCACCGTCCAGGTCATGCACACGCCCGGCCACACGCCGGGCAGCGTGTGCTTCGTCATCGCCAACCACGCGTTCGTGGGCGACACGATCCTGGCCGGAGGGATCGGGAAGCAGATGCCGGAGACCGACCTGCGCCGGCAGATGATGAGCATCGGGGCGAAGCTGCTGCGCCTGCCGCCCGCGACGGCGCTCTATCCAGGGCACGGCCCCGCGACCAGCCTTGAGCGCGAGATGGCGCAGAACCCGATCTTCCGCGGCGCTCCCGTCAGATAGCTAGCTCGAGGGCGACAGCAGGCTCATCAGGATCTTCGTCACGCCGTTCGCGCTGTTGGACGACAGCGTGCCGTTGATGTGGCTGTCGCTCTTGCGCGCGAAGGTGGCCGCGAAAGAGTCGCTCGACTTGGTGGCGAACGTGATCGTCCAGTCGCCCTTGTTCATGTTCTGCGCGTAATAGGCCTGCACCTTCGACACCGAGTCCAGCGTCTCCCACTCCATCCCCCACGACGTCGGACCGCTGGACGGGAAGCCCGCGGCTGCCGTCAGCCGGGCCTTCGGGTAGGTCGGCACGTCGCCCGGGAACGATGGCGGCGACGGCACCTGCGCGTCCAGCTGTCCCGAGGCCCTGGCCAGCGGCGAGCCCGACGGGCTGGGGCTGTTCGACGACGAGCCTGACGAGAGGCTGCAAGCAGCCGTCACCAGGCAAAGCGCGGCCGCCGCGACGACGCGCTTCATCGCATCACCAGCGCGGGCCGCACCATCCGGCCCCGCGTCTTGTCGGAGCCGTCGACCCGTTCCCCGCGCAGGTAAACCTGCCTGATCGCGAAGTCGAACTCCTTGTCCTCCAGCGCGCTGTGCCTCTGTCGTGAGCGCATATGCTGCGGCGCGACGCGGGTCTTAGCCTTCGGATCGACGATGACGAAGTCGGCGTCGAATCCAGGCGCGATCGCCCCCTTGCTCTGCTCGAGGCCGACCAGTTTCGCCGGCGCCTCGCTCACCCATCGCGGCGCAAGCCACACGTCGCCCAGGTCTTTGGCGATCTGCAGGCAGCTGAGGTAGAGCGCCTGCACCCCCGGACTGCCTGCCGGCGCCTCCTCGAACGGCTGCGCCTTCTCGTCGTCGGTGTGCGGAGCGTGGTCGGTGCTGACGACGGTGATGACGCCGCGTTTGAGGCCCTCGACCAGAGCGTCCCGGTCGGCGGCGGTGCGGATGGGTGGAAGCATCTTCATGTGCGCGCCGACGCGGTCGAAGTCCTCGCCGGTCAGGAGCAGGAACTGCGGGCATGTTTCGAGCGTGAGATTCGTGCCGATGCGCATCGCGTCTTCTGCGGCGTGCAGGCCCAGCTTGCTCGACAGGTGCGCGATGTGCAGGTGGGCGCCCGCGTCGCGGGCAACGGTCGCCGCCGCGGCGATGGCGACCGCCTCCGCCTCCGGCGGCCGCGCGTCGAGCAAATCCTCATACGTCAGCAAAGGCCGACGGAAGCTCGCCAGCACCGCCGGATCCTCGGCGTGGATCGCAAGCGGAAGACCAAGCCTGGCCATGGCCGGCGCGAGGCGCGCGAGCGTGCCGTAGTCGGCCGGCGGCTCGAGGTCCGGTTCGTCGACGCCGGGCGAATACAGGACCTGCTTGCGACTCAGGCTGAATGAGTAGGCAAGGTAAGCCTTGAAGCCGACCGCGCCCGCGGCGGCCATCTCTCCCAGCTCGTCCGAGGTGGTGGTCGAGCGGATCAAGCCCCACAGGCCGAAGTCCACTCGCGCCTTGCTGCGCGCCATCGCAGCCTTGGACTCCAGGACGCCGGCGCTGTCCACCGCCGGGACGGTGTTCGGCATGTCGATCACCACGGTCACGCCGCCCGCGGCGGCAGCCTCGGTGAGGGTCGCGAAGTCCTCCTTCGCGGGGAACCCGGGGTCGCGGCTGTGCACGTGCACGTCGACGCCGCCAGGGAGCACGTACAGGCCGGCCGCGGCGACGACCGTGGCGCCGCCGGCGCCAAGATCACGTTCGACGCGTGTGATCACGCCGTCCGTGACTTGCAAGTCGACGTGGCGCGGGCCCTCGGGCGTGCAGACGGTGCCGCCCTTGATCAGCAGCTCAGTCAAGTTCGAGGTCTTGAATTCGAAACAGCGGCGAATACGGGATCCGCGCCTCGCGGATGTTGTCTTCGCCGCCTTCCCCCCGATCCAGCACCACCACCAGATGGATAACGTCGAGACCGGCTTTTGCCAGCACCTCGATCGAGCGCAGCGAGTCACCACCCGTGGTAACGACGTCCTCGATCACCGTGACGCGTTCGCCGCGATCGAAGCGACCCTCGAGCTGTTTGGCCGTTCCGTACCCCTTCGGCTCCTTGCGCACGAGCACGAGCGGAAGGCCGGTCTGCATCGAGACCGCGCCACCGAGGAGCACCGCGCCAAGCTCGGGGGCCGCGAGCCGCTGTGTCGCCTTCGGCACGAGCGCGGCCAGCTGCTCGCCGATCCGCTTCAACAGCGCCGGATCGGTCTCGAACAGGAACTTGTCGAAGTAGCGGTGCGAGCGCTTGCCTGAACGGAGGACGAAGTCTCCTTTCAGGTAGGAGGCCGCGACAAGATCGCGCGCCAGCGCTTCCCGGTCCGCAACCACGACGTCAATCTAATGGATGGGGCTGCGCCGGGATGACGCCTCACGACCCGCGAAGTCGTTTGAGACGCAATCTGACGAACCCTAGCAGCGTGCCGCTTACAACAACAAGAGCGAACGGGAGTGCAAGCATCCAGCCACCAGCACTGCCGCCGATGACCAGCCCGACAAAGAGCACCGCAATACCCACGCCCGCGACGCATGCCCAGACAAGGAGCGACGTCATCCACTCGAGAAGCTGGATCTGGCGTCCCTTCACGTCTTGAGGCGTCTTCCGGTGCCGTTTGAAGAAAGCGATGACGGCGCCGACCGCAGCGGTTACGACCAGCGCCGTGCCAATGAGCACGAACTCGAACGCGAAGAACGGCGACCAACTCATCTCGTTCATTCGAAGCGCGCCAGATCACCCTTCGAGCGGATAGAAGCACGCCGCCAGGTGCTCCTGGCCGAACGACTCGAGCGGGGGAACCTCCTCCGCGCAGTGCTCCTTCGCCCGCGGGCAGCGCGTCCGAAACCGGCAGCCCGAAGGCGGGTTGACCGGCGACGCGACGTCGCCTTTGAGCAGGATCCGCTCGCGCCGCAGCTCGACCGCGGGGTCGGGGATCGGGATGGCCGACAGCAGCGACCCCGTGTAGGGGTGGCGCGGCGTCCTGTACAGCTGGGCCGCGGGCGCGACCTCCATCAGCTTGCCCAGGTACATGACCGCGATCCGGTTCGAGATGTGCTTGACCACCGAGAGGTCGTGGGCGATGAAGAGGTAGGTCAGCTTGAACTTCGACTGCAGGTTCTCGAGCAGGTTGATGATCTGCGCCTGGATCGAGACGTCGAGGGCGGAGATGGGTTCGTCACAGACGATGAACGTCGGCTCGACCGCGAGTGCGCGCGCGATCCCGATGCGCTGACGCTGGCCGCCGGAGAACTCGTGGGGATAGCGGTCGGCGTAGCGCGGGTTCATGCCCACCACGCGCAGGAGCTCGCGGATCCGGTCCTGGCGTTCCTTGCCCCGCGCCAGCCTGTGCACGTCGATCGGCTCGCCGATGATGTCGCCGACGGTCTGGCGCGGATCGAGAGATGCGTACGGGTCCTGGAAGATCATCGCCATGTCGCGCCGCAGCGCGCGCAGGCGGCCACCGCGCACGTGCGTGATTTCGTCGCCTTTGAACTTGATCGAGCCTGCCGTCGGCTCGACCAGGCGGATGATCGTCCGCCCGAGCGTCGACTTTCCGCAGCCGGACTCGCCCACCAGGCCCAGCGTCTCGCCGGCTTCGATCTCGAGGTCGACTCCGTCGACCGCGTGGACATGCGCGATGGTCCGCTGCATCACTCCGGACGCGACGGGGAACCAGACCTTCAGGTCTGTGACCGAGACCAGCGGGTCGTTGACCGTCCACGCGCGCGTCAGGGGCTTGGCGGTCGCGGCCTCAGCCACCTTTCAGCTCCGTCCCCGACTGCGTGACCCAGCACGCCGACTGCTGCGTGTCGCCGACGCGCAGGAGCGCCGGCACGTCGCGCGAGCACTTCTCGACCCGGAATGCGCACCGCGGGTGGAACGCGCATCCGCTCGGGAGGTCGACCAGGTTCGGTGGCAGGCCCTCGATGGGCTTGAGCGGCTCGTGGGTCTCCGCGTCGAGGCGCGGGATGGAGCGAAGCAGCGACCACGTGTAGGGGTGCTTTGGATGGGCGAAAACGTCCGCGGTCGGCCCGGCCTCGACGATCTTGCCGGCGTACATGACGATCAGACGCTGGCACATCCCGGCGACGACGCCGAGGTTGTGCGTGATCAGGATCGTCGCCGTGCCGAAATCGCGGTTCACGTCGCGCAGCAGGTCGAGGATCTGCGCCTGGATGGTCACGTCGAGCGCGGTCGTCGGCTCGTCGGCGATCAAGACGTGCGGCGTGGTGGTGAGGCCCATCGCGATCATCGCCCGCTGGCGCATCCCGCCCGAAAACTGGTGCGGATAGTCACGGGCGCGTGAGGCGGCCGAGGGGATGCCGACGCGCCCGAGCATGCTGACCGCCGAGGAGAAGGCCTTCCTCGCGTCCAGGCCGTTGTGCAGTCGCGTCGGCTCGCCCACCTGCCATCCCACCCGGTACACCGGGTTGAGCGAGGTCATCGGATCCTGAAAGATCATCGCGATCTCGCGGCCCCGGATCTCGCGCATCTCGTCCTCGCTGACCCGCGTGAGGTCCTGTCCCTTGAACATCACCTTGCCGCCGACGATCCGGCCCGGCCGCTGCAGCCGAATGATGCTCAGCGCCGTCACCGACTTCCCGCAGCCGGACTCGCCCACGATGCCCAGCGTCTCGCCCGCGTTCAGCTCGAACGAGACGCCGTCCACCGCCTTCACCTGCCCTTCCTTGGTCGAGAAGACGGTGTGCAGGTCCTGGACCTGGAGCAGGGGTTGGGTCAAGACTTAAGGCGCGGGTCGAACGCGTCTCGGATGGCGTTGCCGAACAGGTTCGACGCGAGCACGGTGATGAAGATGGTGATGCCTGGCAGGGCGACCAGCCAGCCCGAGCGGAAGAAGTAGCTCTGGGCGTTGGTGAGCATGTTGCCCCAGCTAGGTGTGGGGGGCTGGATGCCGAGCCCGAGGAAGTCCAGCGCCGCCTCGACCAGGATGATCTGGCCGACGCCCAGGCTGGCCGCCACGATCAGCACCGGCAGCACGTTGGGCAGCAGGTGGCGAACCATCAGCCGGCTGTCGCTCGCGCCGATCGATCGCGTGGCGACGACGAAATCGCGCTGCTTCACGGAAAGCACCTCGCCGCGCACAAGGCGCGCCACGCTGCCCCACCCGACGCTGGCGATGATCGCGGCCAGCGTGAAGGCGTTCGGCCGGAACAGGATCGACATCAGGATGAAAAGGAAGATCGCCGGGATCGCCAGCACGGTGTCGACCAGGCGCATCAACACGTCATCGATCCATCCGCCGTAGTAGCCGGCGACCATGCCGACCGTCGTTCCCACCGACAGCGACAGCGCGACCGTCAGAAGCGCCACGCCGAGCGACACACGGGCGCCCCAGATCAACCTCGTGAGCGTGTCGCGACCGAGCTCGTCGCTGCCCAGAAGGTGCGCCGCCCCGGGCTTCGCGAACGTCTGGTCGAGGTTGATCGTCTGCGGCTGGTAGTGGGTCAGCACCAGCGAGAAAAGCGGAGCCATCACCGCGATCGCGGCCAGAACGACGATGAGGATCCCCGCGGTCATCCCGATGCGGTTGGCGCGCAGCCGCTCCCAGGATTCGTTCCAGTAGCTCTGCGCGGGCCGAGCGCCTCCGGTCTCGATGCCGGCGGCCGGCATGTCCAGCTCGGCGACGCGGCTCGGACCGATCAAGATGGGGCTTTCATCCGTAGCGAATCCTCGGGTCGAGCACGCCGTAGAGCAGGTCGGCGATCAGGTTTCCCGCGATCACCAGCAGCGTGGCGAAGAACGTGACGCCCATGACGGTCGAGTAGTCGTACTGAAGCGCACGCTCGAAGGCGAGCTTGCCGATGCCGGGCCAGCCAAAGACGACCTCGACGACCAGGCCACCACTCACCAGGCCCGGCAGCTCCAGCCCGATCAGGGTGATGAGCGGGATGAGGGCATTGCGCAAGCCGTGCAGATAGACCACGCGTCGCTCGCTCATGCCCTTCGCGCGCGCCGTGCGGATGTAGTCCTGGGAGAGGACCTCGAGCATGCTCGAGCGGATGAAGCGCGACCACGTCGATACATAGAAAAAAGACAGCACCGTCGCGGGCAGGATCAGGTGCTGGAGCCGGTCGAGGATGTCACCTCCGTTAAAGGGGCTGAAGGCGCCGCTCGACGGCAACCACGGCAGGCCGTGCTGCTCCAGCGTGACGGAGAAGATGAGGATGAGCATCAGGCCCATCCAGAACTGAGGCACCGCAAACCCGGCCACCGAGACGACGGTCAGGGTGTTGTCGGTCTTGCTTCCTCGCCGAAGCGCGCCGATGACTCCGACCGGGATGGCGACGATCATGCCGATCAGGATCGCTGTGACCGTGAGCTCCAGCGTGTTCGGCAGCCGGTCGAGGATGTGGCTCAGGACGGTGCTGCCGTCGATCATCGAGTGGCCGAAATCGCCGTGCAGCACGCCCCAGATCCAGCTCAGGTACCAGACGTAGAAGGGACGGTCGAGACCGAGGTCGGCGCGCAGACGCGCGACGTCCTCGGGCCGCAAGCTCGGGTTGAAGTCGATGCCAGGCACGTAGGCGCCGCGCGTGCGGTCCATGAGGATGAGCGTGATGAGCGTCACGCCCAGGACGACGACGAAAGAGGCCAGGATCCGCCGAGCGACGTACTTGACCAGCATGACTGCCTAGTCGGTCAACCCGGCGGCCCCTGCACTTACCTCCACTGAACGCCTCTTATTTGCCGTCCGTCACCCAGACGCTGTGGTTCCACGGCCGTGGCTCGAACTGGTTGAACGGTCCGAAGTCGGTGCCCTGGACCCGGTTGCTGACGCCCCAGATGCCGTGGTTGAAGAGCAGGATCGGGGCGGGAGTCAGGTCCGACATCAAGTCCTGGAACTGGCTGTAGAGGTCCTTGCGTTTGTTCTTGTCGAGAGTGCCGACCGCCTGGTCGAGGACCTGGTCGACCTGGTCGTTCTTGAAGTCGAAACCGTTGAAGCCGCCTGCGGCTGTGTTGCGCGAATGCCACAGCTGTGATTGGTCTGGATCCTCGGCGAAGTTGAAGCCGACGAGGAACATGTCGAACGTGCGGATGCTGACGATCTGGCTCACGAGCTGCGGGAACTGGATCAGCGATGGTGTCGCGTCGACACCGATGTCCTTCCACGACTGCTGCATGACCTGGAGCATCGACTCGCGCTGCTTGTTGCCTGCGTTCGTGATCATGCTGAACTTCAGCTTGAGGCCGCCCTTGGCCCTGATGCCGTCCGATCCCTTCATCCAGCCCGCGGCGTCCAGCATGGATTCGGCCTTCGACTTGTCAAAGTCGTAGATCACCTGCGGCTTGTCCTTGTAGGCCCACGAGGTCGGCGGCTCGACCGAGTTCGCGACCGATGCGTGGCCGAAGAAGACCGCGGTCACGATCTGCTGGCGGTTCAGCGCGTAGAGGAGCGCCTGGCGTACCGCCTTGTCCTGGAACAGCGGACCGGCGGGCTTGTTCGGATCGAGCTGGTAAGCGTAGAAGGTGAAGACCGGCACCGGGAACTCGGACCTGGTGATCGTGCTCACGCCGTTAAGCGCGTCGTACTGGCCGGGGTCGATGGGACCGATGTCGATCTCACCGGTCTTCAACTGGTTGGTCACCGCGACAGAGTCCGGCAGCACCTTGTAGATCCACTGGTCGAGGTAGGGCGCCCCTTGCCAGTAGCCGTCGTTGCGCGCCATCGTGACCTGCGCGCCCTTGTCCCACTTGACGAACTTGAACGCGCCGTTGACGACCGTCGGCGCGGTGTTGAACTCGGCGGTGTTGATGGCCTTCGGATCGAGGGTGCCCAATACGTGCTTGGGCATGATCCCGTAGCGCCCATGCGCCGAGAGGAAGGGCGCGAACACCTGGGCCATGTTGAAGACGACCGTCTGCGGGTCGGGCGTGTCGATGCTCTTGATGTACTTCGACAGGTCGCCGCGCCTGGGCGAGGCCACCTCCTTGTACGCCGGGTCCTGGGCCAGCGCGTAGGTGAACTTGACGTCGTCCGACGTGAGGGGCTGGCCGTCGGACCACTTGAGCCCCGAGCGCAGCTTGAAGGTGTAGGTCATGCCGTCTGCCGATGTCTTCGGCATGTCTGAAGCAAGCGCTGGGATGAGCGACCCATCCTTCTTGTAGTTCAGGAGACCGTCGAACATCAAGCCGATGACCTGGTTCGACGCGGTGTCGCTGCTGAGCATCGAGTTCAGGGTGCGGATGTCGGAGAAGTTGCCCTCGACGACGTGCCCGCCCTTCTTGGCGGTTCCACCGGTGGTGCCTCCGCCTCCGGCGCACGCCTCCAGGAACTCGAGGCCGCCTGCGAGGAAGGTCAGATATGCTGCCGCGCCGCCGGTACGCTTCAGGAAGTCTCGGCGGGACCACTCTTCCAGGAACCGCTCGAACTGCTCAAAGCCTCTGGCATCGTCGTCTTGACTCATGTCCGTCGCCCCCCGGGTGCGCCCTTCTGCCAGGCGCTGCAAACCCAAGCATGATTATGAAGAGTTGTGACAATCGGTCAAAAAAGGAGATCGTTTGGCCGCCAGACTAGCGATAGGGGTCGCGCGCGTCGTACTTCACCTGCCTGAGTCCGGATCGCTGAAGTCCAAGCGCCAGGTGATCAGCGGTCTGTTGCGACGCCTGCGCCAGGAGTTGAAGGTCGCCGCGGCCGAGGTCGGCGAGCTTGACCGCTGGCAGCTGGCTGAGATCGCGATCGTGACCGTGAGCGGCGACAGCCGGCAGGCCGACCGCGTGCTGGCCTCCGCGATTTCTTACGTCGAGGCGCACGCGGACGGCGCCCAGGTCACCGACGTCTCGACCGAGCTGATGCCTCTATGACGACGGTCGGGTCTCTGGTCGACGAATTCGCGGCCACACTCCCCTTCGAGCTCGACAGCTTCCAGAAGGAGGCTATCGACAAGCTCGACCGCGGGCGGGGCGGTGTGCTTGTCAGCGCGCCCACGTCCAGCGGCAAGACGATCGTCGCCGAGTACGCGATCTTCCGCGCCTTGCGCGAAGGCGCAAAAGTCCTGTACACGACGCCGCTCAAGGCGCTGAGCAACCAGAAGTACCACGACTTCGTCCGCGCTTACGGCGAATCGACGGTCGGGCTGGTCACCGGCGAGAACACGATCAACGACGACGCTCCCGTGGTGGTGATGACGACCGAGATACTGCGCAACCTCATCTACGAGGACCCGGCCCGCCTCGACATGGTCCGCTACGTCGTCCTCGACGAGGTCCACTACATCGACGATTTCCCCCGCGGCTCGGTGTGGGAGGAGATCGTCATCCAGGCGCCGCGGACGATCAAGCTCGTCGGGCTCTCGGCGACGATCGGCAACTACAGCGAGATCGCAGAGTGGATGGCCGAGAACCGCGGCGGCATGGAGACGGTCTTCCATGAGGTTCGGCCCGTCGAGCTGAAGATGTGGCTGGCGATCAACAACCGGTTGAGTCCGCTGTTCAAGGGCGACGGCGGCATCGACCAGCGGACGTGGAGCAAGGCGGCGCAGGAGGAGGAGGCCTCCTACCGGATCGGCGGCTACCGCGGTTTGCCATCGAACGACCTGCTGCACGTGATCGAGCAGCTGCGCGGGCTGGAGATGCTGCCCGCGATCTACTTCATCTTCTCCAGGCGCGGCTGCCGCGAGGCCCTGCAGCGCTGCGCCTACCACGAGCTCGACCTCACCAATGCGGCAGAGAAGGAGGCGATCGACCGCGTCGCTGCGGAGCGCCTGCAGGGCCTGAAGGACAAAGACGAGGAGGCGC
>Ga0137381_10001657_pt1 | contig 15144 bp, 10 predicted proteins | sample SagtaG_16_FD_104808 | JGI IMG/M metagenome (GOLD analysis project Ga0137381, IMG submission 104808) | Vadose zone soil microbial communities from Sagehorn Ranch, Mendocino, California, USA - Sage2_L_115_16 metaG | ecosystem: Environmental > Terrestrial > Soil > Vadose zone | place: USA... | reverse complement strand
TGATGCTGATGCTCAAGTCGTGGACGTCGTGCGACGACCCCGACATCGCCCGCCACACACGCAGCGCCTGGCGCAACCTCGTCGACCTCGCCGAGCAAACCTCGGGTGAGCCCGCCGAGGTGGTCAGCCGGTTCTTCGCAGACGGCATGCTCATCACGATCTTCATGTCGCTCAACCTGGTCGACGATCCGGAGCCTTGGTCCACCCGGCTGCTCAACGCGTGCAAGGACGACATGACCAGCTAGCCGTCCGTCCGCAATATTTTTTTGTCCAAGTTTTGGAAGTAACCACTCACTTTCACCGCCCGATCTCGAAGGAGAAGACGATGAAGAACCGCACGCTGTGGACGTTCGTGATCACCTCGGTCGCGCTGTTCATGGTCACCCTCGACAACCTCGTCGTGACGACCGCGATCCCGGTGATCCGCGAGGATCTCGGCGCATCGCTGGAGAGCCTCGAGTGGACGGTCAACGCGTACACGCTGACGTTCGCCGTGCTCCTGCTGACCGGCGCGGCACTCGGCGATCGCTTCGGTCGCCGGCGCATGTTCTCCCTCGGCGTCGGCATCTTCACCGCCGGCTCGGTCGCCGCGGCACTCGCGCCGTCGATCGGGATGCTGAATCTGGCCCGTGCCGTGCAGGGACTCGGCGGAGCGATCGTCCTGCCGCTGACCCTCACGATCCTCAGCGCCGCCGTTCCCCCGACCAAGCGCGGGCTCGCGCTCGGCGCGTGGGGTGGAATCAGCGGCCTGGCGGTCGCGCTCGGCCCGGTCGTAGGCGGCGCCATCGTGCAGGGCATCTCCTGGCAGTGGATCTTCTGGCTGAACGTCCCGATCGGTGTCGCGCTCGTCCCGCTCGCAATGTCCCGGCTGACGGAGAGCTACGGCCCGGCCGGCAAGCTCGACCTCGGCGGACTCGGCCTGTCCAGCGCCGGCCTGTTCGGCATCGTGTGGGGCCTGGTTCGTGGCAACGCCCAGGGCTGGGCGAGCACGGAGATCCTCGGCGCATTGAGCATCGGCGTCGTACTGCTGGCAGCGTTCGTGGCCTGGGAGCTGCGGGCCGAGAACCCCATGCTGCCGATGGCGTTCTTCCGCAACCGCACGTTCACCCTCGCGAACACCGCGTCGCTGTTCATGTTCTTCGGGATGTTCGGCTCGATCTTCCTGCTGTCGCAGTTCTTCCAGACGGTGCAGGGCTACTCACCACTCGGCTCGGGCCTGCGCATCCTGCCGTGGACGATCGCGCCCATGTTCGTCGCACCGATCGCGGGCGCCCTGTCGGACAAGATCGGCGGCAAGACCCTCATCGGTGTCGGGCTCTCGCTGCAGGCCCTCGGGCTGGGCTGGCTGGGCCTCATCTCGACACCGACGGCGCCGTACTCGGCATTCATCGGCCCGTTCATCCTGGCCGGTGTCGGGATGGGCATGTTCTTCGCCCCGGTCGCGAACGTGGTGCTCTCCGCCGTGCGACCCGCGGAAGAGGGCCAGGCCTCCGGCGCGAACAACGCGATCCGCGAACTCGGTGGCGTGTTCGGAGTCGCCGTGCTGGCATCGGTATTCGCCCGCCTCGGCGGCTACCAGAGTGGTGACGCCTTCGTGGACGGCATGAACCCGGCGATCCTGGTCGGCGCCGCCGTCGTCGCGCTGGGTGCAGTGGCTGCGTTCGCGATCCCGCGCCGTCGGGCCGCACGGGTGCCGCAGCCGGTCGTGGCCGAGCTCGAACCGGAGTTCGCGACTGCGTCTGCGTAGTTCCAGCTCAGCATTCGGGCCTGTCGCCGTCGCTTCCACAGGACGGCCGGCAGGCCCGATTGCTGTCTGCGGCGTGAGCCGCGGCTCACGCCAGGCTGTTACCTGCTGGTAGTGCGCACGTCGCCCCCTCGTCGCCATGGACGCGCGAACTTAGGGCTAGCGTGACCGTCGTCCGTTCGGTCCACTTCTGGGGGATGAGCGATGCAAACTCGATCAGGAATGCGGCGGCGCATGACGGCTGGTCTGGCCACCGCTGTCGTTGCGGCAAGCGGAGCCGCGGTCGTTGGCAGCGCGCCGGTCACGGCGGGTGCCGAGACCACAAGCGGGTGCGGTCTCGGCAACGGCGTGAAGCACGTCGTCAGCATCGTGTTCGACAACGTGCACTTCTTCCGCGACAACCCGAATGTGCCGTCCGACCTGGAGCAGATGCCGCACCTGCTGAGCTTCCTGCAGTCCAACGGCACGGTCCTGTCGAACGTGCACACGCCACTGATCGCGCACACAGCCGACGACAGCTTGACCATCTACACCGGCCTGTACGGCGACCGCCACGGCCAGCCCGTCTCGAACTCGTACAAGACCTACAACCCGAACGGCACGACGGACGCGGCGACGTCGTTCGCGTACTGGAACGCGCCGGTGTCCGACACCGTGAACCCGCCGACGGCCGGGCACGACACCACGCCGAGCATGGTCTACTCCGACAAGGTGCCGGCCACACCGGGCGCGACCGACCGGCAGACCCCGGCCCCGTGGGTGCCGTTCACCCGCGCCGGGTGCACCGTCGGCGACTTCTCCACCGCCAACATGGTGCTGGAGAACGTCCCGCGCGACCTGCCCGCGGTCTTCGGCCCGAACTCGCCGGAGGTCGCCCAGGCCAACGCCGACACCGGGGACCCCTTCAAGGACGCGGAGGTCGCGGACTACATCGGTGTTGCAGTGCACTGCGCCAAGGGCGACGCCATCTGCGCCGACGCCCAGGCCGTCAAGTTCGGCCAGACCGTGCCATCGCCGAGCGCGGCGCCCGACAGCCTGCCGACCGAGCCGGGCGGCTATGACGGCTTCCAGGGTCTGTTCGGATCCAGGTACACGGCGCCACAAATCGGTGCCGGCACACCGTCCGTGACGCACAACGGCTACCCGGTCACCGACGCGAATGGCAACCTCACCGACCTCGACGGCAACGCGCTCGTCGAGCCGTTCAGTGGCAGGCCCGGCTTCCCGGGCTTCAACCCGACCGCCACGCAGTCACTCGCCTACCTCGCCGACATGCAGGAGGCCGGCATCCCGGTGACGTACGGCTACATCTCCGACATTCACGAGCGTAAGCCCGGCAGCACTGGCTGCACCACGGCCGGCGCGACCGGAAACGGGTTCGCGCTCGGCCCGGGCGACAGCTGCTACGTCAACAACGCGAAGGCGTACGACGCGGCGTTCGTCAAGTTCTTCGACCGGCTCCAGAAGGACGGCATCACGCCCGCGAACACCGAGTTCGTGATCGGTGCCGAGGAGAACGACCAGCTTGCCGGCGCCAATGTGGGCCGTGCCATCGAGCCGACTCCTGCAGGCTGCGACGGCGTCACCACGCCGTGCCACTACGCCGCCAGCCAGGTCGGCGAGCTGCAGGCCAACATCAAGGGCCTGCTGTCGACGACGGCGAGCAGCGCCACCGCGTACGACATCGAGCCGCAGGGAGCGTCGATCTACGTGCACGGCCAGCCCGCCGCCGACGACCCGACGGTGCGCCAGCTCGAACGCGACACCGCGGCGATGACCGCGAACAACCCGTACACCAGCGTCGCCAACGAGAAGATCACCAATTACCAGGCAGGCGCGCTCGAGCAGCGCGTACTGCACATGCAGACCGCCGACACGCTGAGAACGCCGACCTACACGCTGTTCCCGAAACCGGACTACTTCTTCGCGACATCCGACATCAACGGTGCGCACGTCGGCGTCAATCCACGCTTCGCCTGGAACCACGGGTATTACAGCCCGAACGTCGACATCACCTGGTCCGGGATCGTCGGCCCCGGAGTGGCGGTACACGGCGTGGACGGGCCGGGTCCCGCCGGCGGCAACGAGCCGAGCGACCCGAACTCCACGAACACGGTGCCCGAGGCGAGCCGCGTCGGTACCTGGGTCGAGGAGACGGATCTGCGCCCGACGCTGCTTCATCTCTCCGGCCTGAGCGACGACTACCAGAGCGACGGCCGGGTGATCAGCCAGGTGCTGCGCAACGGGCCGTCCGCGCTCAGGGCGACGGAGACACTCGCCGAGGCGTACCAGCAGCTCAACTCGAGCGTCGGCGCGTTCGCGACCGACACGCTGATCGCGGAGAGCGCCGCTCTCGCCGGCGGATCAGCCGCCAGCGACGCTGCGTACGAGGACGAGCAGCGGCAGCTGCTCAGATTGGCCGATGCGCGCGACGCCCTGGCCGGCGTGATCAAGGTGCAGCTCGCCAAGGCGGCCACCGGCCACGCACCCCCACCAGGGGTCGTGATCGCCGAGGTGGTGCTGGCACGTGGCCTGCTGGCACAGGCACATCAGCTGGCCGAGAACGCCTGACACGACCGGGCCGGTGGCCGCCGGATTGCGGCGGCCACCGGCCCGATCGTTATGTGCTACCCGACCGTGAACGACTTGGTCAGCGTGGCCTTCGAGCTGTCGCCGGCGTAGACGTCGATCTGCCCGGGCTCGACCACGAACCGTCCCGTGTTGTCGTAGAAGCCGACATCGGTGCGGTCGAGGTTGAATGTGACGGTCTTCGTCTGACCGGGCGCCAGCGTGACGCGCTCGAAGTCGCGCAGCCGCCGAACCGGTTGCGAGATGCTCGCCACCGGGTCGTGGATGTAGAGCTGCACCACCTCGTCACCACTGCGGCTGCCGGTGTTCTTCACGTCCACCGACGCCTCGACGCTGCCGTTCGCGGGCATCGTCGCCGAGCTGAGCTGCAGGTTCGATATGTCGAACGTGGTGTAGCTCAGGCCGTACCCGAACGAGTACAGCGGATCGCACGTCTGCAGGTCGCGGTAGCGCGCGTTCCACTTGAACGTCGCGTCGCACGGCCGTCCAGCCGGCTCGTGGTTGTAGTAGATCGGGATCTGCCCGACGTTCTGCGGGAAGCTGACGGGCAGCTTGCCGCCCGGGTTGACCTTGCCGAACAGCACGTCGGCCACCGCGTTGCCGGCCTGCACGCCCGGGAACCACGCCTCGAGGATCGACGGCGTCTTCTCCGCGACCTTGCTCAGCGTCAGCGGCCGGCCGTTGAACAGGACGACCGTGAACGGCTTGCCGAGCGCCGCGATCCGGTCGATGAGCTCCTGCTGCTTGCCCGGCAGGTCGATGTTCGTGCGCGACTCCGCCTCGCCGCTGCCCCCTCGGGTCTCACCGAGGGCGAGCACGATCTGGTCCGCCTGCGACGCGGTTTGCACCGCAGCGCCGAACCCGTCGGCGGACGCGCACTCCTGGCCTGCCTGATACGCGTCGTTGCTGTCGACGATCTCGCAGGCCTGCGCGAACGTCGTGTCCGGATCCTGGGCCTTGATGCCCTTGAATACGCTCACCGCATCCTCGTCCCTGCCGACGCCCCACCACGGGCCGAGCATGTCGTGCTGGTCGTCTCCCAGCGGGCCGATCACCGCGACGGACTTGGTCGGGTCGAGGGGAAGGTTCCCGCCGTCGTTCTTCAGCAGCACCATCGACTTGGTAGCGGCCTCGCGCTCGGCGGCGACCGCGTCCGGCAGCAACTGCTTCGAGTCCGCGGCCTGCCAGTCGACGTACGGGTGCTCGAACAGCCCGGCGCGGAACTTGACGCGCAGGATCCGCCGCACAGCATCGTCGATGCGCGGCAGCGAGATCTTTCCCTGCGCCAGCAACTGCTTGCCGAAGTCGACGTAGTTGGTGCTGACCATCTCCATGTCGGTGCCGGCGTTCAGGGCGAGCGCGCCGGCCTGCGGGCCGTCCGCCGCGACACCGTGGCCGCACGGGCCGTTGTCCGGATTGACCGGTGGGCACGCCCGCAGCTCGGCAACGGCGGTGTAGTCGCTCTCGACGAAACCGTCGAATCCCCAGTCGTGCTTGAGGATCTGGGTCTCGGTCTGGGTGTTCGCGCAGCCGGGCACGCCGTTGATCGCGTTGAACGAGCACATCGCGGTACCGGAGCCGGCGTCGATCGCGGCCTTGTACGGCGGCAGGTACAGGTTGTACAGCCGCTGCGTGGACATGTCGGTGGTGTTGTAGTCGCGTCCGCCTTCGGGCTGGCCGTAAGCGGCGAAGTGCTTGACGCTGGCAACCACCTTGTCCGGCGCGCTGTAGTCAGTGCCCTGGTCGGCGTGCACGCGAGCGGCGGCCATGACCGAGCCCAGATACGGGTCCTCGCCGGACGCCTCGGAGATGCGTCCCCAGCGGGGTTCGTGCGACACGTCGACCATCGGGCTGTAGACCTGCTTGATGCCGGTGGCCGCCGTCTCGCGTGCGCCGAACGTCGCGTCCGCTGTCGCCACGCCCGGGTCGAAGCTGCTCGCCTCGCCGAGCGGGATCGGGAACACGGTGCGGAATCCGTGGATCGTGTCGAAGGCGAACAGGATCGGGATGTGCAGCCGCGTCTCGTCCACGGCGATGTGCTGCAGCTGGTTGATCTTCATCGGGTCGGTCAGGCTGAAGACCCCGCCGATACCCTTGCGCACCGCGTCAGGGGTTGCCTGCCAGTCGGCGAACAGTTGCAGTTGCTCCAACTTCTCGTCGAGCGTCATCTTCGCGAGCAGGGCGTTCACCCGGCTCTCGATCGGCTGAGCGGCCGGGCTCGCGGGCTGGTTGGTGGGCCGTCCCGACGCGAGACCGCCACCGGCCAGCATGCTGGCCGCCACGACGAGGACTGCCACCACCGCCATCCGTCTGCGCGCGACTCCGTGCATCTGAAAAAGCAACGGCCTCATCGAAGTACCTCCTCAAGGCAGAGACCACTTACCGACGCGGGCGTGCCGGGGCTCGGCATCGTCGGTTGACACGCGGCCACTCGCCACATGAATCGGGCGGGCCGCTCGCGAGGCATCTCGCGGTTGCTGTGCGCGGCGCATGGAGCACTGTCGGTCCGGTCCGATGCGCAGCTCACCGGAGGCTCCTCGATGACGAGACGGGCCTCCTCCCGTGCATCGACCATAGGAGTCCCGTCGTGAACGCATGGTCAAAGTTCCCAGATGCGGCGCAAGCTAAACCGATCAGCGCAAACGGGCGGCAGCGCTTGTCCGGCGCGGACGCCGGCGCTTCCCCGCCGGAATAACTGCCACAGGTGGGGCGAAATAGTCCGATCACGGGGGAAGCGGTCAGGTCGCCGGGTCGGCGGCGGATCGGCTGCCCGACTGCCCCTCGGCCGTCCTGACCCGATTCGCCCGCCTCGTTCTGATCATTTCGGCCGAGGAGTGTCCACCGACGGCTAAAGGCGTTCGGACGCCAGCGCTAGATCCTCTTCGGACAGTTGCCAGTCGATGTACATGCCTTCGAATTCCAGACGGAAGACCCTGACCGACGCGGCCATCAACGCCGCGATCGCGGCCGTCACGGCCATTGCCAGGCGCGCGCGAGCCGTCATCGCACCCACCAGCCCAGATCGAGTCCAGCCTCGATCGCGCGGAGGCATTTGCGATTGCACTGGTCGCAGATCCAGCGGACCTTCGGCCCGGCGATCGTATGGACGGTCTCGGTGTGGCCGGTCAGTGGCGGGTCGCCGTCGGCGACGGGGTCGGCACATCGGCGGCAGAGCCAGCACAAGGGTGTTGCCCGGCCTGCGCAGCGAACGACCAGCCGGTTGGCGGTGCGGATTGCGGACATGCTTGCCTCCCCGCGCGATCGGGTGACCGCGCCCTTACGACGTCCGGCGTGACAACCCGTACCAGCCCGTTCCATCGGTTGGATCACACGTTTGAACCGCCGACGCGCGGACGTCCGTGATTTCGGCATGGACAGTGGGGGGATGCGCTCGTGACAACTCACCTGGAGCGGAGCGGCGAGGACGTCGCGTCGCTGCTGTCGGACGCCGCGTGCGCGCTGACCTGCGACGGTGACCTGGGGGCGAGTCGGCAGGCGTTCGAGACGGCTTACCAAGCGGCCGAACGAGCCGGCGACGCCGGCGCAATGGCCGTCGCGGCAGCGGGAATCGGCGGCCTCTGGGTGAATGAGCACCGCACCGCCGCGGATTGCGCGAGGCTGCAGGCCCGGTTGCTGCACGCACTGTCCGTCGTCGACCCGCAGTCGACGGTCGGCCTCGAACTTCGGGTCATGCTCGCCGCGCAGGCCGACTACTGCATCGGCGGTCATTCGGCGATCCTCGAGGTGCTGAACGAGGCCCGGCTCGCCGGCGATCCGGCGGTACGGGTGAAAGCGCTGAGCCTTGCGCACGACTGCCTGCTCGGACCCGATCACGGTGAGCTGCGCCGTGCGCTTGCGGCGGAGCTGGTCGGCGAGAGCTTCGCGACGCGACGCCACGGCGACTTGCTGGTGGCGATGCTCTGGCAGACCATCGACCTCTTCCTCGACGGAGATGCCCGAGCGGAGCGGCGGCTGAGCGAGTTGCGTGACCTGCTCGCGCAGGGCGATCACCTTGCGGTCGGATTCGTGGTCAGTGCGCTCGAGGTCATGCTGACGATTCGCGCGGGCAACCTCGACGTGGCCGAGGCGCTCGCGCAGGCCTCGGCCGAGCGCGGCGCCGCGGCCGGCGACTTCGACGCGACCGAATGGCACGCGGCGCAGCTGGTGGCGATCCGGTGGTACCAGGGACGCCTCGACGAGCTACTGCCGATGCTCACCGACTTGGCGCATTCCCCGACGCTCAGCGTGGTGGACGACTCGCTGTTCGCTGCCCTCGCGCTGGCTGCTGCGCAGGCGGGCGATCGGCGAACGGCGGCGGGTGCTCTGGCGCGGCTGCACGGCCGCGACCTGGCGGATCTGCCCCGGTCGACGAGCTGGCTGGTGACCATGCACTGCATCGTCGAGGCGGCGCACCTGGTCGGCGACGAGGTCATGTCGGCGCGTGCGTACGAGCTGCTCAGCCCGTACGCCGAACTGCCCGTGATGGTCAGCGTCGGAGCGGCCTGCTTCGGCTCGGCTCACCACGCCCTGGGCGTCGCGTCGCTGACCACCGGACACGTCGACCGCGCGGTGACGCATCTGCACGCGGCAATCCGGCAGAACCTCGCGTTGGGGCACTGGCCGGCTGTCGTGACGTCCCGGCTGCGGTACGCGGAGGCACTGGTTCGCCGTGGCGATTCCGACGCCGCGCAGCTCGAGACAACGGCCGCCGAGCGAGACGCTCTGGCGATGGGCATGCCGGTGTCGACGGATCGCGACGAGGCGCCGGCAGCGGCCTGCATTCGCCACGGGCGCAGGTGGCAGATCGACCTGGGACAGCGGAGCGTGCTCGTCGAGCACAGCGTGGGCATGTTGCATCTGGCGACCCTGATTGCGAATCCCGGCCGCGAGATCGCCGCCATCGACCTGATGGCCGGCATGGCGACGCTGACCGGCGGGGCTGACGGAGCGCCCGCGTCCCGGCAACGGGTGCTCGACCGCGTCGCCGTGCACGAGTACCGCGATCGACTGGCCCGGCTGCGCGTCGAGATCGACGAGTTGGAATCGCGAAACGAGCCGCAGCGCGCCGCACGGGCACGCGCTGAGCGCGACTGGTTGATTGCCGAACTCGCCAACGCCGCCGGGCTCGGCGGCCGCGCGCGGCGTTTCACCGACAGCGGAGAGCGGGCCCGGCTCGCCGCGGGAAGGGCTATCCGCCGAGCGATCAGCCGGATCGCCGAAGCCGACACGCACATCGGCGAGCACCTGCGCAATGCCGTGCACACCGGCCTGCGCTGCTCCTACCGGCCCGGCTGACCGCGATGTAAGCGTCCGTCCACTGTGGACGGACGCGCGGGTGTTCCATCCCGTTCCAAGCCGTTCCCCGCTGAACTGCCTTGCGAACGCCGCCGTACACGCAGATGACCTAACACCATCCACCCACCGGGGGGAACGAATGAGCAACCACCAGCACCGGCGACGCGTCACCATCGCGGTCGCCGCTGCGATCGGCACGGCCTCGGCAGGACTCGTCCTGGCCTCGCCCGCCACCGCGGAACCATCGGCGCACTTCGTACTGGGCCAAGGCGTCCTGACCGTCGTCGGCGACGACACGGGCAACACGATTGTCGTCGGCCGCGACGCGGCAGGCGCGATCAATGTCAACGGCGGCGCCGTCCCGATCCGCGGGGCCAACGCGACCGTCGCCAACGTCGGTCTGATCAGGATCATCGGCGGAGCCGGCAACGACACCCTGACGATCGACGAGACGAACGGTACGATGCCTGCCGCGGCGATATACGGCCGAGCCGGCAACGACCAGCTGTCCGGCGGCTCCGCCGACGACCTGTTGTCCGGTGGAGCCGGAAGCGACACGCTCCTCGGCAAGGCAGGCAGCGACCGTCTCTTCGGCGGCGACGGCGACGACCGGCTCATCGGGGGCGACGGCGACGACCAGGCGTTCGGCCAGGCCGGCGACGATCAGCTCATCTGGAACCCGGGCGACGACAGCGACGTCAACGAGGGCGGTGACGGCAACGACACCGTGCAGGTGATCGGCGGCAACGCTGCCGAGACATTCACGGCCGCTCCGAACGGCACGCGGGTGCGCTTCGACCGGGTCGACCCGCTCCCGTTCTCGCTCGACATCGGCACCAGCGAGCAGCTCGTCCTCGACGCGAACGGCGGCGACGACAGGTTCTCGGCGAGTAACGGCCTCGCCGGCCTCATCCAACTCACCGTGGACGGCGGCGCCGGCAACGACACGTTGCTGGGTGGGAACGGCGCCGAGAAGTTGATCGGTGGCGACGGTGACGACTTCGTGGACGGCAACGGCGGTAACGACACCGGCCTGCTGGGCGCGGGGAACGACACCTTCCAGTGGGATCCAGGCGACGGCAGCGACACCGTCGAGGGCCAGGACGGGCTGGACACCCTGCTGTTCAACGGCTCGAACGGCGACGAGTCCATGGACGTGTCTGCCAACGGTTCGCGGGTGCGCTTCTTCCGCAACGTCGGCACCATCACGATGGATCTCAACGGCGTCGAGCGGGTGGACACGAACGCACTGGGCGGCGCTGACCACATCGCGGTCAACGACCTGACCGGTACCGATCTCGCCGACGTGAACGTGAACCTCGCCGGCGCGGCCGGTTCGGCGGGCGACAGGGCGGCCGACAGCGTAATCGTCAACGGCACCGACGGCGCCGACGCGGTGACAGTCACCGGCTCGCAAGCGGACGGCGTCACCGCGAAGGGCCTGCACACCACCGTGCGCGTCACCGGAACGGACGGCCCGATCGACCAGCTGACCGTCAAGGGTCTCAACGGCGACGACGTGGTCGACGCTCACGGCCTGGCCGGCGGCGCGGTCGCGCTGAGCATCGACGGAGGCGACGGCGCGGACCTCCTCGTCGGAAGTGCCGGCGACGACACCATCAGCGGCGGGCCCGGCGATGACGTGCTCAACGGCGGACCGGGCCAGGACGCGCTGGACGGCGGCCCCGGCTCGAACGTCGTCATCCAGTAAGTCCCCCGACGAGTGGGCCGGTCCCCGGACCGGCCCACTCGCTTGTCCCGCTCGAAGGTGGCTGACGGCTCCTTACGAACCGCGTAACCCGCTCGATCATGGGTATGGGCAGGTGGGCGAGTGGCGCTACCCCCTCGTCTAGCCCACACACCCTCGAGGAGTGCCATGAAGACAATCGCTCGCGTCGCCGGCGTCGGCGGACTGGCTGTAGCGGCCACCGCCCTGCTCGCCGGTCAGGCCCAGGCCACGCCCAGCCAGCAATCCGCACCTGTGTTCGTGCAATCCGACAACACAGCAGGCAACACGGTCGTCGCCTACGACCGCTCCGCCGACGGCAGCCTCCACCAGGCCGGCGTCTACCAGACCGGCGGCGACGGCGGCGTGCTCACCGGATCGGTCGTCGATCACCTGGCCTCGCAGGGCTCGCTCGCCTACGACAGGGCCCACGGCCTGCTCTACGCCGTGAATGCCGGCAGCGACACCGTCACGGTGTTCGGCGTGCACGGCGACCGGCTCACCCGCCGTCAGGTGATCGGCTCCGGCGGGACGTTCCCGGTGAGCATCGCCCTGCACGGGTCAGTGCTCTACGTGCTCAATGCCCGCGACGGCGGCTCGGTGCAGGGCTACGTGCGAGTCGGCGACACCTTGGTACGAGTGCCGGCCTGGCACCGCTCACTCGACCTCGATGCGACGCAGACACCGGAGTTCACGCACACGCCAGGCCAGGTCGCGTTCACCCCGGACGGCCGGCACCTGATCGTCACCACCAAGGCCAACGGCAGCAACATCGACGTGTTCGCCGTGAACGCGTTTGGCGGCCTGTCGGCGGCGGCCGTCGTCAATGCCGACCCGGGCGCCGTCCCGTTCGCGGTCAGCTTCGATGCAGGCGGCCACGCGGCCGTTGCTGAGGCCGGCACGAACGCGGTCGCGACGTTCACGGTCAACGGTGACGGAACGCTGACGCTCATCGACCGCGAAGGCACCGGGCAGGCGGCCACATGCTGGATCGTCGGTAGCGGCTCGACGTTCTACACGTCCAATGCCGGCAGCGCCAGCCTGTCCGGCTACCGCGACGGCGGCGACGGCACACTGACCGCGCTCGGCAACACGGCCACTGACGCGGGCACCGTCGACGCGGCAGCCTCGTCCGACGGTCGCTACCTGTACGTGCAGGCCGGCGCGAACGGGATCGTCGACGGGTACCGCATCGGCAGCGACGGCACGCTGACCGCGACCGGCTCGGTCACCGTGCCCGGCGCTGTTGGTGGGGAGGGCATCGTCGCCGGCTGACCCCGCACCCGCATCGGCCGACTCGTCAACGGGTCGGCCGATGCGCTTATTCGGACGCGACGACGATTTCGACGCCGGCCGCCGTCAGCACCTCGGCCAGCTCGGGGTCTGGTGCGGTGTCCGTCACTAGCGCGTTGATCGCATCGAGCCGGGCGATGTGTGCGAACGCGTTACGTCCGAACTTCGACGAGTCGGCGACGACGACCGCGCGCTGCGCGGACTCGATCATCTGCGCCATCATCTGCGCCTCCTGCAGGTTGGTCGTCGACAATCCCGCGTGCGCTGAGACGCCGCCGACGCCGATGACGGCAATGTCGGCGCTGACGCCCTCCATGCCGGGAAACGCGACCGGGCCGAGAGTGACGTTGGACGCCACCCGGCAGTTGCCGCCGAGGACGTAGACGTCACGCACGGAAGCCGGCGGGAGCTCGCCCGGGAGCCTGAGGTTGTTCGTAACGATCGTCAGATTCCGCCGGACGCCTAGGGCCCGAGCGACTGCCAGCGTGGTGGTGCCGCCGTTGAGCAGCACGGTCTCGCCGTCGGCGATGCGCTCCGCGGTCGCGAGGCCGATTGCGCGCTTGGCATCGCGGTGCACCGACGTGCGGTCGGCGAACGCGGTGTCGGTTGATGCCAAGCCGGACAGCGTGACCGCGCCGCCGTAGGTCCGGGCGATCGCGCCGTGCCTCGCCAGCCAGTCGAGGTCGCGCCGCACCGTGTCCGTCGACACGTTGAACGCGTCGGCGAGTTCGGTGACGGTGGCCTGGCCGTGGTCGTTGATGAACGTCGTCAGCAACGTCCGGCGACGCCCGGGCAGCGCACCGTCGTGATCGCCAAGCCCTGCCACCTGACACCTCCTTGACCTGCGCACTCTAGCGACGAATTGCACAGACCGCGCTGTCTCTTGCAGTCAATTGCGTATCCACTCTTGACCGATGCGACATCTAGCGTTAACTTCTGCAACCAGTGCAGCATAGAACCGAGCAGAACTGCAAGAAGATGCATCATCAAGCGCGGCCGGTACCCACCCGAGGAGTTCGAATGCCAACCTCCCAGCCCTCCCCCGGCGGCTCCCCGCTGTCGCGGCGCACGTTCCTGAAAGGCGCCGGCGCCGTCCTCGCGGCCGGGGCCTCGCTGCCCGTCCTCGCCGCTTGTGGCAGTAGCAGCACGACCAGCGGAGGCAAGACGACGATCACGTTCGCCAGCGCGAAGTTCTTCGCCAAGTCGACGATCGGGCAGATCGTCGACGAGTACAACAGCTCGCAGAACAAGGTGCACGTCAAGTACCGCGAGCTGCCGACACCGAGCCAGAGCACCGAGGTCCACCAGCAGCTGGTGCAGTCGCTGTCCCGGCGTGACAGCAGCCTGGACGTATTCACCCAGGACATCATCTGGATCTCCGAGTTCGCCGGAGCCGGCTGGGCCGCGCCCCTGGACGATTACTTCGACACGTCGGCCCGCGGGCAGTACTTCCCGGGCGTCGTCGATGCCTGCACCTATAACGGCAAGCTCTCCGCGCTGCCCTGGTACCTCGACTCCGGCATGCTCTACTACCGCAAGGATCTGCTCGACGCGGCCGGCGTGGACGTCCCGACGACCTGGGACGCGCTGGTCACGGGCGCGCAGAAGGTGCTCGCGACGGGCAAGGTCAGCAACGGGTTCAACTGGCAGGCGAAGCAGGCCGAGGTGCTGATCTGCGACCTGGTCGAGTTCGTCGGCTCCAACGGTGGCTCGATTCTCAGCGCGGACGGCAAGACGGTCACCATCGCCGACGACAAGGCCGTCCAAGCGGTGCAGTTCATGGCCGACACATTCGGCAAGTACAAGATCACCCCCAAGGACGTGCTGTCCTGGGACGAGGAACCCAGCCGGATGCCGTTCACCGGGGGCCAGGCCGCCTTCCTGCGCAACTGGTCCTATGTCTGGTCGGACGCGCAGGACGCGTCAGCGTCCAAGGTCGTCGGCAAGGTCGGCGTGACCAAGCTGCCTTCCTTCCCGGGCGGCAAGAGCACCGCGTGCCTCGGCGGATACCAGTTCGGCATGAACGCCGCCAGCAAGAAGAAGAGCGCCGCGATCGACTTCCTGACCTGGATGTCCAGCCCGGCGACACAGCTCAAGTGGGCCACTCAGCTCGGTCTCGCACCGAGCCGTCCGGCGGTGTACGACCAGCCCGCACTGGAGAAGAGCAACCCGTTCATGGTCACCCTGAAGGACGTGTTCACCGGCGGCACCCCGCGCCCGAAGACGCCGCAGTACTCGAAGGTGAGCCTTGCGCTGCAGGCCGGGGTGTCCGCAGCGCTCACGTCTGGCGACGTGCAGAAGAACCTCGAATCCGCCAAGTCGCAGATCGAGCAGATCCTGAGCGCCTGACGTTATGAGCGGACCAGTTACCTCGCGCCGGCCGGTGGCATTGATCTCGCCTCCGGCCGGCTCGAGGACGCAGGCGCCCCCGCCCGTCGTCCCCCGTCCTCGCGTGCGGCGTCGACATGACTGGCGCCGATCGCTGCCGCCGGTGGCC
>Ga0137381_10001652_pt1 | contig 15152 bp, 13 predicted proteins | sample SagtaG_16_FD_104808 | JGI IMG/M metagenome (GOLD analysis project Ga0137381, IMG submission 104808) | Vadose zone soil microbial communities from Sagehorn Ranch, Mendocino, California, USA - Sage2_L_115_16 metaG | ecosystem: Environmental > Terrestrial > Soil > Vadose zone | place: USA... | reverse complement strand
GAGCCGGATGAAGCGCCGGCTCCCGCGGGAAATCAAGCCGGCACGCCGGGCAAGGCACAAGGGAAAGAGCTGGTGCTGGTTGTGGAAGACAGCAGCACAATCGCTTCGGTGGTGAAGTATTTCCTGGAGCTCGAAGGCTTCCAAGTCTTGGTGGCCAAGGATGGAAACTTGGGGCTGGAATCCGCCAAGCGCGACCAACCGGACGTGATCGTGACGGATTACAACATGCCAGGTATGGATGGCATGTCCATGGTCAAAGCTCTTCGGGCTGAGGCCGCCACGCGCGGTATCGCTGTTCTGATGTTGACCTCAGAAACCGACGTCGAAAAAGAAGCGCAAGCGCTTGAAGCCGGAGTCGATGATTACATCCTGAAGCCGGTTGAGCCCCGCCGCCTTGCCGCTCGCGTGAGGTCGGTTCTCGCGCGGTCGCGGCGGCGGCATTCCGCCGTTGTGCAATGAGTTTTAGGGGAACTCGCTAGGCCTGCATCCGAAAGAGTTTAAGCATAGTTAAGGAAAGGACCGTTTTTATGGGGGACATGAGCGCCATCGTCATGGAATTTGTTGAAGAGGGCAATGAAAAGGCAGACCAGGTCGAGCGGCACCTGATTCAGCTCGAAGAGAATCCCAGTTCGCGGGAATCACTGGCTGAAGTCTTCCGTGCCATGCACACGATTAAAGGGGCCACCAGCTTTCTCGGCTTCACAAGACTCGGTGCACTCGCGCACACGGGGGAGAGCTTGCTGGTTCCTCTGCGCGACGGAGCCCTGGTAACCAACCAGGAGATCATCACCGCGTTGCTCTCCCTGGTCGATGCCATCCGCGAAATATTGACCGAGATCGCCGCGACCGGTCAGGAAGGAAGGAAAGACTATACGGTTCTTGTGAATACTCTCACTCGGCTCCGCAAACCTTCGTAGTCCAGGCGCTTCGCAAGGACCGCTGGTGTGAGCGTTTCTTTGAGCGGAAAAGATACGGAGGAATTCCTATCAAGCGGTGCATTCTGCGTGGAAAAGAGACCTCATGCGTGCTCTCGTTGTAGAAGATTCAAAGACCATTCGAATGATCCTTTGCGAGTATTTGCGGAAAATGGACATTCAGGCCGTGGAGGCCGCCGACGGCCGCGAAGCCCTCGAGCGTCTGAAAGAGATGCCTCCTCCCGATCTGATGCTGGTCGATTGGAACATGCCGGTGATGAGTGGCATCGATTTCATTCGTGCCGTGCGCGAGATGCACATCTTTGACCCGCTTCCAGTAATCATGGTGACGACAAATTCCGAATATGAACATCTCGGCACAGCGATGGACGCAGGCGCCAATGAATACATCCAGAAGCCATGCACGCTCGATGCGCTTCGGGAAAAACTCGATCTGCTCGGCCTCCTCAAGACCTGAATTCTTGCCCTTCTAAAAGAAAAACGCTGCGGAGATTGTCCGCAGCGCAAAAAAATCGGCACTCAAAAAGTTAAGCTGATTTAGTTACCGGTGTTGACCGCGACGGCGTGCGAACCTTCCCCAAAATAATTCTGTTCGCGAAGCTTGCGGTAAATCCGCCCTGCCACAACGGCGGCGGTTGGACCCTTCACGCTACGAGTATTTCCGCGGAGCAGAACCGCCAGCGCGATTTTCGGATGCGCGTCGTCGGCGTAGGTGATGAACCATCCGATCCTCGACGGTGTCGTGTGGTCGTCGCAAGTCCCCGTTTTGCCCAGCGGCATCTCGTCGCCGCCCCGGTCGAAACTCGATTTGCCGGTGCCATACAGCACCGCGGCGAGCATGCCTTCACGGATTTCCGGAAGGATCAGCGCAATGTTCAATTCGCGCTTCACGCGCGGCGTGAAATTCTCGACGTCTTCCCGCGTGTGGGGGTATTGCAAATAATAAAGAGTTCCTCCATTTGCGAAAGCCGCGGAGAGCGCCGCGAGTTGCAGCGGAGTTACCTGAATCCCTTCGCCAAAGCTGGACATCCGCGCGACTCCGCCGTAAGGCGGCGCCACGGTCGGAAACGAACCCGGATGTTCATCAGGCAGATTGTAGCCCGCGAGTTCCCCGAGGCCGAGCAGTCGGCCGTACTTGGAAACCGTGTCGAATCCCATGCGCGACCCCAGCTGTTCAAAGAAAACGTTGTTAGAGTGCGCCATCGCTTCCGTCAGGTTCATGTACTTCCGGCGGCCCACCTTGAGCATGGTGTCGCGCGTGATGACGTTTTCTTCGAGCGCGGCAAGTGCGATGGTCGGCTTGATTGTGGAGCATGGAATGTAGCCGTCGCCAAATGCGATTTTTTGGTTCACGACAGTTAGGATTCGGCCGGTGTTCGGATCCACAGCGACAACCGCTCCATTGTATCGGCCCAAAGCGGACACCGCGGCCTCGCGCACGACCGGATCATCATACGCGGCGTCGTCAGCTTTTGAGGAATCCGCAAAGGTCGGCACTCCGCCGCGATAGCGCGTGGGATACCTGTGAGCGCGTGCAACAGGTGTTCCCGCACCTGGCGCCGCCGGAAGTGGCATGGCGCATGTCGCTGCCAGCACCGTCGCAAGAGTTGCCTTTACAAACTGCTTCACCGTTCCCACCTTTTCTGTGTAACCGCGATCCTGTCGACCCACCCCGGCCGAGTCCACGCTGAGAATACTCTGGGGTCAGAGTTTTACCTTACGCTACCAGCGTGGTCAACTAACATTCACAAAACTCGTTCGTTCCCGTAACTGGCTTCTTGCCGCTGACGAAACGGCTGCTTAGGGATGTTGCATCCCATCTGCCAATCAGGGCTGTACTCATTTGATGCGACTTAGCCCCAAACCGCATCACACCCGCAGTACCTAAGAGAAACAGTTCCTCTCAGGATGAGACATATTTTCGCCTTTAAGCTACTGCTGCGCAATAGCCGTCTAGGTCCAGTACCAAGCTATGTGCTTTGTTTTGAATAGCTGACCGTCAGGGCAGGGGCCTGAACCTCCGTCCGGTGAGCGTGGCGGTCCAGCGCGAAAGTACAAGGCTCCGTCGCATCTTGATACGGTGCCGCGCACCATTTGGCTCGTGTCATGCAGGCCTAACGCCGTGACAAAGATTGTCTCGCGAAAAGAACCATCATCGTACCGTTGCCCTTACCGCGTTGGCCGAGCCTTCGACGCATCCGCGCCCGCGCCAGCCGCTGATGCCTTTACTGGCGCCTTCTCCGATTGTGCGGAAGCAGCGTGCCCGTTCGGCCCGGCCACCGCCGCACTCGAATTGCCCGGCATCGGAATTTCCAGCTTTTTCCTCAGCACGTTTTCCAGCTTGTCGCGGATGTCCTTATTTTCCTTCAGAAAAATTCGTGCATTTTCGCGGCCCTGGCCCATGCGTTCGCCGCCGAAGCTGATCCACGTGCCGCTCTTTTCCAGCACGCCCCTATCCACGCCTAGATCGATCAGGTCGCCTTCGCGCGAAATCCCTTCGCCGTAAACGATGTCGAATTCCGCCTCGCGGAACGGCGCCGCCACTTTGTTTTTCACCACTTTCGCGCGCGTCCTCGAGCCAACCACCTTGTCGCCTTCCTTGATGGCCTGAATGCGCCGGATATCCACGCGCATGGACGCATAGAACTTCAGCGCGCGCCCACCCGTCGTGGTCTCCGGGTTGCCAAACATCACGCCAATTTTCTCGCGAATTTGGTTGATGAAAATCAAGCAGGTACGCGATTTGGAAACGATGCCAGTCAGCTTGCGCAGCGCTTGCGACATCAGCCGCGCTTGCAATCCCATTTGCGGGTCGCCCATGTCGCCTTCGAGCTCCGCCTTGGGAACCAGCGCCGCGACGGAATCCACCACCACGATGTCCACCCCGCCCGAGCGGATCAGCGTCTCCGCGATCTCCAGCGCCTGCTCGCCGTTATCCGGCTGCGACACCAGCAGGTTGTCCACGTCCACGCCCAGCTTCCGCGCATAGACCGGATCCAGCGCGTGCTCCGCGTCAATGAACGCCGCCTGCCCGCCCAGCTTCTGCGCTTCAGCGATCACGTGCAGCGTCATGGTCGTCTTGCCGCCGGATTCCGGGCCGTAAATCTCGATCACGCGCCCGCGCGGGAAACCGCCCACGCCCAGCGCTGCATCAATCGAGAGGCATCCGCTGGGAATTACACTGACGGGCACCAGAATGTCCCGGCTGCCCAGGCGCATAATCGCACCTTTGCCGTGGTCCTTTTCAATTTGCGATATCGCTGCTGCCAGCAATTTTTCTTTTTCGTCTGTCATTTCACACCTCGGTGGAGGAAATTGGAAACTCGAATCCTAATCAGTATTTCTCACAAGAATCTGGCCCGCTCGCGAGTGCCCCGTAGCGCCCGCCTTCTAAGGCGGGCCGCTCTGGCCGTGGGACGTAACGAAGTGTGGAGCTTACCACTCGGTTCATCTTCGCGCCATCCCTTTTTTCAGCCGCCCGCTCTTCTTCTCGACGCACGCACCCGCTCGTCCCGTAGGCTATCCCGTCATTTCGAGAGAAGCGAGAAATCTCTCTTCGCTCGCCAAAGGCTCCAAACAGCTTAAAGCACTCCTCGAGAAGCCGCGCACGGTGCGTCTGTTGAAAACCGCGAGGCCCAAATTACCACCATGGCGAACAAAAAGCAAACACTATTTTCGCCCTATATTCGCCCACCTTAATACCCTTACGCGGGGTAGTTGTAAAATCCCTTGCCCGACTTCCGCCCCAGCCACCCCGCCGAAACATATTTCTTCAGGAGCGGACACGCGCGGTACTTCGGGTCGCCGAGCCCTTCCTGCAACACGTGCATGATGTCCACGCAAACATCCAGTCCAATAAAATCCGCCAGCTCCAGCGGCCCCATCGGATGATTCATTCCCAGCTTCATCACCGCATCCACTGCCTCCGCCGTCGCCACGCCTTCCATCACACAGTAAGCCGCCTCATTGATCAGCGGCATCAGCACACGGTTCGACACAAATCCCGGCGCGTCATTCACCGCCACCGGCTTTTTCTCCAGCTTTTCCGCCAGCTTCATCGTCGTCTCAAACGTCGCGTCGCTCGTTTGGAGCGCGCGAATCACTTCTACCAGCGCCATCACCGGCACCGGGTTCATGAAGTGCATCCCCACAAACCGGTCCGGCCGCTTCGTCAGTGCCGCCAGCGCCGTCATCGAAATCGACGACGTATTGCTAGCAATAATGACCTCGGACCGCAGAATCCCCTCCGCCTCGCCTAGCACCGCGCGCTTAGTCTCCATTTTCTCCGGTACTGCTTCGACAACAAAATCCGCCGCCGCAATCGCCCTCATCTCCGTCACGGCCTGCACGCGGCCAAGAACAGTTCCCTTCTCCCCCTCCGCAATCTTCCCCTTGTTGATTTCCCGGTCAAGATTCTTCCCGACAGTCTCCAACCCGCGTTCCAGAAACCGACGCTCCACATCCCGTAAAATCACTTTGTATCCGGCTCGCGCAAACACATGCGCGATCCCATTCCCCATCGTCCCCGCGCCCAATACCGCCACGGTTTTAATATCAGCAAGGTTCAAGAAACCTCCCAACAGAACGCCGGTGCAACAGAATCACGGGATGCGCGGAATCGTCAAGCAGCCGTGAACTCTTGTTGCTTACCGGAAAAAGTTTTCGATGGAGCTTTCAAGGCGAACCACGCGGCGATCGTGGCGAACTTTTCGTCCTGTGACCACGGCGACCCAAGTGATCGGCCAAGCTCGGTAACCCGCCGCATCAGACCATCACCCTTGAGACGCAGAGCCTTTCCGGCACAGTCCAGAAGTTCCTTCTCTTTAATTCTCAAATCGCGCAGGCCACAGCGAACACTCGCATGAAGCAGAGCTTCGCGGAAAAGTTCGCCATCGGCAGTGTGAATGAGCGCATGCGAAGCAAGAATCTTGTCCAGCGCAGGGAGCGGTCTTCCTGACGCGAGAAGTAATGCACAGCTCTTCACCGCGATGCCCTGTTTTTGCAAGTCGCTTTGCAATCCATGAATCGCGCGATGCGCCAACCGCCTCGCCTCATCGCGGACTCGCTCAATAAACTCGCCAGCCTGCCCCGCCAACAGTTTCTCCGCCGTGTGATAGGGCTGCCGGAATTCATACGTGAAAGTCTCGACGAGGTGGACGCGTTGCCGCGCCAGGACAACCGGCGCGCCCTTTTCCAAACGCACCGCCACAACCGCCGCCCAACCCGAATGCACGCGAAGCCCCACCGCCGCTTCTTTCGATTGAGCCATCACGAATAACCTATTCCGGCGGCGCGCCTTCCACGACTTCTCGCACAATTTCCCGTGCCCGTGCCTCGTCTTCCGCATGACTGAATACCTTGGCGGTCCCCAATGGCTGCGTCTCGATACGGTACGGGATTTCGTGTTCCTGCAGCGCCAAGCCGATGCCTCCGACCAGCCCGATGTTCTCGCCAGACCAAACCTGCACTGAAATGTCCTCGGGATCCCAGCCCTTTTTCGCTGCCAGCTCCAGCCCGTAGTCAAGGAACGGATATCTCCCGATGGTGAAACCTGCGCTCGGTTCAAACTCCCAGTGTTGCAAGAGACGCGACATCACTTGTGTCGCTCGCTCGAAGTCTTGCTCCAAGACCACAACCGTGTAATCCGGCCTGCGGTACATGCCGGGGATGATGCCGCCGCTCGTGAGACTCGCATTGTTATACGGGATGCCCGCCGCCTCGAGTGCCTTCCTCAAGTCCATAATGAATTTCGGATGATCGATGTTGCACAGCAATCGGGCCGAATCCTCCACGGACCTGTCCGATTGCGGCACGCGCAGAGGAACTCCACAGTTTGGACAATGCTGAGAAGCCGTGGCGAATTCCGCAAAGCACAAAGGGCAGATTCCCGCGCTCCCGGGCGATAATTCGCGGTCCGCTATGTTTGCAGCGCGTTCTTCTGGCGGATTTCTATCGTGCTCTTCGGTAGCAGAGTCCAAAATCCATTTTGCCAAGGGCAAATCCTCTTCCGAAACCCAAACCTCAAATCCGCCAGGATCCGCATTGCCGAACTGCGCTCCTCTCAGCGCCTTGGGAATCGGCGGATTCTCCGGCGCCCCGTAACAAGCAACCTTTTTGGTCCACAGGCTCCCCAATAGCTCCATATAAAAATAAGGGTCGCTCCCGCGCCACAGACGCGCCCCATACTTGTCGTCCGACAAGGCGACCTTCTTTGCGAGGTGATGACGTACCGCTTCGACATAATCCTCCACCAACCCCACATCGCAGTCCGCGCAGCGCACAAACCCTCGCCGGTACTCCGCTTTGCATTGTGGGCAGTACATGACAGGCGTGAGTCTACTACAATTCCGGTTCGTTCCTGGGCTGGCGAAAACCTGCTTTCTGGCCGTCCAGACTTAGCACACAAATTTTCCGCTTGACTTTGTTTTAATCCGTGTTATACTTATCCTTGTAGATACCTGCGTCCCGCTAGATGGCCACCCTTTGGGGGTTTTCAGCAACCGAAACTTCCACTCTTCAGACCTAACTGCTTTTTTTGATTCGGTTGCATATTGCTCCGAGGTCACTGCCAATGCTCTACCCTTTAGAATCAATCAGTTACGAATTGCAAATTTTCTAAGTCTTTTCTTTTGATATTCATGCAGAATGCCGGGGGGTACCCCCGCACCATTGTCTCCGTACCCTCTCCGCCATCTGCGTCTTTTCGGCACGCTCTCCCGTATACCAGCTAGAATGAGCGCCACAATCTCATGCTTGACGCCACAACGGTCCAGCTTCTTCGGAACCCCGGCCACGTCGTGTCTGACCCTGTTCTTTTCCATGCTGATGACCGATGAAACCAAGACCATCGCGCGCGGCCTCCGGCGCCGCGACCCCGATCTGCTCGACCGCCTGATCGAGCAGTATCAATACCGCCTCTTCCGCTATCTCCTCTATGTCACAGGAAACAAAGACCGCGCCGAGGACTTTTTCCAGGAAACTTGGATCCGCGTCCTAGAGCGCGGCCATCAGTACGACGGCAAATCCAAATTCGAGGCCTGGCTCTTCGCCATCGCCCGCCACCTGGTCATTGATTGGCAGCGCTCCAAGAAAGCGCAAAGCCTCGATACGCTGACCGATCCCGAACAGGACCATCCCCTGCAACTCGCCAACGAAAAGGAACCCTCGCCTCTGCACCAGGTCCTTAGCCAGGAGTCGGAAGAAAACGTTCAGGCTTCGCTCCAAAGAATCCCAGCGATCTACCGCGAGGTGCTCGTCCTGCGGTTCCAGGAAGAATTGCAGATCGACGAGATGGCCGGTGTGCTCTGCGTTCCCTTGTCCACCGTGAAGTCGCGCCTCTACCGCGGCCTCGAAGCATTGCGCAGCCAACTCCAGAGAGGTGCTGCCTCATGAGCGCCAACGTCCACGGCCGTGCCCTGCAACTGATTGCTCAGGCGCGCGTTGAAGGAATAGCGGAGGCCAACAGCAACTGGCTCCGCGCGCACCTCGAGGAGTGTGACTTCTGCGCCGAGCATGTGCGCCACACCGATCGCGCTCTGCAGCTGCTGCGTACTGCCGCGATTCCCCTCCCCGACGGGCTCGCCAGCCGCACACAGTTCCGCGTTCGTCTGCGCGCCATGGAATTGCGCGAACGCGAACCGCAGCGCCGAGCGCTCTGGTTTACTTGTGCGGTTTCATGGGCCTTCGGAATCGCCAGCGCGCCTTATGTCTGGCGGCTCTTCGCGTGGTTCGGTGAGCGCACTGGAGTTCCGAAGCTCGTGTGGGAGCTGGGTTTTGGCTTGTGGTGGGCGATTCCCGCGGTGTTCGTCGCTGTTGTCTTGCTGATGGAAAACGCACGCCGGGAGGCCGAACAGGATTGGATGAGGCAGGGCAGGTAACTGGGACATCGGGAGAGAGGAAAGTTATGCCGGACTATTCACAACGCGTGAGTGATTCATTCAACGAGAGGATGCGGCTGATCCGCCTTCGCAGGAAGAAAGAGAATCTCCGCTTCTGGGACGAGTTTCGAATCATTCCGCGATGGCTAATCGTGTTGGTAATCGTGCTTTTCCTCATGGCACAAGCCATCGCCCTCTTCGTCAACTTGAACGCGGCTCGCTTCGGCGGCGAGATTTTTCCGCCGGACCTGAAGAACGACCCCGCCACGGCTTCTGTGGCTGTGGCAGGAATCGTGACAGGTATCTCCCTGGTGGTGGCGAGCCTCATTTTCATGATCGCTTACGTGAACCGCGATGCCAAAAGGCGCGGAATGAACTCCGCTCTTTGGACAATCCTGGTGATCATTTTCCTGCCCACCTGGGGCGTCATTGGTCTCATCGTTTATCTACTGATGCGCGAGCCGCTGCCGTATCCCTGCCCGCAATGCGCAAATACGGTGGGCGCGCGGTTCAACTTCTGTCCGAATTGCAAATGCAACCTGCAGCCCTCCTGCCCGCAGTGCAAGCGCGAAATCGCCGAGTCCGACAAGTTCTGCCCGTACTGCGGCAATGATTTGAAGGCAGCGGCGAGCACTCTGCCAGCCGTGCAGAGTTCGCTCTAAGCAAAATGTCTGTGCGCGATTAGAAACGTTCGACGGCGAGGGCGACGGCATTGCCACCGCCGAGGCACAGCGCAGCGATGCCGCGTTTCAGGTTGCGGCGCTGCAATTCGTACAGCAGTGTAACGAGGATGCGCGCGCCGCTGGCCCCGATGGGATGGCCGAGCGCGACAGCGCCGCCATTGACGTTGACTTTTTCGGGATTGAGCTTGAGCTGCCGCGTCACCGCGATCGCGGCTACGGCAAACGCTTCATTCAGTTCCACGAGATCGACATCCTTGTCCCGGTCCCAGCCCGTTTTCTTCAGTAACTTTTCCACGGCATCCACAGGCGCCATCATCACCCACTTGGGATCAACGCCGCTGACCGCTTGCGCGACAATTCGCGCGATCGGCTGCTTGCCGAGCCGAGCTGCGTTGCGCTCGCTGGTAACAACCAATGCCGCCGCGCCATCATTCGTCCCCGGCGCGTTGCCGGCGGTCACGGTGCCGTCTTTTTTGAACGCCGGCTTCAATTTTGCAAGTGCTTCCATGCTGGTATCTTCGCGCGGTGATTCGTCGTATTTGATGACGATTGGTTCGCCCTTTTTCTGTGGCACTTCGATGGGCAGAATCTGGGCTTCAAAAAAACAGGATTTCCGCGCGCGCACCGCTTTCTGGTGGCTCTCGAACGCGAAGCGATCCTGCTCTTCGCGCGTGATTCCGTACTTTTCGGCAACCAGTTCGCCGGTCATGCCCATATGAAAATTTTCATACACGTCCCAGAGTCCGTCGGCGATCAGCGAATCCACAATTTTCCCATCGCCGATCCGATAACCAGTTCGCGCTTGCGGCAAGAGATACGGGCAGTTGGACATAGACTCCATCCCGCCCGCCACGACAATTTCGGATTCGCCAAGCTGCACCGCCTGCGCGGCCAGCGCCACCGCTTTGAGTCCCGATCCGCAAACTTTGTTGATGGTCATCGCGGCCACGCGGGGATTACAGCCGCCCTTGAGCGCCGCCTGCCGCGCGGGATTCTGGCCGAGCCCGGCTTGTACGACGTTGCCGAGAATGGCTTCGTCGACTTGATTCGAGTCGAGGCCTCCGCGGCGAATCGCTTCAGCCACGGCTTTGCCGCCAAGCTCCGGCGCAGAGAATCCAGCGAGACCGCCCTGAAATTTTCCGATGGGCGTTCGCACCGCGGACAAAATGACGGGAGTTTCCGTGCTCATAGCGAGCCTCCAGCGGAACAACTCACTTCATTATAGCGCGATCGGAAAAACGAAGGTGCGCGGGAGGAAAAACTCCGAGAGCGGAGAAATTCTCCGCCCTCGGGAAATCATTCAGAGCTCAGTTCGCGGCGGCGGCGCCTGGTTGCGCTTCATCCGCGCTCGGCCCGTAAAGGCCGGGCACGGGAACGCCAACCAGTCGGTAATACACGGTAAGCTGCGCGCGATGATGAATCAGGTGGTTCATCACCATGCCTCGAATACAAGCCACGCGCGGCATGTTGAAAACTTCCTGCCCGCCGGCAAGCAGCCTCCAATTCTTCATCATTTCCGCGTCGCTCACGCTAGCCAGCGCTGCGCGCGCATCCGCAACATTCTTGTCAAACACCGCGAGCAATTCCTTTCGATTGTCGATCTTCGGTGGCTGAAAACCAGGCCCGCCCACAGGCGCATAATCCAATTCCTCGGTTTTGATCGTCATGGGCAGCCATTCCACCATCGTCGCCACGTGGCCGGCGAGCCAGCCGACGGTGCCGGACTTGTCGTGCGGCTTCCAGTTCCACTTTTCATCGGGACATCGTTCCAGGACCTTGCGGGTGTTCTGCATCTCCTGGTCGAACTCACCAAGCATCATCTGTCCAATGGTCATGATTTCCTCCCTTTCGAATTTAGAGATTTCCGCGCACGAATAATAGGCGAACAAAAAGCGAATTGTCAAGCACTTCTTTCGACCACCCGCGAGTCTCTCTTGCGAACCGCGAACTCTGCCCGCTTAGTTGCGCGAGCAGGGCATTTGGTGACCCACTCCAGCCACCAAGGCGGGCCACCACTGGCGGGCTTGACAGTCCGCGTAGAGGGGGCAAAATGACGCCATGGCGCACCAATTCACGACATCTTACTTGAAGGATTCTACCGACCTATTCCGCTATTACAAGAAACTGGGCGACCGGGCCATGGCACAGTGCCCCGATGCGGCGCTCTTCGCGACTCTCGATGCCGAATCCAATTCCATCGCCATCATCGTGAAGCACTTAACAGGAAACATGCGCTCGCGTTGGACCGATTTTCTGACCAGCGATGGCGAGAAACCGGACCGCACTCGCGACAGCGAATTCGAATCGCCGCCAAGGACGCGCGCGGAATTGATGGAGATTTGGGAATGCGGGTGGAAACTCCTGTTCGGGGCGTTGGAGCCACTCAGCGATGCGGACCTGACGCGGACGATTACCATCCGAACCGAACCGCATTCCGTCATGCAAGCGATCAACCGCCAGGCGGCGCACTATTCGTATCATGTGGGGCAAATTGTTTATCTTGCGCGGCACTTCGCCGGCGACAAATGGCAATCGCTTACGATCCCGAAAAGGAAATCGAGCGAGTTCAACATTCAGGTTGCGTCCGGCGAGAAGTCGCAACGATAGGGGCGCAAAATGGCTCATAAGAAGAAGGACGAAATAATAACGGGAAGACCTATTGCAGTTGACCACGAAGCCGCAAGTGCGTCTGCTGCTGGCGCAGCGTTTCTGAATCCTCCGGACGGAGCGCCGGTTTATCACGGGTTCCCTATCTTGAAGGATGTTGTTGAGGAGGGGTTCAGCTTCGGAAAAATAACTGACTTCGAATCCGAACACTGCGATTGCGGTGACGCTTTCGTGGTTGCTCCCGACGGTAGCCGAGCCGGACTCGTCTGGGAAGTATCTACCGACTCCCACTTTTCGCAAGTTTCTTGTGCCGATTCCGATCGTTGGGGAGTGTGGGCCGTTAACTTCCCACACCCAATGACCAGCCGCGATAACGCGCGGCGAAATCTTGCTTTCGTACTTCCGCACCTCAAGCAGAAGTGGGAAAGCTGGTGTAAACAAATCAAGGCGGCTTCGCCTCGGCCTGAGTGAACTTGCTGCTCCGATTGAGTCATCTCTTCGCTTCCTCTTCGCCCTGAAATCCGATACCCTGCTTACGTCATGGCGACGCTGTTTGAAATGGAGCCGCTGAAAGAGAGCGGACTGAAGCTTAATGAGGCGCAAAGGCGCGCGATTACGCACGACGAAGGACCGCTGCTGGTGATTGCCGGCGCGGGGACCGGGAAGACGCGCGTTATCACCGAGCGCATCCGCCATCTGCTGCAATCAGATGAAACGCTCTCCGGCGAAAACATTCTCGGGCTGACTTTCACAAAGAAAGCCGCCGGCGAGATGAAGACCCGCGTGGTGAAAGCCACCGGCGAGCGTGGCAAAGCGGTGACGCTGGCGACGTTTCACTCCTTCTGCGAGACGCTGCTGGCGGAGGCCGACCCGCAACGGCTGATGCTGGACGAGTTCGATCACTGGATCCTGCTGCGGCGAAATATTCGGCGGTTGCGCCTGGAGAAATACAGGAGATTGGCCGATCCGGGGCAATTCCTGAACGACTTCGTGGAGTTTTTTTCGCGCTGCCAGGACGAACTGGTGTCCAGCGAAGACTATCAGCAATACGCCGCTGAGTTGGACGAGCGCCTGGAAGCCGAACGCGATGTGCTGGATGAAGACGCCCTCGCGGAGCGCCGGGAAACGGTTGCGTTACAGCAGGAGCTTGCGCGCGCCTACCGGGCCAGCGAAGAATTGCTGCGCGAAAAGAACCGCGTTTCTTTTGGCTCGTTGATCACCGAAGCGGTTAACCTGCTGGAGTGTGATGCGCAACTGCGCGAAGCTCTGCAGAAAAAATACCGCTACATCCTGGTGGATGAATTTCAAGATACGAACATCGCGCAACTGCGCTTGCTGGAGCTGCTGGCCGCGACCAAGAATATCGTGGCGGTCGGCGACAACGACCAGGCGATTTACCGCTTTCGCGGAGCCTCGTTCGGGAGTTTCAAGTTATTCCTGGAGCGCTTTGCGGGATGGAAAGAAGGCCAGGACTCTGCACGGTTCCGCGTGGCCCTGACGGAGAATTATCGCTCGACGCCGAACATCCTGCGCGTGGCGATGCAAGTGATCGGGCAGAATGCCGTGAGCGCGGACTTCCCCAAGAAAGTCCTCTCTTCAAACAAACCTTCCGGTGAAAAGATCCGCATCGTGGAGCTGGCAACTCCAGAGGAAGAATCGCGATGGGTGGCGAACGAACTCGAGCGCATTCATGGAGCGGGGCGCCGCTGGAAGGATTTTGCCGTGCTCTACCGCCAGCATGCGCACCGGGATCATCTGGTGGAAGAACTGGCGCGGCGAAAGATTCCATTTGTAATTACGAGACTCTCCATTCTGGAGCATCCCCTGGTGAGGGATGTGCTTGCGTACCTGCGGCTGATTGCCGCCCCCTACGACGACATTGCCTGCGCGCGTGTGCTGGCGGCGCCGGCATGGCGCCTGGAAGCGGCGGATTTGGTGCGTCTGGCCACGCGTGCGCGAAAAGAGAAAAAGGCGATCTATGACCTCTTACAACTGCCCCAGGGGGAATTGGCCTTCGACGGCTCCCATGCCGCGCTCGGGCAACTTGTGGAATTTGTTTCCTTGCAGAGAAAAACTCTAAAACGCTGCACCGCACGGGAGATTCTGGACAGAGTGACGGAGTGGCTGGAGATAAAAAGCGCGAAGGAACACGACCGAAAATACGTCACGCGACTGGCGGAATTCATGAAGGAGTGGGAACCAAAAAGCGAAACGCGCGGTCTGGCGGAGTTTGTCGAATATCTGGATTACTACGCTCAGGCTGGCGGAGTGGTGAGCCTGGAGAACAATGCGCCGGTGGATGCGGTGCAGTTGATGACCGTCCATGGAGCGAAAGGCCTGGAGTTTCCACAGGTGTTTCTGTTGCGCGTGAACAACCGCGCTTTTCCGGCAACGGAGAGGTCCCGCGTGTTCGAATTTCCCGTGGAGCTTATGAAAGAGGGCGGGCCAGCAGAGCAGTTTCATATCCAGGAAGAGCGGCGGCTGTTTTACGTGGCGCTGACGCGTGCGGAAGAACGGCTGACCATCACTACGGTGACGGAGAAAAAAGGAAAAGTTCCGGTGTTCATCGAAGATATCGTGATGGACCCGGCGGTAAAACGGCAGGACGTGCGGCAACTCATGCCGAAGCTGCCCCCCGTGAATGAGAATCAGGCGTTCGAAGACTATCAGGAAGATGCGCAGCTCTTCTCCGCCGCGCCGGAGCCGGCAAAGATTTTTTCGCGCATCGCGGACTGGGCGGAGGAATTTCATCCACCGTCCGCGGAGCCGCTGACGCTGAGCCCGTCGGCGTTGAGCGGCTACCGGACTTGCCCGCAACGGTATCTGTTCGGGTATTTGTGGTCGCTGCGGGAAGGGCCGAAGGCGGCGATGACTTTTGGAGCGGTGATGCACACAACCATCAAACGTTTTGTGGACCAACTGCGCAAAGGCGTGAAGCTGCCGTTCGACGAAGTGCGCAGGATTTTTGAAACGGAGTGGAATTCGAAGGGATTTGAAGACGAATATCAGGAAGGAGAATACAAGAAGGACGGGCTGGAGCAGTTGCGCGT
>Ga0137381_10001649_pt1 | contig 15157 bp, 10 predicted proteins | sample SagtaG_16_FD_104808 | JGI IMG/M metagenome (GOLD analysis project Ga0137381, IMG submission 104808) | Vadose zone soil microbial communities from Sagehorn Ranch, Mendocino, California, USA - Sage2_L_115_16 metaG | ecosystem: Environmental > Terrestrial > Soil > Vadose zone | place: USA... | reverse complement strand
GACACCGCCGAGCAGCGCATTTACATGGCGCGACTGGCCTGCTGGGTGATGGCCGGCGTGCTGCTGGTGTTCGCGGTGGCCGGGCAATGGATTTTCAAGCTGCTCGGCATCACCCTGCCGACCTTTCAGATGGCCGGCAGCCTCGTGCTGCTGCTCATCTCGCTGGACATGCTGCGCGCGCAACGCTCGCTGGTGCAGGAAACCAAGGAAGAAACCGCCGCCGGCACCGCCAAGGACGACATTGCCATCACACCGCTGGCCGTGCCGATGCTCGCCGGGCCGGGCGCAATTTCCACCGCCATCCTCCTGCACAACCGGGCCAGTGATTTCAAGCAGCGCTTCGCCCTTTACCTTTGCATCCTGGCCGTCTCGCTTGCGTCGTACCTGATCCTTCGCCTCTCGGCGCGCGGCACCAAATGGCTGAACCCGATCGCCACCCGCCTGGCGACGCGCATCATGGGATTGCTGCTCGCCGCCGTCGCGTTTCAATTCATCGTGAACGCCTTGAAAGAATTGAAAGTGATCCCGGCCTAAGCCGTCTATTTGTGAATTAGACCACTAATGCGCTGTTGCAGTCGCAGCTTTACAACGGGAATCATCGCTCGTTGCGTTCGAGCAGAGCTCACCCTCGCCCCATCGGATGGGGAGAGGGACGGGGTGGGCCGTTCCGGGGCTTCTCGCGCAATTGTAAAGCGGTTACGGTAACACGACACCAAGCTCAGCGCCGACCGTCGTACCACATGCCGCATTGAGAACGGTCCTGCATGAAGCGCTTCGGGGTCAACACCGCGCGCAGGAAAACGGGCAGCAGTTCGCCGAAGGTGTAGAGCTGGGCTTTGCGCGCCGAAGTGACCAGCGGCGCCTGGCGCAGAATGACGAAGCGCCAGCGGCGCTGGCGGGCCAGTTTCTTCAGGCGCCGGCTCAGGTCCAGTTCCTCGCCCGCGAAGAGCGCGAGGTTGAAGCCGCCAACTTCGCGGAACGCCGCCGCTTCGCAGAAAACAAACGAGCCGGCGGCCCATTTTGTCAGGCGACTGACGAGGTTCCAACCAGCGGTGAAGAGGTTGAGCCAGAAATGCGGCTGGTCCAATTTGATCGTCGAGCCGCCGCCGACGCAGCGGCCGCTTTGAATCTGTTCCGCCACCGCCGCGAACAATTCCCGGCTCGCGCGCGAGTCCGCGTCAATGAAGAGGAGCCACTGGCCGGTGGCCGCCGCCGCGCCGCGATTCCGCGCCCGGGCGATCTGGTTGACCGGCTCGAAGACCACGGTCGCCCCTTCCGCGCGCGCCAAGTCCGCCGTGCCATCGGTCGAGTTGTTGTCGCACACGATGAGTTCCCTATCCCAGCCGAGCGAGGCGAAGGCGGCGGACGCGGCGCGAATGCTCCGCAGCGTCGCGGCAATCAACTTCGCTTCATTGAACGCGGGCACGATCACGGAAATCTTCATGCGTCACGCCAGCATAAATCGGCTGTGGCCCTGTGCCCACCTGTTTTCTGAAGTCGAACGCACTTTCCGCTTTTACCGGGCAGCTCGGAACTCTAATTTAGGCTCGTGCAACAAAATTTAAAAACGCGTGCGACGGCCGCGACGAGTCGGCTGCCGCGATGAAATCAAAGGCGCATTATGAATGAATGGGCTGCTCCTCCGCCCCCGCGCAAACCGCGCCGCTGGCTGCGGCGCCTGGCGTGGATCGCCGGCGGGCTTTTGCTCCTGCTCCTCCTCGCCTATTTTGTGCTCACTAGCGCCCCATTTTTGAAAGTGGTCATCCTGCCCAAGGTGGGCAACGCCCTCCACGCCGCGATCACCGTTGAGGACGCTTCTCTCCATCCGTTTTTCAGCGTTTCCCTGAGCGGGCTGGAAGTCCGCACGACCGGCCCGGCGCCGCTGCTCACCGCCAAAGAAGTGGTCGCGCGCTATAGTCTCTGGGATATCATCGGCGGCAAAATCAACGTGCGGGAAGTGCGGCTGATGTCTCCCATCGTGACCATCATGGAAAACGCCGATGGCACGAGCAACCTCGATCCGCTGCTGCAATCCTCGCCGGAAGAGGGAAAAAAACCGCAGTCGCCGAGCCAGTCTTCCGCGCCGCCGCAGCTTGAAGTAAGAAATGTCTCGCTCACCAATGCCACCGTGCGCCGGCTGGTCACTCACACCAATGGGATCCGTGAAATTCTCGAACTCGCCGGTGTCAACCTCACGCTCGACCGATTGCAGAATGGCCAAGCGGGCAACCTGGCCCTCGGTGCCGACCTGGCTTTCACTCGCGAGTTCCCGCCCACCCAAACGGCCACGAACGATGCCCTGCAAGCCAGAATCGCCGGCGCCTTTCAGTTCGTCCTTGGCGCCGATCTGCAGCCCCACGCGATCAACGGCAACTCGACGCTGCAGGTGTCGAAGGCCGCCGGCAGTCTCGCGGATTTGGCGGGCCTGGCCGCGGCGCTCGACTGCGAACTGACCGCGACCGAACTGAAGCAAGTGGCGCTTTCCTTCAAACAGAACGACAAATCGCTCGGACAAATTCGCGTCAGCGGCCCGCTTGAATTGGCCAAATCGGAAGGCAAAGTGAAGATCGAGATCGCAATTGACCGCCACGTCCTCAATCTGGCCGGCGCGATGTTGGGCATGGACTTTGGCCAGACCACGGTCGGCGCTACTTACGAAGTGGATATTTCCAAAGCCGGCAAACTGGTGGCCGCCGCCGGCAAGCTCAACGTCAATCAACTCAGCATCACCCAGAACGGCGCGACCACCAAGCCCTTGGATTTGCAGTTGGAAAACAACGTTGTCGTGGACCTGGAGGCCAAATCTGCCGTCGTGAATTCCTTCGCTCTCAGTGGCACGCAAGATCAAAAGACCCTCCTGCGCGGCACGCTTACCCGCCCGATGCAGTTGTCCTTTGGCGGCGCGACGAATGCGACGGGCGAATCCGCTTTTGATCTGGCCGTCACCGACTTGAATCTCAGCAACTGGAAACCCTTCCTCGGAACGTCGCCGCCGTCAGGAATGGTCGGTTTGACGCTGAACCTGGTCTCGAAGCAGGACGGCAAAAATCTGTCCGCGGTCGTGGCCGCCCAAGTCGATGATTTGACCGCCGGCTTCGGAAGCAACCGGGTGGCCGGGGCCGGAGTCAACTTCAAGACCAGCCTGTTGGTCGATAACTTCAAGCAGGTTACCGTGGACAACTATCGACTTGAGGTGACGCTGCAAAAGCAGACGGCGCTCACGCTCAGTGGCGGTGCCAAATACGATCTGGCCACGCAAGAGGCCGATGAGCAGATCGAGCTGCAAGTCCTGGTCGCGCGGCTGCTCCCGATCCTCGCCAATCCGCAGTTGGCGGCCACCAGCGGCGCCTTCGAGTTGAGCGCGCGCCTCGCGCAAAAGCCTGTCGCCGGGCCGCCCGGCGCCGATCTGCAAACGCAGGTGACCGCCAAATTTGCGCTCACGAATTTTAGCGGCAACCTCGCCGATGCGCGGTTGCAGAATTTCACGGCGGCAATTGACAGCGAAATCTCCCTCGCCGGCCAGCGGCTGCAGGTTCAGCGCTTCAACGGCACGCTTTCCCAGGCCGCGCAAGCGGGAGGCAGTTTTGAGCTCACCGGCAACTACGATTTGAAGAAAGAAGCGGGCCAGATTGCGCTCAAGCTGGCGAACTTGAACCAAAATTCGCTGCGGCCATTCCTGGCCTCGGCGCTGGGCGACAAGACGCTCGCTTCGGTGTCGGTCAACGCGAACACGACTGCGAGTTACGACGCGAAGGGCGAGTCCAGTATCAATGGCGGCATTCAAATCACCAATCTTTTGATCACCGATCCGAAAAACCAATTGCCGAAAACGCCGCTGGGCGCCGACTTGAACCTTGATGCCGGCTTGCTCAACGACGAGGCGACGGTTCGTCATCTGACTACCAACATCCGCCAGGGCGAATTGGCCGGCGGCAGCCTGGAGGTCGGCGGCAAATACAATCTCAAAACGAAACTCGGCCAGCTCGCGCTCAAGTTGACTGACCTTAACCAAAACGCGCTCCGGCCGCTCCTGGCTTCGGTGTTGGGTCCCCGAACGCTGGTTTCCGTTTCGATCAACGCGAACGCCACGGCCCAATACGATGCGGCGGGCGAATCGAGCGTCAAAACCGATTTCCAACTCGCCAACCTGGTGGTGAAAGATCCGGAGAAACAGTTTCCGGACACGCCGCTGGCGATCAAAGTTCAGCTCGATAGTTCGCTGAACAAGCAGGTGATCGATCTGCGCCAGCTTCAATTGGTGCTTACGCCCACGCCGCGCGCGAAAAACGAAGTGCAACTCTCCGCCAAGGTTGATTTGACGAACACCAACGCCATCCAGGGAGAGGCCAAGCTTTTGGCCGACCTCGATCTGACCCCCTATTACGATCTGTTCGCCGCCAAACAAAAACCCCCGCCCACGGCCGGCAACCAGCCGGCGCCAAAACCCGGGACTCCAACCAAACCCGCTCCCGCCGCGCCTGGCAACGTTGAACCGGCGGCCATCCGCCTTCCCGTTCAGCAGTTTGGGCTGGATGTGAACTTGACGCGTTTGTTCCTGCGCGAGCTGGCCATCTCAAACTGGCTGGCGACGGTGAAAATCGAGGGCGGGCGCGTCAGATTGAATCCTTTTCGCCTCGTGCTCAATGGCGCGCCGGTGAACGCCAGCGCGGATTTGAATCTCGCGGTGCCGGGCTTTCAATACGACGTGACCTTCGCCGCCGACACAGTCCCGCTCGAACCGATCGCCAACACGTTCGCGCCCGACACGCGCGGCCAATACAAAGGCGACCTGATCGCCACCGCCCAAATCAAAGGGGCCGGGATTACCGGCGTCAATTTGCAGAAGAATTTGAGCGGTGAGCTGGCCTTCAACTTTACCAACGCGAACATCCGCATCGCCAGCCCGCGGCTGAAGGCCTTTCTGACGCCGATCGCCTTGCTGCTCACCGCGCCGGACCTGCTGGACTCGCCGTTGAACTGGGTCGGCGCCGGCGCCCGCGTCGGCAACGGTAAAATCAACGTTTCGCAGTTCAATCTGGTGAGCGAATCATTCACCGCGGACACGGGAGGAGACTTGCCGATCGCCGACGTGCTGATGGATTCGCCGATCAACAAATGGCCGATGCATTTTTACGCGCGCCGGGCCGTGGCGCAACGGATCCACCTGTTGCCCAAAGGCACGCCGCCGGACGCCAAATACGCGAAGCTGCCGGATTTTATCAAGGTGGCCGGCACGCTGGGCGAACCAAAAGCAGAACTAAACAAGCTGGCGCTGAGCGGCGCGCTGCTCGACAAAGCCGTGGACAAGGTGCCGGGCTTGAAAGAAAAACTCGGCGGCATCAATCCCTTAGACCTGTTCAAGGGCGCGCCTAAATAAGAATGTATCTCCTTACCATACCGAGAAATTTCGGGTCCAGGATCTTGCGGCCCCGGTGCTGTTCCGAATCCAAAACGATTCGCCCACGTTTGGGATTGGAACCGAGGGGAACCACACCGGCGGCGGCTGGACGTAGTAGGAATAAGTGTCGTAACTATTCATCACATTGTTAAATCGGAAGATAGTATCTCCATCGGAAGCGGGAAAAGCCAAAGCCGAATCGAGTGCTCCCAATTGTGGAACGATTGAACTGCGTATCGAATCTCCCGTCGGGAATTTGTTTAGCAGAATGCCATGCATTACCTCCCCGACGAAGGTGATATTAAACGAGGCCCCGCTGGTGTTATTGATAAAAACACCTTCCCCAGCCGATACACTGAAGTTGGGTCCGGACCAGATGTTATTTGCTTTGCTCGCGGCGTCATACAGCCCGGTATTCTCATTGTACTTGTAAACGGTGGTCCCATTTGGAATGTCCCTAAAGAGTACCCTGACGGTTTGATTCGACGCATTCAGCTGATTCGCAATCATTGATTGTCCCGTAGGAATAGTCAAGGTCATGAATCCATACGCATTGTGTGATCGAGGAAAACCGCTCGTAGGTTGCTTGACTCTGTAGAACCTATGGTAACTTCCAGTGAGGGTTGAGTCCTGAATTGTAGTTGCGTTCGCCCCGGACTGGTTGAAGGTCGTTAGCGTGGACCAATTCGCTAAGTCATCTGAATATTCGACCCGAAGCTGGAGCTGCGCAAACAAGGATTTCGAATAATTGACGTTGAATAGAAAAACATTCGCGGATGCGTTCGAAAAGCCGGAATCAAGTTCAATAAAAGTACGATCGCTCATGTGCCTGAAGTTCTGGCGATACATCGGCCATGCCCCACGGCCCTGAGGCACGTCCGCCAGGTATGAGCACAGCTTGCCGGCGGGCGTCCCAAGGTATAATCGGTTATGTGGTCCGTAAGGGCTTATGACGGGGGACGAATAAATTCCGCCCGCTAGATAAGTAGATGACTTCACCGACCCATCGACTGGATCGAGGGTGTAAATTTTCCCATCGTACGAGGCCATAAAGACAGTGCCATCCAAGCCGACCGCGGGAGATGACCAAACGTAAAAACCAGTAGCCCGCTCCCAAATCTCCGTACCGTTCAATGAGTTGAGGCAATAGCACTTATAATTCGATGAACCAACATAGATCCTCAGGCCGAAGGTTGCAGGGGAGGAGCGAACAACGTCGCCCGTGAAAAATTCCCATCGCTTGCTGCCGCTTGCCGGGCTGAGAGAGTAAACTTTTCCGTCGTATGAACCTATATAGATGTTACCATCGTCATCAATCGAAGGGGACGAGGCAATGGAATCTCCCGCAGTGAAAACCCATTTCTGAGTCCCGTCTGGATTCACCGCATATAAATTGCCATTCATTGATCCGACATAAACTGTTCCGTCCGTGGCGATGGCGGGCGCGGAATACACGTAGTTGCCGGTCGCAAAAACCCACTTCAGCGTGCCGTCCTGATTAAGAGCCGTCAGGCTTCTGGTGGTGTCCACTACCCCAACGTAAATCGACCCGTCCGCAGCAATGGCAGGAGAGGAGAAGACTTCTCCACCGGCATTGTATTGCCATTTGAGAGTCCCATCGCGACTGATGGCGTACACCTTATAATCCTTACATCCCACATAAATTGTTCCGTCGGTTCCTATGGCAGGAGACGAATCGAAAGAATTGCCGCCACTAAAGGTCCATTTTGCAGTTCCGTCCGGATTTACGGCGTGTAACCTGGCATCAGTTGAGCCGACGTAGATCGTCCCGTCCACACCGATTGCCGGCGAAGAGTAGATCGCATTGCCGGTTGTGTATGTCCAGAACAGCCCGTTCGCCGGCGGCAAATCAAACGCCTCTGCCACATTCGCAGTATAGTAACTTGGTGGTGAAACAGCGCTGTAACCTAAACCGCGTTTCGCAAATGCCGCCCAAAGTTCGTTTTGGTTGGCCCCGGCATGGTTGACTCGATCAGCTTGGAGGATTGCATCACGCGCTTCCAGGAAGTTGGGGTTGGCGGGCGAGAGATTCATGCCCTCCATGACCAGCCTCATGATGAGGTCGTTTCCTGTGCTGAACCCGTACTTAGCGATCAAACTCACTCGCGCTTCCCAAAGAGTTACACACCACACCTCACCGACGTTATGCGGCTCTCGCGCATCTGTGGAAATCACGGGTCCGACCAGAGGGCTGCGGGAAATGCCGGCGTGTGGATCCGCCTGGGCCGGATCAATGTCCTTGAAAGTAAGCGGGTTCTTCGTGGTGTCGGTTGTATAGGGATAGCGGCGAATGCCGTAGTAGTAGTTGTATGCGAACCCGGAGCTTGCAATTTGATATGAGGAATAACCTCCAGCCGCATAGTCTCCATTTGGGGCGTCCGTTGATTCACTAAGCAAGGCCAAACTGTAAAAGTCTGACCAGCCTTCCCCCATTCCAACGGTTTGCTGCGCTCCCGAATCGATCCCCACCCCGTTGCCTACCCGCCGATTGCTCAAACCATGGCAGTACTCGTGAATGAGCACTTCGGCGTCCAAATCTGGATCACGATTGGGCTGGGCCCCCGGTAGGATGGGCATCTCCATCCGAGGCGCCAGACCATCACAAGGCGGCGTGGTGAATCTTGGGCCAGGTCCAGAAACCCCGTCTTGTGCATCGGCGAGAACGGCATCACCTCCTACTCCGGAGGACGTAAAGTTGACGGCCTGGAAGTTCCCCGCTGCCTCAGTAAAGCCGAGGTCAAATAACCGATCATGGGCCCAGTTATTCCAATAAAATAGCTGCACAACTGCGGCATTGCCATAAGTAGCCGGAGCGGCGGTCAGGTCGAGCTGAAGATCGAAGACCCGAAAAGGGGATCCTTGGGGTCGAGGCAGGTCAGGCTGATCGTCTCCATTTACGTCCAGGTGAGCATCCACGTTGTTACCGACCGTCTGATTGTCAGCATCGTTTATCCAGCCATTGGGTGATGCCGCTTGGCTTAACGCAGCTATGGCCAGCAATGTGCGCTGTACTGTCGGCGGCTGGGCAGTCGAAGGTGTTGAATAGCCTGGTGAAAATGGGGACGGGCTGTCGCTCGTGTACACTCTATATGTGGCAGCCGTGTAATAGTCGGTGAGGCATCGGCGTATGACAACGTTTCCGGTAACAGCGTCGAGTAATAGCCGGTAGGTCTCCGCGTGAGCGTCACCCTTAACAATTGCATCCCAGCAGAGAGTAAGGCGGTCTCTGCCGAATGGCATCCAAACCAACCGTAGATCGGCCTCGCCTACCAACGCGCCGCCCGCAAATCGAATGTGCTTTTCGGTCCCGATGAACACCTCAGCCATTGCCATCTGCTGTTCCCCAAGAATGGTTACATCAACGAAGGCAGCAGCGATGCTCACGGCTTGCCGAGCCGAAATAGCCGGTGCGTTGACGATCGCCGCTGGGTCGATTCCCCCAAAGCTGGCAGCTCCAATTGGATTCGGCAGAAAATGACTCGCTAGGTTTACCAGTTCGCCGTTTTTGGTGACGTGAGCAATCATAATTCCCTCGAAGACAGGAATATCGTTAACCTGCTGCTCCCAAACAATTGTTCGCAGTCCATTGCGTTCGCCCACAAAGTCTGTCTTTTTGCGCGCTTGGTCCAGCGCATCGGCCCCATGTCCGAAGATGTTTGGATTGTCCGCAAGAAACTGCTTCACGCGGCGATCAGGGTCACTTTGCGCGACTGCAGGGGTTGGAGGCGCTGGCGCCACTCCAAGATACAGAATTTCGTCTTCGACGGTGGGACCGCTCAAGAACCCATTCTTCGACCAAATCCAGTTGGGCGCGCCAGTCAAGCTGTCAAAGTCAACTTGAATATCATCGATACGAGCGCGAATCTGTGCCGTGGCCTGCTGTTGGTCGGCGGTCGGAAAAATCTGGACGGCACCGGCCGTTTTGCGGTTGTCAAAGGACGGAAGTGGTTGCTCAGAAGGTTGCACAAAAGCCAGCAGCATAGCGGGAAATCCGGCGAAGAGAAGTAAAAGCAATAAAAGTGTTGACCTGTTATTGAGTCGCTTCATAATAGTTAAACCTCGATATCCTATTGTTGTTGTGCAGCATTTTAATTCTCCTGCAGCATTTTAATTCTCCTTCGGCTGCTTCGTTGCGGTGAACGATCCGGTACTAATCAAGTATGGAGGCCAGTCGCCCGTGTACCTCCAGTTCCCAGTGTAATTTGTGTAAAGCCAGGACCCATTGGTTTGGTATCCTCCGACAGGACCGTCTAGTAAGACATTATCTGTCCGCCCTGGTGGTGTTAGCGCGATGCCTAAGATGCCCGTGGATGTATCCAGGAAGCCGGTTAGTTGTCCTTGGCCAATCTGAGGCCCAATGTCATTAGTTGAGTTTCCAACACGTTGCAAGGCCCAGTTCCCAAGAACATGATCATCAAAATAGAATACAAGATCTAACCTGCCGGTGACGACCGTGATCCCTTGGCCATCAAATCCTTTGTAATTGAAGATGTTCGTCTCAGGTGGAGGATCCGTCCAGAGCCTGAAAAAGACGTGCGGATATTCTAGAAGATAATCATCGATTATCAGGGACGTTTGGTTGGTGACAAACTCGTAAACGTCCCAAGGCCCGGCCGGGTCCTGGGCGATCTCAAGAGCATAGCGCGCTTTGACGACAGGATACGAGTTCGTCCAAGTCAATTTGCCGTTGCGGTCGAACGAAGTGATGGTCAATTCTGCCCCGAGGGCAGTGAGTGCTCCTATGCAAAGCCCAATTGGTAATATCGAACTCTTCATGTTCCACTTTCATATTGGCTTCCGCCGCCCACCAAGGCTAAATCCATTTGCACAGCGTCATTTGACATAGTTCCATTCGCACCGCGCCACTGGCGTTTTTTGATCTGCTCCGGGTCCTCCCCACAATGCGAGCTTTCAATCTCAGGCTGGAGCGTGGGATCCAGCACAACCAAGAGGCATTTGGCCATCAAGGGTTGCTTGTGTCAATACCTTTCGGTGGAGAAGATTTATGAAAACCGACCGCACCCGGGCCAAGGAATATGTGCTCAAGTTCATTTATCTTATTGCGTTCCGCGAAGGGTTCGGTCCGGAATGGCACTTAGTTAAGCTGTATATTTCTCCGGGAAAGGCACCTGCAACCAGGAGTGGAAGTTCTTGTTCGCGACCACATTTGTGCGATTCTGCGCCGCCGGACCCACGAAAGCCTTGGTTTCGCACTGGATTGGCGACGCGGTCTTTGAGCACAAATCTCCAGGCCCACAACCGGCTGCGGCGCAATCAATTAGAAGAGGCCTTAACCAAGTGCCGTTCGAGGTCGACCCCGGTTGGGCGTCGGTTGACGAGGGAGGAGGCTGGCTGGCCCGCCAGACAAATATTCGCCAGATCTGCGCTCGTAACATATTGTGTATTAATAATTTAAGGCCACGGTCTGGCGCCAGTCGGCGCCGGACATTTTACCTGGACTAGAGAAAGAATGTTCGCGGCTTGAAGCGGTGTGCGGGACGGCACGTAGGGCGGGCTTCCAGCCTGCCGGTTCTTGGGGCATCCTGCCCCAATTCGGAATCACGAAATGATCGAGCCTTCAGGCCCGGCTGGAAGCCGTCCGAACCGGCAGGCGGGGACGCCGGCCCTAGTGCGCCGCTGGCACTTTGCTTCTTCGGGCCGGCCTTGCTACAAAGCGCCGATGCAAGCTGTCCTCGACTATCTGAAGCAAAATCAGCCCCGGTTCATCCAAGAACTCAGCGACTACGTTCGTTTTCCCAGCGTCTCCGCGAAAACGGAGCATAAGCAGGATCTGGCCGCGTGCGCGGAGTGGCTGTTGCAACAACACGCCCGGGCCGGACTGAGCGCGCGCCTTTTCCCCACGGCGGGCAATCCGATCCTCGTTTCGCAGACCCCAAGCCGCAACAGTTCCCCCCGGCCGCGATTTCTGATTTATGGACACTACGACGTGCAGCCGCCCGAACCACTCGAGCTTTGGAAATCGCCGCCGTTCGAGCCGCGACTGGCGGGGCGCTCGCTCTTTGCCCGCGGCGCGAGCGATAACAAAGGCCAGAACTTCGCGCACCTGAAAGCCGTCGAGGCTTATTTGAAAACGGGCACGGAGCTTCCGTGTGATCTGACGTTCCTGATCGAGGGCGAGGAGGAGGTCGGCTGCACGAACCTCGGAACATTCTTGCGCCAACACCGCCAGGAGCTGCGCTGCGACGCCGTCGTCATCTCGGACAGCGGCATGCCGGATTTGCGGCATCCGGCCCTCACTTACGGCCTGCGCGGCATCGCGGCGCTGGAAGTCACGGTCCATGGTCCGTCGCGCGACCTGCATTCGGGTCTTTACGGCGGCTCGATCGATAATCCGGCGATGGCCTTGAGCCAGATGCTGGCCAAACTGCGCGAGAGCACCGGGCGCATTGCCGTGCCCGGATTTTACGACGACGTGGCGCCGCTCTCCGCCTTCGAATGCAAACAACTGGCCCGCCTCCCGTTCAACCAAACGGCCTACCGCCAATTTGTCGGTGTGCCGCGGCTGTTCGGCGAACGGGGGTTCACGCCGGTCGAGCAACGCAGCGCGCGGCCCACCTTGGAGATCAACGGCCTGACCAGCGGCTATCAGGGAGAGGGGAGCAAAACCATCGTGCCGGCCTGGGCGCGCGCCAAGATCACAATGCGCCTGGTGCCCAACCAAAAGCCCGGGCGCATCACTCGATTACTCGCCAACCATCTCAAAAAGATTTGCCCGCCGACCGTGCGCTCGGAAATCAAGTCGGGCCACGGCGGCGAGCCGTATATGGTTTCACCGGCGAGCGCGGAGGCGCGGGCCGCGTTGCGCGCGCTCAAGGCCGCCTTTGGCCACGAGCCGGTGCTGCTGCGCGAGGGCGGTTCAATCCCGATTGTCAACGATTTCAAAAGAATCCTCGGCGCGGATACCCTGTTGCTCGGCCTGGCGCTGCCGGATGACAACCCGCATTCGCCGAACGAGAAATTTGACCTCGACTGTTTTGCCAAAGGCATGCTCATGAGCGCGCACTTGTGGCGCGAATTAGCCCGCGCGAATTAGTTCTAATTGGAAACGGCCCGCGACGAACTCTCCATTTTCTGCTTTGGGTGCGGTGGGTTCGCCGGCATGAGTGCGCTAGGATGATCCGATCAAGGCCCGGAACATCGTGGCTAAGGACCCGCCGCTCGCGAGCGGCTGAAAGCCAGGCTTTAAGGCCAGGCTTGAAACCTTCTTCGAAAGGAACTAAGACTGCGCAGCTATGAAATTCTCAATCACCGTTGACCGTGACGAAGATGGGATGTGGGTGGTCGAGTGCCCGTCCATTCCCGGTTGTGTTAGTCAGGGAAAGACCAAGCAGCAGGCGCTGAAAAACATCACCGAAGCCATCGAACTGTGCCTGGAAGTGCGCGCCGAGCTCGGTCTTCCGCTCACGGTGGAAACCCGGCAAGTCGAAGTGGCACTCTGATGCCGGCGATCCCGGTATTGAGTGGGCGCAAAGTCCGGTTAGTAGCTGGTGGCAAAGGATCCGGACGGATGATTGGAGTCGGGATTCAGGTTGGCAATAAGGATAAGCATTTTATGCGGATGGACTTTCACCTGCCTTCGCCATTCCACTGCCATCCTTCGGGAACGGGTATGCTACCCACGGGAGATGATGAACTTGCGGCTTGGGAAGATACACCTTTTCATTTTCATGTTTTGCAATATAATGGCGAGTCGAACCAGTAAGCTTATGTGTTCCACAATGCAGTTGATGACAAGTCTGCTCCAGTTTTTCGCACTGGATGCTGATGCGCAGCTTGATTACGCGAAAGGAATTCCGTCAATCCCAGAAGAAAAGACTTTTCCTTTTGGATTAGAGCATAGCCCGCTTGTTGAGATGGCCAATGGCACCTACAATATTGCCAGGGCTTTGGCTGTAGAACCTAATGTTTCTTCGGAGGCAGCTGAAGCGCTTGAGGATTTTGAAGCTGTAGTAGAACTGATAAGCACTCAGCGACTTGAGGAATGTTTGAACTGGACAGCGGATTCGCTGCGCAACTCTTTCAAATGGCGGCTTGTCAGAAAACTCAGCCGGGTGTGTCTCCAGAAACTGGGAATTCCACAGGAGCGCCCGGCAATTGCCTACGAGGAGCTAGTTCCTTTTGTTATGGACTAACACATAGGCTCACTCCTTTGCGGTCCGCGTGACGGTGACGGAGGCAAAGGATCAACTGGTGAACCCGAACGGTCGTCGGCAATTCCTCAAACAACTCGGCCTCGACGCACCCGCGCGACCGCTGCTCGTGGGCGTGCCCAGCCTCGGCTCGGCCAGACTTGGCGCTATGTTTGGCTTCCACCGTGGGCGGTGGCCGCGGCTGGCTCCATTTCCCACCGCGTCAATTCTTCGCGCAGCCGTTCGAGTGGCAAACCGACTACGTTGCTGAACGAGCCGGAAAGGTGCTTCACGATCTCGTCGCCTTCTTCCTGAATCGCGTAGCCGCCGGCCTTGTCCAGCGGATTGACTCGCGCGAGGTAGCGGCGGATTTGGCCGGCGTGCAGCGCGCGGAAGGTAACGGCGGTGGTGACGGCAAACGCCTTTTGGCGATGGGTCCGGAGTTGGATGAGACAAACGCCGGTAATCACTTCGTGGGTGCGGCCCTGGAGTTTGGCCAGGACTTCATGCGCCTCCTCAAGGCTGGCCGGTTTGCCGAAAATCGTGGCGCCGAGGCAAACAACCGTGTCGGCGCCCAACACGAGGGTGTCGGGATGTTTTTTAGCCACCAGGCGGGCTTTGCGGTAGGCATTGATCTGGCAGATCTCGCGCGGCGTGAGATGCTCCGGGGCGATTTCCTCGGCGCGCGCGGGCAGGACGAGGAATTCGACGGCTAATTGCCGCAGCAATTCGCATCGCCGCGGCGAGGCGGAAGCAAGAATCAGCGGCGGCAAATTCATGGCGAAGGACGAGCGACAGGGTTGTGCGGAACATTGTCGCTTCGAGACAGCCTCATCTTGAAGGCGAACTGAAATTAGCGGGGACCAGCGCCTCCAAGGCATCGTGGAAGCGCTCCAGCTTGCGCCCGAATGCTTCGTCGTTCAAAACCGGCCTGGTTCCCGTTGTATCGATCTCCCGCTCCAGTTCGATCCAGGATTTACAGCCGCCGTAACTCGGCCGCATCGGCAACTCGAGGCCCTCCGGCAACTGAAACACGCGCACCGCCAGGGCGAAGATATTTTTGCTTTTGCCCCAATCAAAACGGCGCGCGATCACCTCATCGCGCCAAAGGTGCTGTCCCCGCAAACATTGCGCGACTTCGAGCGAGTCGATGCGCTTCCAGGCAGCGACTTCGGCGCAGAACTCAAGCCGTAGCCGGTCCGGCCCCGGCCAGTGCGGCGCGATCGCATCGAAGCGGCGCTGGGCGGCCGGCAGCACCGACTCGCGTTGCTGATGGAAAAGAGTCGGGAAGAGCAGGAAATTCGGGTGATCGACCTGGAACCCTGCGGGGCCTTCGCGGATGCCGCCTTTGCGCAGAACGAGAATCTGCTCCCCCCGCCCCAGCGCATCGACAATGACCGCCCATTCTTTGAAGGCGATTCGCACGGAAACAAACTACCCGCACGCGTATAGAAAGTCGAGCGTCCGGCCGCACGATGGCGGCGGCGTTCCACTCCGTTGGGGACTCTTCTCCGGGCTTGCCACCTCCGCCGACCCCCTTTACTGTCGCCGGCGAACCGAGCCTATGAACAAAGCAATTCGCTTCAAG
>Ga0137381_10001614_pt1 | contig 15259 bp, 18 predicted proteins | sample SagtaG_16_FD_104808 | JGI IMG/M metagenome (GOLD analysis project Ga0137381, IMG submission 104808) | Vadose zone soil microbial communities from Sagehorn Ranch, Mendocino, California, USA - Sage2_L_115_16 metaG | ecosystem: Environmental > Terrestrial > Soil > Vadose zone | place: USA... | reverse complement strand
TGAAGCGGCCCAGCAGACAGCTTCCATCATTCGTCAGATCGTATCGGCAATCAGGGAACGAACCACGGCCACCATAGCGATTCACAACTTCGCTCTTCCCAGACACTCGCTTGAAGGTCTGGCCGAAACGAGATCGATGACCAGTCTCACCAGTCGCATTCGAAGCCTGAACCAGGAACTCGTCGCCCTGGCGAGCGGCATGGGGAATGTGTTCATAGTTGACTTCGAGAGGATGGCCGAGAGGACACCCATCGATGCCCGGAACTGGTTGGTTGCCCGCGCGCCTTTCACGCCATTGATACTCGAGGAGCTGAGTGATGTCTACGCCAGAATTCTTCGGGCACGTGCAGGAAGGTCCCGCAAGGTGCTTGTCCTCGACTGTGACGACACCCTTTGGGGCGGCATCATAGGCGAGGACCATATAGGCGGAATTCGCCTCGGCGAGGCATACCCAGGCTCCGCGTATGTCGGCCTCCAGGAAGCCGCACTTAATCTAAGCAAGCGCGGGGTTCTCCTGGCTTTGTGTAGTGCCAACAATGAAGCCGACGTTGACGAAGTTTTCGACCACCACCCCTCAATGGTCCTGCGTAAGTCCGATATTTCAGCCAGACGAGTGAACTGGATAGACAAAGCCACGAACTTGCGGGCGATCGCGTCCGATTTGAACCTTGGACTGGACTCGTTAGTTTTTGTCGATGACGATCCGCATCAGTGCGAAATGGTCAGGACCTTGCTCCCGACCGTGCTCGTTGTCCAGTTGCCGCCCGAGCCGAGTGAGTACCGAGCCGCTATCGAATCGCTCGAGTGCTTCGATGCCGTAGGGCTAACGGATGAAGATCGCCGGCGTGTCGAGCTATATAGGAACGAGCAGGCACGAGAAGTTGCCCGGCAATCCGCTTCGTCTTTGGATGAGTACTACCGGTCTCTTGAAATGACAGCTGAGGTTGGACGAATTGACGAGATCTCTGCGACAAGGATTGCGCAGCTTACCCAGAAGACCAATCAATTCAACCTCACGACCCGTCGCCACACGGCTGAGGAACTCGTTCATCTCGCTGGTCAGCCTGGCGTCGAAATTCTGTCGATTCGCGTGAGGGACCGGTTCGGAGACGCAGGGTTGGTTGGAGTTGCGATACTTGTTCCTGGCGCTCACGCTGACGAGGCGGAGATCGACACGTTCCTGCTGAGCTGTCGCGTACTCGGTCGAGGAGTCGAGGATGTGCTTCTGTACGCAACAGCCATTCAGGGTAAGGCGATGGGTTACCGGTGTTTGCGTGGCACCTACGTCACAACCGCACGTAACCAGGCCGTGGCGACGTTTTATCCAGATCACGGCTTTAGCCGTCACGTAGAGGACGACACAAGTTGGAGCTTGGTGTTGGGGGAGGCGGACCTCGCGGTGCCGGGTTGGTTCGCGACCATTACACTCCCGAGCAACATGAAAATAGGAGCAGTCACGGCATGATCGGCGCTGCAGACGAAGTGAGACTGAAACAGGTGCTCGCCGAGATTTTTGAGCTTGACCCTTCGACTATTGATGGCACAACTTCCAGTGATAAGGTTGAGCGTTGGGACTCGCTCCAGCATATTTCGATGATCGTGTCGGTGGAACAGGAGTTTGGAGTCCGGTTTTCTGAAGAGGAGATGTCCGAACTCCTCAGCTTTGAACGCCTGCGGCTTGCACTCGCCAGCAAGCTCACTCAATGACTCCTGCAGAACACGGTCCCGATCTGACCTTCCATCATCTTGGAGTCGCCTGCTATGAAATCCAGGCAGAGCTCGCCTCGTGGCTCGTGCTCGGCTACCGTCCCGAAGCGGAACCGTTTGCGGATCCTGCGCAGGGGATTCGGGGGCTCTTTCTTTCGGGCGGCGGCCCGCGGATCGAGCTGCTCGAGGCGCTTCCCGGATCATCAGTACTGGAGCCGTGGCTCCGTGGGGGGACGAAGATATATCACCATTGTTACGAGACGTATGACCTTGAAGGTGAGTCGCAACGGCTCCGCGGATTTGGCGCCGCGGTGGCGAAGCCAGCAATACCGGCAGCAGCATTCGGCGGACGACGCGTCAGCTTCCTGATGCTTCCTGCGAAGTACTTGATCGAGTTGTTGGAATCGGAGACGATCAGTGCCGGGCAAGCAAGAGGCTGAATTGTCTGTACTGCCACAAAAGCTCACGATCGGCGTGCTAACTCGAGATGATGCGACCGCCGCTGCCGACCTGCACATGAGAAACTTCCCGGACGACCTTTTCACGCTGACCGGTAAGCGAGTGCTCGTTCGGCTCTTCCAAGAGTTGGCGGATGAGATCAGTCTGGCGGCGAAGCTGAACGGGCAGCTAGTGGGTTACACCGTTGGGAGTCTCAACAAGTCCCGTTTCCTGAGGCGCATGGTCCGCCGCCATCTGCCGATACTGGCAGCCGGGATTGGAAGCGCGATGATACGCCACGCCGATGAAGCGCCCGGGTATGTTCGAGGCTTCATTCGATGGATAGCGAGGGGTCGGCCTCCGACGCCTGCCGGTATCGCGGTTGCCATGTATGATGCGATGTCGAAAGACGCACATCGACTTGGGATTCCGCCGGTGTTCTTCCTGGAGTTGCACGCGCGTTGGATCATCTACGCGGAGCAACTCGGTGCGCAGCGAATCGAGGGGCAGGTAAGCGACCCAAGAATGTTAGCGGCGTTCTCCCGGCTGGGGTATCGACTCGATCGGACTGTCAACACCAGGGTCGGGAGGAAGCACTACATCAGCGGCGAACTTCCCGCTGAGGGCGCGCACCGCTGGGTAGCCAAGGGACCTTACGGCGCCCCTCTGAAGAGCTAGGTGAGGTGATGACCTCGACGTCCTCCGGGCGCACGCGCGGATGGTTGGGCAGGTTGATGAGATTCCGTGCTGCCAGTTCAGCTCGCGGACACGCTCCCATCACATAATCGTGGCCACCGCCCTCGAAGTCTGCGAACAGCGCGACCCGCAAAGGGTTGTACGCCAGGGCGAGGGCGGGCATTGTTAAGGAGTTCACCGGCATCTCCGACCCCTACGAGATCCCGACCGACGCCGAGCTCACGATCGACACCGCGGCCATCGAACCCGACCAGGCGGCGGAACTGATCTTGCGCTACCTCGAGCGGGAAGGATTCCTGGAGCCGGTCGCCTCGGCTTCAGTCTGAACCGGTCCGCACTTCCGTCTGGCCGATTGCCTCTGGGCCCTTGCAGCCTTTCGACGTGGAAGTCCCATCCCTTAGGACGACCGGCCTATTACCATCTCGCGCCGCAGACAGTACATTGGCGCCGTGCCAATGCCGATTGCGTTTTGGTTCGTTGATGAAATCGGAACGCGATAGCGGACTTCGCGTTGCCGTGGTCGGCTGCGGTTACTGGGGATCGAAGCATGTGCGGGTCCTGCATGACACCCAGGGCGTCGCCGAGGTCATCCTGGTCGACAGTGTCAAGGACCGCCTGGAGAACTCTGCCGCAGGTAGACGCCGTCGTGGTTGCGACCCCGCCGACCACGCACGTGGGGATCGCGCTGGAGGCAATCGAGGCCGCGGGAGGTGGCGTCATCCGATCGCGCGTGGCTCGGTGACAGAGTTCCATGTCAACGGCACGACACAGCTTGTCGCACTGCCCGAGGCGGACGGCTCGTCCGGGCTGTCTGTCGTGCAGCCGCGCCTCACAGCAAGCAGCGCCCTGGCCGGATGAGCGTTCCCACTGGGGTACCCGCCGCCAACGCTCGGCCGGAGTCCGAGAGTGGGCCGCATCCCCCGTCGCTCATGGGCCGGGCCAGATACCGGCTCCGCACGCACATGACCGAACATCCGGTGATATATCTTCCGTTGGCGAGGGTGAAACGTGCTCTGCGTCTTGACGTTCGGGACATCCAGAGGCAGGTCATCAGCTCTCGCACAGAATTGGTGATTGACGGCTACACGAGGTGTGGCACCACGTTCGCGGTCTACGCACTGCAACTCTCGCAGGAGGGGCCGGTGCGTCTTGCCCACCACTTGCACGCGCCGGCCCAGCTCATCGCGGCCGCGCGTCGCGGTATCCCTGCACTGCTGGTGATCCGCGACCCGCAAGGGGCCATCCTGTCTCAGCTCATCCGGGAGCCCAACCTGGCGCTCCGCGATGCCCTTGTCGCCTACTCGCGCTTCTACACCTGCCTCCTCCCCTACCGAAATCACTTGGTGGTTGGCGAGTTCGAGCATGTCACGCACGACTTCGGAGGGGTGGTACGCCGGCTCAATGCACGGTTCGGGACCAGCTTCGCCGAGTTCGTGCATAACGACGCGAACGTGCGGGAATGCCTCGAGCTCATGAGCCTGCGCGGTATCTGGTCCAGGGTCCAGCTGGGTTTCGAGTCCGGGGACGTGACTCGCGCGCAGTTGGATCGCGAACTCCAGGCGGTTACCCGAGCGACGCCAGTGGACGCAAGGGACGCCTGGATCCCCTCGCACGCGCGCGAACGCGACAAGGCGGCGCTTTTAAAGCAGTGGCATCAACCTTCGCTGGCAAGGCTTCGGGACCGGGCCCAGCTGGTCTACCAGGCGTTCGTCGATGGAACGTGATGGGAAGCTTCGAGAAACAGGCGCCAATCGCTTCCTTGAGGAAGCTTGCGGCCTCGATTCGCCTCGGGTGAAAGCGGGCCTTGTGTCGGACGACGGACGAGCCGGAGGCTGAGATGGTCATTCATCTCAACCAAGTCGCGCGGCGCTGCAAGTCGACGAGTTCGAAGAGCGTCCACTGATATAAAGCCTTGTGGAGGCCAGGATGGACCTGACCTCTGCGGGGAGACCGGCGTTCCGCTATCCGGCTCGTGACCCTTGCCCTTGGAAACCGGCCCTCGCCCTTTGACTAATGCGGCGATTGGGCTCCAACGGGAAAGACCGGAGATGGTGCATCAGTGGACGCTGGTCAGAGGTAAGCGAGAACCCCTGGGGTCGACCAACATAAGGAGGGCGCCATGAGCGCTGTGGTCGGCATTGATGTGGGTACGTACAAGCACGCGGCCGCGGTCTGTAGGACGGGCGAACGGGAAGCCGAGCGAGGCGTGTTTCGGCTCTCCGCCGACCGTGCTGGTTTCGATGAGCTGGAGCGCTAGCTCGAGCAACAGGGTCCGGTCGACCGAGTGGTATTTGAGTCGAGTGGACACTATTTCTGGTCGCTGGCGAGCCACCTCCACCGGAGTGGCTACCCGGTGGCGGTGGTCAATCCGCTGCGGGCTAAATACTTTGCCAAGAGCCGGTTGCAGCGGAGCAAGTCGGACCCGAGCGATGCCCGCACACTGGCAGCGTTGGGAATGAACGAAGAACCGCGGGTCAATGACCCGCTGCTGGGAGCGTGATGGCGATCGCCGAAATTCCCCAGGGTCGATCATCGAAATTCCCCAGGTGAGTAGCCCGGCTCCGGGCTGACATCTTAGGCCTTGGTGGCGGCGATCACCCCCTTGCGCATGTTCTCGACCGCGCCCGGTGGGCGCGCTTGCGGTAGGACTCTCCTTCCATCTGGAGCACCGCCGAGCGGTGCAGGAAGCGGTCGAGCATTGCCGCCGCCGCCATCGGGTCGTCGAACATGGCGCCCCAGGTCGCAATCGAGCGGTTGGTGGTGAGAACGATGGAGTTCTTGAGGTAGCGACGAGTGATGACCTGGAAAAGTGCCGCCGCCGCCTCACCGGCGAGTGGCAGGTAGCCGACCTCATCGATGACGAGCAGGCGAGGCTGTCCGTAGAAGCGCATGACGCTGTCCCATCGGCCTCGAGGGCAGCGCGATGACAGCGAGCCGCGAGGTCGGCAGCAGTCGCTTAGACTCTGCCTGGTGCACAGCTCCGGTCCGCCTGAAGCCGCGGGTGGCTGACGAGGAACTGCGTATCCGGATATGAATTGCCCGCTCTCGACACAGGTGCGCGGTAGGGCAATCGCGCTCGCGCTGGCGATGGTGGGCTCCAGTTGCGGTCCGGCGGCAACGACCGGGCCAACCGGGATTCACATGATCCGCCACGTGGTCATTGTTCTGCAGGAGAATCGCTCGTTCGACTCCTATTTCGGTACCTTCCCTGGTGCCGACGGTTTTTCCACGGTCGGCGGACAGCCCGCTGTCTGCGTACCTGATCCGATGACCAGCAAATGTGTCAGGCCCTACGCCGACCATTCCGATGTCAATCAAGGGGGCCCTCACAACCTGGTAAACGCCCGCGCCGATATTGACGGCGGCAAGATGGACGGCTTCCACGCCCAGGCCGAAAAGGGGAACCCGTCATGCACGCCAGGGGCCCCTGCCTGCAGCGACGCGCCTACGCCTGACGTCATGGGCTATCACACGGCGAGCGACATCCCTAACTACTGGACGTATGCCAGAGACTTCCTACTTCAAGACCACATGTTTGAGCCCAATGCCTCATGGAGTCTTCCGGCTCACCTATTTGAGGTCAGCCAGTGGTCTGCACGGTGCTCTCAGCACAACGATCCGTCGAGTTGTACGAATGCTCCCCAGAGCCCCGGCCTACCCCCCGACCAGACTGGCTCGGACGGCACAAACCCGATCTATGGGTGGACAGACATCACCTACTTGCTTCACCAACATGGCATCAGCTGGGGCTACTACGTGGTCGAAGGTGCTGAGCCGGATTGCGAGAACGACGCTGCGATGACATGCGCTCCCGTGCATCAGAGTTCGCAAACGCCCGGGATTTTCAACCCTCTGCCGTACTTTGACACGGTCAAGAATGACGGCCAGCTTGGAAATATCCAGTCTGTCAATCGGTTCTACCTGGCTGCCAAGGCTGGACTCCTGCCGGCCGTCTCGTGGGTGGCGCCGTCCACCGAGGTGAGCGAACACCCGCCATCGCCAATCAGCTTTGGACAGAGCTACGTCACCAGCCTCATCAATGCAGTGATGAGGAGCCCAGATTGGTCATCCACCGCGATCTTCCTCGCTTGGGACGACTGGGGCGGATTCTACGATCAGGTGGTGCCACCAACCGTCGACGAAAATGGGTATGGTCTGCGCGTTCCCGGGATGGTCATCAGTCCATATGCGCGACATGGATTTATCGACCATCAGATTCTTTCCTTAGACGCCTATGACAAGTTCATAGAGGATGATTTTCTCGATGGTCAACGGCTCGATCCAGCCACGGACGGACGGCCTGACCCGCGACTGGACGTTCGCGAGAATGCCAGCGTCCTCGGCAACCTCGTGCGCGACTTTGACTTCAACCAGGCCCCACTTCATGCAGTCATCCTTCCGGTGCACCCAACCACCACGCTGACCGGCACTCCAGATACCCCGGCAAGTCTGGACCCGGCGGTGGCAGCCAGCGAGAGGGATCCGTTCGGCTAAGCGGAGTCGGTGTCTGCCCGGAGGCTACCTTGACTCCAAGGGAGACAGAAAAAAGGGCCTGCAGATCCGCTATGGTCACATACTCTTCCTGTGCCACGGAAGCATCCCGTTCGCGGAACTCGTTCCTTGAAAGGCACCGCGCGGGAGAGGATGGATAATCGCGAGCCAGAATAACCGCCTGCGCTGGGGTGTCACCATCGTGGTCTTTATCGCTGGTGCCCTGCTCGTGATTGTGTCTGTGACAAGCGCCAAAGCACCGCCAAGCACGGTCGCGCAGGCGAACTGCTCCACGCAAGGTTCATGTTCCACTCCGACGTCCTTGCCTCGCAGCGCGACAACCTCACCAACGGCCAACTCTCTGCCGGCCGCCACCGGTAGCCCGGCTCCGACATCTAAGACAGCCCCCGCCCCCACTCATACCCTCGCGCCGACCCCTACGTCTACGCCGAAATCGAGCTCGTCCACCTCCCCCCCACACGCGTCGGGCTATTTCAACCTCGGATCGGTTGGCAGCTGGTCGTCTCTTCCCTCCGACTCGCAGTGTGCCGCCCAGGTGCAGTACTCGACCTGGGAGCCGCGTCCGCAGAACTATCAGCAAAACAACACCGAGCCCGCTTCCGGCGCAATGGCAGCCTCATTTTCGACGCGGCCGCGCGACCAGGGAGGGACCTACAACGCGCTCTGGGATACCTGGCTCTTACGCCGGGTCGATGGGCGGTTCACCGGAACGACCGACGAAATCTTGCAGTGGGCGGCGTGCAAATGGGGCCTGCCAGATAACCTGATCCGCGCTGATGCCGTAGAGGAATCCACCTGGTTCCAGTACCTGCACTACCCGAACGATGCCTCATATGGCGGCGGTGGCGGTGGCAGCTGCTATTGGAATTATGGCTGTGGTGATGCCTTCTCCTCATCGACCACCTCCTCGATCACCTACTGCAACGGCATCGCGACTGAAGGCGTGCTCTCGTCGGAGGTCCACAACTATCAGACAGATCCCGTGACAGGCTCGGGAGGATACCCATACACACCGACGAGCGGAATGTGTCCAAAGACCTTCTCGATCCTCGGGGTGATGAGCTGGGACGACCCTGCGTGGGAAGCTCCGTACCCGGCCTATCCCGGCGACCAGAACGGTACCTTCCCGTTCACCCGTGACTCCACGGCCGCGGCCGCTGACTACTGGGGCGCATACATGCGCGGCTGCTTTGAAGGTTGGGCCTACTGGCTGAAGAGCACCGGGTCCGGGACCTACGCCGCGGGCGACCTGTGGGGGTGTATTGGGTCGTGGTATTCAGGTGACTGGCATTCCAGCAGTGCCAACACCTACATCGCACACGTGCAGAACGACGAGACCAGCCACACGTGGCTCACTCCTTCATTCGACGACTCGGGCCAGCAATATAGTTGTGATGCCAAGTACGGATGCCCTAGCTGACAAGGGCATGAGGTTCGACAGAGAATATTGCCGATTTGGTGACCGGTCACGAACACCGCCGTCGCTTCGTTCTGCTGGCCGGAATGGTTGTGCTGCTGGCCGCCTGCGGAGGCACCGCGACCTCGAGGTCAGACGCCACCACCCTGCCGGGCCAAGGCAAACCCACGATCGTGCTCGGGGATACGAGCTCAGACGAGGAGTTGCTCCTGGGCGAACTGTATGCGCAGGCATTTCGGGCCATGGGTTATATCGTCGACCTCAAGCCCAACATTGGCGGCAGTCAGCAGACCGACACAGTGTTCCAGTCTGGGCAGATCAACGCGTACCCGGAGTACCTCGGCACGCTCGCGGCCACCGATGCTGCCTACACACCGCCGCTTACGTCTGAGGCTCAGGCAGAGCAGATCGCACAACAGTACGAACAGAGCCATGGGGCCACGGTGATGATGCCGGTGACGCCCTTCTCCAACACTGACGGGCTGATCGCACTCGAGAGCTTCGCCCAGCAGAGGAATCTAACGACGATTGAGCAGCTCAAATCGGTGCCATTCCGCCTCAAGTTTGGGGACGATGCCGCAGAGCAAACGCGGTACGCCGGCTACGTGGGGCTCGAGCAGGCGTATGGCCTCACGAATCTCCAGTTCGTGGCGCTGCCCACGGGAGGCTCAATCTACGCTGCGCTCGACAGCCACCTCGTGCAGCTGGGAGACGCCTTCTTGACCGACCCGCAACTGGCGGGCGGCACCTATGCCGTCCTAAGTGATCCGAAGAACATCTTCGGTTTCCAGCACGTCGCCCTGATCATCAAGACGTCGTTGCTCAACCAGCTGGGGCCGGCATTCCAGCAGACGTATACGTCCGTCACCAACCTGCTCACAATCACCGTGATGCGGGCTCTGAACAGGGCGGTGACGATCGACGGGGCGATTCCAGCGTCCGTGGCGCATTCGTTCCTGCTAGCGAACCATCTGTTGAGTTCGTAAGTCACCGATGAGTTCGCGAGGATCCGTGGTCTTCGCGACTCAAATCGTGAGACGCGGCCATAACCATGACGAGATGACCGTGGCCCACAGTAACGTGCTTGATTCCGCAGCCTGGTGGTCGGCGCCTGCACTGGCAGAACGTCGAGCTTTGGGACTCGCTGCAGCATATTTCGATGATCGTGTGGGTAGAGCAGGAGTTTGGAGTCCGGTTCTCTGAAGAGGAGATGGCCGAGCTCCTGAGCTATGAACGCCTGCGGTCTGCGCTCGCCAGCAAGCTCAGTCTCAAATCAAGCTCACCGTTAATGGAAGACGGACCGAGGATGCCGTAACCCAGTGAAGAGCGGCTCGAGTCTGTGCATCGAGAGGTGGCTGCTCCGTATCGCATGCTCGAAGCAAACGTGATGCCCCGGCAACCATCAACTGGGTACGAAAGCGCTCCGGCTGAGGATGACGAACATCCATGCCTCACGATCGGGGTGTTGACTAGGGACGATGCCCATGCCGCTGCAAGCCTTCACAAGAGAAACTTCCCGGATGACCTCTTCACGCTGACCGGTGAGCGCGTTCTGGTTCGGCTCTTTCAAGAGTTCGCGAATGAGGTAAGTCTGGCCGCGAAGCTGGATGGACAGCTACTGGGTTACAGCGTTGGGACTCTCAACAAGTCTCATTTAACGAGGAGCATGGTCCGATCCCACATGCTGATACTGGCAGCCGGAATTGCACAGGCAATCCTCCACCGCGCACACGACGCCCCCGGCTATATTCGGGCCTCATTCGATGGGTAGCCACGACCCCGCCTCCCACGCGGAATATCACCGCAGTTTCTATATATGAGGCGATTTCGAAAGAGGCCCGCGGACTTGGGATCTCGCCACTGTTCTTCCTGGAGCTTCATGCACGTTGGATTCTCTACGCCGAACAGCTTGGGGCACAGCAAATCGAGGGGCAGGTAACCGACCAAAGAATGTTGGCTGCGCTCACCCGGCTCGGGTATCGACTCGATCGGACGGTCAACACCAGGACTGGAAGTAAGCACTACATCAGCTGCCGACTTCCCGCTGAGGGCGCTTACCGCTGGGCAGCGCAGGGTACCTACCGCGACCCTCTGAAAAGCTGGCTACCGAAGCCGCGTCCGGCCCGACGGGACAGATGCCCAGGTAAGCACCGACAGTCCCAGAGGTGCGACTCGAGCGGCGATAGACAGAATGGACGTCTGGACGTGAGCATGGTCAGACGGTCGGCGCGTCGAGTCCGACTCCTCACCAAACATGATTGCCGAGCAGCTGCCACGTCACGACGGCGTCAGCGACCTTATGGCGGATCGGGAGCGACGCCATGAGGTCACCCGGACCAGCCTGCACGCACCATCCTGGACCCTCACCGACAGGCAGCTCTGTGATCTCGAGCTGCTTCTCAATGGTGGCTTTTCGCCCCTAACGGGGTTCATGAATCAGCTGGACTATGAGTCGGTCTGCCGCAACATGCGGCTGGAAAGCGGGGCGGTCTGGCCCATCCCAGTCGTGCTCGACGTGACCGAGGAGGCGGCCAAGTATCTGGCCCCGGGCGTGCTGCTTGCCCTTCGCGACCCTGAAGGGGCCGTGCTCGCGGTTGTTCACGTGGAGGACCTCTACCGGCCCGACCGCGAGGCGGAAGTGAGGAGGGTTTTTGGGACCGCCAGCCGGGACCATCCCGGCGTTGCTTTTCTCCTGGACCGCACCAATCCCGTTTACGTCGGGGGGACGGTCGAGGGCCTGCACCTTCCCAGCCACTTTGACTTCCCGGACCTACGGATGACACCGAGGCAGGTCCGGGCGGCCTTTGCGAAACGGGGCTGGTCAAAAGTCGTCGCGTTTCAAACGCGCAATCCCATGCATCGAGTCCATCAGGAGTTGACGATGCGGGCAGCCGACGCCGTCGGAGCCAAGCTGCTCCTCAACCCGGTCGTCGGCATGACCAAGCCCGGCGATGTCGACCATTACACGCGCGTGCGCTGCTATAAGGCGCTGATGCACCGCTATCCCGCAGATACCACGATGCTCGCCTTGCTGCCGCTGGCGATGCGCATGGCGGGACCTCGGGAGGCTTTGTGGCACGCGATCATCCGACGCAACTTCGGATGCACGCACCTGATCGTGGGCCGGGATCACGCCGGCCCTGGTAAAGACCGGAACGATCGCCCCTTCTACGGAACGTACGAGGCCCAGGACCTGCTTCGCGAGTTTGAAGCAGAGATCGGGATCACGATGGTGTCATTCCCGATTCTCGTTTACGTCAGGGACGTGGATGCCTACCTCCCCGAGGATGAGGTCCCGAACGGGCTGGCAGCCCAATCCATCTCCGGCACGGAACTCCGTCGGCGACTGATTTCGGGTGAAAAGCTTCCCGACTGGTTCACCTTCCCTGAGGTCGCGAATGAGCTGCGGCGTACCTATCGTCCGCGTCGGGAGCAGGGCTTCACTGTCTTCTTCACCGGGCTTTCCGGGTCGGGAAAATCGACCGTTGTCAAGGTGCTGAATGCCACGCTCTTGGAACGGGGTGACCGCACCGTCACCGTGCTGGACGGCGACCTTGTGCGCAAGAACCTGTCCAGCGAGCTGGGGTTCTCCCGAGCGCACCGCGATCTCAACATCCGCCGGATCGGGTTTGTGGCGTCGGAGATCACCAGGCACGGCGGAATTGCGATCTGTGCCGCGATTGCCCCGTATGATGCGGCCCGCAGAGAGGTCCGGGCAATGGTCGAGCCCTACGGCGGCTTCGTGCTCGTGCACCTGGCCCCTGCCCTCGAAGTCTGCGAACAGCGCGACCGCAAAGGATTGTATGCCAGGGCGAGGGCCGGGATCGTGAAAGACCTCACCGGCATCTCCGATCCCTACGAACCCCCTGCGGACGCCGAGCTCACGATCGACACCTCCGACATCGAGCCGGACCGAGCAGCGGAACTGATCCTGCGCTACCTCGAGCAGGAAGGCCTCCTGGGCTCGCGCGACCTGGCGACCTGACAGTCCCTCCCACGACTTGAAAGTCCCATCCCCTGAGGACGATCGGCCTATTACCATGGCGCGCCCCAGACGGTACGTTTCGGCTGTAATAATGACCCCCGGTTTCTGGCTGTCCTGCAGGCTTCTTTGGATCACTTGATGGAAACGGCAAAGGGTGCCGGACTTCGGATTGCCGTGGTCGGGTGTGGGTACTGGGGATCGAAACACGTCCGTGTCCTTCATGCGGCCGAGGACGTGGCCGAGGTAGCCCTGGTCGACGGCCGCGCAGACCGTCTGCAAAGTCTGGCCCGCAACTTCAAGGCGGCGCCATGTTATGCCGATTTGCGGTCCGCGCTGCCACACGTGGACGCCGTAGTGGTCGCGACCCCTCCGAGCACACACGTGGGCGTCGCTCTAGAGGCGATCGAGGCAGGCAAACATGTCCTGGTCGAGAAGCCGCTCGCGCCCACGACCGCTGGCGCACGGCGGCTGATGAACGCAGCGTCGGAAGCCGGCGTGATTCTGATGGTCGGACACACGTTTGAGTACAACCCGGCCGTGCGGAAGCTCCGCGAACTCGTGCGCAGTAAGGAGCTGGGCGAGATCTACTACATCGACAGCGCAAGGCTCAACCTTGGCCTGTACCAAGACGATGTCAACGTCATTTTCGACCTCGCCCCCCACGATGTCTCCATCATCAACAACGTGCTGGACCGCAGGCCGGTGGCGGTCCAGGCGTGGGCGGCGCGTCACGCTCACCGCCGCTTCGAGGATGTCGCCTATCTGCGTCTGTTGTACGACGACGTCTTCGATGACCGCGGCATGTCGGCAAACATTCACGTCAGCTGGCTTGATCCCTGCAAAGTGCGGCGGGTCACCACGGTCGGCAGCAAGAAGATGGCTGTTTACGATGACCTGGCTGCCGATGAACGGATCCGCGTCCTAGACAAGGGTGTGAGCTTGCCGCCGGATGGGGGCAACCTCACTCAGCCACCGACGTCGTATCGGTATGGCGACATAGTGGTTCCATTCATCGCCTCGGACGAGCCGCTTGCCGTGCAAGACCGGCACTTTATCGAGTGCATCGGCAGCGGTGCCCAGCCCCTGACCGACGGGGCGAACGGGCTCGCGGTGGTCGAGACGCTGGAAGCCGCAGAACTGTCGCGTCGACTGGGACGCCCTGTGCTGTTGGAGGAGGTCCGCGTCGACAGCCACGTCTTTCAATCGATCGGCTGGGGCAACGGTCACCATGCCGCTTCTCAACATGCAAATGGTTCCGGCGATGGGTCGCCGGCCCCGTCCGCGCCGCTGCTCACCCTGCCCAGGTCAGAGGCGGTATGAGCGTCGTGGTCCCGTTCACTGAGCTGGGTGCAATGACGCAGGAGGTCCGCCCCGCCATCGACCGGGGATGGGCGCGGCTACTCGAACGAAGCGCTTTCATCGGCGGCGAAGCAGTTGAGGAGTTCGAGCACGCGTGGGCCGAGTACTGCGGAGTGGCGCACGCGGTCGGCGTGGCCAATGGGACTGACGCTCTGCAGCTCACCCTTATGGCTTTAGGTATTGGCCCTGGCGACGAAGTGATCGTGCCCTCGAACACGTTTGTGGCCTCCGCAGAAGCGGTCGTCCTTTCAGGGGCCACGCCACATTTCGCTGATGTAAGTCCGCAGACCCTGCTGCTCACCAGCGCTGATCTCGAGGCCGCCATTACCAGCCGGACACGCGCGGTGATCGTGGTTCATCTCTACGGCCAGATGCCGGACATGGATGCGCTCTGCCGCACGGCTGACAGGGCCGGTGTCTTGCTCATCGAGGATGCTGCCCAGGCCCACGGCGCGACCTGGCGCGACAGGCGGGCCGGTTCGATCGGGCGGGCCGGCTGCTTCAGTTTCTACCCCGGCAAGAACCTGGGTGCATTCGGCGATGCCGGTGCCGTCGTGACTGCTGACGCTGATCTGGCGAAGCGGATCAGGAGCCTTCGCGACCATGGCCGGGTGGCGGGGTCCCATTACCGTCACGACTTGATCGGCACGAACAGCCGGTTGGATGCTCTGCAGGCGGTCGTGTTGACCGCGAAGCTTGGCCGGCTGGACGCCTGGAACGAAGCTCGCCGGTCGATCATCGCCCGATACCGGGCGGCGTTTGCCTCCGCGCCCATCCGCATGGTGGAGGACACACCGGGAGGGCACGGGGTCTACCACCTGGCCGTCGCCCGGGTGCCGGACCGCGCGCGGATCCATCAGCAGCTCACGGCGATGGGGATTCAGAGCGCGATCCATTACCCGATTCCATGTCATCAGCAAGCTCCGTTCCTGCGTTTTGCGGCTGGACCCTTGCCTGTCAGTGAGGCCGCCGCCGGCGAAGTCCTCTCGCTGCCGATCTTCCCGCACCTGCGTGATGACCAATTGGCCCGGGTCTGTGACGCGGTCCTCGAGGCGCTCTCCGCCACTGAGGTGCACAGTGCCTGACGTGTTGGTTGGAGACGGGCTGCAGTCGGATCCGAGCGCGATCATCGGCTATCCGTCCTC
>Ga0137381_10001607_pt1 | contig 15283 bp, 10 predicted proteins | sample SagtaG_16_FD_104808 | JGI IMG/M metagenome (GOLD analysis project Ga0137381, IMG submission 104808) | Vadose zone soil microbial communities from Sagehorn Ranch, Mendocino, California, USA - Sage2_L_115_16 metaG | ecosystem: Environmental > Terrestrial > Soil > Vadose zone | place: USA... | reverse complement strand
GGGAAGCAATACGCGATCCCGGCGGACAATCCTTTTACTCCGCCCAGCGGCTTGCCCGAGATCTGGGCTTACGGTCTACGCAATCCCTGGCGCTTTTCTTTTGACCGCGTGACCAGCAAGCTCTTCGCTGGCGATGTCGGCCAGAATAGTTTCGAAGAAGTGGACATCATCACTAGGGCCGGCAACTTCGGCTGGAACAAGATGGAAGCTTCTCACTGCTATCCGCCGGGAAGCTCGTGCGGCACGGCAGGGCTAATCCTGCCGATCATGGAGTATGCGCACAATGCCAGTGGCGGCGAGGCCGTCATCGGCGGTTTCGTCTATCGCGGTTCTGCGATCGCCGGGCTGGCCGGCGCCTACGTCTTCGGTGACCTTTCTAGTGGGAATATCTGGGCCGGCGTGCAGGACTCGAGCGGCAATTGGAGTCAGACGCTGGTGCTCAATCACAATCGCACCGTCAGCTCCTTCGGCCAGGACGCCGCCGGCGAACTCTACCTGCTCGATTACGGCAACGGCGCGGTGCTGCGCCTACGCGCCGGTGAATAGCCCATTTCATCCGCCAAGCGTGCCCAATGCTAGAGATCGGCATTTCGATCTGGTTCTTTATCCGGCTTCATTGCTGGTCAATGGGGCCCCTGGTTGTGAGCGCCGGAGTCTGGCAGATTTTCAATCCGCCTGCCAATCCGGTCGTGCTGTTTCATTTGCATACCAACCTATGGTGGGGAGCGATGTTGCTGGTGTTTGGCCTTATTTATTGCGTCCGGTTCATGCCGAGGCGGCAGGAATAAAAGTGCAGGTGGGTTCGTAAAAAGGATTTATATGGCGGTAAGGCGAATGACAATGGGGTTGATCGTCGGCAACCGCGGTACAAACGACCACATGGTACAATCTGCTGCGTGAACCGCCGAAGTTGCCTCCAGGCACTTTTCCAGCTGGGGCTTTTTTCTTTGTCTCCTGTTCCTCTCTTAAGCGCAAAGACCAGTATGGAGGGCGAGTACCTCCCCAACTACGTTGATGTTGCGAGCCAGGCGGGGTTGACCGCCGAGACTGTGCTCGCAGGACATGAAAGCAAAGATTTTCTTCTCTCCACAACGGGCGGCGGCATTGCGCTCTTCGATTATGACAATGACGGATGGCTGGACATATTTATCGTCAACAGCTGGGGACTACGTGGGTTTGCGAAAGGCGAGGAGCCTACGAATCACCTTTACCGGAACAATCGTGACGGGACATTTACGGATGTGACGGCGAAGGCCAATCTTGTGCGCTCCGGTTGGGGCCAGGGGGTGTGCGTTGGAGACTACAACAATGATGGCCTGATGGATTTGTTCGTCACGTATTACGGCAAGAACGTACTGTACCGCGACAACGGGGATGGAACCTTCACCGACGTCACGCACGAAACCGGATTGCTCCAACTCGAGGATCACTGGAACTCCGGCGCCGCTTTTCTCGATTACGACCGTGACGGCTATCTCGATCTGTTCGTCAGCAACTATGTGGCGTACGAATCAGGCGTGGCGCTATACGAGTCGGATCCTGCCCTGGTCGGCGTGCAATCGCCCGTGTTGCACGGGCCGGCCGGGCTGCAAGGATCGAAGAACATCCTCTATCATAACAACGGCGATAGAACCTTCACGGATGTGACAAAATCCGCGGGTATTTCAAAGCCCGAGCCGACCTACGGCTTTACGCCGTGTGTGGCCGACTACGACAACGATGGCTGGCTCGATATTTACGTTGCCAACGATTCCACACCAAGTCTGCTTTTCAAGAACAATCACAATGGAACATTCACGGAAATAGGACTGCTCGCTGGAGTGGCGGTTGACGAAAATGGAAGTCCGCAGGGCGGAATGGGTGTTGACGCCGGGGATTATGACGGCGATGGTCTTCTGGATATCACAAAGACCAACTTCTCAGACCAGACCACGTCGCTGTACCACAACCAGGGGAATGGCTTCTTCACGGATCGCACATTCCAGGCCGGCCTCAGTGGACAAACTTCCTCGGTCAAGTGGGGCACTTCTTTTTTTGATTTTGACAACGACGGTCGGCTCGATCTCTTAATGGTCACCGGCGCGATTTACCCTCCGGGTCTAAGTGGGAGTCGCGCGAAGCCGAAGGAAGATGAAAGCAAGAAAATCTTGTGCCACAATTTGGGAAGCGGTCGCTTCCAGGATATCTCTGAGCACGGCGGACCTGGTTTATTGCTTCCGACCTGCAGCCGTGGGGCAGCTTTTGGCGACATTTTTCATACGGGGCAAATTGATATAGCAATCAACAATTTGAATGACGGTCCTACTTTGCTTCGGAATCAGTCGCCTTCGCCGAACGCATGGCTGCTCGTAAGACTTGTGGGAACGCGTACCAACCGTGCGGCGATCGGATCAAGAGTGCTTGTCGAATCCGAAGGCCGGCGGCAGATTCAGGAAGTGCGGAGCGGTGGTAGTTTCTGCTCGCAGAGCGATCTGCGATTGCATTTCGGCCTGGGCCGCGCCCGCGAAGCAACTCGCGTGACGGTGAAATGGCTGGGCGGCGGACAGGAAATCGTGGAACACGTTCCGGCTGACCGCTTGGTCGTGATCCAAGAAGGAAAGGGAATTGTTGGTCAGGGAAAGTTTTGAACTTGTTTCGTCGCGCTATCCCGCTGGTTGTCCTCGTTTTTCTCCCCGCCAGAGCGCAGTGTGCCCAACTGAACAGCCCGGGAAATTCGCCCAGTACACCAACTGCGTACAAAAAAGCCTTTGATCTATTGCAAAAGGGACAAGCTGACGAGGCACTCGCAGAAATAGATACTGCATTGGCTGGTGAGCCTCGTGATCCCTCTTTGAACAACCTTCGAGGACTGGTGACCGCTCAGCTGGGTCGTACTGCCGAGGCCGAGACTAGCTTCAGGAAAGTCATTCGACTCCTGCCTCATGCGGCCATGGGTTACAACAATCTTGCCGCGCTGCTTTATCAGTTGGGCCGTCACGCCGAGGCGGCGAAATTATTCCGGCAGGCCCTGACGGAGGAGCCACACAATTTTACGGCGCTGGTGGGTCTGGGCACGACGTTGGCGGAAACTCAGGAATACGGGGAGGCGGCGCCATATCTAGAAAAGGCTTGGTCCAGTCGCGCTGGAGACTTCCAGTCCGGCTATGAGTTGGCCCGGACTCTCCAAGAGCTGAAAAGGCCCGCTGAGGCCCAAAAGGTGCTCACGCGGTTGAGCCCTCCTCAAGACCGTGCGAGTGCGGCGAAGTTCTATGCGCTCTCAGCAGGAGTAGCTGAACAGCTTGGAGACCAGCCAGCCGCAATCCGTGAATACCGTCGTGCGTACGAACTAAGCCCGCAATCTTTCGAGATCTATCTTGCGCTGGTGCGCAGCGCTCTCCGGATGCAAGACCAGCAGTGGGCGCAACTGCCTCCTGCACCGAGTGGCCTCTCTGCGGAGCAACACATTGCGCTTGGACTGATATTTGCATCCGGTGGTGCGTACTCAATCGCAGTCTCGCATTTTCGGCAAACCTTGCAGTTGGAACCGACGAGTTATCTGGCGACGTATAACCTAGCGCTGGCTTATAAGCAAGATGGTAACCCGCAGGCAGCCATCGAACTGCTTGAACGTACACTCGAAAAGCAGCCTAGCGCCGAGCTGCATAACCTGCTGGCATCACTCGAAGAAGAAGCAGGGCGTTACGTGGAAGCCGTTCGACACTATCAAAGGGCTGTGGACCTGGAACCGGACGACGAACAATATTATTTTGATCTCGGCGCTGAATACCTTATGCATCTGACGCTTGTTCCAGCGACAGAAGTATTCCGCGTGGGCTCCCAAAGATTTCCTGCATCCCCACGGCTTCATGTGGGCAGGGGGTTGGCCCAATTTGCCCTGCGTCAATACACGGACGCGGCAGATGCGTTTATTGACGCTCTGGAGATCGATCCATCAAGTCCGGACGCGTTTCTCGCCTGGAACGCTTTGCCGACGTTCGTGGTGGTGACCGACTGGGAAAGGATACAGCCACGGCTGCAACGTTTAGCGGAACGATTTCCTGGAAATGCCCAGGCTCTATTCTGCTACGCCGACGCGCTTTTCCGGCAGGGCGTGGCCTCGGATCGAGGAGACGGTCTCGATCTGGCACAATCACTGCTCGAGAAAGCGGTCCATTTGAACCCAAAACTGGCTATAGCCCATCTTGAATTGGGCACGCTTTATGCCCACCGAAAAGAAAGCCAGAAGGCCGTTGCCAGTTTCCTCACGGCAATTCGGTTGGATCCGAATTCCGAAATGGCTCATTACAGGCTTGGGCAGACTTATCGAGACCTGAATCAACTGGCTTTGGCCGAGTGGGAATTGAATCTTTATCAAAGGTTGTCTCGAAATCATCAGAACCAAATGGCGCAAACCCGGAGTGCGATTCGACAGTTCGTGCTTGCAAAACCCGCTTCCCAGCCGGTTTTGACGGAGAAGAAAGCACCTTTGTGAAAGTTTCAGTCGCTCATGAAGAGGGGAGGTTGTCGCGATTGTGTCGCGAGAGAAAGGAGTGACAAGAAATGAGCAGAATGCCGTTGAGGCGCGGTAATTGTGCGTGGCAGCATCTCGTCGCTCTGTGTATTGCCATTTTCGTAGGGTTTCCAAGCGCCCTAACTGCAGCCGACGCACGGAAGGTGCTTCCCGATCACGTTCCTCCCAAGCGCTCCTCGCAAATTGAAGACGGCTTTGGCATAAACTCCGATCTGCCGCGTGAACCTTATCTGCCATGGAACCGCTGGTGGTGGACACGAATGTTTGACGCCGGTTTCAAGTGGATTCGGATTGGACAATACGAAAACAGCTCTGATCGTAGAGTTGGGATTGGATCGAGCAGAAGCGCGGCGTGTATTCAAGCGCGCAGGAGCTGGAGGATGCGGTAGATTCCTTGGTGGAGAACGGCGTCAACATTCAAGTGCAGCTGCTGTATGGCAATCCCATGTACACAGCCGCTGCCGGCAAGATGCCCGATGCGATCACTCCCGAGCCGGGGTCGTTGCATAATGCAGACCGCAGCCTCTATTCGGTATTTTGGCCTCCGAAGACACCCGAGCAAATCGCCGCTTTCAATCGCTATGTGAAATGGATGGTGGATCACTTCCACACTCGCATCCATTACTGGGCACTGTGGAACGAACAGGACATAAGCTACTGGAACCCCGTACCCAATCCAGAAGAATATGGACTGCTTCTTAAATCCTTTGTGCAGGTCGTCCACGATGCCGACCGCGACGCCAAGGTTATATACGGCGGTCAAGCTGACCCCTCTCGCGATTTCACGAAGCGCGCGCTGGATACTTGCCAGTGCGCCTCCGGCATTGATGTCTACGCCTACCATACTTATCCCGGCTACGGTCAGAACCTGAATCCGGAAACCATGGACTACGGAGCCTATCTGACAGAGTCGCCCAAGCTGCTGCGTCAGCTGGTCCGGAATTATCCCGGAATTCGATCTGACGTTCCGTTTTTTGACGACGAATTCAATTCCATTCCGTCGTGGAAGGGATCGGATGAGTCTGTCCAGGCCAAGTACGTTCCACGCGGGCTGGTGTATAACCTGGCGGCGGGCGTGAAAACATTTGTCTGGCTGTTGACAGCCGGAACCGATGGGAACGAGTACGACGACTTCGGTCTGATTCACGGCATGACCTTTCACGGCAACGACTTTACCGCGCGTCCCGTGTTCCAAGCGCTGCAGAACACCAATGCACTCTTTTCAGACACGAAGTTTGATCCTACGATCGAAATCACGGCTCCCGACCTGCCCGCCCTCCGCCGGCAAACAGGGTTTCCATTCATGAGCTTCGCCTTCCGTTCCCGATCAGGAAAGGCCATCGTGGCTTACTGGCTTGCCGCCCATAGTCTGCCAGGAAATGTATTCCCGCCGATTTACGGGGACCTCTCACTAAGGAACTCGGGCATAACGCATCCCGTGTTGGTTGACGTTGTTTCGGGGGAGATCAGGCCCATCGAATGGAAGCGGGGAACAACAGACACGCTGCAAGCATTGCCTCTGAAGGACAGCGTCATGGCCATTACCGATGAGAGTTATTTTGACTGGCCGGTTCTTCCGGAAGCGCCGAGTTCGCTAAACGTAACTTTCAGTGGAAACTCCTCGCAGCTCATGTGGAGCCTCCACGGCGGAGAGTCTAAAGGTATTTTGGTGGAACGCCGGATTGAAAGCCGAACCGGAAACGGAGCCCGCTGGGAACGAGTTGCGAAACTGGAGAACACCGCGACCGAGTACACTGATCCCGGTGCCGCGAACGCCCAGAATGCTGCTTATCGTGTACGTGCGTACAATGACGCGGGCGAGTCGGCCTATTCCAACATCGCACGAGCGACCGTTCCGAGCCATTAGAACTTAAGGCGTCACGCTAGAAGGTGTATTTCAAAGCGAACTCAATCTGCCGGTTGTCTGTCGCAGTACTGGTGATGCTGGCGCCTCCGGCCTCGTCCACCGTGCTGCCGGGCAGGCTGAAGTTGGGATGGTTCACCATGTTGAAGAACTCGGAGCGGAACTCGACCTGATGAGTTTCGTGTATCTTGAAGCTCTTTTGAAGGACGAAATCCATATTGAAAAGGTGCGGGCCGCGCAGATTACCAATCCGCGAGTCACCGAAGACATGCGCGATCTGTTGGCCGGCGGCCAAAGGCGGCGCGACGAATACTGCCTGGTTATACCAGCACGCCAGTGTCTGGTGACCCGGATCACAGCCAAGATTCGCCTGCACATTCTGTCCAATGGAGAAATTGTAGGGATCGCCAATCTGGCTCGGCCGATAACTCCCGCTACCAGTATTGCTGAGATCGCCGGACATGACCGCTGTAAACGCCTCCCCACTCTGCGCGGTCGTTATGCCGCCGATCTCCCATCCGCCAATAACTCCCTCCGCAACACTCCCTAGGTTGCCAAGGAAATGCCGGCCCCGGCCGACCGGTAATTCGTAGATATAGCTCACCACGAACCGATGCCTGATGTCGGGTAGCACCGGGCCAAATTCTTTCTCCGGATGGTGGGCGTCCTGAATCGCCGCCCCGACGTTGCCATCTGCATTGCCCAGATTGTGAGCCAGTGTGTAAGAGGCCAGGACGTTAAAGCCGTTTGAGAAGCGCCTGTTTAGCGATGCCTGGAAGGCGTTGTAGAACATCTGAAGCTGTGGAAAATCCAATGGCAATACATTGCTTAGGTCCGGCAAGACGTTGAAGTAGGGACGGCCAAAATTGCCTGTGGCGTCGGAGAAGTTGGAGTCCAGCGGCTGAAAGGGCTGGTTCAAGTCACTGACCTCATGATTCCACAAGTGGTACGCGCGCGTGCCTACGTAGGCGATCTGCGCCACCCAGTTCCGCGAGAACTGGTGTTGAATGCCCAAATTCCACTCAAGGATCCGGGGCATGCGACGGACAGGGCCAGTAGTCCGCACGACTCCCGTGGGGTGATTGGGATCAGCGAAGAGAATGGTGGGCGAAAAGCCGGCAGATATTAATTGGCTCGGCGAGGGCGCCTGACCCACATTGAAGAAATGAGAGGTAAATGCCAGCTGCGGTGGGTTCAGACCCAAGTCATCGAAGATGTTTCCCTCGCTCGAATAGAAGATGCCGAAGGCGGTGTGTACCACCGTGTCCTTCTGCGGAGACCAGGCCAAACCGATTCGTGGCGCCCAATCGCTCTTGTCAAACTTGACGCCTGCATGCGATACCGCATTAGGTCCATACGAATTCACTACCACTGCACGCTGCAAATCGAAGTTGCCCACGCGGCCATTGGCGGGCGACGTCACTTCGTAGCGCAAGCCGATGTTCAAAGTGAGGTTTGGCGAAACGTGGAAATCATCCTGTACGAACTCCGCCAAGTCCCAATAGCGCGTTGGATACATTCCAGTAAGAAAGTCCTGCCCCGACGAAATCGGTATTCCGAGCAGCAGGTCGGCAAGCCCGTTGCCGCCATTGGATGTAGTCAGGTCGGCGGTATACCCACCTGGAAAGCTGAACTGTCCGCGAGAGGCGGTCAGCTGAAAGAAGTTCCGCTGCTGGCGGCGGAAGTCAATGCCGAATTTGAACGAGTGCTTGTTACGCACCCAGGTGACGGTGTCTGCGACCTGGTAAATGTTTTCAATGGCGTGTTCGGGCGTCCACAGAGAATCACCCACAGGAGTGAAGCTGGCGACATCAACAAAAGACAATCCTGAAGAATTCACATCGCCGCGATTGGCGAACGGAATCCCTACCTGCTCCGAAACGTTCTTGCCGAACAGAAGCGGCAGGGCATTCACCGCGTAACGAAAAAAGCCCCCATGGGCATCATTGAGCAAGCGGCCCGAAAAAGCGTGGGTCCAACCCAGGCTAACGTGCTGCGAGCGGGTCTTATCGCGACTGGGACAGCAGTCCAGCCCGCCCAGGTCCCCCAACGGTCCCGGCCGAAAGCTGCGGATATCACCGAAGCTGTACCCCGCGAAGATCTGATCCTGTTCGCGAAAGCGATGGTCCAGGCGAATGTCGAACGAATCCTGATCATTCACTCGATTAGGATTGGAGAAATAGTTGTTGACCAAGCCCGGACCGTTGGGCAGCGGATACAAATCGGCAACATTCGATCCCGTCGTATCAGTCATTGTAGACGGGATTACGTTTATTTGACTGCCGTTGCTGATCGGGTCGCGAAGCAAAACGGTCCCGCTTCCGTCCGCGCATGCATGGTTCTGAGTAGTGAACGGGTTAAAAATGGTGCCTGTGTCGAATATCTCGTTTGGAGCAGGAGTGGGACAGGGCGAAAAGGTCGCTCCTGTTAACCGGTCGGTAAAATCGCCGCTGCGCTCCGCGGCAGTAGGCACGGTGGAGACGTAGCTCAAGGCCTCACGGAGCCTGCTTCCCTGGTAGTCACCGAAGATGAATGTCTTGTCTTTCTTGATGGGTCCGCCGAGAAAAGCACCAAATTGATTTCTCTTGAAGCCCGGTTTTGGCGCTGGTGACGGCGAGGCAAAGTAGTTTCTCGCGTCCAATGCATCATTGCGGATAAATTCAAATGCTCCGCCGTGGATCCGATTGGTACCGGACTTAACTACGACGTTGACCGCAGCACCACCGCGGCCAAATTCCGCGCTCATGGAGTTTTCTTCTGTGCGGAATTCCTGAATCGCATCCGGCGGCGGAAGAACGACGACGCCCCCAAGACCGAACTCATTGTTGTCAACCCCATTCAGTAGGAAGTTGTTGTTTGAAACGCGCAGACCGTTCACCGAGAGCGCTTCATTCGCCCTCTCGTTCTCAAAGACTCCGCCTGAAACGTTGGATCCCGTCATGCCGCTATTGGCGCCTGGGCCAAGATAAGCAAGCTGAATGAAATTGCGGCCATTTAGCGGGAGGTCAGAAATCCGCTTCTCGGTTTCTAGGGTTCCCAGTGAGGAGGTCTCTGTCTGCAGTAAGGGCACGACGCCGGTCACCTCCACGACTTCGTTCGCGCCGCCTACCTGCAGGTTTAGATCAACCCGCACAACCTGGTTAACGCCCACGTCCACGTTCGGTTTCACCGCTCTTTTGAAGCCTTGTTTTTCGACGGTCACAGAGTAGGAGCCAATGCGCAACAAGTTGGCGGCATACGCTCCGGTGCTGTCTGTTGTGACGCTAATGGATTGATCGGTCGCCAAATTCCTGATAATCACCTCCGCCCCGGATACATTCGCACCGCTGGGATCGTTGATTACGCCTACAATACTGCCGCGATCAACTTGAGCGATTAGCACGGAAGCGTTGGTGATTACGACCAAAGCAAAGGCCAACTTCAAAACCCGGCTAGAAACTGACGGTGCCGTCATGGTGCCCCTTCGGCCTGCCAGTCGGAGATAGATTATTTGAACGGCTTTAATACTCCACCGCCAGCGGCAAGTCAAGCGGAATAGCGGACGCCGGAAAGTCGCAGGATTCCAATAGCCAGGGTTACAATGTGGCCTGCATTGGAGTCCCGTCATGAACACCATTCGGCTCTCAAGCTTGGTGCTGGTTCTTTGCTTGTTCTGCACAGTCGCATCGCCGCAATATCGTGGGCCAGTAGGGAACGGCCACGAAAGAAAAAGGTGGGCTGACCCACCAGAACAGAGCAGCGCGATTTATCCGAGCGATACGCCCGATCCGCGAGATCTCAAAAAAGACGCGGATGAATTGGCCCAACTTTCGCAGGCTATACCCTCTGAGATCGAAGGGCTCAATCACGGTCTCGTCCCCAGCGATTTGAACGAGAAGCTCAGACGTATTGAGAAGTTGTCCAAGAAGCTGCGGGATGCGGTAGAGCGTAGCCGTCGCTGATGCAGAAGGCTGTTGTTCGGCCGTCATTCCACCGCGCAGGCGCACTCGAAAAGGGAGTCTTATTCGGACGAAGGCGACTTGAAATACCTCTATTGACCGCATCGTAGTCCTGCAGCTAAAGTTCTTTGCCTGTGAGGAGGGGCGGAATGTCTGAACTGGCGCTTTTAGGCGGTCGGAAGGCAAAAGGCAAACCGTTTCCCGACTGGCCCATGTACGACGACAAGGAACGTCGTGCGCTGATGGAAGTGTTGGAAAGCCGCATCTGGTGGCGGACCCCGGGAACCAAGACCCTGGAATTTGAGCGCGCGTTCGCGACTTTTCACGGTGCCCGGCACGGCGTGGCTGTGACCAACGGTACCGCTGCGCTCGAAGTTGTTATGGCTGCATTGAGTATTGGTGCAGGTGATGAGGTCATCGTTCCTGACTTCACATTCATCGCGACCGCCAGCGCGGTGTTGTTTGCGGGGGCACTTCCGGTTATGGTGGACGTCCGGCCCGATACCTACTGCATTGATCCAGACCTGGTTGAAGCCGCGATTACGCCACGTACAAAAGCTATCATCGCAGTGCATATGGGTGGACATCCTGCCGACCTAGATCGCTTGAACAAGATCGCCCAGGACCACCAGCTCGCGCTGGTGGAAGACAGCTCCCATGCGCACGGCAGCGAGTGGCGGGGGCGGCGAATCGGTACGTTTGGCAAAGCGGGAACATTCAGTTTTCAATCCAGCAAGCTCATGACAGCCGGCGAAGGCGGCATGATCATCACAAATGACGATAAAGTCGAACGTCTGGCCCGCTCCGTACACGATTGCGGCCGCATGCCTGGCGAGTGGTTCTACAGCCACTTTATTTACGGTTCAAATTACCGGCTCAGCGAGTGGCAAGGTGCCGTGCTCAGGGTGCAACTCACACGCTTGGATGCGCAAACCGCCCACCGCCACAAGAATGCACGCCTGCTCGATCGCTTGCTGCCGGAGATTGAAGGCATCACCCCGCAGAAGCTCGACACTCACTGTACCCGCAACGGACAGTACGCATACATCTTTCACGTCGATCGTGACGCTTTTGCCGGTATCAGTACTGAAAGATTCATCGAGGCTATGAATGCCGAGGGCATTCCCAATCAGGCGAGTTACCCTCCGCTGCACGATCTCGACGTGTTCAAGAGCGGCGAATATCGAAAGAAACTTACCGGCAGACAGGCCGAGGAAAAACACGCGTTCTTGAAAGGAGATTTTCCCCACACCTACCGAGCCGCTTGGGAGACGGTCTGGATCCCGCAGCCAGCATTGCTGGGAGATGAGCAAGACATGCATGAGATCGCGACAGCGCTGCAGAAGATCCAAAACCATGCGAGCGAACTTGCCGCCGCGCCTGTCGCCGTCCGTGGAACCGCCTAGCAACGGCATGGAACTGCAACAACGACAGCGCTATGTCCCATACACGCACGAACGAAACTACGCCTGCCGGATCACCGAATGCACGTTTCGCGGCCTCCGCTCCGTAATCCTCGAAAACCAGATCATTCGAATCTCCGTGGCCGCAGACAAGGGCGCCGATATCTACGAGTTTCTTCATAAGCCTACCGATACCGAGTTTCTCCTGCGTACACCGCTGGGACTGCGCTCGCAGCCTCCTGTGCTGCCGACCATCAACTTGCGTGAAGGGTCCTTCTCCGATTTTTACGAAGGAGGGTGGCAGGAATTGTTGCCTGCGGCGGGCGATTTTGCCTGCGAGTTCAAGGGGGCGCAGTTCGGCCAGCATGGAGAAGTAGCGCTGCTGCCGTGGTCGTATCGCATTGCCGAAGATACTCCCGAGCGGATCGCAGTGACGTTTTCGGTTGATACGACCCGCACGCCGTTTCATTTGGATCGCACTATGGTGCTCGAAGACGGCAAACCGGCGCTGCAAATTCGTGAGAAGTTGAGGAACAACGGCGACGAGCCGATGGAATTCATGTGGGCGCATCATCCTGCTTTCGGGTGGCCGTTTCTAGAAGAGGGCTGCCAAATCGATCTGCCGCGTTGTGAAGTCGTGGTCTTGGCCTCGGAAGCCCCGCCCACCTCTCGTCTGGTGGAGCAAGAAGGCGAGTGGCCTCGTGTAAAAGGCAAGAACGGAACAGTGGTGGACTTGTCGCGGATGCCCGGTCCGGAAGCCAAGGCGCATGACCTGGCGTTCCTGCGCGGCTTCAAGGAAGGACGGTATTCCATCACAAACCACCGGTCGGGTCTGAGCTTTCATCTATCCTGGCAAAACAAGGTCTTCCCGTATCTCTGGTATTGGCAAGTCACGCGGGGCGCTTTCGGCTATCCATGGTACGGGACCACTTACAACTTGGCGCTCGAGCCGCATTCCTCTTTGTTTCCCATGCTTCAGCGTGCTATCGAGCAGGGGCACGCGCTCAAACTCGGGCCGGACGCCGAGCTTTCCACTGAGCTCGAGGCCGCCATTTCGCTAGCAGCCTGAATGAGGAGCAGAAGATGAAGATATTGGCCGTCATCATGTTGACGCTGGCGGGTATTGCAGCCCAGGGGCAGCAGACGCGTCTGGAAAACCTGCATGGCAAGACTGTTCTGGTTTTTACGCCCCATCCCGACGATGATGTCTTTGGCGCTGGCGGTACAATCGCCTTACTCAACCGCAACCAGAACAAGCTCTACATCGTCATCTACACCAACGACGATAAGGGTTCGTACGATCTCGAAATGACATCGCAGCACCTGGCTCAAATTAGAAAGGCTGAGGAAGAAGTATCCGAGGGCCTGCTTGGCACGCCGAAAGAAAACATTATGTGGATGGGATATGACGACGGCATGCTGGAGTATGCGCCACAGCCCAAGCTCGTGGAGGAGGCAACAGCCATTATCCGGCGCATCCGTCCTGATGTATTACTCAGTGTGGATCCCGGCGAGTGGTATGAGCGATGGCACAAAACCGACCATCGCATGGCGGCTTTTAATACCATCGATGCCGTGCGCGCGGCGGAATTCTGGCTCTACTTTCCCAATCAGCGCCTGCAACAAGGCCTGCAGCCATACAAGGTTCCGGAAATGTATTTCTTCTACCCTTCGGCGCAAGAAGCGAATTACTACGTAAACATCGATGCGGTGGCCGATCTCAAGTTCGATGCTGCCGCCAAGCAGGTTAGCCAGTTCGAGCCCGCAGTCAACAAGTATCGGTCCGATTGGCAACCTGCCGACCTGGCCAAAGCCAAAGAGGAGATGCGGCGGGAGCAGCCGCGAAAGGATGGCCATTACGTAGAAGCCTTCCGCTACGCGACAGGTTTTGTTCAATACTGACCGACGCAGACGCTTGGTCTCCACCGTGCGCAAGGCGGATTTTCAGCTTTCCTCGTCAGACGGCAGAGCATTCAAGTTGTAGGCGTTCGTAACGCGCAGTATTTTAACCCAGACTGCAGAAAGGTGGCCTATGCGAAACCAGACATCTTCGGTCTTTTCAAGAAGCAGGCGTGCTGCTGTGCTGCTCACAGCGTTCATTTTCCTATTTTGTTGGCCGGCGGCTGCGCAGGATATTCAGATCTACGTGTCCTCCAAGGCAGGAGACCGCATCGCAGCGAAGCCCGCACTCCACTTCGAGCAGCGTACCGACTCCACTGCTGTAGCGTTCGAGGTCAATGACAGCGTGGCCTATCAGAAAATCGACGGCTTTGGAGCTTCATTGCTGGAAGCGGGCTTGATCTGCATTAACAGTCTGCCACCCGCGGAACAGGAAGCTGTCCTCCGGGCTCTGTTCGATCCCCAAGAGGGCGCCGGCTTCTCCGCCATGAAGACCGTGATTGCTTCCACGGATTTCATGTCTGCCGGCCCCTTCTACAGTTACGACCCGGTCTCCCACGACGTGGAGATGAAGCACTTCTCGATCGCTCGTGACCTGGGAGCGAATGGTCTGATCACCTTAATCAAGCGGGCCCGCCGATATGGCAGCTTTGTGCTCCAGGCGCCAATGGATTATCCGCCTGATTGGATGTTGTTTGATGTGGATACAAATCAAAATGTGAACCCCAAGTATTATGACGCCCTCGCGCGTTATTACGTGCGCTATTTGCAGGAATATGAGAAGAACGGGATTTTTGTCGACTATCTAAGCCTGTTTAATGAGCCGGGTGTTTACACCAAGATTCATTACAGTGACATTCGCGATCTGCTCCGTGATCACGTGGGTCCGCTGCTGGAGCGGTCAGGCTTACGCACGAAACTCATGTTGAGCGAAGCACCCGAACGTAACGAGGCATACCGCAACTATCCCATCGTTCTCGATGACGCCGCTGCCCGCAAATATGTTGCCGTGGCACCCTACCACGGATACGACTTCAAGGATTACGCCGAGATTGCGGAACTGCATCGCAAGTACCCTGATATACCGTTATGGATGACCGAGGTCTGTTATGCCTACGAGGCTGGGACGCCAAAATCGATGTCCCTGCCACGCTACGATTTCGAGGACGGAGACTTTTGGGGCACTCAAATCTTCAACGATCTCGAGGCCCATGCCTCGGCGTGGATTTACTGGAACATGATACTGGACGAAAAGGGTGGGCCCTGGTCGGTGTCATACGTTCACGGGAATCCCGACCCGAACATTCAGCACCCTGTTGTTATTATTGATCGCGAGAAAAAGAAGGTCACGTACACGGGCCTTTATTACTATCTGACGCATTTCAGCAAGTTCGTGCGGCCGGGGGCGGTCCGCGTGCAGACGCTGGGATCGCAAGAAGGCATGCGGGTCATGGCGTTCAAACGGCCGGATGGCGGGATGGTGATCGAGCTGATGAACAGCCGGAAAGAAGACGCCGATGTCAACTTATCGTGGCATGGACAACTCCTGCGGCTGAAGCTGCCAGCGGTTTCGATCACAACGGCTCTCTGGAATCGGTGATACTCTGTGCGCCAATTACATAGGACGAAAGATCGAGCCAGTAGCGCTTCATTGCCTCAATGTCGGGAG
>Ga0137381_10001601_pt1 | contig 15307 bp, 10 predicted proteins | sample SagtaG_16_FD_104808 | JGI IMG/M metagenome (GOLD analysis project Ga0137381, IMG submission 104808) | Vadose zone soil microbial communities from Sagehorn Ranch, Mendocino, California, USA - Sage2_L_115_16 metaG | ecosystem: Environmental > Terrestrial > Soil > Vadose zone | place: USA... | reverse complement strand
TTGATCCAGCAGCACTTTCGGAGAAATTTTACCAACGGGACGGAATGCATCTTAATTCCGACGGTGCAGTGCTTTTCACCACGGCGCTAGCAAAAGATCTTCCCGAAAGGATCGTGACACGCAACACGCTTGCGTCCCGCCTCGTCCAATAAGCAGTCAGAGCTGAGCTCTGTTTCAGAAGTCTGAGCGCAGAATTTTTGAGGGGCTCGGTCAAAACCCGTGAATGCCGGGAGCGTAGAGAAGACCCTGAGTATCGCGATACTTACAACGAGTGCTGAGCTTGAGTACTGACCCAAATGTAGTGGCCGTGCAGCAAGACGAGGGTTCTTCCTTGCGCGCGGATTTCAGCTGGATGCTTGTGGGGAACGCCGTTTATGCAGGAGGCCAATTCGCGACCCTAATGCTGTTAGCTAAGCTGCTTCCGCCAGAGCTGGTGGGGCAGTACGCTTTAGGTCTCGCCATCGTATATCCCGTAATCAACCTCACGAACCTGCAACTCCGCGCGGTAATGACTTCGAGCACCCACCAGCGCACGCATTTCGGCCACTACCTCAGCCTGCGTTTGCTGACGACGTCGCTGGCTCTTGTGATTATTTTCGCAACTACGCAAATCCTAGGATTTCGCCGGGAACTGACGGCCGTGGTTCTGATGGTGAGCGTAGCGTACGCCATCGAAGCCATTAGCGATGTGTACTATGCGCGACTGCAACTGCACGACAGAATGGCTGAGATTTCCAAATCAATGATCGCAAGGGCGCTATTGTCCGTCCTTACATTGGCAGTTGCAGTCTATATCAGCGGAAGTCTTCTGTGGGGAGTCGCAGGTATTGTACTGGCGCGCGTAGTCGTCCTCTTCAACTATGATATTTGCGAGCGCACCCACGGTCTGGGAGCGCAGTCAAAATGGTTCTCTCGAAACGATGCGCTGACGCCACGCCTCGATCTGACGATGGAACGCGAATTGCTATGGGTCAGCCTCCCTCTTGGAATAGTGGTGCTCTTAGCGGCTTTGAATTCCAGCGTTCCTAGCTATTTCATCAAACACGCACTCGGGGAACGGGACCTAGGGATATTCGCAGCCATCGGATTCGCGGTGTCGGTAGGAAACATGGCAGTTGTGTCACTCGGACAGTCTGCGTTCACCAGGCTGGCCAGATCGTATGCCGCAGGCAATCTTGCAGCGTTTGGGTCGCTCCTGGGCAAGCTCCTCGCTGTTGGGGCAATGCTGGGAGTGTGCGGAATGATCCTGTCCAAATTGGCGGGACGCGAGATCCTCACTATCCTATTCCGGCGGGAATATGCGGAGCGAGCAGACCTTCTTCCGTGGATCATGGCGGCCGGAGCAGTTGTGTATATGGCCCAGTTTTTGGGATTCGGACTGACCGCGGCCAATTATTACAATTCTCAAGTCGTTCTGAATGTTCTAGCCAACCTGAGTCTTATTGCGGCCTGCTACTGGCTGGTAGTGGGGCAGGGCCTCTTGGGCGTGATTATGGCGATGCTCATCGCCGCGATCGTGCAGCTTGCAGCGAGCGCCATAATTTTGGTTGTAGCTATGCGAACGCGTGCCCACGAGGGACTCCCCGGGGTTGAAATAGCGTGACCCTTAATGGAATGAATCCGTTCAATGTAACGGAGCAGATAACCAGTGACTGAGCAGAGATATCTCAGCGCTTCCCCTGAACAGTGGAGCGGAAAATCCCGCTCTCTCGGCGGAGCAGAAGAGTCTTCCGTTCTGGGCAAGCTTGCATTCGCTTCCCTTTGGCTCTTGGTATTTGCCATGCCATGGGAAGACGCGATCACGATTTCTGACTTTGGCACAAGCGTACGTTTGATCGGGATGGTCACTGTAGGCCTTGGTGTCTTAGCCATGATCGAAAGAGGGAAAGTCAGACGCCCGTCACCTGGCCACATCGTGATGGCTCTATTTGTTTTGCTGGCGGCTGTAAGTTACGTATGGAGTCTTTATCCTGAAGGAACTTTAGTCCAGTCTTTCTCGTACCTCCAGCTCTTCGCCATGGTGTGGCTGATCTGGGAGTTGGCACCCGCGGTGCGAGAACAGATGCGGCTGATGCAGGCATATGTCCTCGGAACCTTTGTCTCTACGATAGACACACTCTACCTATTTCTTTCTCATCAGGAGTCCGCTTATCAACGCTATGCAGGCGCTAGGCTGGATGCCAATGACTTGGGGCTAATCATGGCATTGAGCATCCCCATGTCATACTACCTGCTCATTGAGAACAAGGGATGGATGGTTTGGGTCTACAGAGTACAACTTATTTTGGCAGGAACGACGATCTTGCTGACGGCCTCAAGGGGAGCCACTCTGGCGACTGTAGTTGCACTCGCTATCGTGCCTCTGACTCAAGCGCGCTTGAGTGGACGTCAGAGAATCGCAGTTCTCTTGACAGTAGCATTGCTCGTCTATGGTGCTCTTCTCTTTGTACCTTCCAGTTCATGGGAACGCTTATCGACGGTGCCCAGCGAATTTACACAGGGGACATTAACCGGACGCACCATCATCTGGAGAGCAGGCTGGGAGATTTTCCGTGTGCATCCTTTTCTGGGTATTGGAGCGAATGCGTTCCGGCTTATCGTCAGTCGTGTTTTGGCTGAACCGATTCGTCTTGAGGAACATGATCCAGCGCCCCCTGCGCACAATACTTTCCTGTCGGTCCTCGTCGAGCAAGGAGTAGTTGGTCTCGCGCTTTTTTGCGCCTTGCTAGGTGTCATGGCGCTGTCACTGAGGGCGCTGCCCCCCTTCCAACAGAGACTGTGGATCGTATCTCTTGCTGTTTGGGTGGTAGGAGTGTCCAGCTTAACGTGGGAGATGCGGAAACCGACCTGGTTCTTCTTCGGACTGTTGATGGCGCAATGCGGCAGCCTGTCTCGGAAGCGCTCGGTGCCAAGCCTTGCTCCCGGTCTTGCTGAACCCAGACTACACCTATTGCGCGCGTGACGGTCATGAGAATCACGCTTCTCAATCCAGGATTTGCGATCCACGAGCAGGCCTATGCTTCTTTCTAGCCCAATCTTAGAGTGTATAGTCCGCAAAGCTTTTCGATCTTGACTGCAATCCTCATGGCCTGCATGCGGACCTAGTGAAAGACAGTTCCCTACCAAGCTGCTACTAAGATCATGAAGAAGATCAGAGTCGTGCATATAGTTCCAATGCTGAGCCCCGGTGGCGCCGAGCGTGTGGCGGTTCATATCGTGAGAGGGTTGAACCGGCAGCGTTTTGAACCGGCAGTCATTTCGTTCACGGGCCGTTTGGGTTGCGACCTCGATAGTTTGCTGGAAGATGCTGGCGTTGAAGTTCTGTACTTGGGGAAACAGCCCGGATTTGATCACCGCATGTACTACCGATTGCCACCTGTTCTCAAAGAATGCCGGCCGGACATTGTCCATACTCATCTGCACGTTCTTCGGTACGCATTGCCGTTCCTGCTCCTTTGCACGAAGTCTTCGCTCTTGCATACGGTCCACAACCTGGCCGAACGCGAGATTGAACCTAGGCTCCGCTGGCTTCAACGTTACGCCCTCAACCACGGAGTTGTCCCCGTCGCCGTCGCGGAAGAAGTAGCAATCAGTTTAAGGCGCCTCTATGGAATTCATCGGTGCCAGGTCATCCCCAACGGCATTCCAACGGACCGCTACGCGCGGCCGAAAATTCCATGCAAGGAATGGCGGGCAAGGGAAGGCTTCGGAGAGAACGATGCTCTTTTCGTCTGTGTGGCACGCTTTGCTCCACAGAAAAACCACGCCCTGCTCCTGAGGGCGTTCGCCCAGGGTCCCGCTTCCGAAGCAAACGCACACTTGGTGCTGGTGGGGGAGGGAATCTTGCGAGAGCAACTGGAAATGCAAACAAAGAATCTCGGCTTAGCCAGCCAAATCCACTTCCTCGGGCTGCGTTCCGATATTCCAGACGTCTTGAACGCAATGGATGTCTTCGTTCTAAGCTCCGACTACGAGGGCAACCCACTCTCTGTGATGGAAGCCATGGCCGCTGGCCTACCCATCGTGAGCACCGCTGCAGGTGGGGTGCCAGACCTCTGCGCAAGTGGCAAGGAGGGATTTATCGTGCCGCCGGGAGACGTTCAAGCTCTCTCCGACGCTATGACATCTCTTCTAGGAAATCGAGAACTTAGGCAGACCTTGGGGATGGCAGCCGCACGGCGGGCAAGAGAAAATTTCGACGTATCGACGATGGTCCAGGGATACGAGGGACTATATGAGAATCTCGTTGTACGTTCGCATCGTCTGAACAGAAAAAGAGTGCGATGGGAGTCCGGCATTCCAGCCCAAGAGGGGGTGGGGAGCCATCCTGACTGAACATCTTCATCCTATGGGGGATGTTGATGGGCCCGGTAGTGTAGCGCCCGACGCGATCGGGACACTCGCTCGCCGGTCGAGAAGTGATACTAGGGAAAGCGAGGGGGCTGATTTTATTCCTTCGACATTTGACCCATCGCCTACGGAGACCAGCATGAACTATAGATATATTTTTACCGTATTCACTCCCACATTTAATCGCTCCCTGACGCTAAGCCGCGTGTATGAGAGCCTGCGCCTTCAAACCTTTCGCGATTTTGAATGGCTGATCGTAGATGACGGCTCCACTGACGGCACGAAAGAGCTCGTCGAAAAGTGGCAAACTGAATCAAGCTTTCCGATCCGTTACATTTACCAGGAAAACCAGGGCAAGCCTGCCGCATTCAATCGAGGCGTGCAAGAAGCCCAGGGGGAGCTATTTCTTACATTGGATTCCGACGATGCTTGCGTACCCCATGCGTTGGAGCGATTGAAATACCAGTGGGATGGCATCCCAGCCGCACAAAAGGACAAGTTCTCGGCGGTTACCGTGTTGTGCAAGGACCAGAATGGCGGACTTGTAGGCGACAAGTTCCCTCGCGACGTGTTGGACTCTGACTCCATAGAGTTGGTCTTTAAGTACAACGTGAAGGGTGAGAAGTGGGGTTTCCACCGGACTGACGTATTGAAGCAATTTCCGTTTCCGACGCTGCGGAACGCAAAATTTATTTCTGAGGGTGTCGTGTGGTTCGCAATATCAGGCAGGTTTAAGACGCGATTCGTTAACGAAGTGTTGCGAATATATCATATCGATGACAACGCGGGAGACCACTTGACTTCTCTCAGCCCCACAACCATGTTTGGACGCGCCTTTTTTCATAAGTATGTATTGAACGAACTTATAGAATGGTGCTTTTCTTCACCCCTTAATATCTTACGATCAGCAATCAACTTCAGTCGCTACTCATTCGGTCTCGGAAAAAGTCCTTCCTTGCAGTTGAGGGAAATCCGCCCCTTAGCGGCGCGATTCCTGCTGGCGATTTCTCTGCCGTTTGGTTTCGTGTTTTCCATGAGAGACAAGAAGAACGTCGAAGGAGTGGCCGGAACTGATCTGTTGCAGCTGAGCGTAGCCTGGGAGAAAGAGCTACGCGCGGCGCTTGTTGTAGGCTCCTCTTAGTTGACTCGAATCTTCTTGTCAATCAATCCGACTTTACGGAGTGAACCGAAGCCGATGAACTGCGCCTATTAATGGGCCGCCCGCGATTGTGAGTTTAGAAACCCAAATGATCAAGGTCATGCACATCATTACGACCCTCGGTCCCGCCGGGGCCGAAACCATGCTCACCCGAGTCGCTTCTGGCATGGATGCAACGCGGTTTGAGAATGAAGTCGTTTCGCTGACACGCATTTTAGACTTGGCTGAGGGAGTGCGGGGAATGGGCGTTCGCGTACGCACACTCGGCATGAAAACCGGTGTGCCTAACCCTTTGTTAGTAATGCGGCTTGCGCAATGGATTCGCGAGTCGAAACCAGACGTTATTCACACGTGGATGTACCATGCGAACCTGGTCGGAGCCCTGGCCGCGCGCCTAGCTTGTGATGTGCCTGTGGTTTGGGGCATCCACCATAATGCACTTGACCCTCGCGTTGATAAGCGTCGAACCATGTTAGTCAATCGCGTCTGTGCCTTTTTATCGCGAAAATTGCCTGCCCGGATTGTATGTTGCTCAGAAGCGTCGCTGCGCATCCACAAGAAACTTAGCTACGCCAACGAAAAACTAGAGGTGATCCCCAACGGCTTCGATCTGGAGCAAGTCAAACCCGACCCTGCTGCCCGCGTGTCGGTACGCGCTGAGTTGGGCATTCCGGCAGAGACGCTCCTGATTGGCATCGCAGCCCGCTTCCATCCCCAAAAAGATCATCTCAACTTCGTTCGGGCAGCCGCGCGACTACACAGACAAATGCCCGGGATTCACTTCTTGCTTTGCGGCCTCGACATTACCTGGCAAAACTCGCGGTTGGCGGGATGGATCGAGGCCGCAGGCATACGTGACTGCTGTCATCTCTTAGGGGTACGCCGAGATATGTCTCGCCTCTTTGCCGGGATGGATATCGCCACTACTGCTTCCCTCAGTGGTGAAGCCTTTCCCCTTGTAATCGGTGAAGCCATGGCGTGCGGAACGCCCTGCGTCGTGACCGACGTTGGGGATTCCGCGCTGATTGTTGAGGAGACCGGTATCGTAGTGGCTCCCGGAGATCCGGATGCGCTGGCAGAAGCATGGCGGAATCTCATCGAAGCTGGACCAAGAGTACGGCGCCGCCTCGGAATTGCCGCCAGGCGCCGCGTACAACAGCATTTCGCATTGTCAGCAGTCGTAGAACGCTATCAGACCATCTACGCGCAGCTGGCTGGCGCGGATCTACGATGTGTGCCTTCCACCAGCGTCTCGCAATTTGCCCGGTAGGTCCGCCAGTCGCGACACAAACATGTCCATAAACTCATGCCGCCCCCGCATCGTCTTTGGGGTCAATTCGTCGCTTGCAGTTGGCTTCCTGCAGGGTCAGCTCCAGTATTTCCAGAGAAGGGGTTTTGATGTGACCGTGCTCTGCCCAAAACCAAGAAGAGCTGAGTGGGAAGTGCCGAGGCCCGAGGGCATTTCTGTTGTCGAAGTGCCCATGGAAAGAGAAATCGCTCCCTTGCGGGATTTGGTCTCGCTCTGTCGCCTGTGGCGTACTATGCGTTTACTTCGTCCCGCAGTGACTAACGTGGGGACGCCCAAGGCAGGATTACTGGGCGGTTTTGCAGCCTGGGTGAACCGTGTCCCTTGCCGGTTCTACACGCTGCACGGTCTGCGGTTCGAGACTACTAAAGGGCTGAGGCGGCAACTGCTCATCTATGCTGAGCGTCTAGCCTGTCGCTTTGCCCATCGCGTTGTATGTGTCAGCCACAGCGTACGCGAGAAGGCCATTGCTTCCGGACTTGCAAGTCGGGGGCGTACGGTGGTTTTGGGATCAGGCAGCTGTAATGGCGTGGATGCTTCGCGATTCGCCACCACTCCACAGAGAATTAGCCAAGCGGCCGAGCTACGGCGTCAGTTGGGAATCCCGGCACAAGCGCCTATTGTGCTATTTGTTGGACGCCTAACCTGTGACAAAGGCATCCCCGAGCTGATGAAGGCCTTTTTGCAGCTTTATAAGCAATTCCCAGATCTTTGGCTGCTTCTGGTCGGATGCTTCGAAGACGAAGACCCGCTTCCAGTGGATATTCGAACACATCTAAAGACGCATCCGCGCGTGATTTTCACGGGCCCTGCGCAGGACACAGCTCCCTACTATGCGCTTGCCGACGTTTTTGTCCTGCCGAGCCATAGAGAGGGTCTGCCCACGGTCGTTCTAGAGGCCCAGGCCGCTGGTAAACCGGTAGTAGCTGCATCTGCGACTGGGATCGTAGACCTGGTGACGGATGGTGAGACCGGCCTGCTTTTCCCCGTAGATGAGGTGCTTGCGCTTGTCGAAGCGTTGGCAAAGCTCATTAGTGACAAAGCCTTAGCCAGTAAACTAGCGCGCGCCGGCCAGGAACAAGTCAAACGCAAATTTCGACAAGAGCAGATCTGGCAAGCGTTGCATCGAGAGTATCTCGAAGTCTTGCAGCGGAAAGAATCGCCCCGATCATCAATCCTTCCCCAGCCCGAAAATGAATTGCTGGGAGAAAAACGCCGCCCATGAATATCGACTCCAAATCTACCCGCCAAAACGGGGGACATCCGCGCTGGACTTTTCGGCACGCGAAGGGCCTGCCGTTAGCGGCAGCGATGTTCGTCCTCCTCACGATCTTCATAGCAGCCAGCCAATCATTGAGCGCGCCGTTTCCTGTTTGGGTTTCACCGAGTCTGGTCAGAGTTGGGCAGACCGACGCCCCCGGTACGGCCTCTTCCATCAATTTGTCCGGCGCGCGCGGCGAAACTGTTGACACTCAGGTCGTGGTGCAAGCTCCTTCCGGGGGCTTGAGCAACGTGAACGTGAGCGCCTCCGAGCTCACCGGTCCCGGCGGTGCCACTATCCCGGCATCCAGCATCACGCTGTACCGCGAGTACTACATCACCGTAACAGGCACCGCGAGTTACGGTGGTGGCAGCAATTCCCCGCTCGGTTCAGGCACCTACCCGGAGCCGCTTATCCCCTTCAATGATCCGGAGACCGGTTCGCCGCTGTGCGGAACGGCGGCCACGCTCAAAGCGTGCAATACCAGCATCAGCGCGGGGCAGACTCAACCTTACTGGATCGACATTTCCGTGCCGCATGGAGCCACGAACAGCCCGCCGGGAACTTATACCGGCACCATCTCGATCACCGCTGACCAGGGTACTGTGAGTATCCCAGTCACCCTAACGGTGTGGAACTTTGAGCTTCCCGCACAGCCCTCGGAGCTTTCCACCTGGTCGCTATGGCCTCCCGCCGCCGGCAATACGATAACCACTTTGGCTCAAGCTTTGATGCGGAACAAAGTAATGTATGATATTGGCGTCAACGCCTCCTCGGACGTGACAAATTTCGGCCTCAATCGCTCTGGGCTGAACGGCTACTACTTTATCGGGATTCAGTGCAACGGCTCGTATAGCAGCATTCCTTCTACCAGCCAAATCAACGCTGCGGCGTCCAATTTTCCGGCAGGCCTCCCGCTGGACTTCTATGTCGCCGACGAATTGAACGGCTGTCCCAGTGCTTACACGCCGCTCAGGACCATGGGCACCAACGCCCATGCCGCGAATCGCAGCGTCAAGACCATAATGACCATCAATATGCCCGACCAGAATCTATTCAATGAGGGCGACGGCCGCAGCGCCATCGACCATTGGGCGCTGCTCGATTCAATGCAACAGTGGCCCAGTCTGCCGTTTACCGGTGGGGGCGACCTCTGGAGCTATACCAGCTGCAACGCGGGTTTCGGCAATACTCCCGAATGGATGGTGGATTATCCGCCAATCAACGAGCGCATCCAAGCCGGGTTCTTAAATTGGACGCAAGGAGCGACGGGCATCCTTTACTACCGCTCCGATGGCTGGACTGCCGGCAACGCTATCGGCAGTTGGAACAATGTGGACACCACCGCTTGCGGCGGCGGCATGGGCAGACCGGGCGACGGCATCTTCCTCTATCCTCCGGGTCCGATCGCCTCCAGCGAATCTGCTCCGGGGATCCGTCTGAAAGCCATTCGGGACGGCATTCAAGACTACGAATACGCGCAGATCCTGAAGAATTTGGGGCAAGGCACCTTTGTGAACTCCGTGATCCAGCCGATCGCAATGAGTTGGACCAACTGGACTCATGATGCGAACGCGTTGGAAGGGGCGCGGCAGCAATTAGGTCAACAACTCAGTCAGCTCTCTCCCCCGTAGGAAGTCTCTGAGGATGTATTCGTAGTTCCATGAATAATGCGGAGGGGAAATTTCTTCCTGCGCGAGTGAGCTCACGGTTCTTTTCTCCACGGTGGTAGCGTGATGAACATTTCAAGCTTCGGGGGCGAAACATGACGAAATGCGACGTAGCAGTTATTGGTGCTGGCCCTTACGGGTTATCGGCGACCGCTCACTTGCGTACGGTCAAAGGGCTGGACGTGCATACGTTCGGCGAATCCATGTCTTTTTGGGAGCGCAACATGCCCACCGGCATGTTGCTCCGCTCCGGTTGGGCCGCTACACACATTGCCGACCCAAATCAGTCGTTAACCCTGGAGGCATACAGAGCGGCAAGCCGCAACCACTTTTCCAGCCCCGTACCGCTCGACCGTTTCCTTGACTATGGACTGTGGTATCAACGTCAAGCGGTGCCAGACCTTGATCAACGGAAGATAGCCCGTGTCGAATCAGACGGAAAAGGCTTCCGACTCACCTTGGAAGAGGGTGAACCGGTGGTTGCACACCGACTGGTTGTTGCCGCAGGTATCGGTTCATTCGCTTGGCGCCCCCCGGAATTTGCTGGCCTCCCGAGTTCGTTGGCATCTCACACATCTGAACATCGTGAACTGCGAGCTTTTTCTGGAAAGCGAGTGCTGGTAATCGGAAGCGGTCAGAGCGCACTGGAATCGGCCGCATTGCTACACGAAGGCGGTGCCGAAGTCGAAATCGTAGCCCGGACACGTCAGATTCACTGGCTTGGTGGACTAGTCTCCAGGACGATTCATTCTGGGTTAGGCCCCACGATCTCAAAGCTCCTCTATGCACCCACCGATGTCGGTCCAGCTGGTGTCAGCCAGGTTGTGGCGCGTCCGGACTTGGTAAGGCGACTGCCTCGGCCGACTCAGGATTGGCTCCGAAAGAAATCGATCCGGCCAGCCGCCGCGCGATGGCTTGTGGCGCGGCTCCAGAACGTGTCCATGAAACTCGGCCGTTCCATTGTTTCTGCTGCTCCCCTTGGCGATCGGATAAAAGTCCAGTTGGACGATAGAAGCGAAAGGATCGTCGACCATGTTCTCCTCGGAACAGGATATCGGGTGGACGTTTCCAAGTACATCTTCCTTGCGCCGCGGCTCGCAAATTCCATAAGTTGCTTCCAAGGATACCCTCGGCTGCGTGAAGGCTTCGAGACTTCCGTTCCGAGGTTGCACATTCTCGGTGCGCCTGCAGTTTGGAGCTTCGGCCCGCTAATGCAATTTGTCGTCGGTACGCATTACTCTTCACGCGCACTGCTCCGCAACATTGCCGGGAAAGCTGCGAGCCAGCGGGTTCAGTTCAGGGAACCACTCGTCGCTGAGCTCGGATGAATCCCTCAAGGCAATCAGTAGACAAGAGTACGGAACCACCGAAGATGAGTCGTACAACGGCCTTCATCCATGAGTGAAACGACTGGAGCATTGGTCTTGGGCGCAAACCTCAACGGTCTTACGATCGCGAGGAGTTTGGGCCGCCGTGGCGTGCCGGTTTGGGTCGCTACCCCACCTAACATAAGGTTGGCAAGTTGCTCTCGGTACACGCTCCGGACTTTGCCGTGGCCGGATGGAGAATGTGAGGCACAAGTCGAGTACCTTTTGCGGGTTGCGGAACGGTACGGGCTCGACGAATGGGTGCTGTTTCCAACCAGCGATGAGTCGGCCGCGTTGCTCTCGAAATTCCACGTAGCGCTCTCGCGCCGATTCCGCGTGTCGACGCCTACATGGGAAGTCCTGCGCTGGGCTTACGATAAGCGTCTAACCTATCAAATAGCCGCAAGAGAACAGGTCGACTACCCGTTAACAATCAATCCGGGCTCGGAAGAAGATCTCGCGGCTGCCGCGTGTACTTTTCCCTCCATACTGAAGCCTGCTACGCATGCCTCCGTCAATCGGTTCACTGCGGATAAGGCCTGGCCCGTCACGAATCGCGAAGAGCTTCTTGCACGGTACCGCGAAGCCCGGGAATTGATTCCGCCTGATTTGATTCTTGTTCAAGAGCTGATCCCTGGCGGCGGCGAGTCCCAATTCTCGTATGCGGCGCTCTGCTGCGACGGACAGCCGATTGCCTCTCTCACCGCACGCCGGACACGACAGTACCCGATTGATTTCGGATACTCGAGCTCGTTTGTCGAGACGCTCGATGTACCCGAAATTGTGGAACCTTCGCGGCGTCTGCTGGCCGCAATGCGGTATACGGGACTTGTTGAGGTGGAGTTCAAGTTTGACGCCCCAAATGGAGGTTACAAGCTTCTGGATATCAATCCAAGGTTATGGACCTGGGCTGCGCTGGGCGGTCGCGCGGGCGTAGACTTTCCCTACCTTCTCTGGCGAATGTTGGTAGGCAAACCCGTGCAAGAGCAGACTGGACGCAAAGGTGTTAGCTGGGTTCGCATGAGTACAGATGTTCCGGCCGCTATTCACGAGATGCTTCGCGGTCACCTAAGCCTGGGTGCGTACTTGCACTCTTTGCGCAGCCCAGTCCAGTTCGCCCTGATGGCTGCAGACGATCCTTTGCCTGGACTGCTGGATCTGCCCCTGTTTGCCTACAAGCACTTTTATAACGCATACGAAGGTATGCGAAAGGGTGTCCCGTCTGCGAGAGGGTGTCCCAGCAAGAGTTGAAGGGTTGAGCGGCGGTTCGGCCGCGATTCGATAGACCGCGCATGACTGTTCCCGCCACTCGCAACACTCACCAGCGACACGCAATTACCCATTCTTGAGGCATAGCGAGAACTCGAAACTAAATGACGCAACCGACGGTCGTAATCAGCTTGGACTTGGAACTCAGTTGGGGCACTTTCGATCTTTCATTTGACGACGATCTACTGAAGATGGGCCGATGGACCCACGACATCGGCGCGCCCAACCTATTGAACCACCTCACGCGCAACGGCATATCGGCAACTTGGGCCGTGGTTGGTGCGATGATGCGCCCCTCGTTGCCTGACGTCTCCGGGCTGCCAGAAGTGACGTTCCCTCACTTCTCGAAGCCATGGTTCACCTATGTTCCAAAGGATGGGGACGAATTAACTCACCCAGAGTGGTTCGGCGCGAGCCTTGTAAAAATGATTAAGAATGCGAGGCCGGCGCAAGAAATTGGATTTCATTCATTTTCCCACGTCCCCTTTGGCTGCCGGGGCATGACGCGGGAACGAGCCATCGCTGAGTTTCAACACTGTGCCCAAATTGCACGAGAATTTGGAATCCCCACCACATGCTTTGTGTTCCCACGAAACTCAGTTGCTTACCTCGGTGACCTTCGAGATGCAGGGTTCACGTGTTTTCGGGACGTTGATGTACTACCATTTCGCTCTGCAAACGACAAACTCACATCTGCTGGCATGGTATTGGCAGACTTCGCTGGGCTTTCACCACGCATGATCGAGCCTTTGCTTAAAGAGGGAATCGTTTCTATTCCGGGATCCCTGTTGATCCGATACGCGGCCGGCTGGCGTAAGTACATACCTGACTCGAGTCGCTTGCGGAGGCTCAGAAAAGGTTTGGACCGTGTGCGCCGAGACGGCGGAGTTTTCCATGTCTGGTTCCATCCGGAAAATCTTTATGCGGAGTGGCCGCGACTTGAAAACGTTGTCGCCCGTTTTCTGGATGAACTCGGCACCCTGGTTCGCAACAGAGACCTGAGATGCTTGACAATGGGGCAGCTTGCTAGCGAATTCCGATCGAAACTAGCTGCTAAACAAGGTCATCCTCGAAGTCCGGCATGCATAGAGCAACCTATATACGCAAATTGCGCGATTCAAGCAGGTGACTCTAGCGCGGACGTGACGTAAGCCAATTCTCCGCGAGAAGGAAACGTGAAGCTCCAAGCGAACCCAAGGCGATTCAGTTCTTCAGAACCCTGGCGGGGCAAGCTGATGGAGCTGTTGGCCCAATTGCAACCGTGCACTTTCCAAAGCGCTTGGGTTGTGAGTCCAATTGGTCCAGCTCGTGGCAATCGGCAGAATGATTGGATCCAGGAAGGTGAGTTGCCCGAGGTTCTTGAGAATCTGGGCGTATTCGTAGTCTTGGATGCCGTCCCGAATGGCCTTCAGACGAATCCCGGGAGCGGACTCCGTGGAAGCGATCGGGCCCGGCGGATAGAGGAAGATGCCGTCGCCCGGTCTGCCCATGCCGCCGCCGCAAGCGGTGGTATCGACATTATTCCAACTGCCGATGGCGTTTCCGGCGGTCCATCCGTCGGCGCGATAGTAAAGAATTCCCGTCGCTCCTTGCGTCCAGTTCAAGAACCCGGCTTGGATGCGCTCGTTGATCGGCGGATAGTCCACCATCCATTCGGGAGTATTGCCGAACCCCGGGTTGCAACTGGTATAGCTCCAGAGGTCGCCCCCACCGGTAAACGGCAGACTGGGCCACTGTTGCATTGAATCGAGCAGCGCCCAATGGTCGATGGCGCTGCGCCCATCGCCCTCGTTGAAGAGATTTGAGTCGGGGGAGTTGATGGTCATTATGGTCTTGACGCTTGGATTGGCGGAATGGGCGTTAGTACCCATGGTTTTAAGGGCGGGGTAAGCGCTGGGGCAGCCATTCAATTCGTCGGCGACATAGAGGTCCAGGGGGAGGCCAACGGGGAAATTGGCGGCTGCGGCGTTGATTTGGCTGGTCGAAGGGAGGCTGCTATAGGAACCGTTGCATTGAATCCCAATAAAGTAGGAGCCGTCCAGCCCGGAACGGTTGAGGCCGAAATTCGTGATGTCTGAGGAAGCGTTGGCGCCTACATCATATCGGCCCATCACTTTGTTCCGCATCAGGGCTTGGTCCAAAGTGGTTGTGGTGTTGCCGGCGGCGGGATTCCAAAGCGTCCATTCGGAAAGTTCCGAGGGCTGCACGGGAAGCCCAAAGTTCCACACCGTGAGCGTAATAGGAATGTTCACGGTGCCCTGATCGGCGGTGATGGAGATCGTGCCCGTATAGGTTCTCGGCGGGCTGTTCGCGGCTCCGTGTGGCACGGAAATATCGATCCAGTACGGTTGATTCTGCCCCGCACTGAGGGTCGCATTGCAGGCTTTGAGCGTGGCCGCAGTTCCGCACAGAGGCGACCCGATCTCCGGATCATTGAAGGGAATGAGTGGCTCCGGGTAAGTGCCTGAACCTAGAGGAGGGTTGCTGCCTCCGCCGTAATTCGCTGTGCCGGTGACGGTGATGTAGTATTCGCGATAGAGCGTCACGTTAGATGCCGGGATACTTGCGCCACCCGGACCGGTAAGCGCGGAGGCGCTCACATTCACGTTGCTCAAGCCGCCGGAAGGAGCTTGCACCACGACCTGAGTGTCTACGGTTTCACCGCGTGCACCGGATAGACTGATGGAGGAAGCGGTGCCAGGGGCATCGGTTGTCCCCACCCTGTCGAGACTAGGCGCTACCCAAACGGCGAACGTCGGCGGAATGACTGCATTTACGGTGAGTGTGGCCGCGTTACTGGTCACACTTCCGGCCGTGTTGCTGACCGCCACCGTGAACTGTGCCCCGTTATCGGAAGTGGTTGCGGCTGGCGTCGTGTAGGTGGAAGAGGTCGCGCCGCTGATGGCGGTTCCATTCTTCCGCCAC
>Ga0137381_10001583_pt1 | contig 15393 bp, 17 predicted proteins | sample SagtaG_16_FD_104808 | JGI IMG/M metagenome (GOLD analysis project Ga0137381, IMG submission 104808) | Vadose zone soil microbial communities from Sagehorn Ranch, Mendocino, California, USA - Sage2_L_115_16 metaG | ecosystem: Environmental > Terrestrial > Soil > Vadose zone | place: USA... | reverse complement strand
TGTCCTTGTACTTCGAGATGCCGAGGCCGACGAACCAGAGGATGCCCGGCGCGCCCGCCGGCCGCTCCACGACGACGGCGGCGCGTCGAGACTCGACCCCGGCGTGGTTGACCGCGCTCACCTCGACGCGGTTCCGTCCCTGCCCGAGCGTCACGCGCTCGGCCATCTCGGCGCGGCGCCCCTGAAGCGGCCTGCCGAGGCCGGGGTGGACCGGCACACCGTTGACGGCTACCTGGAGCGCCTGGAGCTCGCGGGTGTCCTCCACCGCGATCCGCAGATCGAGCGCGTCGCCCTCCTGGTGCTGCGAGAGGATCCGCACGCGCGGCGGGTCCACCTCGCTGCCCGTCTCCGTCTTCAGGCCGGCCCGCGCGAGCCGGTCCTCGTACTGGAGCCGCAGGTGCTCGAGGAACGCCTGGTCCCCGATCCCCGCGCGGCGGTAGATCAAGTCGGGGCGGTTGAAACGCAGGGCCACCTGCTCGACGCCGTACGCCTCCATCCCGTCCACGAGCGCGACCAGTTCGCCGCCACGCCGGGACGCGTCGAAGTAGCCGTCGTCGCTGTAGATCACCCACTCGTCACCCTGGGAGAAGAGGGAGAACGAGGCGCGGTTCTCGAGGTTCCACACGTGCACGGTGCCGTCGCCGCTGCCGCCCACGAGGTGGCGCTCGTCGCGTGTGAACGCGAGCGACCGGACGTTGCCCTGAGGGCCGCGGAGGATCGCGCGCCGCTCCATCGTGGCGAGGTCGAACAGGCCGACATCGGAATTCACGGTGACCGCCGCGAGCTTCCCGGAGGGCGAAACAGCCAGTGCTCCGGAGAGATACCGGTTCCCGGTCTCGGCGCTGCGCAGCAGGCGACCCTGGAGGTCGAACACCGCGAGCTCCCTGGCCTGGCGACCGGTCGCGACGATCAGCTCGCGCCCGTCGGGGGTGAAGGCCAGTCCCTGGACGTGGCTGAATGGCCCGGGCGTGCCCTTCGGGTTGTCGAACGAGGCGCGCACAGCGCCGCTGCGGTCCACGATCCGGAACCGTTCCCAGATCCCGCCCGCCGCGACGAGGTCGCCCGCCGGGTTCACTGCGAGCGCGCTCACGGCGCCATCGGTGTAGACGCGGAAGCGCTTCGGCTTTGCGCCGGGCTCGAGCGGAACGACCGTCACTTCTCCGCGAGAGTCGCCTGCGTAGAGCTTCTTCCCGTCGGGAGAAAATGCCACGGCGTGGCCGAAGCCACGCGAGACGCGGGCGCGCGCCAGCGCTTTTCCGCGGCCGTCCCACAGGACCAGCTTCTGCGAGCCCGTCACGAGAAACCGGCCGCGCGGTTCGACCGCCAGCAGCTCCGGGTAGTCGTCTTCCGCGGAGAAGCGCCTCACGAGCCGGCCGTCGAGCGTCCAGAAGCGGACCTGCCCGTCGGACGCCGTCGTCACGATCACGCCGCCCGTCGGATCGAGTGCGATCCGGATGACGCTCGTGCCCGCGCCGGCGAAGCGGGAGACGAGGCGTCCCTCGAGGTCGTAGAGGCGCAAAGAGACCGGATTGAAGCGGTGGCTCGCGACGGCGAGCAGGCTCCGGTCGGGCGCAAGCGCGACGTGCGCGGGGGAGTCCTCGCCCTGCTTGCCGACCGCGAGCCGCGAGACCGGGTGACCGTCGCGGTCATGCACGAGGACCAGGCCGTCGTCGCTGCCGCCGCTGACGATCCACTGGCCGTCGTCCGAGAAGCGGAGATCGCGCGTGCGGTGCGACGGGAACTCGCCCACCTTCTTCCCGTCCGCGTCGAAGAGCCGCGTCACCCGGGCTTCCTCCTTCGCGCCCCGGCGGGGAAGGTGAAGCAGGTCGCGGTCGCCGGCCGCCGTGGCGAGCCGCGTCCCGTCGGGGCTGAGCGCGAGGGCGGAGACGAACTCCGGCCCGGGATCGAATCGCGCGAGCTGCTTGCCGCTCCGGTGCCATTTCACGACCGACTTCTCGCTGGCGGTGTAGAGGACCTCGCCGCCGGGCGCGACCACCACGGCGATCGCGCCAGCCAGACCGGCCGGGGCGTCGAGCCGCGCGAGCGGCTGGCCGCGAAGGTCGAAAAGCTGGCAGTAGGAGCGTCGGGCCGGCCCGGTGCAGGCGACGACGTAGCCGCCATCGGGCGAGAACGCGACCGGGCCGAGAATGGACGCCTCCATGCGCGGAAAGAACCGCAGCCGGTTCCCCTGCGTGGACCAGAGCTCGACCCTGCCGTTGCCGGCGACCGCCAAGGTCGCGGCGTCGGGCGCGATCGCGATGCGCGGGCGGACGGCCGCAACGCCGAGCGTCCGCAGGAGGCGCCCGTCGGGCGTCCATAGTTTCACGGTCCCGTCCACCGCGCTCGTCGCGAGGAACGCACCGCTGCGGGCATAGACCATGTCCAGGATTTCCTGCGTGTGGGCGAGCTGCGGGACCACCTGGCCGGTGAAGCGTGGCGCATCCTCGGCTGCGGCGCGGAGGGCGGAGGACGAGAGGGCCAGCAGCGCGAGCGCGCGGGCGAGGCGGAGGGCTCGGGTCATGGGGCAAATCGAAGCACGGACCCGCGGTGGTGTCACGATTGCGCGATGTGGGTGCGCTCAGGACTCCCGTGGTCGCGCGAGGGCAACGCGCTCCTGCTCCGTCCAGCGGGTGCTCCGCCCCGCCGGGCGCGCCGGCGCTGCAGCGTGAAGATCCCGCGCAGCCAGGTCGTCGCCCGGCATCAGCACACGGGCAGTTCGGAAAGGTGCCGGCCTGCGCCTCACTCGCAAGGGCGGCAGAAGAGGACACCGGGGTCAGCTACTCTTGACGCCTGCATCGCATCTGCGATACATTCAAGGAGATGAAGACCTCTACTCTGCCACCCCTTCGCGTCGAGCCTCGACTTCGCAGCCAGGCCGAGCGTCTGCTGCGCGCCGGCGAAACGCTCTCCTCTTTCATCGTCGATGCCGTCGAGGAACGGGTTCGGAACCGGGCGATGGAGGACGAGTTCATCGAGCGAGGTCTGGCCTCCGCGGAGAGAGCACGTCGGTCTGGCAAGTACACGCCCGCTGCCCTGGTTGTCGCAGGACTGCGGCGCCGGCTCGACGACGCTCGCAAGGCTGCGTTGCGCAGGCCCGGTAGAAAGGCGCCAAGGACGCGGTGAGCTACCGCGTCCGATTCACTGAAGAGGCAAAGAAGGACCTTGAACGCCTATACAGCTTTCTGCTGAAGAAGGACCTCGAACTGGCAGCAGAGGCAGTGGACGCGATCGAGCAGGCGCTGACCGTGCTCAAGAAGTTTCCCTTCTCCTGTCGGAAGGCCGCTGGTGGCAGGCAGGGCCCATTCCTTCGCGAACTCATCGTTCCTTTCGGCAGCGCTGGCTATGTCGTGCTGTTTGAGATCAGTGGGCGAGACACGGTCACGGTCCTCGCAGTCCGTCACCAGCGCGAAAGCGATTTCTACTAATTCACCCTCGGCCGCCTCGGCGATGAAAGGGGGGACGTAGGCATCGTGCCTGCGAGGCGAGCGTCGAGGACGAGAGCTTCGGAGAGCTTGACCGGCTGACCCATGGCCAAGAAGGTAGCATTTGCTACCCGCTGCGCAGCCGGGGTTAGCAGTCGAGCGTGCCGCGGGGCCGAGCTCAGCCACTTGCTTTTAGCAAGTCCGTGTGGGATCTATACTTGCTGAAAGCAAGTACGGGAGCAGGCCGCCGCAATGAGACGTCGCCGCCGGAAGTCCGACTGTCCCGTCCACTTCGCGCTCGAGGTGTTGGGGGATCCATGGACGTTGCTCATCGTCCGAGACGTGATGTTCAAGGCTAGGACCAGCTACACGGACTTTCTGCGCGCCGAAGAGGGGATCGCGACGAACGTGCTCGCGGATCGCCTCATGCGGCTCGAGGAGGATGGCGTACTCGAGAAGGCGGCTGGTTCGGGTCGCGGTTCGGCGAGGGCTTACCGGCTCACATCGAAGGGGATCGACCTCCTGCCAATCATGCTGGAGATCATCGGCTGGAGCGCGAAGTACGATCCGAGGACGGCAGCCGATCGGCAGTTCGTGCGCCGGCTTCACCGCGACCGCGCCGGGCTCGAGGCGGAGGTTCGCGCGGCGCTCGCCGGGCGCACGACCGCTAGCGAGGCCGTTTCCGACAGGCGACCCAGTGCAAGACGCTCTTTCAGCAAGAAGACAAGGCCACAGGAGGTTTCCTCATGACCGTGCTCGAGAACTCGATTCGCATCAACGCGCCTCCCGAGAAGGTCTGGTCGGTGCTCGCCTCGCTCGACGCACTCGACCGGTACGATCCGGGCGTGAAGAAGTCGGAGATCATCTCTTCCTCGCGTGAGGGGCCAGGCTCGGCTCGCCGGTGCGATCTCGTCCCGGGCGGCTGGTTCAAGGAGAAGGTCGTCGCTTTCGAGCCGCACCGAAAACTGTCATTCGAGCTGTTCGAGTGCGCGCTGCCGGTGCGGCGTCTCAAGCATGACTACACGCTGACCGCCGAGGGAGACGGCACGTTGGTGCGACAGCGAATGGAGTACGAACTCAAACTAGGCCCGATCGGCAGATTGATGGACGCGGTACTGGTCCGCCGTAAGTGGGACGCCGGTATCAAAGGGTTCTTCGCCGGCTTGAAGCACTATGTGGAAACGGGCAACCGCCCATCCGGAAAGGAGTAGGAACCAAGCGATGCCCTACGACGAGGGTCTTGCCGATCGCATCCGCGGTGCGCTCGGGCCGAATGCCGAAGTCACGGAGAGGAAGATGTTCGGCGGCTTGGCGTTCCTGCGGAGCGGCAAGATGTTCTGCGGAATTGTGAAGGACGAGTTGATGGTGCGAGTAGGCCCCGAGCGCTACGAGGAGTCGCTCGCGAAGGCTCACGTCCGCCCGATGGATTTCACGGGGCGTGCCATGAACGGCTACGTCTTTGTCGGGGCATCCGGATGTCGGACGACGAAAGCCGTCAGGTCCTGGGTCGAATTGGGCGCCGCATTCGTTGCGACACTGGAGGACCGTAGCCAGAAGAGGTGAAGCCCTCGGCGGTCAGGGGCGAGGGCTTGTGTTCGTCTGGCGGCCGCCTGCTCACCCGCCCCACCTTCGTAAAGAGCAAACTTCTTGATCTTCCGCCGCCAATGTAGATATTTGACTAGTCGTCTACTAGGCCATGGGAAGAACGAGTGACGCCCGCGAGCGACTGGTGGCTGCGGCCATGGAGTTGTTCTACGCCCGCGGGTACCAGGGCGTTGGGATCGACGAGCTGTGCGAGCGCGCCTCGGTACGGAAGGGCAGCTTCTACTACTTCTTCCCTTCGAAGCGCGACCTGGTCCTCGCGGCCCTTGACCACTGCTGGAAGCTCGCGAAGGAGCACATGGTCGCGCCCATCCTCGGCGGTGACGCTCCGCCACTCGAACGCATCCGCCGCTTCTTCGAGGCGATCGCTGAAGCGAGTACGCAGGAGAAGTCGAGGACCGGCGAATGTGGAGGTTGTGCATTTGGAAATCTGTCAGCCGAGATGAGCTCGCACGACGCAAAGATTCGGCGGCGCGTTCGGAAGGTCTTCGACGAGATCGAAGGCTTCATCGAGTCGGCACTCGAGGACGCTGTTCGGCGCAGCGACGTACAAGGCATCAAGCCCTCGGAGAACGCGCGCGCCCTCGTCGCGTACATGGAGGGGCTCCTGCTTCTGGCGAGGACCTACAACGACCCGGGCATCCTGCGACGGCTCGGGCAGAAGGCGGTGGACCTGGCAGCCACGCGTCCGGATGCAGGGCGCCGCCAACGGAAAGCAGACGGAGCTGGCCGATGACGAAGAAGCCAACGAAGAACAGAGCCGCATCAGCAAAACGAATCCGGGGGTCGAAGGCCAAGGCTCCAGCCGAGAACGGCGTGGCCGAGAAGCTCTTCGCATCAATCACGAAGCCGTTGCTCAAGGGCGCCGAGGTGACCACGGCCCGAATGTTCGGGTCGACGTGCCTGAAAATCTCCGGAAAGGTCTTCGCTGTCGCCTACAAGGGCCGGCTGGTTCTGAAGCTGCCGGCGGAGCGCGTCGAGACCCTCGTGAACTCGGGTCGCGGCGTCCTCTTCGATCCCGGCCACGGGAGGACATCGAAGGAGTGGGTATCGGTTGCTCCCGAGACGACAGAGGCGTGGATCAAGCTCGCCACCGACGCGCGCGAGTTCGTCGCATCAGGTCTGTAAGGAAAGGAAGACAACCATGGCAACACTTCATCACGAGATCCGAATCGCCGCGCCGGCCCACGATGTGTGGACCGCGCTGGCCGACATCGAGGCCGTCCAGCACTACAACCCCGGCGTCTCCAAGGCGCGCCGCGTCTCGCCTTCCAAGGAAGGCGTTGGGCGACTCGTCATTGCGACCTGAAGCCCAAGGGATGGGTGAAGGAGCGCGTGACGGTCTGGGAGCCCGAGCGAGTACACGGCATGGAGGTCGCCGAGAGCGAGTGGCCCGTCGTCTTCATGAGGTGGCGCACGGAACTGAAGCCTGATGGTTCGGGGACGCTGGTCAGGCAGGACTTCGAGTACCAGGTCAAGTTCGGGCTCCTTGGCAAGCTGATGGACGCCCTGATGATGCGGCGGAGACTCGACCAGGGCATCAGCGACGTCTTCGCAGGCCTCAAGCGATACGTGGAGAGTGGCACGCGCGGGGCCGACGGGAGGACGCCATGAACAAGAAGCGATTCCTGTTCGCTGCCCTCGCTTACGTCGTGATCGTGATGGTCATCGCGACCGTTTGGCACCTTGGCTTGTTCAAGAATGTGTACGCCGCCGCCAGGATGCGGGAGCACCCGCTCTTCCACCTCGGTATCTCGTCGATGCTCATCCAGGCGGTGATCGTCGCGTACAGCTACCCACTGCTCAATCTGCGCGGCGCGCCTCTTGCGAAGGGGCTGAAGTTCGGTCTCACCTTGGGCCTGCTCCTGGGCAGCTATTGGAGTCCTCGCCGAGGCGGGGAAGTACGACGTCGGCCCGGTGCCTGCATTCCTGATCTGCGAGGGCGCATTCTTTCTCCTTCAGTACGGCATCGTGGGCATCGTCGTCGGGCTGATTTACGGGCAGCAGGAACTCCACGGATAAACCGTCGCAGACTCGGAGGGCACTGCCGTGCGCGCACTGTTAACCGGCGCCTCTCCGAGACGGCATCCTGTTAACCGCTCTCTGCCGCTCTCTCCCCGCGGCGCTCAACAGAGAGCAGCGTGGGGGCGGATCCGGCGCTCGACGTCGCACGCCCGGGCTCCCGGGCCGAGACCCAACGTTCGTGCCTACCTCATCGCCGCCGTGTAGAACGCCGCAAACACTGGCGCTTTCAATGGTGAAGTCCCGCGAGTTGCCTCGCGGGGCTGCCGTTAACCGCGTTCGCCCCTTGGTTGGTGGGGCCGATCGAATGAGCTCCCCGAGCTGGGATCGAACCAGCGACCCACGGATTAACAGTCCGGACCGGCCTGCGTCTAAGGTGCCGCCATCACAAGACGAATTCGTCGGACGGTATCAGCGTGCAGTGCCGGTGCAGTAACGCCGAGCAGTCGTGAATCGCCCAGCCTTACCGTCGGCACCGTTGAGACCGACGATCGAGAGGCCCCTCGAGGTCTTGACGGTTGTGTTCACCATATACATAATCAATGAAAGAGTGATAACGCGGCCTAATGCCTCGCTGGCTTCGAACTGTTCTGACGCCGCACCCGAGAACTCGCGCTGGCGCGCAAGGTGCTCTTCACGTTGAAGGCTCGTCGCGAGCTGGCCACCTTGGAGTTCGGTCTCGACGAGCAGGACTCATGCGACGTCCTGGCGCGGCTCTCAGCCGGCGATTCTGCAGGCCGATTCCAATCCGCTGCGACGGGCGAGTGGATCTACCTCTTCAAGCCGGTACTCGCCGAAACGGTCCTGTATGTGAAGCTGATCCTCCGGAACGATTGCATCGTGGTGTCGTTCCATGAGGACGAAGGTGAAGGCCATGAAGAAGACGCGTAACCACAAGGCCTCGGCGACTCGCCGAGCGCGAGTTCTACCCGACGATGCGTGTCCGGCGTGTGGAACCCAGATGGTCGAGAGGCGCGGCACTCTACGTCTGCCCGTCAATGGCGAGGAGATCGCGGTGCCTTCCGCCGTCCACCTTCGCTGTCCGAAGTGCGGGGAGGTCTTGCTACGGTTCCAGGATTCGAAGCGCCTCGGCGAGGATGCGATCGCGATCTATCGCAAGAAGCATGAGCTCCTCTCGTCTGATCAAATCCGGTCGATTCGCGAGCGATTCAATCTCACCCAGGCCGACCTGGCCCGGCTGCTGCGTCTCGGCGCGAATACGGTCTCCCGCTGGGAGTCGGGCAGGAACGCGCAGACAGCAGCGATGGACATCTTGCTCCGGTTGATCCGCGACCTGCCAGGAAGTATCGCGTACCTGCGCGACCACGCTGCTTGACGTCCAGGACAAGCTTCACGCGGAGCGACGCTGTGGCGTATCGGCAACATGTCCTCTCGGTCCGACCTGCGACGACTACGTGGAGCAGGGCGTTAGCGTCACGCGCGTATAAGCCTTCGTGGCACGATGACGACGAGGGGCACGCGCCGATTGTCGCCGGCCTTCACCACGGTCAGTGTCACGCTGGTACCCTCCGGGCCGCGAAGCAGTGAAACAGCATCGGCGAGCGTCATTGACTTTACGGACGCTCCGTCGATCGAGAGGATTTCGTCACCGGTGCCGAGACCCGATTCGGCGGCGCCCCCGCCGGGAACTGCGTTCATGATCATCAGGGTGTCGCCTCTCTTCTCGAGCACGGCGCCGATCCCGACTAACTCAACGCCGGCATCCTCGCCCGGCTGTACCGGCGAGAGCTCGATGGTCATCGGACCGCGCGTTTCTCCCTCGTGGATGGGCGGAATGGAGATGATCCTCGCATGATGGTCGGGAGCTGAAGCGAACACCCCGAGCGGCGCATCCTGCAGCGCTTCCAGCACGAATCTGCCGTCCTCATCTGCGACGGTTTCGTTCCGGATCGGCACCGCAACGGAGGCGCTCCCCTCGACCGCGACCTTTGCGCCGCCGAGGTGCCGGCCCGTCCCGCGCTCGATGACGATCCCGCTGAGGCTGCCGCCCTTCGTCAGGACGAAATCGGCGGTGGCCGGCGCATCGCCCTGCGGGATCGTGACCCGCAACTCGTTCGACGGAGCGTGGTCTGGCGCGACAGCGCTGACGACTGCTGGTCCCGGCGCCAGGCCTCCGATTTCATACCGCCCGTTCGCATCTATGAAAGATGCACTCTGCGGCGCTTCCGATTGAACCAGAATGCTGAACAGCGTGATCGGCGAGCCGCTGGTGTCGGTGACGCGCCCGCTCAGGCGGCCGCCGGCGGTCAAGCGAAGACGGAGGCCAGTCGTCCCGGCCGGTACGTCGGCGAACGCGGGCGCAAAACCGGTGCGGCTCGCCATGACCCTCCACACGCTTGGTTCGAGATCGGTGAGATTGAAATGTCCCTCCGCGTCCGTGCGCCTAGTAACGGGCACTTCGCTCGGCTTCTGCTTCGATGATGCGGAAACGAGAGCATTCTCCGCCGGATTTTGATCCGGACCTTCGACCACACCTTCGATTCGCAGCAGTTGTCCTGCGGCTGAAGCAGGCTTGAGCTGAATTGTAAGTTTGCGACTAACCCGGACGGAATAATCGACGCGCACGCGGCCGGTCGCGAACCCCTCATGCCGCGCTTCGACGACCGATTCCTCCGGCGCAGTGAATCGAAAAGCTCCTCTCCCATCAGATTGGTATTCGTCGTGCACCGACACCAGAGGGGTCGATGCTACTCCCGCGCCGAAGATGCGGATGGCGGCTCCGGCTATCGGGTTGCCATTCATATCGATGACGCGGCCCTCGTATTCTTCAGCTGGAAACAGCGTTACGACGATTCCCCGAATGACCACGCCAGGACGCGCGTCGAGCACAACCGGACTCTGCCCCCACTCGGGGGCAAAGGGCTGGTGCCCCGGAGCTGTCGCCGCGGCAAGGAACCAGCGGCCGGGCGCCCGCGCATCAAAGTGGAACTCTCCATTCGAACCGGACTCGACCGTGGATGCCTCTTCGGCGCGTGAAAACGTTAGCTGAGCGCGAGCCACTCCGGCGCGGGTAAACGCCGAGACGACGCGCCCCTCGAATGCGCCGTTTGGAAAATCTTGCCAACCCGCAGTCGCCGGAGCTTGCCGGAGTTCAACTGAAAGCTGCTGGCGAAAAGGACGCGGCGCGGGAGGCGATCTGCGCACGTCCGTCGCTTCCGGTTGCGCGGGATGCGATTCCGATTGGGTCGGGGGCGCAGGATGCTCTCCGGAATGCCGTGCCAGGACAATCGTCAACACCACTGCGAGGAACACGAGTGCTGCGACCCAAGAGCGGCGGCCCATAATTGTGGGGCGATAACTCCGCTGACGTTGTCTTGCAATCCGATTCCCCGCCGCCGTCGGGCGTGCATTTCGTGCGCGGCGAACCTGCCAAACCCGCAAAGAGTGCGCGGCTACTCCGGAACGCGAATGAGTTGGCGACCGATCGCCCGGCGCGCGTTGTAGCGTGAGAGGAGGACTCCTTCGCGGCGTGGTGCTGTCGCTCCTGTGCCCCACCGTGCGCGTACGGCACACCTCTTGCAGGTTTGGTCGACGCCGCAACACGAACAAGGAGTGCGAACTATGGCAGAGAAGACCGATGTTCGCTGGCTTCAGCTTCCGTACGAATTTTCGGCGCGCCAAGCGGGGCTTGAGAGCGGGTTGTGCAGAGGGTGCCAGCAATGCATCTCTGACGATGAGATCCGCAACGCGGAGCCGATGACAAAAGAGCTCGAGAAGTCGTTGGCGGAGACCGAACAGCGGGTGCGAGCGGGCCGCTAGCCCTGCGGGTGCGTGCGATGGAAGGGCAACAGTACTCGCGAGAGCAGACGGAGCAGCTCCGATCATGGCGGTATAACACTCTTGTCCCGCTGGGGGACGGCGCGGGTGCGGTTTACAATCGAAGAACGGGAAGCTGCGTCTCGTTTCCGCCAGACGTCTACACGCGTGTAGAAGCGTTCCTGACGAGTTCGTCCTCCGAGTTGTCATTGCTGGGCGATTCGACGTCTGCGCCGGAGGTGGCAGCGCACCTGATAGTTGGCGGGTTCGCCGTCACGCGGTCGTTCGATGAGTTGGAGGCATTGCGAACGAGGTACAAAAACGCGCGGCGCAACCCGGCGCTCAAACTGACGGTCTACACCACGTACAATTGTAATCTGGCGTGCGACTACTGCATCGTCGGAAGCAAGAAAGGGCCGATGTCAGCGGAAACGGAGGCGCTCCTCCTCCGGTTCGTGGACAGCCATTTCAAGAAGCAGGCGACCTCCTCCATGACCGTCGATTGGTTCGGCGGCGAGCCATTGCTCGCAACGGGCCTGATCGAGCGGCTGTCCGGTAATTTCCGACATCTTTGTCAAGAGAACGGCGCGAGCTATCGTGCCCAGCTTATTACTAACGGCACGCTGATCACCGAAGCGCTGGCGGCACGGATACCCTCCTGGGGAGTCGACCAGATCCAGATTACGCTCGACGGTTTGCGCGACGTACACGACAGCCGCCGCCGGTGGAAACAGCTGGGCAGATCCTCGTTCGACGACATCGTGCGAGCGCTCCGCCTACTGGTCGGCAAGTTCATCGTCCGGCTTCGCGTGAACGTAGACCGCAGGAACGCTGGCGAAGTCTCCGGTCTCCTCGACCTCTTCGAGCGTGAAGGATGGCTCAACGCGCATTCCCGCTTCTACCCGTACGTGGCGCGGGTCGGCGACTACACCGAAGATAGCGCGTGGGTCGACCAGGTGATGTGCTCGCAGGACGAGATCCAGTGCCTGCAGGAGGAGTGGTTGGAGCGTCTGCACGCCTGCAACGTTCCGGTCCTCATGCAGCCCTTGTACGGATTTCCTGAGTGTAGGGCGACGACGTGCGGCGCGGTGTCGAGCAACACGTTTCTCGTTACGCCAAACGGGCGGCTGCACAAGTGCGGGTTTGATGCAGACGACGACGCGCGCCCCGTCGGCAGCCTGGGCCAGACGATGGATCCGGATGATCCGGCGGCGCGATACTGGCGGGACTTCGATCCATTCGCGTCCGCGGAGTGCCGTTCCTGCGAGGCGCTACCCTCCTGCATGGGGTTTTGCCCGCGGAATCGGCGCGACGGCCGTGTGCGGCTGGCGGCCGAATACTGCGCCTATTTCCGCGAGCACGAGCGCAGGGCCATCGCTAAGCACATTCAGCTGCAGCACCGCAGATCCTGAGGGAACGACCCGTCAGCGATCGCGGGTGCTTGCAGGCCAGGACGCTTCAGCATGACACTCTCTGACGCATTCGTGGCGATTCTTGCGGCTGACGATCCTTGGCCGCTCGTGCACGAACTCCGTCGAGACGACCCCGTCCATTTCGTGACGTCGGGCGCATTCTGGTTTGTCACGCGGTACGATGACGTAGTTCGCCTTTTACATGATCCGGACCGCGTCACGATGGATGCTCGCGTCTGGAACGAGTACGTACCCGCCGCTTCATCATTGGCGCGGTGGTCCGAAGACCACGGATTGTTGACGCTCGCACCCGAAGATCACGGGCGCATCCGAAAGAGCGTGGCGGCGACGTTTACTCCGCGCGCCGTTCAGCGGATGGAGCTCCAGATTCGGAACGTAGTCAATCGATTTGCGTCGCGGCTCCTCGGAAGAAACGAATCGGTGATTGACCTATTGCCTGACTTCTGTCGCGTCATTCCTATGGCAGTCGTCGCGCGGCTGGCCGGCATTCCTGAAGCGGAGGATGAACGCTTCGCGCGTCTCGTGCACTCATTGGTGACGGGATCGCTTCCGTTCGCGCCACCGGACCTGCGTCAGGAGGCGGAAGCCAGCTTCGCCGAGCTGTTCGCGTGGTTTCGGGAAATCGTCGAAACGCGTCACAGGAACCCAGGCGAGGATTTCGTCAGCACGCTGCTCGTCCCCGCGAACGGCCGCCCATCGCTCAGCGAAGATGACGTGCTCCTAGTGATGATCAGCATCATTGGAGCGGGCGGGGAGACGACGGCATCAGCCGCGTCCGCGATCATAAAGGCCGTGTTCGAGAATCCGGGCCCCATGCAAGCTCTTCGAACGGATCGCTCGCTCATCTATCGCTGCGTGGACGAGTTGCTCCGATTCAGCGCCGGTGCCACCTCAGGGCCAGTCCGCTTCGCGACGTGCGATTTCGGGCTGCGAGGAAAGCGCATTCGCAAAGGGCAGATGGTCATGCTCTCGCGAGGAGGAGCGTGCCGCGACCCGAGCGTGTATTCCAATCCCGACGTGCTCGATCTTCGTCGCGAGCTTCGCTTCACGCCTGTGTTCGGTCACGGGCCGCATGCGTGCATCGGCGCGAGCCTAGCTCGCTGCGAACTGGCTTGCATGCTCGACGCCGTCTTTGACATCGCACCTCCGGGATCAAAAATCCGGACGGATCAACTTGAGTACCGCAGCGAAGGTCTTTTTCGGCGGCGGCTAAACCTTCCTGTGGAGATAGCGCCAAACAGAGTTGCTGCAGCTCATCCGTCTGATCGTCGGGAGTTGCCGAGCCGCTCGGACATTCGCTGAACGAACCTAATCATGTGCTCGAACTGCGGGGTGTACTCCGGGTACGGGCAGCCCTGCGCACGTACACCGGGATTTGCGCGAAGGAAGTGACGCACTGCTTTCAACGTCGCGGTTACCTCGGCGACGAAGGAACAAGTGAGCTTCACCTCACTTCGTTTGATGGGGATCTCCGGATCAGACTCGAGGACGGCGTGAGCGCGGCCGCGCGCGACGCCATCCTCCTAGACGCGATCGAACTCCTGCTGCAGACGCGGAAGGAGCAGGTCTCCGCCGGACGGAAGAGCCAGGCGACGTTCGGATTCTACCGGGAGAAGACCGGCCACTGGCTTCGCGTCCTGGGCGAGGACTTCCCGCTGGCGCAGCTCTCGGCAAGCGACGTCGACCGCTACATCACGCACCGGCGGAGCGAGTGGTCCGTCCCCGCGCGCGACCCCGCGTTCGACGAGAACGGCAACGTGCTGAAGCCGGCGCGCTCCGGCCGGCATGTGACGGACCACACCATCGCCAAAGAGCTCGTCGCTCTGCGCGCGGCGCTCAAGCTTGCTAAGCGCCGCGGCCTCTGGAAGGGCGACCCTGCCGAGATCCTGCCGGTCGGATTCGCACCGGAGTACAAGCCGCGCGAGCGGTTCCTCACCTACCACGAGCTGGAGGCGCTCCTCGGCGATCTGCTCGAGGATGCGGCTGCGCGCGTGGCTTTCACTGTCGCGACTTCGGCCGAGTCTGCGGCCACCGAGCGTGCCCTGCGCGAGGACGTCTCGCCGGACCGTCTCTTCGTCCAGGTGCGCGGATCGAAGCGCGCAACCCGGTGGCGCAAGGTGCCGATCGTGGCGGGCTGGCAGCGGGAGCTGCTCGACTTCGCGCTCGAGCACGCCCAGGGACGCGACGGGCGGCTGTTCCTGCCTCGGACGAAGTTCGGCCAGACGCTCGCGCGCGCCTGCGACCGCGCCGGCATCCCGCGCTGCACGCCGAACGATCTGCGCCGTACCTACTCCACCTGGTTGCGCGCCGATGGTGTCCCCAACGAGCTCAGCGCGCCCACGATGGGCCACAAGGACACGCGCATGCTCGACCGCGTCTACGCGAGACCTCCGCCGGAGCTGCTTCGCCTGCGTTTGCTCGCAGCCCTCGGAACGTGCAGTGCCGGTGCAGTAAACACGAGCGGACCAGGTGCACAGAATGGACGCACCGGACAGCGAGCCGACGACGTAACCGCTGGAAAATTGGCTCCCCGAGCTGGGATCGAACCAGCGACCCACGGATTAACAGTCCGTTGCTCTGCCAGCTGAGCTATCGGGGAACAGGGGGCCGGCGAGGCGCGGATACGTAGCCGTCGCGGGCCTCGCCTGTCAAGGAGGAAGCCGGAGCCGTGCGCACCTCGGACCACCTCGGCGCAGCTTCCCGGGAAGGCGCTTTCGGTTAGGATTTCCGCCCATGTCTCGCCCGCCCGCGCTCCGCGAAGGGGACGGCATCGCCGTCGTGGCGCCCTCCAGCCCGTTCGACCGCGACCGCTTCGAGCGCGGAGTGCGCGCCCTGCAGGACATGGGCCTCGAGCCCCGGTTCGGCGAGGGCGTGCACGCCCGGCACGCGGGGTACCTGGCGGGGCCGGACACGCGCCGGCTGGACGAGCTGCTGCGCGCGCTGCGGGACCCCTCGGCGCGCGCCCTGGTGCTGGCCCGGGGTGGCTACGGCCTCTTGCGCATCGCCAACGGCATTCCGCAGGAGCTCATCGACAAACCCGTGGTGGGCTATAGCGACGCGACCGTGCTGCACGAGCTGTGGTGGCGCGCCAAGTCGCCCAGCGTGCACGGCCCCATGTGCACGCAGCTCGGCGAGGA
>Ga0137381_10001576_pt1 | contig 15420 bp, 18 predicted proteins | sample SagtaG_16_FD_104808 | JGI IMG/M metagenome (GOLD analysis project Ga0137381, IMG submission 104808) | Vadose zone soil microbial communities from Sagehorn Ranch, Mendocino, California, USA - Sage2_L_115_16 metaG | ecosystem: Environmental > Terrestrial > Soil > Vadose zone | place: USA... | reverse complement strand
CTATGCGCGCGCGACGGGTCCCCAAGCCACCGTATCGCAGAGCGTCCTCTTGGAGACAGTAGAACAGACGATTGTGGGAAAGATTAGCGAGACAAATGCATTACTCAAGCTTGAGAAGGACCCCGAGAAGATGTCTGTGTACAGCAACTTGGTGTTCGGCTGGTTGTCGATGCTAGAAAAGCTTCGCAGCCTGAGGGGTTCCGATAGCGAGTCATAGTTCCAAAAGGTTCTCAAGCTTAAACAGCTGCCCACTCTCCAGCTCGAATAGCTCGACTGCTCGCCGTTTCCTCTTAGCTAGTACTACAACCGCGCCCGCTTGTTTAGCTAAGTCCAACAGTTCTTTCTTCCTCTCTTTGCTGAGAAAAGAGCCTCCGGCCTTACACTCGACAAGTACAGAACGGCCATTACGCAAGCAGACCAAGTCGATCGGCTTAGACTGAGCAGCACGCACAACAAAATATCCGTTCCTTCTGAACAAATCCCTGATCCGATACTCCAATCTACGCCCAATCTCATAATTGGACAATGCGACCGAGCCGCAGTTAGTCGAGCCTTAAGAACTATGAGAGAGCGAAACCTAATTCGCAGATCTCCTAGATTGTTCAGGCTCCCGTCGATATGTGAGGAGGACGAAAATCGCTACAACCGATGCAACTACAAGAATTCCGCTGAAAGCTATCTGGTTAGCAGACACACTCACAAGGCTGCCAAGGATCAGCAGCCCGAGAGACAGCCCAAACGAGGCAAGAGTCAGTCTTCCGAGACTGAAAAGCTGAACTCTTTCCCACTTCATCACATGCGTTCTCGCTAGTGACGAGATATCGTCGTTCTTGCCTTCCAACCGTTTGATGGTAGAATCAAAGGTAAGAACAGTAGCCGAAGCTTCCATTAGAAAGATAACCAGCATGAATTGGAAGAGAAGTAACGCACTGTCCGGTCCACGCACCCCATAGATGTCGCCGGCAACTTTACCCCATACTATCAACAGCAGCAAACTTCCAGAGGCTGCAAAGATCGCAGTTCTGTTTCCTAGCGACATGCCTGCGATCCCTAGGATTGCAACTGCTGCTGTAACAAGAATTGACTGCTGCGCAAGGGCTGAGGGAGGAAGATTGAGAATAACCCAAGGAGCGAGAAAAACATAGTTGATCTTCAGAAACACTGTGACCATGCCGGGGACGAAATCTAAGCGGCGCGGATGGGACGTGTGCTTCTCACCTTTGACATCAATACGGACAATGGGACGCCGCTCGGCCAGTCAACAACCGTTGAGGATCTCTCTAGCGCGAGAAGACTAATGGATCTTTCCAGCATAATCAATTTGAAAGCTATTTCTTCAATTTGATCTTGGAATGATGAGGGTGGCATGGGTGAGGGTGATAGGACGAGCATGCTGTATCCTGCGATCGTGAGTTGTTTGACGCCCTCTTTCATTTCTGGGTCCAAGAGAGGCGAGATTATCACGATCTGTGATCGAGAGGGAAGCATTCGTCGCGCAAGCAGATTCATCACGTAGCTAGTTGAGACCGTTGCTCTACCAGGTTTCGCGGCGGCGAGAAGGAAGAGCATTCTTCTCTCATGTCTCTTTCCGAAGCCTGCCGGTATTGACCCTCTCTCTCCTCCCTGAAGGACTAGGCCTACACGGTTGCCTTGACTTAGCAATAGACGGGTGAGAGACGCGGCAGCTTGAACTCCACGCTCGAACAACTCGGTCTCGGTTGGTCCGAAGAATGTGACGTCTGTGTCAAGGACTATCATCACATCAGTGACTCTCTCCGCCTCGGTTTCGTTAACGATAAGCTCGTTGCACCGTGCTGAGGCTTTCCAATTGATCCTCTTCGGATCGTCACCTGGAATGTATTCGCGCATGCTGTAGAACTCCGTTCCGAGTCCTAGCACTCTCGATGGGATAACCCCCGGCCATGGTCCAACATGTCGAGGACGGAAACGCGCTCCTCTGATGCGTTCAGGCCTTGGAATTACAGAGAGAGTTGCAGGCCCAAGTTTCTTCTCGGTGAGATAGAATCCGAACGGGTCTCTTACTCTGGCTATCAGAGGGCCAATCTCATAGGTTGCCCGTGGGGGACTGGGGAATTCGAATATGAGGTGCAATTCTTCGAACGGTCCTATTGAGAGGGGCGCATAGCTGGTTCCTTTTTCAGGAGTGATTCTGCCATCAAGGATTTCATGAATCTCCAAGTTTCCGAGAGACGTGGCGGTCAAGTTTCGGATGCTCGATTCTACGCGAATGTCTTCGTTACCGAACGTCTCATAAGGGACAATGTCTCGATCGAGTTTAACTTCAATCTTCTCAGGTAGACCCCATACGTTGGAGAAAAAGAAGAGAGAAGCCAGTCCTAGTATCAGCACTCCGAACTCGAAGTCGTTCAGGAGGAGTGCTAGAACTAGCAGGGCCGCAGTTATGAGGAAGTACAGGGTGGCTTTTGGCGTGAACAAGAATCTACTCTAGGATTTTACTCTAGGCACGGGAATCGTCTTGAGAATGTCGTCAAGGACTTGGCTCGGATTCGTTCCCTTGACCCATGATTCCGCTTTCATGATCAGTCTATGCACGAGAGCTGGGGCAGCGACCTCCTTTACATCATCCGGGATAACATAGTCCCTACCATGGTAAACAGCCCTAGCTCGGCTCAACTTGAAGATCGCGAGAGACCCCCTTGGGCTTGCGCCTATCTCGATTTGACGCTGCGCTCTCGTTGCTTGGACAATGTCGGCGACATATCCTAAGACATCGTCATCTACATGGATTTCCTCAACGGTCTTTTGCAGGTCTAGCATCGTTTGCGAATCGGCGACGGGGTCAAGGACAATATCTTCCTGAGCTCGTAACATTCTTCGCCGCATTATCTCAACCTCCTCAGTCCGGGTGGGATATCCGAGCTGTAGTCTTACTAGGAACCGGTCTAGCTGGGCTTCTGGAAGGGGATAGACTCCCTCATACTCGATTGGGTTTTGTGTGGCCATGACGATGAAGGGGTTTTGGAGCGAATGTGTTTTACCGTCCAGTGTGGTCTGTCTCTCTTGCATTGCTTCCAAGAGTGCAGCTTGGGTCTTAGGTGGGGCTCTGTTGATCTCGTCTGCAAGTAAAATGTTGGTGAACACTGGCCCTTTACGCAGTTCGAAATCCCCTGATTTTACGTTGTAGACATATGTCCCAGTGATGTCGGCAGGAAGTAGGTCCGGCGTGAACTGAATCCTTGAAAATAAGCAGCCCATGCTCATGGCGAAGCTTCTCGCCAGCAGTGTCTTAGCTAGCCCTGGATAATCTTCGAAGAGAACGTGCGAGTTAGCTAGGAACGCCAGCATCACTTTCTCAAGGACAGGATCTTTCCCAACTATTACCTTCTTTACCTGGCTGATGATATTCTGGCAGGTCTGACTCGCATCTTCTATTTTCAACCCTTCCAGGCTCCTATCAAGTCGATTGCTGCGCTAATCATGCTCATCCTCGCTGGCCCGCCTTGGGGAGTAGGCCCATATAGCATGCGGTAGAGGGATTCGTCTTCAAGCAGCCGCGGTCCATCCATCGGGGCTGACAAGAGGCGTCGTACCAATTCGTTCTCAAGGCCCGTTTCGAGCGCGACCTTGGTGACCAAGAGTTCCTTGAGCCTGCCTCGGACCACATTTTCAAAGTATGAATTGCTAGCGGTGGCCGCCACCCTGAACTGACCACTTAGGAATCGCATAGGGTTTCCTCGGAATCCTGTAGTCGTCGTGATGGGTCTTCTAACGGTTGGGCTCGTCGATTTTCGAGCTAGATCGCGCGCAATGATGACGATTATGACGATGAGTGGGATACCGGTTAAAGAAACAGTGGGGGTCGATTCTGAGGGAAAAATTCCTCTGACAAGAACCAGCAGAATGGCGTACGCGACTGCAGCCCAGAAGAGGAGCCTGACGGTGTTCAAGTTTTAAATTTGCAGTTGAATCTTCAGTTCTTCCGCAACGGATTCAAGATACGCGTGCGCCTTATCGGCGTCGGTATCTCTGATCTCATGAAGACTATATCGAGCCTCCTCAAAGAGCTGCGTCAGCTCGGTCGTCGCTCGTCCTTTGAGAGCGAAGGTTGAGCGCACAGCTCTTTCGAGCTCCCTTGCCGTCAGGTCCGAAGAGACCTGAGCTCCAAGCATCGATACTGTTGCAATCAGGTGCTGGTAGCAAGCGATTATGCGACTTCTCGGGTCGGATGCTGGATCTTCGATGAGCCGGATCGCTTCGTGAACAGCTTGCAAGCCCTGTGCTTGGTTTCCCTGCAATTCTTGGATCGTCACGTCATGAGTTTCCTTCAAGGCGACTCTGATGCTCTGGATGACGACGAGTCCTCCAACAACAATTAGGCCTAGGAATGCGAGGCTAAACCAGGTGTTCTGCACGAGATTGGAAAGTGCTGGCAGAAAACCACCTGTCTGAAGTAGCGGCGGGGCTGTTGTGTCTTTCCCCACAATATAGGTGATGGTGGAATTGGCTGCACGCGTTGGGTTGAAAATACTACCTTTGGTTTCAAGCAGCACCCCGATAGCTAGTGCCCAGAAGATCATCGCGACGAAGGTGGAATAGCGGGAACCGCGTTTGCGCGTTTTTCTTCGTCGAGCCAATCCAAAACCGATGCCAGCTCCTAAGTCTCGATAGTTCACCGCGATTAGGACGATTAGCGCGACCAATACACCAAGAATAATGACTGGTCCAAGATAGACTAAGTAGAGTAACCAGTACGCTTGGAACAGCAGACTTCCCCCAGGTGTCCCGCGTGAGAGAGAGGCTAGAGCGAACGCCAGTACTATTAGTCCAGCTACGTATGGAAGGAGACGGCGGGGCTTCAAGGACTAAGTTCCGAGCTATGACTTGGAGCTATTAGCGATAAATAGTTGTCCTAAGAGCGGGAGGATTCCCGCTGGAGTCTAATCTTTCACGGCTTCAAGGATACTTGCGACGTTCCAGAGTTTTACGCGCGTGTACGGTGGCATGTTGGGATCTTGCCCGATCTCGTCCAGAAGGGATATTGCGTTTGACGCCCTCACACCTATGGTGTTTGACTGTGCCTGTAGGGCGTCCATTGCATCTTTAGCCGCTCGACGAATGTTGCGAGGTGTAGTGTTATCGTTTGAGACTTCGTTCAGAACGCCTAGGGCCTGCTTGATTCTTCCTTCGTACTCTTCTTTCCGTTTTGCCTTTTGCAAGCCATCTCACCAAACTCTTGAAAGGGCCCTGTGGTCCTAAACGCATTCTAGCCCGAGGAGAGGTCTCGGTCCTCTTCATTAAAAGATTTCCATTCTGGGAAATCCGTATCGCAGCTTTAGTGGGCAGTTTTCAGTGGCCGGTGGACCGCATGGGTTCCTTCGCAGCAATCTAGGCATTGACCACATGTGCTGCAGAAGTGATCTTCGGAGAAGAGCTCTCTCTGGCAGGAAGGACATTTTCTCCAGAGTTGGGCAGCGTTCTTGCGGTGCAAGCCTGGTTTAGAAATTGTTGGTCGACAAATATGAACGTTCCAGCCTCGGCATAGTTACGCTTTGGCGGAAGGAATATAGTTGGTCGAAGTGGAAGACCAGAGAGTGCAGACTCTGTTGCCAAATTCCTTTGAGGATGATCCGTCGCTGGGTACTGTCGAAAGATTCCCGACCGTCCTGCACGCTCGGGCCTCGTTTTCCTTCGACATCAATCCTGAATCTTTGCAGAGGGCTCTCGTGTCCGCGCTAGCATCTCTTCGAGCAAATCCAAAGCCTATAGAAATCACTTTAGCGGATCGGGACGGCTATTTGAAAGGACAGCTAACCTTCCGGCTAGGAATAGGTAACGGAGACAGCTTCGATATTCTCGATTCTAGAGAAGAAGAGCGAGTCTTGAACAGGATCGAAAACCGTGGTCCCTTCAACATGCTAGACTTGGCTCTTCAGCTTCACTATGCCCTAGGCGATAGTACGCGACACAAGGTCCATGAGGATCACTACTTTTTTCGACTGGTTTTCCAACCAGGGAGAGTTGAAGTCTTGGTACATCACCTGAAAGGTGTTAGAAGAGTTGAACCGGACGAGCTGGTCAGACTCATCATCGAAGAGCTAAACGTTGAATTGATTCGAAACCGCTACGGTGTGGTTGAACTAGAAGCAGTTGAAATCACATAGACATCAAGTTCGGTTTTCATGACATCAATTCGAACCTTTTTCGGACAAGACTCCAGACGACTTCGTGCACTTCTCTAATCGGATGGGTTGCGTCAACTATTTTCCAATCCAATTTCCTCGCTAACCTTCTGTAGGCCCTTCTGACCTTCATCAGAAACCCCTTGTTTTTCTCGTGAACATCTCTGCCTCTCGACTTTCGCGCGAATGACGAAGGTACGGGCACGTCAAGAACTATGACAAGGCTGGCCGCAGGCAATCCTAGGTCCAATCCTTGAAGCCAGCTCAGACTGAGCCCTCTAGAGACTCCGTATGCAAGGTTTGATGGGTAGTATCTGTCGGCGATCACAAAATCTGCTCCTTCGCTCAGCTTGGTTATGAGTTCTTTATTCTCCCACCTGTTTAGGGAGTATAGCATGTGTAGTGCTGTTGCCGGATATTCTTGCTTGCCCCTCAAGAACCGTTGTATTTGCTTGCCGGAAGGTGATTTGTAGATGGGGAAGCTGATGGTGCTAACTGTTGCGCCTTTTCTCTTGAGCTCTTTGGCGAGGAGTTGTGTCTGGGTTCTTTTGCCAGACTGGTCTATTCCTTCCATGGCTATGATCTTGCCTCGCAATGCTATGAGAATTCAGAGTTGAGTTGTGGGTTATAACAATTCGAAAAATGGGCGATGTCGCAGATCTTCGGAGCTAGTTTTACCCCGTAATCGAGTTGTGGTGGACCGGGCGGGATTTGAACCCGCGACCTTCCGGTGGCTTGGCTTCGACGTTTTGCTTGCAAACCGGACGTTCTTCGGCCCGACATTCGTCAGTATACCAGGCTGAACTACCGGCCCACGATTCGCGTGGTTTCTTGGTTTGTTTGTTAAGTCTTGTTTGTGGGGCCGCCGCCGGGACGTTCACACCGTGTTGGGGTGATTTGAACCCGGCCTCCAGGCTCCACTGGCCAAGGCTTTCACGGGGCCTTTCAGGCCTGTACGCTACCAAGCTACGTTACGGCGGCCACGGGGTTCGGCGTTGTGATTCGCGGAATATGTAAGTTTCCAAAGAGACGGCACGGTAAATGTTGGATTAGAGGCCGGTTTAGTCGGGGTTTTTCGGATCTTTCTGGTCTCTTTTGAGACATCGATCTATCCATTTTTACGTAATACAGTAGGGCCTATTTCCACGAACGTGACTGAGGAAACGCGGATAGCGACGAGACCTAGCGTTTGAACGAGCTGAGGTCATAGGCAGATTCCTGCAAAAGCGCTATGAAATGCCTACACCATTACCGGCGGTTCCGACTAGAAATGGCAAGTCCCAAGAAAGAGCTTATGATGCTACGGGTCTTCCGACTGACCCTTCCAGCAGCCCTGCTCGTATCCTTAACGTGGATGACACTGTTCACCGATTCCGCGCGCCAAGTCGTAATCAACTCCCTAGGAGCCAACGCTAACATCATCATATTCATCCTCGGACTATTCCTCGTAATCGGCCTCTACTGGGTGATGGGCATCTACGAGCGCAAAATACTCTACGAGAACCACCGCCCCAGACCAGCCTTCTAACATCCTCTTCATTTCCCCAGGAATGAACCTGGACTTGAGTCAATTCCGTGAACCTCCGAGATATATCTAGCAAGCGCTCTTAGAATTGGTAATTCTCTTCTGAAGACTTTTTCTTGATCACATGATCTGACCTATGAATGGTTCCGCTGAACGCCGAACATCTGCCATAAATGACACATATGCGTCACAAATATGTAATCTGGTCTACGTATATCGATAAGCTTAACTGAGTTTTCCCGCTCATCACTGCCCAGAGAAAAATGAGTTTTTCTGGCTCTCGAAACCACCGGCTCATGAAAGCATCGCGCGCAACATGTGCTTCGTTTTTCGTCCTAGCATCATTGATGGTATCAGTATCCGTTGTGAGTGCGGCGAACTCTGATTTTACCATCGACGCCACTCCTACGACTCTCTGTGTAAATCCAGGGATCAATGGCCAATCGGTCATCAGCCTTTCCAGCGTGGGAGGGTTCTCCGGCACCGTAAACCTCGGCGGTAGTGTTAGTCCATCATACGCCAACAGCCCGACTTTGTCCGGTATTCCTCCCAGCGTGACGCTCGCGAGCGGTCAGACCGTCAGCTTCGACTTGACGATGTCTACGACCACGTCCACGCCTCTATTTACCTACAGGGTGACTGTCTCCGGTTTAGCTGGAAGTCTTCACCAAGTGAACATCGAGCTAACGGTCAGCTCAGCCTGTAGCGTAGGCGGCGTCATCGTTCCGACAACGCTCGGGTCTATCGGATCTGATCTCACTCTAACTATCACCATAGCGGGATTGATCGGATTAACTTCCGTTGCTTTCATCGTCTACGTGAGCCGCGCTAGAACTCGCGCAAAGCAATGAAGTAACTCTTTCCGAGAGAAGAACCCTCTTTTTTTAGATTCATAATGGAATTGACATGCCTCATGGAGCTGCGCAGGCCACCATTTCATGCAAACAACTGCACGTGCGGCTGGTTTGGGCTCTCCCGAATATGTGCCGATGGCAATCTCCCATTGTTGCCTATGGGTATAAGCAGCTTGATTTGGATGAATTTCGGGTTAATCATTAGGTCTCAAAACTTGGCGCGCGGTTGAGTTCTTCATTTGGGGATTCAGATAGTGCCTCATAGTCAGCTCCGCTGGCTTTGGGTCTTGTAAGCTACGTCGAATCGACGATTTCAAATGTTAACTTGAAGCCGCAAGCATGGACTAGGCTATGACGCGGTGGAGAAAAAATTCGGGAGAAGGCGCATATTGCAATATGAGGATCTATCATACCAAAATAGTGTTCTTGAATCTGAGATATCCGAAAATAGCACACAAGAATCCAACTCAGTGCTGACGGCGTTCATCATATATCGTTCGCTTCTTTTCGTCCTTTGTTTCTCTCTCTGATTCCTTGCTCAAGCGTCCTATGAGGAAAATATCTAGCGACTCTGGAGCGATGCCTGGCTTTTGGCTAAACGTATAGTTTGGTTCGAGGACTAAGTAAGGCGACTTGGGACAGCACCTACAATTGGGGGGTTTCTCCCTAAGGTTCTTGTCTCTAATTGAAGTGAGGTAAGATCACTGCGGGCACCTACAAACGTGAATATGGCATTACCTGGGCTCTCTCTTCCGTTTGGCAATTCGAGCTGATTCTAGGCGATCTTGTGGCTGAAGCTGAGTTTCGCACTTGGAATAGCTAAGAGCGCCGAGGTTCCGAATGTGAGATGATGAGACTAAGAAACCTTCCCTACGTGACTCTCTGGGCCGTCAAGTTCGACGAGGAGAAGAATCTCTACAAAGAAATTCTGGGACTACCCGTAACTGAAGAGAATGCGAACTTCATCATGTTCGGTACGAAAGGATCAAGTCTGGCGTTTCATCGTCTAAGGAAAGGATGCCGACTGGATCGACAGACGGTTGAGCTGCACTTTGAAGTGGACGATGTCGATGAGGTCTACTCGGCCTTGCACCGTAAGGGCGTCAAATTCGATGACAAGCCAGCCAACCGGCCCTGGGGCAAGCGCATGGCAAGCTTTCGCGATGCTGAAGGCTACGTTGTCGAACTTGTGGGCCCGCTAAAACCCGGCGAACCGTTGAAAGGCGACTAGGATTTCTTCCTACGTTTCCTCTCAGTTGGCACTGGAGCATTTGTGCCGGGGAAGAGGTAGGGCATGGTTGCCGCGGCTGGAGGCGACGTCCCTTCCTCATGTCTAGTGTGCATTGCCGTGTGTTGAGGGACAATTTCCAATATCCCTGATTGGCTTAGCACCCGGTGATCGTCGAAGCCGTTGTGACGCAGAAACTTGTGCAAGAGCAGTTTGACTTCCTTGTGCTTCAGTCCTTCTACCTGAATCTGGTTTCCCTTCGTTAACACGCGGCCCCTGACATCCTTGACATGTTGTTTTAGAAAGTCCGCGGCTGGTCGGATTTGCGCCGGCAGTTTTCCGAGATTTACGATCTGTTGTTCCTTCTTCGGACTTCCAGATGGGTTTGAACCGCTTTTCGTTTTGAAGTTGGTAGCCCCGAGTCTCGCTGGTTTCTGGGTGCGGTTCCGAATCAAGATCAGAGCTTGTCAGATTCTAATCGCGGCGCATCTGCGCCTCGGTCTTGTAGAATTCCGCAAGTTCGAAGGACTCCTTGATCTGTTTCTCTAGCTCTTCCATTGGAGGGTATACGGATCTATAGATCTCAAGCGGACCCACTTGCGACCTTACATGGATAATGTAGGTCGGGTAGGCGGCGTGACCGAATATTCGCTTACTATTCCAGGATTCCTGTTTGTCGCCGCTCTCATAGTTCACCTGAACGCCCCGGAAGCAAACCTTAGCGGGGTTTTCTCGACTCGTCTTTTCCGCAAGCGTCTTGAACAGGGGCTTCTGGGTCTCGCAACCCGAACATCCTTGACGGGTAAGTGCGGTCACATAGACGATCCCAAAGTCCTTTACAAGTTCCCTTAGCGCTTCTGCCGTTGTTCGGCCCCTTAATTGAGTGAATTCAACAACCTCCGGGACTTCTTTCGACACAGCTTCTGCTGAAACGGTCATGGGCGTTCCATCAGCTTTCTGATCGGACGTCGATATAATTCTGTAGTTTGTCGATTATCTAGAAGGCCAGATTGGCTAGTTACCTGTGTTCGCGAAAGAAAGGGGGAAGGGTCCTACTAGGGACCCGCGCTCTTCCAGGTCACTGAGAAGCTGTCGCCGTTGGTTCCGGATAGAGACGAAGGTTGTGCCTTGACCGCTCCGGAGCTGGAAACCATTGTGATCACTTGGACCGAGGACCCGAAGGATCCTATAGTCCCTGGGGTTCCACTCACTGTGGCTGTGCATGATGAGAAAGAGACGGTTCCAAAATCGGCTAGGGGTAGAACGCCTCCGCTAGAAGAGGGTGCTTCAGCGATCCATTCTGCAGATGAACGCTGAGCGCTTCTAACTTTTGCAGAAGTGCTGAAGGAGGCTCCAGTGGTAGTGTCCGTTATCGTTACTGTGAAAGATCTCCCGCTGAAACTGGCTTGAGCGGTCATGTGGTCTCCGGGGGTAATGGTCATTCCGTTGATGAGGAAGGAGGGGTGCGGATAGAACTCGAACCAGGCATAGTAGGTCGAGGCGCCATTCTGGCAGTCTGAGTCCGTGCCTGTTTGCTCTACTGTTCCGGAGTTAAAACCGTCTATGCCGACCCAGAATGATGAGTACTGGTTGGTGCTGGGGCACGATCCTTGTATTGCCGGAACCGTCCACGATCCCTTTGCAATGCTGACCGAGCCAGAGCTTCCTGTTACCGCATAGCCGCTCCAGTTCGTACTCTGGAAGCTACCATCATGTACTCGAGGTGCAAGGGTCAATTGCGGAACTGGGAGCGCTGAAGTTGCCATGAGGAACGAGATGACGATGAATGTTGTTGCAGCGGCAGATGAAACAGATATTGTCTGCAGTTTCATTTCCAAGAACCGCTGGGCGGTAGATAATCTAGATAAGATTTGTGGACAGCATTCATCACAACTGAGTGCAATAGGTGTTCGACCCAGGCAATTTGGGTAGGACAAATGCAACCTTCATTTGGGACAAGGTGAAAATGAGCCCAAAGGTTTCCGAAAGATTCAGAAGGCCAACTCTCTAAACTTCAGCTCGTAGATCGTGTGAAGCGTTGCTCTCGCCTAAGGTATCCTTGTTGGCATACGTGATACTAGCTATGTCCATGTCCCTTGCCATCGATCACGCTGCATTAGTAGAGCGACAACTGAACAATCAGATTCTTCCGGCCCTAAGGTCCAACTTTGACGCCAGTCGACCGTTTAGCATGTGTGGGCGATCAGGCAGCTTTCCCACAGGGCATCGTGGGGATAGCAATTGTCCGCTCAACTTTACCGTGTCCCTGAGCCAGAAGAGTCTCGTCCAAGCTCGCGGTTCAAACAGTTCAGTTCAACTGTCAGTGACCTTCATCTCAGGCGTCTCGGCACCCGTAACTCTTTCTGCTCAAGGAGTGCCTGCTGCCACAGAGATTCTGTTTGCTCCCGCATCGGCAAGGCCTTCGTTCTCGTCGACCATGACGATTTCGACGAACCAGGGAACTCCTCTGGGTCAGTTCAACATCACTATTCTCGCAGCTGGTGGAGGCGTTGAGAAATCGACAGTCCTGTCCCTGCTAGTCGTACTCATTGTTCACGACGGAGCCATAGTCTCAGCCGCGATCCAGGGGACGGCTGCAGTCGGCAGCATTGTCGTGATCAATGCGACTGTCGCAAACTATGGTTCAGTGTCCGAAGCGTTCGAGCTACATGCCTACGCGAACACCACCTTGGTCGCTGATCGATCTGCGCTAAGGCTAGCGCCGACAGCGAGCTATACGAGTCGGTTGGTGTGGAACACATCTGGATTTCCGCCTGGAACATATACGGTACTGGTAGCTGTTCCTCCGGTTCATGGAGAGCTTGACTTGCTCAACAATAGTCGAGAAGTAGGCAAGATACTTCTGACTCAGAGTCCAGGTTCCAAGCCAAGTCCTTCACCAGCCGCGTCTGGAGCCGGACAGCGGTTCAATTATGGACGTCAGTTGGCTATTGTCGCGGCGATTGCAGAAGTTGCCATAGTTTTCCTAGTCGTTCTTCGTAGCAAAAGTAAGGCTTCGAAAGGAAACGGGTCAATGGGACCCAAGAAGCTCTAGCGGGATTCAAGAATACCATGAATTTGCCTCGCCCTAGCGAGGAAGATACGCTATTCCCTGAATCTCAACCTTCATCCCAAACAGGAGATCAGCTCGTACCGTTGCCCTAGCGGGCTTAGGGTCTGGGAAGAACGTCGAGTAAGTCTCATTCATTTCAGCATAGTCATTTAGGTCGCTCAGGTAGACCGTAGTCTGAAGTACGTATTCGAAGCCAGACTGCGCTGCTACAAGCACTCGTCGAAAATTTTCCAAAGTCGTCTTGGTTTGGGATTTGATGTCTCCTGGCACTACTTTGCCGTTCTGATCTATGGGTCCCTGACCTGAGACGAAGATCAGATCTCCAAACTTTATTCCCGGCGAGAATGGCAAGTTCATTGGCGCTGGTCCCGTTCTGACTAGTTCCTTTCTCATAGTGGGTCGATATTGGTTTCATGTGTTCGGGTTTAAGAGATAAGGGGCAATCAAGAGTTCGCAGAGTTAAAGCGGATATGTTAACCAGCAAGCACATCCTTGAACCGATTACTATTACTCAGATAGAACAAGCCAGTGCAAGAATCCGGGGATCAGTATTGCGGACCCCCATTGTGAGATTGAACATAGACTCTGACATGGAGATCTATCTGAAGCTTGAAAACTTGCAACCTACTGGTTCGTTCAAGGTTCGAGGAGCCTCCAATGCGATTATGCTGGCGGGACCAGAGGCGAAGTCTCGCGGCATATACACCTGCAGCGCCGGAAACATGGCACAGGCCTTAGCATGGCAGGCAAAACAAAACGGGATCTCTTGTTCAGCCATCGTTCCAGATAATGCACCTGAAACGAAGTTGGAAGCGATCAAACGGTTCGGAGCCAAGATCATCCAAGTCTCCTTCGATGAGGTCTGGAAGGTGGTTACTACCCATCGATACGGCCCATTGGACAAGTCGATTTTCATCCATCCTTTCAGTGACCCAAGGATGATTGCTGGAAACGGAACCATAGGGTTGGAAATTCTTGAAGATATTCCAGAGGTGAATTCCGTGGTAGTTCCCTTTGGAGGCGGAGGTCTCACCGCTGGAATAGCTACGGCGATTCATGAGAGGAAGCCGGGGACACGGGTCTATGCCGTCGAGCCGGAAACTGCCGCTCCACTCGCGGCTTCGCTTAGCTCCGGAAGTGCGATGGAAGTAAACCGGGTTCCCAGCTTCGTGGACGGCATCGGTGGAAAGAGTGTTCTTCCCGAAATGTGGGATATTGTAAGACCCTTGATTCAAGGGAGCATTGTCTGCCCGCTCAAGGAGATCGCTTCTGCCATTCGTCTGCTAGTCGAACGGAACCGGATAGTGGCTGAAGGTGGTGGTGCAGCATCAGTCGCGGCCGCCCTCACCGGCAAGGCGGGCAAAGGGAAGATTGTCTGCGTAGTGTCTGGAGGAAATATTGACACTGCCAAGCTGGAGACCATACTGTCCGGCAAAGTTCCCTGAGATGGGGTTAGACTAAACGTAGAGAAAGGGTCGGCTCGACAAAGGAAGAATTACCTTAGGCTTGCTGTTAATGATTTGACATCGTAGCCGAAGGGTAGCAAGAGGTTTGCTGTTGACGAAACGAGTAGGTCAACGTATCTTTCAGGATCGTAGACAGTATCGTCGTCCGCCAGTTCTGGGGGCAAGGCTTGGCTCTCAGGAATTGTTGATGTGTCAATCGTCAGAACGTAACTTACCTGCTGTCCTGCGTGAACGGTTCCTCCTTCGTCGATAAGACACTGTGCTGCGATCGCTTGGGGTACGCGGTGAGTATACTCGTTAGGCATCTTGCTCAAATTCTTCGTAATTATCAGCTCCTCGATAGGGACCATGCCGCTTCGCAGCTTTGACGCGTATTCTTTGAGTGTGTTGAGAACTTGAGGAATTAGGGCTTGAAACTCCCGTGAATTACCTGCTTCCTTGAGGATTGCAAGCATTCTTGTTTGGCAGTTCTCAACTATCTTAGGAGTGTCGTGGCGTCGAACATCGATTCCCCGAACCTTGAGGGTCCGGTCTTGAAAGATGCCATAGTACCGGTTGAGGACTGGCGCTTGCGGGTCCGTTTTTGAGTTGAGGAAAACTATCCACTTGTACTGACCCTCAAAACTCAGGGGGAGTTTCAGGGCCTTTCTGATCGTTGCACAAAGATCTTCGTAATCGGCCGCTGTTGCGCCTGCTTTTGTCAGCCACATGGAGTCAACGATTCCATGTACGAGTTTGAAGCCTCTAGCTTGGGCTATTGCAACCGCACGGTCGAGGAAGATTCGGGAGAAGGCGCATGTTGCGATGTGCGCGTCTATCTTTCCGAACCTGGCGTTCTTAAACCCAAGATAGCCGAATGAGCAAACCAAGATCCATTTTAGTGCTGACTGACGTGCATCATACTTCTGCCGTTTCAGTTCATCCTTTTCGTCTTTCTTTAGTTGTTTATACTGCAACCTTCTCTCGAGGAGAATTTCAAGGGATAGAGGGACGATGCCTTGCCATCGGTCGCAGATATTGTAGTCTAGTTCTGGAACCCGACGGAGCGAGTTGGGGCAGCATTTGCACTTGACGGTTTCTCCGCTCAGGTTCTGCTCCAACATTATGGTCGGG